>WNGB01001600.1_pt1 | contig 37975 bp, 27 predicted proteins | sample 5400681 | NCBI WGS metagenome assembly WNGB01 (sample SAMN13153367, study PRJNA577476) | soil metagenome | isolation source: 115 cm soil or saprolite under grassland replicate 2 | place: USA:California | collected 2016-06-15 | reverse complement strand
AGCTCTTCCTCGGTGAGACCGAGCTCTTCGCCGCGGTGCTCGGCCGCCCGCATCTGCCGGGCGAGATCGATCAGCTCGAGGATGAGCTGCGCCGTTTCGATGGAACGGCTCAGGTATTTGCGGATCGCTTCTTCGAGCAAGGCCGCGAAGGAACGCGATTGCACCAGATTTTTCTTCTCCCACCGCTTGACCTCGCCGCTCAGCAGGCGCTGCAACAGCTCCAGAGCGAGGTTGCGGTGCGGCATCTCCCGGATCTCTTCGAGGAACTCTTCCGAGAGGATCGAGAGCTTCGGTTTCTCGAGGCCCGCCGCGGCGAAGATGTCCACCACCTCGTCGGAGACCACCGCCCGCGAGACGATCTGGCGGATGGCCGCGTCCACCTCCTCGGGCGACCGCCGATCCGCGATCTCTCCCCTCTCGGCGAGCCGAGCCAGCCGGATGCGTACCGCCTGGAAGAAGGCGACCTCATCGGCCAGGCTCGCGGCCTCGTCGGTTGCCGCCGCCAGGGCGAAGGCTTGCGACAGCTCGCTCACCCGCTGGAGATAGCGCGTCTTGCGGTCCGGCACGGCGACCACGAAGTCGACCGCCGCGACCAGGCCCGCCTGGCGCTGCGCGCCGGTCCCGGCGAGCGCCGCCGCCACATCGAAGCCGTGCATCAGGTCCCGCACCACCCCGAACTTCTCGCGCAGGACCGCCACGGCCTGTTCCATGTCGAGCTTCACGTCGCCCTGCCCGCCGCTGCGGGTGTAGGTCCGCACGGCCTGCCGGAGCTGGTCCGCCACGCCCAGATAGTCGACCACGAGGCCGCCCGGCTTGTTGCCGAACACCCGGTTCACCCGCGCGATCGCCTGCATCAAGGTATGGCCGCGCATCGGCTTGTCCAGGTACATCGTGTGGAGCGGCGGCACGTCGAACCCGGTCAGCCACATGTCGCGCACGATGACCAGCTTGAGCGGATCGGCCGGATCCTTGAACCGGCGGGCGATCTTGGCCCGGCCCGATTTGGAGCGGATGTGCGGCTGCCATCCCGGCTCGTCGGTCGCATCTCCCGTCATCACGATCTTGATCGCGCCCCGCCGGTCGTCCGGATCGTGCCAGCCGGGCCGCAACGCCACGATCGCCTCAAAGAGCTCCACACAGATCCGCCGGCTCATCGCGACGATCAGCGCCTTGCCCACCAGCGCGGCGTCCCGCGCCTCGAAATGAGTCACGATATCGGCCGCCACCAAGCCGATCCGCTTGGCCGAGCCGACCAGCTTCTCCAGGCTGGACCACTCGGTTTTCAAACGCTCCTTGCGCTCCGCCTCCTCCGCTTCGGTGACCTCTTCGAACTCCGGATCGATCCGCGGGCGCTCGCCCTCGTCCAGGGCGAGCTTCGCGAGCCGCGCCTCGTAATAAATCGGTACGGTCGCGTGGTCTTCCAGAGCGCGGCCGATGTCATAGACGTCGATGTAGTCGCCGAAGACCGCCGGCGTGCTGCGGTCGCCCTCTTCGAGCGGCGTGCCGGTGAAGCCGATGAAGCTCGCATGGGGCAGCGCATCGCGCAGATGGCGCGCATAGCCGTCCAGGAAGTCATACTGGCTGCGGTGCGCCTCGTCCGCGATGACCACGATGTTGCGCCGGGGCGAGAGCGCCGGCTGGCGCACGCCCTTCTCCTCCGGCAGGAACTTCTGGATCGTCGTGAAGATCACGCCTCCGGCCGCCACCCGCAGCAGCCCGCGCAGCTCGTCGCGGCTTCCGGCCTGCTTCGGCTCCTGCCGCAACAGCCCCTGGCAGGCGGCGAAGGTGCCGAAGAGCTGCTCGTCCAGATCGTTGCGGTCGGTCAGCACGACCAGGGTCGGATTCTCCATCGCCGGCTCCTGGCCGATCTTGCCGGCATAGAAGACCATCGAGAGGCTCTTGCCGCTCCCCTGGGTGTGCCAGACCACCCCGATCCGCCGGTCTCCTCGCGGCGGCAAAGCGCGCAGGGTGCATTCCACCGCCCGCAACACCGCGTGATACTGGTGATACGCCGCCATCTTCTTGGCGAAGCCGCCGCGGCCGTCGTCCTCGAAGACGATGAAGCTCCGCAGGATGTCGAGCAGCCGGCGGCGGTCGAACATCCCGGCGGCCAGCACGTCGAGCTGCGGCACGCCGGCCGGCGCCACGTCCTTCCCTTCCACGGTCCGCCATGGCATGAAACGGTCCCAGTCCGCCGTCAACGTCCCCGCCCGCGCCTCCAGACCGTCGGTCGCCACCAGGATTTCGTTGTACGTGAACAGACCCGGCAGCTCTTCCTTATAGGTCTGGAGCTGCCGGAAGGCCTCGAAAACGGTGGCCGTGGTGCTCGTCGGGTCCTTGATCTCGAACACCGCCACCGGCAGGCCGTTCAAGAAAACCACCACGTCGAGCCGCCGCTTCCGCCGGTCTTCCATAGCAGTGAGCTGGCTCACCGCCAGAAAATCGTTCATCCGGGGATCGTCGAAGTCGACCAGCCGCGCCTTGTCGTAGACGATCCGCCCCTCGTGCTGGTATTCCACGTCCACGGCTTCGACGAGCATCTTGTGGAACCGCCGGTTGCTCTCGACCAGGCTGGGACTGTCGGCCCGGAGGACCTTGCGGAGAGCGTCCTCCACGGCCTCGCCCGGGAGCTGGCGATTGAGGCGGTAGAGGGCCGACCGCAGGCGCTCCACCAGCACCACGTCCCGGTAGCTCTCGCGCTCCGGCCGCTCGCCACCCGGCGCGATCTCCGGCCCGGCCACGGTCTCATACCCGAGCTCACGGAATGTGTCGAGAAGGCCCTGCTCGATGTCCGCCTCGGTGAGAAACTTCGCCACGACGCCGCCTTCCTTCAGTGATGACGAAGGCGGCATGGTATCACCCCGTCCAGCGGTGAAGCGAGCTTAAGTCGAAAGGGTACAGCAGGTTACCTGGATCGATAACGAAGACGGCGAAAGCGGTGCCGGGGGATCTCACTCCGCCCGCCAGGACCCCTCACCCCCTGGCCCCCTCTCCCATCCCCTCCCTCCCGGCCGGGAGAGGGGGAAGAGGAATGGGCCGGCGGCGGAGCTGCGCAGCTCAGGCCACGATGGGCTGGCTCTCCCCAGAGTCCGGCAGGGGCATCCCGAGCCTCGGCTTGAGCATTCCCAGGGGTAGGAACGAGCATCCCGACCTTCGGCACGAGCATTCCGAGGGGTAGGAACGAGCATCCCGACCTTCGGCACGACCATTCCCAGGGGTAGGAACGACCATCCCGAGCTTCGGGACGAGCATTCCCAGGGGTAGGAACGACCATCCCGACCTTCGGCACGAGCATTCCCAGGGGTAGGAACGAGCATCCCAACCTTCGGCACGACCATTCCCAGGGGTAGGAACGACCATCCCGAGCTTCGGGACGAGCATTCCCAGGGGTAGGAACGAGCATCCCGACCCTCGGCACGAGCATTCCCAGGGGTAGGAACGACCATCCCGACCTTCGGGACGGCCAATCCCTGGGGTGGGAACGAGCATCCCGACCCCCGGCACGACCATTCCCAGGGGTAGGAATGAGCATCCCGACCCTCGGCATGAGCATTCCTTGGAGTAGGAACGGGCTTCCTCGCCGCCCTCAATGTCGTGGACGCGCTCGTCTCCCAGCCCGGAGATCTCGCCTGGCTGATCGACGCGGCCGGTGGATTGGCGCTCGATCACGCAGGGAAGATCGCACTGCAACGGGCGCTCGCGTAGGGCCGGGAGGAGGCCCCCCGCCCGCAGGGCCGGAAAACTGCGGGCGGGGTGGTAGACTTTCAAGCTGGAGGCTTACACGATGAGCACGGAACCTCAGGGAACAAAACAGGCTTTGATCTCTTACCCTGCCGGGATTCCGCAGATCCTCAAGCTGTCGGACCGCGAGTTCGCAGTTGAGCTCCGCTTTCTGGCGGCGGCAAAGCTTTTCGAGCTCGGCCGCCTCACGGCGGGGAAGGCTGCCCGACTCGCCGAAATGGATCGGCTGACATTCCTCTATGAGTTGGGGAAGATCGGCGTCCCCGCGATCAACCTCCGCGACGAGGAAGTCGAGGCGGAGCTCGAGGCGGCTCGAGACCTTTTCGAATGAAGTGGTCGGCCGTCCGGCCCAACGGGCCGGGAGACCATAGCCCAGGGCTTCGGCCGTAGGCCGATGCCCTGGGTCAACAGGCCCCGCAGCCCGGCGGCCTGAAAGGTCGCGAGAGCCTGATCCGGGCCGATTGTGGAAGAAACTCTCGCGGCCTTTCAGGCCGCGGTGATTGATCGCCTTTCCACCCAGGGCATCGGCCTGCGGCCTCAGATGCCCTGGGCTCGCGAGGGCATTCCTTTTCTCCCTCTCCTCTCGGCTGAGACGACCCTTCCCCAGGTAGGGCTTGATGACGGCCGCACCGAACGCCTCCTGTGCCAGGCCATTCAACCGGCGCTCCATCTCGTTGATCAGGTCGAGGCTCTCGCGGCCCTGCGATGAGCATTCGTAGGTGCCGAAAGTGGTGTAGAAGTAGTCGAAGTCATACTTCTCTGGCCCCTCCTCCTCGAGCTGATTCCGCATCTGGGAATGCTTCTTGTTGAAGGAGAAGTGGTTTCCCGCCCTCGAAATCACGGGATTGCAGCCAACGCGATTGTCGCCCGTCTTGCCCACGTAGAAGTGCCGTTCGCCTGAGCTCCGATGCGTCGCCACCATGATGTAGACGGCGTAGTCGCGCCGAGTGGCGTCACCCGGAATCCGGAAGTGGCCGAGGTGCCCGGCACGAAGGAGATCTGCCAGCACTCGTTCGGCCGGCCGACCCTCGACCTCGGAGAGAGCCAGAACGGCGTCACCAATGCGCCGAGAGTAGTCGGGCGCGGCGATGTTCAACAGAATGAGAACCTGGTCGAGCTCCCTCTCAGGTTGGTTGAACACGTCAAACCGTCCGGCCTGGCTGGCCGACAAGCTCCAGCCGCATGCGACAACATGGTGCCGGAATGCCTCTGGGCTCACAGCCTGAAGGAGGTGCTCTGGAAGACCTCTGTATGCCATCGCTCGCGTTCTCCGTTTGCCGCATTCAGAGCCATTATCCTGAATCGGAAGCACGGCGCAACCGCATCGCTTCGCGACTCAATTCTTCGACTCCTGCATCCGGCCAGAGATTGGCCTGCCATTTCGTATAGTCAAACGTTGCCCGTGTCAGCAGGCTCACAAACCTCTCCGCCTCAACATCTCCGAGCGCCGCGATCAGCGCGCGCACGCCCTGCACCTTCAGCTCTTCGTCTGTCATCATGGCTCGGTACTCCTCACGAAAGAAGTCGGATCAACAACCACAATTCGAGTTTGCTTAGCGAGCTTCTTCACAATTACATCATCCGTGGTGACGAAATAGTCGCAAGCACCCTCCACTGCGCAGGCGACGTGGAGTGCATCTTTACTGTGAAGCCCCAGCGCGCCGAGCGATTTGGCATATTCCAGCAAGGATGGTGCCTCGGAAATATCGACGGTGGCTCGCCGTTTCCACGAACTGACCGCCGCGCGCCTCTCCTCAAAGGGATTCGCCGCATTCTCGTAGTCTAGAATGTAGGACCACGCAAGCTCAATCTCCCCACTGACAACACGCTCCTGAATGCGGAGCTTCGCCACCGTCTCAAGGCGGATGCGCACCTGTGCCTGGATATCGAAAGGTCGATTGAAGCAGCAGAGGTCCATGTAGATTCGCATCGCCGTTTCTATGCTCCGTGTCGCGACCGTAGGCGCTCTCCTGACAGCGGGCTCCAAGACGCCACCGCCGTCGAGCTTCCATATTTATACGCCAATCTCCTCCTCGACCGCAACCCGCATCGCGGCTTGCTGCCGCCCCGTTGGGGCTTGGGAATCTTTTTCGTCCGTATCCCGGGGCCGCCGCTTCGCTCTGGCCCCGGGCTACGTGCTGTCGCCCTCTCCGAGGGCTCTACACCGCCTCCCCCACCATCTTCTCGGCCTGCTTCACCCGGATCTCGCCGGAGAGGAGCTTGGAGAGGAGGGCGTCGCGGAGGGCGGCGAGGGTGCGATTCTCACCCGAATAGAGACGTTCCGTGATAGGAGCTACGATTTGCGCGAAGTCTTCCAGCACCCTCACAGGAGGAACTGGAACTTTTCGCCTACGCAGCAGTCCATGTAGATCCAGATTTGGCACAGACGTGCCCGTGACGTACTCAAAGATCTCTCCCGACTCTCTCATGCTATACAAAATACGATCAATGTAGTTCGCCATCACCACAGACTCAGCAGTAATTCGCTTGCAGAAGTTGGAATAAATAACGGGAACGTTGAAAGATCGTTCAAGCCAAGGGCACACCCATAACGACCTGCCGACAGGCCCCGCTCCAGAGCCTGCAACCAGGACATCCGAAGAGGTCATCCTTCTCTTCTCAAGACTCGACCCCTTGATCCAACGCCGAGGTGGCATAGCCTCTCCATTACGTCGAAGATTTTCGAGGTCAACCCCACGCAGACAGGCTACCTCCACTGAGCCCGTTGTTGGATCGTCTTCACCCCAGTCTCCTCCGATAGCCACCTGACAGATATTTTCGAGGGCACTTACTGACCAACCCTTCGGAACAAAACCTAACGGGGAATTCTCAAACTCCAAAGGAAAATCGGGATGCCCCTCCCGCACCGGCTCGAAATCCACGAGCCGCGACTTGAAGATCGCGCGGGCGATGGCCTCCAAGGTCTCATTCATGCGGCGGTTGAGGTCGATCTTGTCGTCGAGGGCGCCAAGCACACCAGCTATCTCTTCCTGCTGGGCAAGCGGAGGAACGCGAACGGGAAAGCTTGGAAAATCACGAAGCGGTATTCGATCTACGGTACTCCCGTGAACCGTGTGCTTTCGGATGACTTCCTGAAACTCCGGGCCGAGGAAGTAGTAGAGCAAGAACCGTGGAACGATCTTGGCTCGATCAGGCCGCACCAGAGCCATTCTGCGACCCAGGCAACAGCGAAGGCCTTCCGGGACTAAGGCCACCTCGCCAAGCCTCGTTTCATAGGAAAAAACCAGATCATCAGGTTGTGGCACGACCCGCCGTGTCCACCGGCAAAAGTCTTCCTCAGAAAGATGGTCGACTTTCGTCAGGTCTATCCGACCTCCGGAGAGAGTTTCAATCCCGAGGAAGACCGGCCCATGAGTGGTCTTCTTGGGAGTTGCATGTGGGCCATCGAAGATGCCTAAGCTGACGTTTTCGATTGGCACCTTCGGCCACACGTCATTCGGCATGCACGATACTCCGCAAGCTCCTTCTGATCTCCCTTTCCAGTCGGGCTCCTTCTTCGAACTCGGCCAGGAGCTTCGCCGAGAGACGTTTCAGCTTCTCGGCGAGCGGCTCATCCTCCTCCTCGTCCGAACCAGCCCCGACATACCGCCCCGGAGTCAGCACCCACCCATTCTCCTCGATTTCCTTCGTCGTAGCTGCTTTGGAGAACCCCGCCCGATCTTCATACGTCCCCGTCCCCTTCTCACCCCGCCACGCGTGGTAACGCCGCGCGATTTCTGCGATTTCCTCGGCCGTCACCTCCCGGTGCGTCCGGTCCATCATCCTCCCCATTTTCCGGGCATCAATAAACAGCGTCTCCCCCTGGCGGTCCCGGAACCGGTGATCCCGTTTGGTCCGCGCGAGAAACCACAGACAGGCCGGGATGCCCGTGGTGTAGAAGAGCTGCGGAGGCAGGGCGATGATGCAGTCCACCAAGTTCGCCTCGATGATCTTTCTCCGGATCTCCCCCTCTCCTGACTGGTTCGACGAGAGCGAGCCGTTGGCCAGCACGAAGCCGGCGATGCCTCGGGGCGAGAGGTGGTGGATGAAGTGTTGGATCCAGGCGTAGTTGGCGTTTCCGGCCGGCGGGACGCTGAATTCTTTCCAGCGGACGTCGTCGCGCAGGGTTTCGCCGCCCCAGTAGCTCATGTTGAAGGGCGGATTGGCCAGGATGAAATCCGCTCTCAGATCGGGGTGGAGATCGCGGAGGAAGCTGTCGGCGTTCACCGGGCCGAGGTTGGCGTCGATGTGGCGGATCGCGAGGTTCATGCGGGCGAGGCGCCAGGTGGTGTTGTTCGATTCCTGGCCGTAGATCGACAGGTCGGCCCGACGGCCGCCGTGAGCTTCCACGAAACGCTCGGATTGGATGAACATTCCACCGGAGCCGCAGCAGGGGTCGTAGACGCGCCCTTTGAGCGGCTCGATCATCTCGACGAGGAGCTTGACCACGCACTGCGGTGTGAAGAACTCGCCGCCGCCCTTGCCTTCGGCGGCGGCGAAGCGGCCGAGGAAATATTCATAGACGCGGCCGAGGACGTCCTTGCTGCGGCTCACGGTATCGCCAAGGCCGATCTTCGAGACGAGATCCACCAGCTCGCCGAGGCGGGCCTTGTCGAGCGAGGGGCGGCCGTAGTCTCTCGGCAGGACCCCCTTGAGCGTGGAGTTCTCCCGCTCGATGGCATTCATGGCGTCGTCGACGGCCTTGCCGATCTCGGGCTTGCGGGCGCGGGCCTGGATGCCGCGCGGTCCTGACCAGCGGGCTTCGGCGGGGACCCAGAAGACGTTCTCGGCGGTGTATTCGTCCCGTTCCTCGGGATCGGACCCTCGCGTCTTTTCAAGCTTGTCGTGGAGCTCCTCGAAGGCGTCCGAGATGTATTTGAGGAAGATCAGGCCGAGGACGACGTGCTTGTACTCAGAGGCGTCCATGTGACCGCGGAGGCGGTCGGCGGCGTCCCAGAGCGTCTGCTCGAACCCGAGGTTGGCCCCCGAGCCGTTGGCGGCTTTGGCCCGGGCACCCCGTGCGCTCTTGGCCGGGCGCGGCGCAGGGGCGGGTGGCTCGGGCGGTTGCGGAGCAGGCGTGGGGCGGGCAGGACGCCCTTGCGCCCTCTTCGTGCTTCCACCCAGGACAGTGCGGAGCTGTTTCAGGACGTCGGGAGCCGGCTCGGCGATGCCCCGTTCCCAGAGGGAGATCATGGGCTGGCTCACCCCGACCCGGCGGGCAAGCTCCGCCTGGCTGAAGCCGGCCGCGGTGCGGCGGTCACGAATCCACTGCGCGGCGTTCATCAGGGGGCAAATCTTAGACCACCATGCCACGGGCGGCAATTTGGTCCAGGCACCCCGCGCGCAGTCGTTCAGCCCCTCTGCAGGAGGCGGATCGCTTCCTGCCAGGGCTCACCCTGGGGCTGCTCAGGGTTGATCCCGAAGGTCGCGACCTCGTCGGCGATTGCGAGGAGCGGCCGTTGGGGACCGTTCCGCAGCTCGGCGACGATCCGGCTCTGCATGCCCTTCTGCTGGTTCGACAGCTGGAGGCCGGCGATGAGGTCCGCCACGGCCGAGAGGTCCGGCCCGTCGTCCGGCGGCGGCTCGACCGGCGCGGGAATCGGCGCGGGCGCGACTCCGTCCGGTCTCCCGAGGGTGATCTCCCGCTGGACGGCTCCGCCCGGGAGCGGCAGCTCCTGATGGCCCTGGAGGTTGGAGTCGTAGACCAGCCGGCCATCGTTCCGGGCACAGGTCGCGTGATCGAATCTCTGCCGGATGTGCGCTCCCCCGTTCTTCGGCAGATAGTCCAAGGACTTGCCGAAGAGGGACACGGCGCCCATGAGGGGAGTCGTGTTGCCGTTCACATTCTCCTCGCACCACACCGCCATCCCTTCATCCGTCTGATAGATGTGGATGGGCGTCAGGAGCCCGTAGGCCGGCAGGGGCTCGGTGCTGGCCGCCGCCCGGGCCAGCGTGCTCTGCAGCGCCTTGGCCGTCCTGTACTCCCAGCTGTTCTTCATCCCGAGCTTCAACCGGCGGCCGTCGCCCTCCCAGCGGCCGAGGTCCTCCCCCTTGGCGAGAGCCCGCAGCCAGCCGAGCCACGTCGCCTCACCTTCCGGCGGGTGCCCGCCGGAGCGCATCCCCACCAGCAGGATGGCGCCGGAGGACGGGTCGCGGACCTGATCGAGGACTCCGAAATAGTAGCGGAGCCATTCGTTGGCTCCGGCGGCGACGTCCGGGTCGGAACCCGCATGCTCCGCCACCGCGGCCACCGGCAGGACGTGGCCCCACCAGTAGATGAGAGAGAACATCTCCAGCCCCATGAACTTCCTGCGGGACTCGGTGAAGAAGCGGAGCCACTGGCCTCGCGCCACCGGGTCGCCGGCGCGGTAGCGGACCGCCCAGCCGAGCGGCGGCCAGTTCGCCGAGCCGCCGCTGATCAACGAGCCCGCGAGATCGCCGACCTTGAGCGATGCCAGATCGCTCTTCAGCTTGAGGCCCTTGGTGACGCTGGTTTCCAACTCCGGGGTGAGTCTCTGCTCGAGTCCGCTCATGTCGGGCTCCTTTCTGGGATGCTACAAATCTACTACAGAGGTCCTCACAGGCACAAAACCTGCACTTCGACACCGTTGGAAAGTCGAACCAAGGAGGCCCATCATGCCCGCAACAGCAACGTCACTCAGAGGTCAGACCGTCCGGTGGAAGTTCGAAGAGGGACCCACGGCAGGAAGCACGTACGAGCACACCTTCGAGCCCGACGGCACCGTCGCGTTCCGCAAGCTCGGCGGCTCTGGAGAGGGCAAGCCGACGCGCGGGAACAAATACGCCTCGTTCGAGGTCGCTCCGGACGTGGAGCTCGTGTCGTATCTGGAGGAGAAGTCGGGCTACACCCTGACCATCGCGATGAACTACGAAACCGGGCGCCTGTACGGCTTCGCGTCGAACGGCAAGGACTGGCAGCCGGTGTCCGGCACGCTGGAAATCGTGAAGTAATCCCACTCGTGGGAGAGGGGCCGGGGGCTCACAGAAACAGCAGCGCCACTCCGGAGACCGCCACCAGGGCTCCCACCAGCCCGCCGAGCCCCACCCGCTCGCCGCGCAGGACGACGACCAGCGGAAGGATCAGCACCGGCGTCAGGGCCATGATGCTCGCGGCGACACCCGCCGCGATGGCGCGGATCGCGACGAGCGCGAGGGTGACGGCGAGAAACGGCCCGAAGAAGGCGCCCAGGGCGGCCAGCCCCAGGGCCTTGCGGTCGGCCAGGCCCCGCCGGACGTTCGGCCACCAGCCGAGCGCGAAGAAGAGGAGCGCGTACCCGGTCATGCCGGCGAGCACCCGCACCTGGGTGGCCGCCATGGCGTTGTAGGTCCCCATGCCGATCTTGCTGAGGACGAGCCCGCTCGCCTGCCCCAGCGCGCCGCCGAGCCCGAGGAGGATCCCGCCGGGCGTGACATGGCCGCCCGGCCCGGCTCCTCCGGCCGCCGGCTTCGTGCGCTCCAGGATCGCCCAGGCGACCCCGCCGACGGTCAGCGTCATGCCCAGGAGGTCGCGGGGCGTCAACGTCTCTCCCAGAGCGAGCCAGCCGCCGAGCGCGGTGATCAGCGGCACCAGCGACATCATCAGCGTCGAGAGCCGGGGGCCGATGACGAGGTAGGAACGGTAGAGACAGAGATCGCCGAAGGTGAATCCGACCAGGCCGGAGACGGTGAGCCAGGCCCAGGCGTGGGGCGTGGCATCCACCGGCAGGGGACGGCCGCGGAAGAGCCATCCGGCCAGACAGAGGAAGCCGAACGCGAAGACCAGACGGATGAGGTTGACGGTCAGCGAGCCGATGCGGCGCGCCGCGCCATCGATGGAGAGGGCCGTACAGGCCCACAGGACAGCGGCCCCGAGCGCCGCGAGCTGGCCGGTCACGGCAGCGATCGGACGAACCCGGCCACGGCGTCCACCGCCTCCTGCAGGTTCTGCCGCTCGGTCCGGCCGGACGAGACCCGCGGCTTGAACGAGTGGTCGCCGTCTTCGAGCCAGACGATGCGGATCGCCGGCGAGAGGCGATAGCCGGCGACCTCGTCGGGAGTCCCGAAAGGATCGCGGGTCCCCTGTACCACCAGGGTCGGGGTGCGCAGATGCTCGAGATGTGCGGTCCGCGTCTGCTCGAGCTTGCCGGGAGGATGGAAGGGGTAGCCGAGGCAGACGAGCCCCCGCGCGCCGACCTCGTCGGCGATCCGGCTCGCCATGCGGCCGCCCATCGATCTGCCGCCGATGACCAGCGATGGGCCCCCGCCGAGCTCGGCGACGGCCGTCCGCCAGGTGTCGAGGAGGACCGGCTCGCGGTCGGGAGCCCCCCGCCGGCCGCCGGTGCGCCGGGCCTTCATATAGGGAAACTCGAAGCGGGCCACGCGCAACCCCTCGGCGGCCAGGCCTTTGGCCAGGGCCTCCAGGGAAGGCGAATCCATGGGAGCCCCCGCGCCGTGCGCCAGCGCGATGAGGGGTCCGTCTTCGGGGCCGTTCCAGAGCCAGTCCATGAAGGCGACTCTATACCGATCCGGCGTAGACCCTCACCATGGCTCTTGGGTAACCTACTCCCCTCGCCCGCTTGCGGGAGAGGGGCCGGGGGTGAGGGCTCCAATTGACACCCGCACGCGCTCCGGCTACCCTCGCAGGCAGCCGATTCAAGCTCATAGCGAGGTTCTGTGATCCCGACGCCCCAGCAGCTCGAGGAGATTGCCCGCCGGCGCGAGGGGAACCTCCAGGAGACCCCCTTCTCGTCTCTCCTCTGTGCCTTTGCCACCCAGAGAAAGACCGCCGTGCTGGAGATCCGGCGCCGGCAGGTCTGGAAGAAGATCGTCCTCGACGAAGGGGTCCCGGTCGACTGCCGCTCGAACCTCGTTCACGAGACCCTCGGCCGCTACATGGTCCTGGGGGGGAAGCTGAGCGAGGAGGACTTCACAGCCTGCCTCAGCCGCTCGGCCGCGCGCGGAGTCCTCCTCGGCGAGGTGCTCATCGAGGCGGGGCTGGTCAACGCGGTCGACCTGTTCAAGATCCTGCAGCAGAACCTCGCCAAGAAGCTCCTCGACGTCTTCACCTGGCGCGACGCGGAGTTCCACGTCGTCGAGGACGACCTGCGCAACAAGCTGTCGCTCAAGGTCAAGGTGCCCCAGCTCATCCTCACCGGCGTCACCAAGCTCGTCCCGCAGGAAGAGGTCGACATGTCGGTCGCCTCCCTGGTGGGCAAGCGGCTCGCCCTGCACCCGGCGCCGCTCTTCCCGCTCGACGACATCCGGCTGACCCAGCGGCAGGCGCAGCTCGCCGAGGCGATCAAGCCCGGCCGCCGCATGGGGGAGCTCGCGGAGTCGACCGGCCTGCCGGTCGACGAGATCACGCGCCTCCTCTATGCGCTGTCCATCCTCGGCGTGGTCGTTCCCGCGGACACCCTGCCCAGGGACGCGCCGCCGCCGGTGCTCAAGACCACCGGGAGCTTCCCCCTGGTCAGCAGCGGACAGGCTCCGGCAGCCGCGGTCCCCGCAGCGACCGCCGTCCCACCGGCCGCCTCTTCGGCCGCCGCGCCACAGCCGGCGGCCGGGCCCCAGGCTCCAGCCGCCGCCGACCTCGAGTGCCGGCGCAACGAGATCATGCAGACCTACCTCGACTACCGCCGGCAGGATTCTTTCGACCTGCTCGGCGTGCCCGAGACGGCACCGGCCGGAGCCATCGAGGAGAAGTTCCTGGAGTTCTCCCGCCGCTTCGCGCCCTGGGATCTCGAGGGTCCCGAGCTGCGCGCTCTGGAGGACCGCGCGCGCGAGCTCTTCCTCGCCGGCGCCCGCGCCTTCGCCGAGCTCGCCGACACCGAGCAGCGCAATACCCTGCTCTTCCGGCGCAAGAACTTGCGCGAGGAGCGGGCGAAGAAGCCGGGCGCGTTCGGCGGCATCAAGACCGACCTGCTCGACTCCGAGGCCCAGTTCAAGAAGGGACAGGCTCTCATGGAGCAGGGCAAATACAAGGACGCGGTCCTGTTGCTGGAGTTCGCCGCGGACTGCGATCCGCAGAACAGCCTCTACGCGACGGAGCTCGCGTACTGCCGGTTCCTCCACTCCTCGGCGCACGCCGACCAGGCGGTCCGGGAGCTGCAGGAGACCCTGCGGCGCGATCCGAGCTGCGGCCTGGCCGCCTACTACGCCGGCGAGATCAGCCGCGAGACCGGCTTCTACGAGGACGCCGAGAGCTATTTCCGCCGCGCGATCAGGCTGATGAGCCCCGACCGCCGTCCGATCGACGCATTGAAAAACCTGTCGACGGCGCGCAGGCGGTAGCGCGCCGCACCTACAGTGCTAGAGCCCTGTGGCGGGCTTGTGCTAGCATCGCCGGGCCATTGGAACGTCTCGGCCCCGGGACTGGCCTCGAAAGCCTCTGCTCATCCGCGCCGCGGGCCGTAACCACGATACAAGGAGGGGACGGTGAAACTCGGAGATGTCCTGAAGAAGGAAAGGGAGCGGAAGAAGATCTCGTCTGACGAGATGGCTTCCCGACTGGGTATACCGCAGGAGAAGTACGGCGAGATGGAGGGCGGGGGATCACCGGCTGAAAAGTGGGGTCCTCTCCTCGCCAAGATCGCCATCAAGCTCGAAACCCCCACCTCCCGTCTGCTCGCCGAGAGCGGCAAGTCGGCGGACACCAAGCAGGGACAGGCCGGCGAGCTGATCACCAAGCACCGTGAGCGGCGGCAGAAGACGGCCGAGCAGATGGCCGAGCAGCTCGAGATCTCGAAGGAGGAGTACGACCAGATCGAGGCCGGCCAGTCCGGCATCGAGGAGTACGGCCCGCTTCTCCTCCACTATGCCGAGGTCATCGAGCAGCCGGTGTTCAACCTCTTCTATCCCTGCGGCCTTCCGCTGGAGAAGCTCGACGACTACCCGTAGTCTCATGGTCGTTTCCGCGACGACAGCCCTCCGGCAGGAGGGCGGTGAGAGGGCTCCCGGCAGCGGCCTGCTTCGGCAGGCCGTTCGCGTTTCTGTTCCTTCTTTCAGGAGATGTGCATGATCCTTTCGCGCAGACTCGCGTTCCCTCTGGCACTGCTCCTCGCGCTGGCCGGCACCACCGCGGTCTCAGCCGCCGGCCGGGTGCTCGACGCCGACCTCTGGAAGGCCTACCACTGGCGCGAGATCGGCCCCTACCGCGGCGGCCGCGTCGCCGCGGTCACCGGCCTCGCGGGCGACCGGCAGACCTATTACTTCGGTGGAACCGGCGGCGGTGTCTGGAAGACGACGGACGGCGGCGGCACCTGGAAGAACGTGACGGACGGCTTCTTCGGCGGCTCGATCGGCGCCGTCGCGGTCTCGCCCTGGGACCCGAACGTGATCTACGCGGGCAGCGGCGAAGAGACCGTCCGCGGCAACGTGTCCGAGGGGACCGGCATGTGGAAGTCGACCGACGCCGGCCGCACCTGGAAGCACGCCGGCCTCGACGACTCCCGGCACATCCCGCGGATCCGCATCGATCCGAAGAATCCGGATCTGGTCTATGCCGCGGTCCTCGGCCACCTCTTCGGCCCCAGCGACATGCGCGGCATCTACCGCTCGAGAGACGGCGGCAAGAGCTGGGAGCGCATCCACTTCGTCAGCCGCGACGCGGGCGCCGTCGACCTGGCGATGGACCCGACCAACCCGCGGATCCTCTATGCCTCCTACTGGCGCGTGCTGCGCACCCCCTGGAGCATGGAGAGCGGCGGGGCGGGCTCAAGCCTGTGGAAGTCGACCGACGGCGGCGACACCTGGAAGGAGCTGACCCACAACCCCGGCCTGCCCAAGGGGACCCTGGGCATCATCGGCATCACGGTCTCGCCGAGCAACCCCGACAACCTCTACTCCATCGTGGAGGCGGAGGACGGCGGCGTCTTCCGTTCCAAGGACGCCGGCGCGACCTGGGCCCGCACCAACGAGGACCGGTCGCTGCGCCAGCGCGCCTGGTACTACAGCCGGATCTACGCCGATCCCAGGGACGAGGAGGTCGTCTACGTCCTCAACGTCCAGTTCCACCGCTCGAAGGACGGCGGCCGTTCCTTCTCGACGATCCGCACGCCGCACGGCGACAACCACGACCTGTGGATCGATCCCGCCGATCCCCTGCGCATGATCGAGTCGAACGACGGCGGCGTGAACGTCACGTTCGACGGCGGGCGCACCTGGACGCCCCAGAACAACCAGCCGACCGCGCAGATCTACCGGGTCTCGACGGACAACAACTTCCCCTACCGCATCCTCGGCGCGCAGCAGGACAACTCGGCCCTGCGCATCCTCAGCCGCTCCACCAGCGGGCGCGGCATCGGCTTCAACGACTGGCAGGTGACGGCGGGCGGCGAGAGCGGCTACGTGGTCGCCGCCCCCGGCGATCCCGACGTCGTCTATGGCGGCTCCTACGGCGGCTTCCTCAACCGGATCGACCACAGGACCCAGGAGTTCCGCGACGTCAACCCCGCGCCGGACGACCCGATGGGCTGGGGCGCCGCCGAGCTCGAGGCCCGCTTCCAGTGGAACTTCCCCGTCCTCTTCTCGCCGAACGACCCGAACACGCTCTATGCCGCGGCCAACCGGCTCTACCGGTCGACCAATGAAGGGCAGACCTGGGAGGCGATCTCCCCGGACCTGACGCGCAACGACAAGAGCAAGCAGGGACCCTCCGGCGGCCCGATCACCAAGGACAACACCAGCATCGAGTACTACGACACAATCTTCACCGTGGCCGAGTCCACCCTGGAGAAGGGGGTGATCTGGACCGGCTCGGATGACGGGCTCATCTCTCTCACCCGGGACGGCGGCAAGAGCTGGAAGAACGTCACGCCGCCCGATCTGCCCGAGTGGGCCCAGATCAACAGCATCGAGGCGAGCCCGTTCGACAAGGGCGGCCTCTACGTGGCCGCGACCCGCTACAAGCTGGACGACCAGCATCCCTACCTGTACAAGACGACCGACTGGGGCGCGACCTGGAGCCGCATCACGAACGGCATCGATCCGCAGCACTTCACGCGCGTCATCCGCGCCGATCCCGAGCGCCGCGGCCTGCTCTTCGCCGGAACCGAGCGGGGGGCCTACGTCTCCTGGGACGACGGCGGCCGGTGGGAGCCGCTGCAGCTCAACCTGCCGATCGTCCCGGTGACCGACCTGACGATCAAGCAGGGGGACCTGATCGCCGCCACCCAGGGGCGCGGCTTCTGGGTGCTCGACGGCCTCGCGCTGCTGCGCCAGCTGCCGGCCGACTCCAAAGCGCCCCACCTCTTCACGCCCGCCCCGGCCTATCGCCTCACCACGGTCTCCAACGGCGACGACGACGCTCCGCCGCCGAGCGGCCAGGGGGAGAATCCGCCCAACGGCACGGCGATCTACTACTGGCTCCCGGACGTCCGGCCGGGTGAGACCGCCCGCATCGAGATCCTCGACCACGACGGCAGCGTGCTCCGCACCTTCGAGGGGAAGGCCGAGGACAAGCCTGCCGGGGAGGACAAGGGAGAGAAGGCCAAGGAAAAGGCCGAAAAGGCGCAGGACCCGGCGCAGAAACCCGAGACCGGCAACCCGGAGAAAGATCCGGCGAAGCGGGAGAAGGAGAAAGCCGACGAACGGAAGAAAGAGGACGAGGAGGAGGCGAAGCCCACCGTCGAGAAAGGGCTCAACCGCTTCATCTGGGACCTGCGCCACAAGCAGGCCTCCTCGTTCCCCGGCCTCATCCTGTGGAGCGGCGACCCGGCGCAGCCCCGGGTCCTCCCCGGCGACTATCAGGTGCGGCTCACCCTCGGTGATGAGGAGAAGACCGATGGGGAGAAGACCGGCAAGGTGGAGACTGCGCCGCTCCGGGTCCTGGCCGACCCGCGGTCGAAGGCGACGGCCGCGGACCTCACGGCGCAGCACCAGTTCCTCCTGGAGATCCGCGACAAGCTCACCGAGATGCACGACTCCATCCGCCGCATCCGCGAGGTGCGAGGGCAGCTCAACGGCCTCCGGGACCGGCTCGAGGACGCGCCGAGCCCGCAGGGGAACCAGGAGCTGCTCGACGCGGCCAAGGCGCTCGACCGCAAGATGACCACGGTCGAGGAGGCGCTCTACCAGACGAAGAACAAGAGCCGGCAGGACCCGCTCAACTATCCTGTCCGGCTGAACGACAAGCTCAACGCGCTCGCCACCTCGGCGGGATCCGGCGACTACCGCCCCACCGACCAGCAGGTGGCGGTCAAGACCCGGCTGACCGCCGCGATCGACGCCGAGCTGGCGAAGCTCCACGAGATCTGGGACAAAGACCTGCCGGCGTTCAACGAGCTGGCGCGGACCCGAGGCGTCGCGGCGGTGATCCTCCCGGCTCCTCGGCTAAAATAGGGATGCCATGACAGTCCTCACCGAAAACAGCACCACCTATCAGCTCGGCCGTTGGGACCTCTCCGAGCTTCTCCCGGATCCGAGCGAGGCGGTGATCTCCCAGCGGCTCGCCGAGCTCGAGACCTCCGTCGCCGCCTTCGAGTCGCGCCGCGCGAGCCTCACGCCGCAGACGGACCCCGGGGAGTTCCTGGACCTCCTGCGCCATTACGAGAGCTTCATCGAGCAGACGCACGCGCTCTCCGGGTACGCCTCGCTCTGGTTCTACTCCGACACCAGCAACCAGATCGCCCTCGCCTTCCGCAACCGGGTCCAGCAGGCGACCACCGCGGCGTACAACCGGATCCTCTTCTTCACCCTCTGGTGGCGCGGCCTGTCCGACGAGGAGGTGGCCGCTCTCCTGCCGCAGGACGCCGCCAATCCCGACTTCCGCCATTACCTGAAGGACCTGCGCCGCCTCAAGCCCTATACCCTGGACGAAAAATCCGAGCAGATCATCAACATCAAGGATGACAACGGCATCGGCGCGGTCTTGACGCTCTACTCGATGATCACCAACCGGCTGGAGTTCACGCTGGAGGTGGACGGCGAGGTCCAGAAGCTCACGCGCGACGGGCTGACGAGCTACGCCTTCTCGCCGCGTGCCGAGCTGCGCGAAGCCGCCTATCACGAGCTGTACAAGCGGGTGTATGCCGAGGAGGCGACGATCCTCGGCCAGATCTACATCAACCGCGTGCGCGACTGGCACGACGAGAGCGTGGTCCTGCGCGGCTACTCCTCGCCCATCGCCGTGCGCAACACGGACAACGACATCCCCGACGCCGCGGTCGACGCGCTGCTCGAGACGACGCGCGAGAACGCTCCGCTCTTCCAGCGCTACTTCCGCCTCAAGGCCGGCTGGCTGGGCATGGACCGGCTGCGCCGCTACGACGTCTACGCGCCGCTCGCGCCGTCGGACCGCAACGTCCCCTATGCGGACGCGGTGCGCTCGGTCCTCGAGACCTTCGAGGCGTTCCATCCGCGCTTCGCCGCCATGGCCGAGCGGGTGTTCGCCGAGAGCCACATGGACAGCGAGATCCGCAAGGGCAAGCGCGGAGGAGCCTTCTGCTCCACGATCCTGCCTCGCTTCACCCCCTGGGTGCTGGTCAACTACGCCGGCCGCGTGCGCGACGTGGCGACGCTCGCCCACGAGCTCGGCCATGCGGTGCACAGCATGCTCGCCGAGCACCACTCGATCCTCACCCAGCACGCCTCGCTGCCGCTCGCCGAGACCGCCTCGGTCTTCGGCGAGATGCTGATGACCGACCGGCTGCTCCGCGACGAGCGGGACCCGCTGATCCGGCGCGAGATCCTGGCGTCGGCGGTGGACGACGTGTACGCCACGGTCCTGCGCCAGGCCTCCTTCGTCCTCTTCGAGCGGGAGGCGCACCAGGCGATCCTCGGCGGCTCCTCGATCGAGGACCTCTGTGACCTCTACATCGCCAACCTGCACACGCAGTTCGGCGACAGCGTGGACGTCGCGCCCGAGTTCCGCTACGAGTGGCTGAGCATCCCCCACATCTACCACACGCCGTTCTATTGCTATGCCTACAGCTTCGGACAGCTCCTGGTCCTGGCGCTCTACCGGCGCTACCAGGAAGAGGGCGAGAGCTTCAAGCCCGGCTATCTCGACCTGCTCTCCTACGGCGGCTCGGAAAGCCCGGAAGCCATCCTCGGCGAGATGGGGATCGACATGACCGATCGCGCCTTCTGGCAGGGAGGCTTCGATCTGGTCCGCGAGCGGATCGACGAGCTGGAGGCGATTGAGCTATAGGGCGTCCGCTCGAGGGCCTGGGTTGCTCGTCGAGTCTCCGGGGGCTCGGCTCTCGGCCGGCAGCCGCTCCTCCCGCTCGGCGTTCTCCAGCCAAGGATCGGGACGAAAGCTGACCGTGCCGTCCGGGTTGACCCAGGCGGTGAGATGGAGATCTCGCGTCTCGGGCTGGCGGCGGCAACGTTCCAGGTTGAACTCGATCTGGCGGACGCGGCCGGCGGCCGGCACGTTGAGCGCGGCCAGGGTCTTGTCGTCGACGCTCCCGGTTGCTTCCAGGCCGTGGAGCCGCTGGAAGCGGATCACGGCGGCGGCCACCGCCGGATCGTAGTCGTAGCCCTCGCTCTCTCCCGGCGACAGGCCGGGGAAGTGGCCCTCGGCGCGCAGGCGTTCCTTGAGGATCCCGACGCTCTCGCTGCGCGATCCCGGATGGAGCGGCTCGGCCGGTTGGAGCGTCGGCCAGCCGCCCCAGGCCGCAATCTGGCGATAGCAGGCCAGCGCATGGAAAAGCGACCGGGCGCCGCCCTCCTGCGGGATCGACGTGCACAGCGCGCCCGCGGGAGGTGGGAGCTCCGGCGCGACGCCCGGCTGCCCCTGGCAGCCGCTGAGCGCGAGAAGGGTCGGGATCAGGAACACCCGGAACAGTTGTGGCATCGATCGGAGCCTCCTCTGCCTCTTGCGAGCATCAAATGCCCAATGCCGGCGGCATCCAGATCCGTAGGCCGTCCAAGCGCACGCGTCCGCGCGCGCATCTCTCGGCACCTTCCAGGGACTCCTTGGCCCAAGCAAGACGGAGCCCCGCCAGCGTTTGATATCGCGCGCGGAGGTAGGATTCCACACCGAGGCGCCACTTGAAATGATGAAGTTCCCCAATGTCCAAGCAAGGCCTGGCCCTAGCCAGCCGATGGTGCCCGCTCAATAACTTTACGCCAGCCTGGACGACCGGGACCTTGTCGCAATTACCACCCAGAGCTCGCGTCAGATCACAGGCAAGCGGATAAGAAGCCTCGAGGCTGTATCCGGGAGAGACGAGGAGCCCGCTTTCAGCGACCCTGTCCACGAAGCTGCAGTGGGCGCCCGCGTAACCACCCCGGCCCAGTCGTAGGACAAGCTCAGGCAGTGTCGTCCGGTCCGGCAACCAGTAGAACTCGTCCAGGTCCACGACAACATGCCACGGACCGGGCAAAGTGCCCCGGATTCTCTCGAGCACAGTCGCCTCGAGCGGTCCGCAATAGTTTGCTTCGTCGCAATACCAGAAACGTACATCGACTTGATCCGTCCATTCCCGGACTTGAAGCCAGACTGGATTCTCGCGCCCATTGCAGAGTGCGCAGACGAAACGTGTGATGCCGAGCCGCCGGTAATAGGTCAGGAAGAACGGGAGCAGTGTGGCATCGTACTTGACAGGGAAGAGCAGGGTCAAGGTAACCTCGAGAATCGGAGGCGGTTCAGATCGGAATGCATCGATACCTTGAGTCTCATCGAGGGTGACCTTCGCGTGGAAGCGAGTGATTCTTCCTTCCTCGGCGTCGATGTTCGCTGCGGTCGCCCGCCCAAAATCACCTCGCCTTTCTTAGAAAGGCCAGCCGATCCGAAAGGTCATAGAGAAGCTGCTCGCAGGCCTTTTCGAGCTTTGTCATTTAGCCTGTCTCCTCGTGACGGCCAACGTGATTGCCCCTCACCAGCTGCGCCAGCAGTCCGGTGCAGGGGTTGGGTGCAGCTTCAGAAGGCGCTCCAGTCCGTCCCAAGAACTACGTATCGGCTCGCGCGCCCGTGGATCTGAAAGCATGGCCTCTTCAAGCGTGCACTCCATCCTCGCATAGTTGCAGGGTGCACACGTAACGACCAGGTTCCTCAAGTCGTTCTCGCCACCCCGGGAGTGCGGGATGATATGGTCATACTGCACCCACATGGCTTGTAAGGCCGCATGTTGCTCGCAGTTGCGTCTCCCCCAGATGGGGAGGTGCGGATAGCTCTGGCGAAAGTACTCTCGCACTCGTTTCCGGATGACCGGGATTCCACAGAAGCGGCAGTGGTAACCGTCTCGCCTATGCAACTCGGCTTGTAGGGCAGCGGAAGGTATCCGTGCCGCAGCTCGGCCCAACGATGGACGCGGCGGATGCTGCGGTTTCGGCGCGTACGGACTCTTGCTACCCCAGAGAGACTCAGTCCAAGCACGAACCGCAGGATTGTCAGCTTCACGGATCAGCGCGGCCGCCAGCTCGTAGTCGCCTGCCGCATGCGCATCGACCGCCTGATTGAGCAGCAACGCAGCCTCGGCGATCTCGGAAATCGGGTCCCGCAGACAGATCTTAAGTTGATTGGACGAGGAAACCATAAAGCCGCCTAAGTCCGACTTTGACAGCGCTGCGAAAGGGAGCATAGCGATCACAAGAACGAGCCCTACCAGGAAAGAGTACAGGAAGTCAAAGATCAGCACTCTAATCAAGAATGAGATCGTGTACGCGTCTCAGGGTACGGTGCCGGTTGCCTCGATGGTCCTTTCGGATCAGCCGGTTGCCTTGAGACTAGCTGACTTGCGCAGGCACGTCAATGACATCGCCAGGAACGCATGAGCACCGTTCCCCGCAGGCGTGCTTGAGGACGGTCGGCGGGCCAGCGCTTTTGTCGGTAAGCAGCCCACCTCGGTTCCACCTCCCGGCCCACTGTCTTGATGATGCCGGCGGGGGACACCGGCGGTCCCAGGGGCGTGTGCGCCGATTGACCGGCATCGAAAGGGGCGCGAGCTCGCCCACCACCGGTCGAAGAAGTCCTCTTTCCCGTCGTTCTTCATCGCCTCGGGCTCCACAATCTCCCGCTATGTGCCGGCTCATCTCACCCTTCGCAGCTGACTAGACCCGCCAGTTGCAAAGAGCCCTGAGTCGATAGCTTCCAAAGCCCCATTCCCAGAGGCTCCAAAGCCAAGGGGACTTTCCCCTCTGCCGCTGCATCTCACCAGGGGTGACCTCCAGAAAAGGCTTCTCTTGATGGAAAAAGCGCCTTGCGGGATGACGCGGGGGGCCGGCCCATCCGGCCCAACGGGCCGGGAGACTCCAGCCCAGGGATGAGGCCGCAGGCCGATTCCCTGGGTCAACGGGACCCGCAGTCTCCGCGGCCTGAAGGGCCGCGAGAACCTGAACCGAGGGCTGAGCCGACTCCGGCGAGAAACCTCTCCCGCTCTGCGGGGAAGAGGCCAGGGGAGGGGGCCTCCGGTACAACCGGATCACCGGCCCGTCCTGCGTTTCCGAGGGCACCCATTCGTGGACCAGCGGCCAGGAGCGGAAAATCTCGGTGTAGCGCTCCGCCATCTCTCTCTGGTGGGGCCGCGTCAGCGCCGCGGGATCGTGGAACCGGCCGTAGGCTGCGCTCGCCACCAGGACGTAGTCGAACCGCTGGAGCTCCGCGAGAGAGAGCCGGGTCACGAAGCGGCGGTGGAAGACCCGGTATTCACCCTCGGGGAAGTCCGGCGTGTAGGACTCCTTGGCGATGGAAGCCCCGCGCGGCACGTGCGCCCGGATCCACTCCCCGGCCATCTCGCGCGTGCTCGGCCTGGCCAGGGCCATCGCCTGGATTCCGGTCTGCCAGGCCGGCTGGACCAGGCAGACGGCGAGCAGAGCCGCGACCAGAACCGGCCGCAGACGCGCGCCCCACCGCGCCTCCCGGATCCGGCCGAGCCAGACCCCGATCCCGATCCCCAGCAGGGCCGCCACGATCGGCACCACCGGATAGAGATTGCGCCGCACCACCATGCTCATCGAGGTGATCAGCGCCAGATAGAGGATGGGGAACGGCAACAGCCAGAGCCAGCGAGACCGCTCCTCCCGGCGGATCGCCACCAGCCCGGAGAGCCCCGCGAGCGCCGCCACCCACCCGAAGCTCGCGAGGAGCGCCCGGGCGTAATACAGGGAGTTGCTGCGCGGAACAACTCCGAGCCATCCGCCCTGGCCGTACTGGCGGGCGCCGAACAAGATCCCGCGTCCGCCCAGGAACGCGGCCTGCGGAAAGACAAGCAGGCTGGGCATCACCGCCAGGAACGCGGCGACGGCCGCCAATCCGGCCCACAACAGCCCGAAACGGAGATCGCGGCGGGCCCACCGCCAGCGGATCCAGACCGCGATGATCGCCACCACCACCAGTCCTGCCGGGTACTTGCTCCCGGCGGCGAGGCCCGCGAAGAGCCCGGCCAGCAGGTAGTCGCGCGTCGTCTCCTCATCCACCAGCCGCGCTACGAAGAGCAGGCAGAGCGTGGCGAAGACAGCCGATGGGACGTCGCAGGTGTTGAGGTGCGAGCCATCGTTGAAGAGAGGCGAGGCGATCAGGAGCAACCCGGCCACGGCCCCGCCCGTCACTCCGGTGAGCCGTTCGGCGATGCGGTAGACCGGAACCACGGTGAGAGCGGAGAGCAGCGCCACCACCCCGCGCAGCAGCAGCCACGAAATACCGAGGGGATCGTTCACCCCCACCGCGCCGGCCCAGGCCTTCACTGCTCCCGGGAAGAGCGACGCCATCCAGAGCGCCACCGCATCCAGGTAGTACATCAGGTGCGGGTAGACGAAGGAGAGCCGGAGCATCCGCCCCGCGTTGATCTCGCTGGCGTGGTGGTAGTAGGTCCCCTCGTCCAGGTAGTAGCGCCCCTCGACCTCATGCGAGAGGCCGACGCAGCGCACCGTCAAAGAAAGGATGAGCAGGGCCGGGAGAACGGCCGCCGCTGCCAGAGCCCTCCCCCGCTTGCCGGCGAGGCGGCGGACCAGCAGCCGGGTCAACCAGACCGCGGTCGCTGCGAGGGCGAGGAGGACCGCGACGCGGGAGAGCGGCAGGGGAACGGAGGCTCCCCCGACGTCGATGCCCCAGAGGAGAAGGACGAGGAGCCAGAGGGCTGCGGCTGCAACCCACACCCCAACCCTCCCCCGCGCCCCCTTCACTCGCTGATGCGCTGCGCCGAGATTCCGGCGTGGCGGTTCCAGAAACCTTCCCACACCGCGAGCACGCCGTCGTGCGGGTCGGCGGCGAGGGAGGTGCGGTACTGGGCGTCGACGCGGAAGGTGCTGACGTTGATCTCTTCACCGATCGGCGAGCCGTCGCCGGCCAGCTCGTGACCGCGCACCGCGCGCGGGAAGCTGCTGTCCCACAGCATCCAGGCCGCGAAGTAGGTGCCGTGCGAGGTCACGACGATCGACGGGTCGTACTCGTACTCCAGGGCGCCGTGCGACACCTCGATCTCACCCCCGATGCGCTGCCCTGCGCTGTCGAAGCGCTGGCCGTAGATGCGGGTGCGGAAACGCTCGCCGGTCGCGCCCTGCCAGAGGACGAGGAAACCGGAGCCCGGGAGGAACCCCGCCGCCGGCCGGGCGCCCTGCCGCCCGATGGTCCCCGAGTTGACCCGCTGCACGTCCCCGAGGGCAACCCCCTGCGCGGTGTAGAGCCGGCGATAGACGCCAGGCGAGTTGCCGTCCGAGGCTTCCCACGCGACCAGCACCCGGCCGTCGCTGTCGGCGGCGAGCGCGGCATTGGCCGCGGCCGGGTTGGGGAGCACCGGGTTCACCCGGAACGCAGGACCGAGCGGCGTGCCCGAGGCGTTGAGGAAGCGCGCGAAGACACCGTCGCCCGCGGTCGCGCCGGCGACCTGGTCGTCCGACTGCCAGACCACGGCGATCGTCCCCGTCGAGGTGCGCAGCACGCGCGGCTTGCTCTGGAAGGGCGGCGCCCCTTCGCCGACGAAAAGGACAGGTCCCAGCGGAGCGCCCTGCGCGTCGAAACGGCGGGCGCGGATCTCCTGGGTGAGCACCTTGCGCGTCTCATAGAACGGCACCGACCGGAGGTACGCCCTCTCGCGCGACCAGAACACCCAGAAGCTGCCGTCCGCCTCAGAGAGCAGCGCCGGCTCCTTGTGCGCCACCACCACGCCCTCGCCCGGAATCGAAGGGAGGTTCACGTTGGGGAGCAGCGTCATCTCGGAGCTGCCCGCCGCGTTGGGATCGGCGAGCGACACCCGGCGGCCGAGGATTCCGAGGCGTGTGTTGGCCCAGACGACGAGAGCTCCGCCGTGCCCGTCGAGCGCCGCGACCGGATAGCGCTGGCGTGGCGTGTCGTTGGTGTTGATCCTCCACTCGTTTCCGACGCGGCTCGCCGCCGTGGCGAGGCTCGCACCGAGCGCCACAAACAGCAGGAAGGAGAAGGCGATTCGACGCACGGGAACCTCCTGGGGCCAAGAAAATCAATGGTCCTACCGCATGCTAGGGCCGCCGGAGAGGGCTGTCAAGGATTGCAAGGACTTCACAAGGGCGTCGCTGCGCTCCCGCCTGCTAGACTTCGCCTTTCTTCGGCGGCGCCCCGGGGTCATCCGGGGCGCGAGGAGCTCTCGATGCGTATCCTGGTGGCCCTCGGCGGCAATGCTCTGTTGCGCCGGGGCGAGCCGATGACGGCTGAAAATCAACGCAGGAACGTCCGGATCGCGGCGGAGGCGCTCGCTCCGCTCGGACGTGAGCACCAGCTCGTCATTTCGCACGGCAACGGCCCGCAGGTCGGCCTGCTCGCCCTGCAAGGTGAGGCGTACTCGGAGGTGAGCACCTATCCGCTCGACGTCCTCGGCGCCCAGACCGAAGGGATGATCGGCTACATGATCGAGCAGGAGCTCGGCAACATCCTCCCCTTCGAGCAGCCCTTCGCCACGATCCTCTCGATGGTCGAGGTCGATCCGAACGATCCGGCCTTCCAGAATCCCACCAAGCCCATCGGCCCGGGATACACCCGCGAGGAGGCGGATCGCCTGACCGCGGAGAAGGGGTGGGTCATGGCGCCGGACGGAGACAGGTTCCGCCGCGTCGTCGCCTCGCCGCGCCCGCAGCGGATCTTCCAGATCCGGCCGGTCCGCTGGCTGCTCGAGAAGGGCTGCATCGTGATCTGCGCCGGCGGCGGCGGCATCCCGACGATGTACCGTCCGGGCCGCAAGCTCCAGGGCGCCGAGGCGGTGGTGGACAAGGATCTGGCGAGCTCGCTCCTCGCCCGCGAGCTCGCGGCGGACCTGTTCATCATGGCCACCGACGCCGACGCGGTCTATCTCGACTGGGGCAAGCCGAGCCAACGGGCGATCCGGCGTGCCTCGCCCGCCGCCCTGCGCGAGATCGAGTTCCCCGCCGGCTCCATGGGCCCGAAGATCCAGGCTGCCATCGAGTTCGCCGAAGCCACCGGCAAGGTCGCCGCCATCGGCGCCCTCCGGGACCTCGTCGCCATCTCCGAAGGGAAAGCCGGAACGACCGTCACCGTCGAGGCGGAGGGGATGGAGATCTACTGAACGGAGACGCTCATGGCCTGGGATATCCGCGGCAAGACCATCCTGATCACCGGCGCGACGAGCGGCATCGGTCGCGAGGCCTCGATTGCGCTGGCCCGGCGCGGCGCCCGGGTCGTCCTGGTCGGCCGCGACCGCGGGCGCACCGAGGCCGCCGCAGCCGATGTGAAGGCGCGAAGCGGTACGGCCGAGGTATCGCACCTCCTCTGCGACTTCTCCTCGCAAGCCGACATCCGCCGGCTCGCGGAGGCTGTGCTGGCCCGCCACGACCGGCTCGACGTCCTGGTCAACAACGCGGGCGCCGTGAACAAGGAGCGTCGCCTGACGGTGGACGGCATCGAGATGACCTTCGCCGTCAACCACCTCGGCTATTTCCTGCTCACCAACCTCCTCACCGATCTGCTCGTGCGGAGCGCTCCGGCCCGGGTGGTCACGGTCGCCTCCGAAGGCCACCGCCACGGCACCCTCGATTTCGCCGACCTCGGCTACGAGCACGGCGGCTATCGCATCATGCGGGCCTACTCGCGCTCGAAGCTCGCCAACATCCTGTTCGCCAACGAGCTCGCGCGCCGCCTCGCCGGCAACGGCGTCACCTCGAACAGCCTGCATCCCGGAGTCGTCGCCACCAACATCTGGTCAGGGGCGCCAGGGTGGGTCAAACCCATCATCTATCTCCTGCTCCGGCCCACCATGGTCAGCGCCGAGAAGGGCGCCGAGACCATCGTGCAGCTGGCCGCAAGCGCTGACCTGGAAGGAGTCACCGGCAAGTACTTCGAAAAAGGCAGACCCGTGGACCCGGCGCCGCTCGCCCAGGACGAGGTGCTGGCCAGGCGCCTCTGGGACGTGAGCGCTCGGATGGTGGGCCTGTGACCCTCACCCCCTGACCCCATAGGGTTAACTTACCGGTTGCTGGGGCCTTCCCCCGCCCGACCTCACCCCCTCAATCCCCCTCTCCCATCTCCCACCCAACCGCCGGGAGAGGGGGAAGCTTGTCTTCCCGTGCTCGCGAGGGTCGGGAGGGGGCGCCCCTCTCCCGGGTGGATGGGTGGGAGATGGGAGAGGGGTCGGGGGTGAGGTCGGGCGGGAGGGGGGAACTTACGGCACGACCGGCGCCAGCCCCGCCGCGCGCACCTGGCGGTCGAAATCGCTCAAGGGACCGCTCGCGAAGGCCTGCCATGCCGCCAGGGCCGCATCCAGTTGCTTGCGGTAGGTTGCGAAGACTTCCTTCTGCGGCCCGGTGGGAGCGCAGTCGCAGGCTTCGAGATCCGTAGCCAGCGAGTTGAGGACGTCGGCGGCAGCATCGGGGCTCTCCTCGGATGCCTCGCCCTGGAACCGGCCGGCGCGGGTCGCCAGGCGCCGGGCCGTCTCGCGCAGAGCCGCGCGGCCGGCGAGCTCCTCGTCGAGGCTGGTCAGACGGGCCGCGACGGCGCTGATCGTCTCCTGGGCCGCCGTGGTCTGCTCCAGTGCCTTGGTAACCTCCTGATAGAAATCGTGTTGCGCCGCGAGGTCGGCCGGTGTCGCCCGCACCCGCGGGTCCATCGCGACGGTCAGTGGACGAGTCACGGTGCGGCCCCCCACCGTCAGGCGGACCTCATAGGTTCCCGGTGGGACGAAGAGGCCTTGCGGCACCTCGGGCGTGTCCACTCCGGGAACGGCGGCAATCGAGAAGTCGTAGCTCGCGGCGCGCGGCCGGGGCGCGCGCAGGTCCCAGACGAAACGGTTGTGTCCGGGGCGGGCCGGCAGCGGCGCCGGAGGCTGCAGCCAGTCCTCGGCGAAGTATGCCCGCGCCTCCGGTCGCGCCGGCGTCTCGTCGCTGCGGAAGCGGCGGACCACCTGCCCCTGGCTGTCGGCGATTTCCAGGACGACCGGTCCCTGCGTCGCCGCCGGCAGGACATAGTCGATGATCGCGCCCGCGGGTGGGTTGTGCGCCCGCGGCTCGTCGAGAGGCAGCGGCGTGTCGCGATTCTGGTTGGCAGCCATCCGGAAGGCGGTGGCCGGCGGGATGAGGATCTGGTCCGCGGCGGTCTCTCTCCCGAGATGGCGCAGCGGCGTGAAGTCGTCGAGCACCCAGAGCGCCCGTCCCTCGGTGGCGGCGATCAGGTCGTTGCCGTGGATCGTGAGGTCGTTGACGCCGGACGTCGGCAGGTTGAGCTGCAACGGCTGCCACCTCCCGCCGTCGTCGAAGGAGACGTAGACGCCGCGGCTGGTGCCCGCGAACAGCAACCCCTCCCGCACGGGGTCCTGGCGGACGACGCCGGCCCAGGCGCCTTCCGGCAGGCCGCTCGTGGCCGCGCGCCAGGTCTTGCCGGAATCGTGCGTGACGTAGACGTAGGGCCGGAGATCGTCCATCCGGTGGCGGTCCAGAGCGGCGTAGGCGGTGGCCGCCGAGGTCGGCGAGGCGTCGATCTGGGCGACGCGGCTCCACTCGGGCAGCCCGTGCGGCGTCACGTCCTGCCAGGTCTTGCCGCCGTCCCCGGTCCTCTGGATCAGCCCGTCGTCCGTCCCCACCCAGACCAGGTCCTTTTCCAGAGGCGACGGCGCGATCGTCGAGATGGTGCCGTAGCCGCAGGCCTTCGCATGCGCGAGGGGCACGTCCCCTGTGCAGCCCGGAAGGCCCGGGACGGCGCCGGTCAGGTCGGGGCTCACGGTCTCCCAGCTCTGACCGCCGTCGGTCGAACGGAAAAGCACCTGCGTGCCCACATAGATGGCATGCGGCGGCACGAGAGAGATCGCCAGCGGCGTGATCCACGAGGTGCGGTAGCGCGCTTCCGACGGCCGTTTGCCGTAGCTCGACACCGGCCAGGGCGCGACGTTCTGCACCTGCCCGGTGCGGGCATCCCAGCGCGACAGGCGCCCGCCGAGGCCGCTGCCGTAGACGACGTCGGGATCGCCGGGGAACGGAATGTCGTAGTCCCGCTCGTCGCCGCCCACCGGATGCCAGTCGCGGAAGGTCAGCTGGCCGTAATCGCTCTGGCTCGCCACCGCCACCGTGCCGCTGTCCTGCTGGCCGCCGTAGATCCAGTACGGGAAGCGGTCATCGGTCGCGACATGGTAGAACTGCCCCGTCGGCTGGTTGTACCAGGAGCTCCAGCTGGCGCCGCCGTTGACGGTGACGACGGTCCCCTGGTCGCTCGCCGTGATCATCCGCTCGGGATGATCGGGATCGATCCACAGGAAGTGATAGTCGTCGCCGCCCGGGGCGCCGCGGACGGCCGCGAAGGTCTTCCCTCCGTCGGTCGAGCGCCGCAGCGACTGCCCCGTGACCCAAACCGTGTCCGGGTTCTTGGGATCGATCGTGAGATTCGCGAAATAGGAGCCGGCGAGGCTCGACGTGGGATTGACCCGCTGCCAGGTGCCGCCGGCGTCGTCAGAGCGATAGAGGCCGGACGGCCCGCCGGTCCCGGCATCGATCGTGGCGTAGACGCGTGCGCCCTTGCTGCCCGGCGCCACGGCGAGGCCGATGCGGCCCAGCGGTCCGGCGGGCAGGCCATGGCCGGAAAGCCGCGCCCAGGTCCTGCCGCCGTCGGTCGACTTGAAGATTCCGCTCCCGGGCCCGACGTTGGGCGTGAAGTAGGACAGCCAGGGATAGCCGCGCACCTGCCAGAAGGCGGCGAAGACGACATCGGGGGCGGACGGGTCGACGGCGAGGTCCGTGGCGCCCGTGCGCTCATCCACGAACAGGACCTTCTGCCACGTCCTGCCGCCATCCGTGGTGCGGAAGACGCCGCGCTCGGGATTGGGACCGAACATATGGCCCAGCGCGGCCACCAGCACCGTATCGGCGTTCCTGGGATCGACCCACACCCGGCCGATGTGCCGGCTGTCGCCGAGCCCGCGGTGCTCCCAGGTCTTGCCACCGTCGCCGGACCGATAGACGCCGTTCCCGGAGGTGATGTCCCAGCGCTGAGTGACCTGGCCGGTGCCCACGTAGAGGACCGCCGGATCGCTCGGCGCGAGAGCCAGATCGCCGATCGACGCCGTGGTCTCGCGCTCGAACAGTGGGCTCCAGGTACGCCCGGCGTCGGTGGTCTTCCACACTCCGCCATCGGCCGCGCCGAAGCAGAAGGTCTCCGGCTGGCCCGGCACCCCAGTGGCTGAAGTCCCCCAACCGGCGCGAAGCGGACCGACCAGACGCCAGCGCAAGCCCGAGTACGCCTCGGGTGGAACGGCGGGCGCGGCGTCAGCCGCAGCGGCCAGGACGAGGATCGATGCAAAGAAAACGAGACGGCGGGCGGTCATCAGGTCTCCTCCCCGAAGTCATGCTCGCGGCAGAGCCTATACCGCGAGGGACCGGGAGGACAGTCACGGAAAGTCCGCCACAGCCTTCTACTCGCGACGACGAAATGCGGCCAGAAGAGGACTTCGGTGGTAGTCTTGATCTCGAGGAGGCACTGGATGGCGAAACCTTATGTCCTTACCGGCACGCTCAGGGACGACCAGACAGTCGCCTTGGATGAACCCTTGCCCCTGAAATCCGGGAGAGTCCGCTTGACTCTGGAGGCCCTTCGGCGCGAGCCTCGGAAACCCTACCGAGAAGTCCTGGCCGAGATTCGCCTGCGGCAGTGCGCTCGCGGTCATCGGCCCCGGACCCGAGAAGAAATCGACGCATACTTGAAGTCCGAACGGGAAAGCTGGAGTCAATGACCTGTGCGCATCTACTTGGACAGCGCTGTCATCATCTACGACGTGGAGCAGGTCAGTCCTTATTCAGAGCTCCTCGACTCACGGCTTTCGGCCGGCGACCTCGTGATCGTGACGAGCGACTTGACCCGGCTCGAATGCCGAGTGAAGCCTCTAAGAGATGAGAACGCCGCACTGCTCGAGGACTTCGACGATTATTTCGAAGAAATCGTTGAAGTCATGGTTCCCTTGTCTCGCGAAGTCGTCGATCTGGCTACTGGAGTTCGTGCGCAATACGGCTTCAAAGCTCCAGATTCCCTACACCTCGGTGCCGCGATCTGGTCAGAGTGCGACGCCTTTCTGACGAACGACCATCGTCTCGATCGGTTTCAAAGGATTCCGATCGAGGTGGTCAAGCCTTGAAGCGCCGGAGCGCGACTGGTCCCGACGGCGCTTCACTCCGCCACAGCCTGCCTACACCGCGACGGGCCGGAGAGGACAGCCGCGCAGCCGTCAGGGCGTGCCCGCCGGCTTGCCCGGCGACGCATCCCAGAAGCCGGCCTCGCGGTGCCAGCCGGTGCTGTTGTGCTCCATGAACACGGCCGTCTGCTGCGCGACGTCGTGGCCGAAGTAACGTTCGACGACGCGGAGAGCCAGATCGATCCCGGACGTCAGGCCGCCCGCGGTGGCGATCCGGGGGCCTTCGACATAGCGCACGTCGCGGAGCACGTGGACGTTCGGGAAGTAGATCTCCAGCCGGTCGAGATACTCGTGGTGCGTCGTCGCGGACCGCCCATCCAGGAGCCCGGCCTGCGCCAGGACGAACGCCCCGGTGCAGACCGACATCGTCAGGTCCGCCTTGCCGGACGCCGCGCGCAGCCACTGGAGCATGGCCGGAGTCGCGCTCTGGGCGGGGACCACGATGACCTTGGGAGAGGGCGCGTCGTCGAAGGTGTAATCGGGCACGATCCGCAGCCCGCCGCTGGCCTGGGCCGGGTCCCGGGATGGCCCGACCGTATAGAGGTGAAACGGGTGCGAGTCGTCCATCGTCGCGCCGCGGCCGGGAACCATCACATCCTGGAACACCTCCCAGGGGCCGGCGAAGTCGATCACCGTGGCGCCCGGAGAGACGACGAAGGCGACCGGAATGGTGCCGCTCGCCGGCGGCGTGAGCCGCGCAGCCTGGTCGCGGCCCGCGGCCGGTGCCGGGGAGGTCCGGGTATCAGGAGCGGCGGGCGTGCACCCGGGCGTCAGCGAGAACAGCGCCACAGATAAAGAGAGGAACAGCAGGGATCGCTTCATCATTTTCTCCCTTCCGCATCGAAGCCTACGCGGTCCGGGAGCCTACGTCGTTGCGGCTCCGGGTGTCGAGGGCGCCAAAGAGACTACTCGAAGTATCCGGTGACATCGACGATCACGTGGACCGTACTGCCCGCAGGTTGCCCGGCGAAGGTCGCGAGCATCCCGCCGGCGCCAAGCCTGGCGATGGCGTTGTTCGTGCGGGTCTGGCCCGCCGCGAAGGTGATCGCGGCCATCAGAGGCAGCGGATCTCCTGGCCTGTAGAGGGTCAGATATCCAGGTGACGTGGCGCCGGTGACCGCGAGATTCAAAGAAACTGCTTTGGCCGTGGCTGGAATGCCGCACCTGCCACCCAGATTGAAGGCTCGCGTCGCTCCGCCAGCGAGCGCCGGCCCCCCGTTGTCACCGACCGGACCACGAGTATCTGCGACCCGACAGGGTGAAACAGTGTGATACATCGTACAGGTGCCATTGATCGTGATCGCGGCAGCGCCCGAGGCTGTGCCTGCGCAATGGGCGTCTGAGATTGATGTGATCGAGTAGGTCGTGTCGGCGGCAGGGCTCACCAGCCGCGTGACGGGGCTCGTCGTGACGCCGGATTGAGAGAACCCGTCGGACCATTGCAGCGTCCAGGGTGCCTCGCCCGTGAGGCTCGCTTGAATCGAAGCACTGCTCTCCGGACATAAAGCCTGGTCGCCGCTGGCGAGTGCCGTCGGCAGGGTGCGCACGAGAACGTCGGTCGTCGCCTGGAGGCTGCAGCTTCCGATCTGCAGGGTCACCGTATAGCTCCCGCTCGCGGCGGCTCCTGCCTGACTGATCATCGGATTCTGGAGGCTCGACGTGAATCCGTTCGGCCCGGTCCAGGAGAAGGAAGCAGCGGAAAGGCCTGAAGCACCGAGTTGCAGATCCTGGCCCGCGCAAAGCGGCGAGCCGGCGGCGTTGCTGAACGCGACCGGCGGCTCGACGAACTCACAGAGGAAGGCGAAAGCTCCCGTTTTGCCGGCACTGCCGCCACCGGGATTCGACACCGTTACGTCGACCGTTCCAAGCGGATGAGCCGGAGTCGTCACGACCAGACGAGTGCTGTTGACGAAGGTGACCTCTGGAGAAGCGGCACCGCCAAAATCAACGGTCGCGCCGTTCTGGAAACCGCTGCCCAGCACCAGAACCTGCTCGTCGCCGCGGCTGTCACCCTCGCCCGGAGAGACGCTCACCAACGTGAGGCTGGTCACGTCGTCTGCCGGGTCAGTCCCGTCGCGCCCGTTCACGGCTTCGGAGAGATCGGACTCACCGCCGTGGTCCGTATCGGCGTCCTGCGGGTCCGTGCCGTTCGGATACTCATCGAAATTCGAGAGGCCGTCGCCGTCAGGATCGAGGTATGCATCGGCAGAGGAGCTCGGATTCAGACCGTGGGCGGTCTCCCAGGTGTCGGGGAGGCCGTCGCCGTCGCTGTCGAGCAATCTCCGGAAACTACCGCCATAGATCGCGTCGGAGTACTCGCCGTTTCTGACTCTCGCATAAACGAAGTACACGCTATCGGGCAGACCCGACATGTCCCACGTGTACGTCATGGTGCCTTGAGTTGAAGCCAGGCCGGTGACAATCGGAGTTCCTGAAAAGCTGCTTCCCGTGGTGTCGTAGTAGAGGTCCAGAGTCATCGCGCCGTTGCCGTCGAAGACATTCCACTGGAGCTCAACGCTGTTTCCGGCAACCGCCTCTTCGCCGGCCGGCCGGACCCAGGTCAATTGGGGATCGACATCGCGCTGGAAGGACATCCAACTCCAGTAGGGCCCACCACTCACCACAGTGTCCGCCAAGCGTCCCGAGAGGCGCTCCCCTTCCGGCGTTCCACCCGTGACTCGCAGGTTCGAAAGAGTGTAGGGGCCAAGCTTCGCCTTGCGGTAGATCTCGAGCCCGGAGAACGAAAGAGTGACCGGATAGGTGCCGCCGGCGTCAGCCGTAACCCTCGCAATCGCCTGCGTCACGAAGGAGCCGTCAGTTGCGAGCAGGTCTCCGAGACAGGTGTAGTCGCCAGCCGCTGGCAGGGAGGCAGCGAAGCTCCAGTCTAGCGAGTCGTATCTGCCGTCGCCGTCGGCGTCAGGAGCTGATTCCATGAAGGGGCCGCTGATTGTAGAGCCCCTTGCGCCCACCGAAAACGTGGCCACTGCCTGCCGGTCGAAGTTGCCCAACAAGGAGGAGCCAGAGGCGGTCACCACCACGGTATATTCGCCTGGATCCCCCGTAGTGAAGCTGCCACCATAAACTCCGTCTCCAGCGGCACCGTCGTCAGAGAGACCATCGTCCTGGAGCGCGAGCGTGGCGACTGGCATACCCGCCTCAGAACGAACTTCACACCACACCGTCGATCCTGTCAAATTCGCGCCATTGACATCCAAGGATGCATACACCGCTCCGGTCTCACCAGAAAGATACGTGGCGTCGCCCAACCAAGCACTCAATGCGAGGGGAGATCGGGCCGTGACCGTGGCTTTCCAGGACGAGCCCGGCGCCGGCACATGAGCGGTACCGCCCGTCGAAGGAACGATCAAGCTCAGGCTCCACGCACCTTCCAGCGGCTCCCTGACAAGAACCATCTCGTGTGTCCCTAGAGTCGTCGTCGAAGAAGAATAGAAAGTAGTAAGCCCATCGATATTGGCTGCTTCCAAGGTAGCGTTGGCGGGGGAATTCAGGGATACAGTGGCATTCGAGTTGGTGGAGACAACGTTAATGACCAGATCCTGGGTCTGATCCAAGTCGAACTCGAGAGTAGCGCTATCCGAGCTCGGCTCAAATTTTCCTTCGGCGTGTTTGACCACCTGGACTGGCGCCCGGCCAGGTAATTCGGGCGGCCCCAGAGCCTCAGCTTGGGCAGCGTGGGCATCCTTTCCACCGTACTCTGTTGGAGCTTCTAGCAGCGAGAACCTGTACATTGCTAGTATGCTCTTGAGCCTGTAGTCAAAAAGGCGTTGCCACGAGGCTTCCTCTTCCAAGAGTCGGTTATGGAGGTTGTCGAACAAAGAGAACTTATTGTCAAGCCGCTGTCTGAACCCCAGCGCCTCCGCAGTCAAGACGTTTGTAACGCCTTGCCCCTCCTGGCTATCGGTGGGCACGACGTTGTCGCTTCCTATAGACCGAAGAGTCGCCGTCGGGTGGGACCTCAAGGAGAGGGCGCTCGATGGCCCCTTGAATGAAGAAGCATTCGATGGGTCCAATGCCAAACCAACATCCAAATCTTCCCGATCAATTGAAAAATCCAACACCTCGCTCGAAATCGCATGCGTGGGAATAGCCGCATTGTTCGAGCCAGTCTCCAATGCGATTCCCAGATTGAGCCAGGCTGCGCCAGCGCCAGTCTGATACCAGATCGCTTCATCGTCGATGATTCCTTCTGACATCTCCGCTATGTATTTCTTGACCAGCCACCCCAGGTAGGCCTTGCTGCCTGCGCCGAAATACGGAGTATCAATCGTAATCACGGCAATGACTTTCTCGGGATGCCGAGCGGCGTACATTCGCGAGATTTGGCCGCCGTAACTATGCCCTATGAGAATGTACCCACCAACGTCCTGAAGCCAGGAATGCGCAGAAACATACGATTCTACCCGGCGTACATTGTCATCGATATCCCCTTCTCCGTTCAGATTGTCGACGACACAAACGCCCCCTCCCTGATCCGGATCGACATTGCAATTGACCCCCGAGCGGGGCGGATCGGCAAGCGGCGAATTGGTCGGTAGACAACCAGGATGGCCGGCACCGTGAAAAAAGAACTCGTCTCGAATCTGGCATGGAATCGTACGCTGGCTTTCATCTCTAAAGCTCCACCACTGCTCGGGATGCGGGAGGGGCAACCAAACGTTGTAACCATTGATGAGCAGGATCGCGGCACTCCGTTTCACGACCTTGAGCTGCGTCGGCGCGCTCAACGTACCCCAGCCTTCGGAGTCCCTCCCGCGTGCGGTCATGGACGTAAAACCGAGGAAGTTGTCCCGCAGCATGGAATGGCAGCTGCCCTCGGCCGGTGACGGGCCGCCGTCTATACATAGCTCTGCCTCAAGAACCGGAGTGGAGAACGTTGCCTTCACCACGATCGGAGAAACGCCATAGGTTGGATTGTGGTCAGGGACCAGCGAAAGGACCTCAGGAGGTTCGAGCTGGCGAACTGTAACGAAGGCTGAGGTCGGAGTGCTGTTAGCGTTCGTTAGAATCACCTCATACTTACCAACCGCGGTTCCCGCGTGGAAATCAGCTCCTCCGCCGACTCTAGGGACCAGCATTGGGAGATTATCTGAGTTCCTTGACGCGGCGTGTAGGCTGCTTTCCGCAAGAGCCCAGGAATTCTGGTCACAACCTCCGAATCCTGAAAGCTGGGCTATCCCGCCCGGCGATACCACAACAGAAACCGGAAATATCGAGATGCTGCCTCCGCTACAACTCCGCGCCGCGATGGTGACCTTGTCGGTAGCGACGACATCACCGCAGGTAACGCTGATTCTAAAAATATAGTACCCGACGTTCGTCGCCACGAAGGAAGGATCGGCCACAGTGGGATCGGAAAACTCCACAGAAGTGCCCGGCGGCGAAGCAACCACTGACCACAAGAGTGTGGGACTGGTCGAAGAGCAAGCCGCTGCTCCGTGCAAATGCACTTCGCTTCCGCTGGCTACTGTCTGGTCCGGGCCGGCGCTGACCAGGACAAAAGGCTGAATGACAAGGTAGAGATCTGTTTTGGTCAACACCCAATGATTTGGGTGCGGCTCTTTTGGAACGGCCAAGATTCCCTGTGTTTTCAGAGAGATAGGTCGTTCTTTTTTGGTTGAAGGGAAGGATCTTGCGGGGCTTATGGGCCGGCGTGAGGCATAGGTGGGGGTTTTGTGCAGAGCGCT
>WNGB01001518.1_pt1 | contig 37975 bp, 37 predicted proteins | sample 5400681 | NCBI WGS metagenome assembly WNGB01 (sample SAMN13153367, study PRJNA577476) | soil metagenome | isolation source: 115 cm soil or saprolite under grassland replicate 2 | place: USA:California | collected 2016-06-15 | reverse complement strand
GATCTCAAGGGCAAGCCGGTGGTGTGGGGGGCACGCGGCTCCGGCCTCGTCGTCCTCGCGCGCTATGTCCTCGAGGGGCTCGGCCTCGACATGGAGCGCGACTTCCAGTCGACCTACCTCGATCGCGCGGGCGACGGCCCGGCCATGGTGCTGGACGGCCGCGCGGCCGCGCTGTGGGGCGGGGGCACGGGCTGGCCGGGCTTCGCCGCCGTCGCCCGCGGCCCGCAGGGGGCGCGCTTCATCGCGCCTGGGACGGACGAGCGCGCGCGCATCCAGGCCAGGCACCCCTTCCTCAAGACGATGTCCATCCCGGCGGGCGCCTATCCCGGCCAGGCCGAGGCCATCGTCTCCGTCGGCTCGTGGAGCTTCGTCCTCGCGAAACCCGACCTGCCCGACGAGACCGTCTACCGGCTCGCCAAGGCTCTGCATGGCGGCGAGTCCAGGCTCGCCGCGCGGCTGCCCCAGGGACACGAAACCACCGTGGCGAATACCGTGGCCGCCGCCCCGCGCCCCGAGTTGATTCATCCGGGGGCCCGGCGCTACTTCCGAGAGATCGGACTCACACCCTAGAGGAGGATCCGCCCGTGCTCTACAAGATCCGCACCTACGGACTGAAGGTCGGCAGCCTGGCCATGTACTAGGAGATGACCATGGCGATCGAGGTCGATCTCTACAGCGATACCGTGACCAGGCCCACCTCCGAGATGCGCCGCTTCATGTGCGAGGCGGAGGTGGGGGACGAGCAGAAACACGAGGACCCCACCGTCAATCTCCTGCAGGAGATGGTCGCGGACCTTCTCGGCAAAGAGGCGGCCCTCTTCCTGCCGTCGGGCACGATGTGCAACGAGATCGCCCTGCGCGTGCATTGCCGGCCGGGCGAGGAGATGCTCGCGCACAAGACGGCGCACCCGATCCATTTCGAAGCGGGCGGCCCCGCCGCCCTCGCCGGCGTGAACGTGCAGTCCCTCGAGGGCCCCCGTGGGCAATTCGACGTAGCCACCCTCGAGGCCGCCATCCGTCCCGACAATCGTCACATGCCGCGAAGCCGTCTCGTGTGGATCGAGCAGACGTCGAATCTCGGTGGCGGCTCGATCTGGCCGCTCGAGACGGTCCGGGCCGTGACCGGGGTGGCGCGGGGCCGCGGGCTTTCGACGCACATGGACGGCGCCCGGCTCATGAACGCGGTGGTCGCCTCCGGCGTATCCGCGCGCGACTGGGCCCAACCCTTCGACACGGCGTGGCTCGACTTCACCAAGGGGCTGGGCGCTCCCGTGGGCGCGGCCATCGCCGGCTCACGGGCCTTCATCGCCGAGGCGTGGCGTTGCAAGCAGCAGATGGGCGGCGCCATGCGCCAGGCGGGCATCATCGCCGCGGGCGGCGTCTATGCGCTCCGGCATCACGTCGCGCGGCTGGCCGAAGACCATGCCCACGCCCGCCGCCTCGCGGAAGGGCTGGCCGCCCTGCCCGGCATCAAGCTCGACCCCGCAGGCGTCGAGACGAATCTCGTCTTCTTCGATCTCACGGGCTCGCTCGACGCGGCGGCCGCCATCGAGCGCCTGCTCGCCCACGGCGTGCGCATGGGGGCGCTCGGCCCGCGGACCATCCGCGCCGTCACCCACCTCGACGTCACCACCGCGGGCATCGAGCGCGCGCTCGCCGCGGCGCGGGCGGTGTTCGGGGGCTGATCCCCGCCGCGATGCATCCTCTTCGATCACATCGCCATCGGCGTGCCGACGTGCCGCGGGGCGCGCACCCGGTGCTTGGCGCCGTCTTCACCGCCCAGGAGGTCTGACATGGGGATCCTCGTCACGTCCGTTCAGGGCGACTTCGTCGCCAGACTCACCGGGCTCGACCTGTCCAAGCCGCTCGACTCCGGCGACTTCGGCCAGGTGCGGGACGCCTTCAACCGTTACGCGGTGGTGATCTTCCCCGAACAGACGCTCACCGACGATCAGCAGATCGCCTTCAGTGAGCGCTTCGGGCCTCTCGAGGTCAGTCTCCGCAAGGACCGCCAGCGCCGCGTCGACAACCCGCGCATCTCGGACATCTCGAACGTGGACGAGAAGGACCGCGTCTTCGACCCCGACGACGAGCGCGCCATCTACAATGCCGGCAATCGTCTCTGGCACAGCGACAGCTCCTTCAAGCGGGTGCCCGCCATGGCCTCGCTCCTGTCCGGCCGCGAAGTGCCTCCCGAAGGCGGCGAGACCGAGTACGCCGATCTGCGCGGGGCCTGGGATGCCCTGCCCGCCGACCGCAAGCGCGGGCTCGAGTCACTGGTGGCCGAGCACAGCTTCGTGTACTCGCGGGGGCTCATCGGCTACGACCAGTTCACCGACGCGGAGCGGGCCGCCGTGCCCCCCGTGCCCCAAGCGGTGGTGCGCACGCATCCCGCAACGGGGCGGAAAGCGCTCTATCTGGGCTCGCACGCCTCGCACGTCATCGGCCGTCCCGTCGAGGAGGGGCGCGCGCTCCTGCGCGAGCTGCTGGACTTCGCCACCCAACCGCAGTTCGTCTATCGCCACGTCTGGCGCCGGCACGACCTGGTGATGTGGGACAACCGCTGCGTGCTTCACCGCGGACGTCCATGGGACGAGCGGCGCTATCGCCGGGTCATGCACCGGACGACGGTAGCCGGCGCCGGTCCCACCGCTGTCGACGGCCGGCCTATTCCTGTCGGGTAGACGGGACTCCTCCCGCCCTGCCCTCTTCCCCTTCGCGGGCGATGGAGGTCAGACGGTCATGCCGCTGCCGCCGTCGAAGTTGATGGCGGTGCCCGTGATGTAGGTGGCCCGCTCCGAGACGAGGAAGGCGAAGAGGTCGGCGAACTCGGAGGCATGGGCCACGCGGCCGAGAGGCACGCGCTGCTTGGCCAGCTCCGCGTAGTGGGCTTCGAGGTCGCCCATGGCCCGGCGGGCAATCTGGGCGCTCCGCACCAGCCCGATGCAGATCGTATTGACCCGGACGTTGTCGGGCGCGTACTCGTTGGCCAGCGATTTCGTGAGATTGAGTCCGGCCGCGCGCGTCACCGTGGTGGGGAGCGATCGCGCGGGCGGCGTCTTGCCGCCCACCGTGGTGATGTTGACGATGCGCCCGCCCCCACGTTTCTTCATGTGGGGGAGCACGAGGCGAGACATCCGCACCGCGCCCATCACCTTGAGATCCCAGTCGGACTGCCAGGTCTCGTCGTCCACCTTCTCGAAGGGCCCCGCGGCCGACGTCCCCGCATTGTTGAGAAGGATATCGACTCCTCCCCACTGCGCGACCACCGCATTGACCAGTCCCTCGCAGTCGGCGGCCTGGCTCACGTCGGCGGCGTAGGCGAGGACCTGGCCGCTGGTGGCCTTGCGGATCTCGTCCGCCGCCTGATCCAGCTTGTCCTTGCGGCGGGCGCAAATGGCCACGCGTGCCCCTTCCGCGGCGAGCTTCTCCGCGGCCGCGCGACCGAGCCCTTCGCTCCCGCCGGTGATGATGGCGACTTTACCGTTCAGACCGAGATCGAGCATGGATGGATCCTCCTCGCGGGGGTGAGTAGTCGGGGCGGTGGCGCCCGAGCCCGCATCCTAACACTTCGTGCGCGATGGGGACCCCGGAACCGCTCGAGGAGGGATCCCGGGGGCCCCGGCTCGTTCGCAGACCGGTCAGCGAGCCGCGCCTGCGCTTCTGAGGGCCAGCCCCTTTCGTTTACCCAGGAATTACCCAGGAAGTAGCGGCGCGCCCGTCAACCGCCTCACTATGGTGACATCGGGACCACTCTGCTAGACTCGCGCCCGCCTCGAAGGAGGGCTCCGGCATGGACCCGACCCGGTTGTCCCACGCCCCGCATCCCCTCGTTCCTGACTCGCACACTGCTTGCGACAGCGGGCGGATGAGGTGATCGAGTGATCGAGGCAAATGAGAGGAGTGACACATGGACTTCGGCTACTTCACGCTGAGCGACAATCACTACCTGAGTAACATGCGCACGTCGAATCAGTTCGTCGCCGACATCACGGCGGAGGCGCTCTACGCGGAGGAGCTCCGCATGCACTCCGTATGGATCGGCGAGCATCATTTCAGCTCGCTTGGGGTGCTGTCCTGTCCCGACGTCGTGCTGGCCTATATCGCGGCCCGCACCAGATATGTACGACTCGCGCCGGCTGTGACCGTGCTCCCGCTCCATCACCCCATTCGTGTCGCCGAGCAGTGGTCGACGCTCGACCTGCTCAGTGGTGGGCGCGTTGATTTCGCCGCCGGGCGCGGATACGACCGCCGTGAATATCTGCCTCTCAACGTGTCGTTCGAGGACAATCAGGCGATTTTCGAGGAAGGCATGGAGGTGGTCCGCCGGCTGTGGGCTGCCGACGCGCCGATTTCGCACCGAGGCAGGTACTATGCCTTCGAGGACGTATCGATCACCCCGAAGCCCGTGCAGCGGCCCCTCCCTGCCTATGTGGCTTCCTTTTCCAAACCCTCGATCGAGCTCGCCGCCCGGCTCGGGTGCGGACTGATCGTGGCGCCCTTCGCCGCCGCCATGAGCTATGGCGGGCTCAAGCAGGTCGCCGAGCTTTACCAGGAGACCTGTGCCAAGCATGGCACCACGCCACAACGGCTCATGTGCAGCTACTTCACCCACTTCGCCGACGACCGCGAGGAGGAGATGGCGCAGCGCGTCCGTCAGATCCGCTACTACAAGGAATGCGTCATTCCGGCTTTCCCGGGCGACCCTACGACGGCACCGCCGAGCTACCGGTACTTCATCGAGATGGTGGAGCGGCTGCACAAGGTGAAGCCAGAAGACTTGACCGAGAATTCCGTACTGCTCGGCTCACCCGCGCGCATCACCGACACCTTGAAGAGGGTCGAGGCCGCGGGATTCCACGAGGTGATTCTCTATTTCAACGTCGGATTGAAGCCGCACGCCCAGGTCAAGGACGAGATGGCTCGCTTCATGGCGGAGGTTGCCCCCGCTTTCGACGGTGCGCACAAGCGGCGGGCATCGTAGTTCGGCCGCCCTCTCGCTTCAAACCCGGCCCCCGCAACCATTGACGGCTAGGGGTCAGCTATCGCTAGGCTCCCATCTCCGCCGCGCGGATCGACTCGACGCGAATCTCCTCGGTGAGGCGCGCCTTGTAGGCGGAGAACTCGGGGGTGGTCTTGATGGTGTAGGGGCGCGGGTGAGGCAGGTCGATGACGATATCGCTCTTGATCCGGCCCGGCCGTGCCGTCATCACGGCCACGCGATTCGCCATGAAGATGGCCTCGTCGATGTCGTGGGTGACGAAGAGCACCGTCTTGCGGTCCGCTTCCCAGATCCCGAGGAGCAGCTCCTGCATGAGGGCGCGGGTTTGATTGTCGAGAGCGCCGAAGGGCTCGTCGAGGAGGAGGAGCTTGGGATCGTTGGCGAGGGCCCGGGCGAGGGCGGTGCGCTGCTGCATGCCCCCGGACAGCATGCGCGGGTAGTGTCGCTCGAAGCCACGCAGGCCCACGCGCTCGATGAAGTGCGCGGCGATGCGCCGGCGCTCCGCCGCGCGCATCCCCTGCTCCCGCAGGCCGAAGCCGATATTGTCCTCGACGGTGAGCCACGGGAAGAGCGTGTAGGACTGGAACACCATGCCGCGATCGGCGCCGGGGCCGGCCACCGGCTCGCCGTCGAGGAGGACTCGGCCCGCGGTGGGACGATCCAGCCCCGCCACCATTCGCAGGAGGGTGGACTTCCCGCAGCCGGACGGCCCGAGGAGACACAGGAAGTCGCGGTCGGCCACGCGAAGCGAGGTCGGCTCGATGGCGCGGGTGGGAGGCCCGCCGCGTACGCCCGGAAACGTCCGGCTCAGCTCCTCGATGGAGAGCGTGGGCACGGGCGAGGGCTCAGGCCAGGCTCCAGGGAAACAGCCGATGGTTCAGGGTCTTGAAGACGTAGTCGGAGGCGAGCCCGATGACGCCGATCACCACGATGCCGAAGATGATCTGGCCCGTGTCGAGCAGGGCCTGGCTGTCCGTGATCATGTGCCCGATCCCGCTCGAGGCCCCGATGAGCTCGGCCACGATGACGTAGGTCCACGCCCAGCCGAGAACGAGGCGCAGCGCCTCGGCGATGTCGGGGGCGCTCGAGGGCAGGAGGACGCGACGCACGATGCCCCCCGCGCGCGCCCCCAGGGTGTAGGCGGCTTCCACGAGATCACGCCGGGTCGAGCCGACGGTGACCGCCACCATGAGCACGATCTGGAAGAAGCAGCCGATGAAGATGACCATCACCTTCTGCGCCTCGCCGATGCCCGCCCACAGGATGAGGAGAGGAATGAACGCGGAGGCGGGCAGGTAGCGGGCGAAGGAGATGAAGGGCTCGAAGAACGCCTCCACCGGCTTGTAGGCGCCCATGAGCATGCCCAGGGGCACGCCGATCACCGCGGCGAGGGCGAAGCCGCCGAACACGCGCCAGATGGTGACGCCGATGTCGGCGGAGAAGCCGTGGACCACGAGCAGGGTCCAGCCGGACCCGACCATGGAGAGGGGGTCGGCGAGAAAGGTCCGGTTGACGAAGCCGCCGAGGGTGGCCACCCCCCACCCGATGAAGAACAACACGAAGAACGCCACCCCCAGCGCGATCCGGGCCCCGCGCGCGACGGGGACGAGGGGCTTCAGCGCGGGGCCCGTCCGTCGCTCACGTGGCGCTCACTTGATGAAGCGTGTGTCGATGGTGGAGGCGACGTCGGGCACGCTCTTGATGATGCCGAGCTCCAGGAGCAGGTCGGACGCTTCCTTGCTGAAGGCCTGCATGTCACCCGCGAAGAAGTTGCGGTTCGCCTCCCGGTTCTGCCAGCGGAGATAGGACTGCGACTTCTCGAACTGCTCCACCGTCTGCTTCACCACCGCCCCCATGATCTCGAAGCTCTTCTTCGGCTCTTTCGCGATCATCTCTACCGCCTCGAAGTAGCTGTCCACCATGGCCTGGACGAGCTTCGGATTCTCTGCGATGAACTTCGGCGTGCAGCCGAAGGTGTCCATCACCATGGGATAGTCGAGGGTGGTGGCGATGATCTTGCCCGCCTCGGGCTTCTCGCGCACCGTCGAGAGGTAGGGCTCATAGGTCATGGCCGCGTCGTTCTGGCCCGCGATGAAGGCTTGGGCGGCCGCGGCGGGCTCGAGAGTCGCCACCTTCACGTCCTTGACGGAGAGCCCGTTCTTCTTGAGCATCCACGCGAGGGTGAAGTAGGGCGCGGTGCCCGGAGCGGAGGCCGCCACCGTCTTGCCCTTGAGGTCGGCGATCTTGGCGATGTTGTTGCGCACCACCATGCCGTCCGCGCCGTACGACTTGTCGAGCTGGAGAACCTGCCGGGTGGCCACGCCGGCGGCGTTCCAGACAATCCAGGTCTCCACCGTGGTGGCCGCGCACTGCACGTCGCCCGAGGCGATGGCGAGGTGGCGGTCCTTCTGGGGAATGAACTTGACCGTCACGTCGACCCCGTTCTTTTTGAAGATCCCAGCTTTTTCCGCGAGGGACAGCGGGGCGAAGCCCGTCCACCCACTCATGGCCACGGTGACCTTGGGCAGATCCTGGGCCGGGGAGGCCACCGCGAGGGCGAAGGCGAAGACTCCCGCGACGACACCGATGACGAAGCGCATGCGGATCCCTCCTGGGCGATTCGTGGAAACCGGGACGAGCGACCTTCACGTCGAGCGGCCGTCACGACGCTCAGAGAATACTACACGCGGCGCCGTCCCGGCCTCGTCACTTCAGCCCTCGTACACGCGCCTGAGCTCGCCCTCCGCCCAGCGGACGGCATCCTCGGGCGGCATCCCCTGCACCGCCTTGGGGTACATGTCGGTGATCACGTACTTGGTGTAGACGAGGGTGGCCTTGGCTCTTCATCTGCTTGCCGTAGTCGGCGAGCTGGCGCTTGAGCTCGGCCTCGCCCTGGGGAATGAAGTCCACGCGGAAGAGGAGATGGAGCCGCGTGGTCTGCGCGTGGGCCGGCGCCCGCCGCGAGGCGAGTATGCCCGCGAGGCCCCCGGCGGCGCGCCGAAGAAGCTGCCGGCGGTTCATCGCTCGGCGGCGATGGAGAAGGACTCGAACGTCTTCCAGCTCAGCGCGGAGAGATTCTTCAGGGCGAGGGGCGACAGCCGGCCCGAGATGAAGCCCACGTGCTGGGGGGCCGCCTTGATGTCGTCACGCTGGGGGAAGCGGGCCACGCGCTCCGTCCAGGAGATGTAGTCCACGGGCATGGGCACCACCAGCGCGCTCGACTGCGTGTAGCCGAGAATGGGGCCGGGCGCCGACACCTGCGTGATGGGCTCCACCGCCTCGCTGTAGCGCGCCAGCTGATTCACCGCCCCGGCCACGAAGCGGGTCTCGTCCTGGGTCTTCGCCGCCGCCGCGAAGATCACCACCGCGTCGCGCCCCGGCACGCCGCGCAGCCGCTGAATCCCCATGGCGAGGGCGGTGAGCACGCTCAGCGAGTACTGCTGGTTCTGTACGAGGGCCTGGACCTGGGCTTCGCTCGCTCCCGTCTCCCCGAAGATGACCGTGGCGTTGTTGATGAGGTCGCCCGGGGGCGTGTCATAGATGGTGCTGCTGGTAATGGTCATCGCGCTCATGGCCATCGAGTAGGGGACGAGAATCGAGGTCGCCGTCTGGATGAGGAATCGCCCGGAGAAGGCGACCCAGGCCGCGCTCGTGAGCTTTTCTGAGAGCACGGGATTGGTCGTATACGGATCGACGCCGAGGCTCTTGGCGAGATCTCGCCGCTCCTTCTCCCAGCCGAGCGCGGTCAGGGTGACCATGCCCACCCGCTTCGAGGCCTCCGCCGCCCGCTCGCCTCCGCTCTGGCCGGGCGTGGTGGCCGCCTGATAGACCTTTTCGGTGCCCAGCTTGATGCGGTCGAAGAGACGGGCCACGCCATCGGGGAAGCCGGTGATGGTGTCCACGGGGTGGACGAGCATGTTCACGGTCGAGGTGACGGGTCGCGCGATCGCCCGGCCCGCCGCCTCCGCGAATTCCTTGGTCTTGCTCAGATCGTCGAGCTTGCCGATGGCCTCGACCTCGTTCACCCGAATCGCCAGCATGTGGACGCCGTGAGCCTCGAAGGTGCCGTAGGGTGAGCGAATCGTGAATCGCGCGAGAAAGCCTCTCACGGGAACCTTGGGATCCACGGTGAAGTGCGGACCGCTGAGCAGCTCGGGGACCGCGAGGTCCTTCGCATTGAGCACCGGCTCCGCCTCGTAGCCGGCCGGGGTCTGAGCGCGGGCGTCCGCCCCTCCCGAAAGCATCACCGTCATCGCTGCGAAAACCGCCATGGCCATCTTCATCTGAGCGCTCTCCCTGTGGCCGGTGGTGAGTGGACCTGGGACGTGACGAGAAGGCCTACTTCATCCTCACGAACACGACGTCGAAGCTTCGTCCCTCGACGGCCTGGTAGTACACGCCGTAGAGCTCGTCACGCTTGGGATCATACGTCAACGTATACGTGCTCCCCGGGTAATTCGGTGCGCGGAGCTCGACGAAGACCCGCACGGTCGCGCCGTCCCGGCTCGCCTGCGCTTTGCCGACATTGACCGGCCGGGGATTGAGATAGGCGGCCTCGATGGCCCCGTCAGGGCGAATCTTGCGGATGTCGAGGACGTAGCCGCCATCGGGCCGGCGCCAGCGACCTTCGATCTTCCCGAAGCCTTGATCCGCGCCGTGGGCGACCGACGCCGCGGCCACCAGCCACGTCGTGCCGTCCTGATCGAAGCCGGCGATCCGCAACGGGTCGCTCTGCGCGTGCGCCTGCCCCGCCCCGAGAAGGATCACCACCGCCGCGAGGCGGAGCCACCCCGGGCTGCTCCGGTGTTTGTCGCTCATGAAGCATCCTCCTTCCGTGGTTCGTGCCCACCACTACCCCGAAGACGCCAACTGCCGCTTGATCCCCTCCAGGAGCTCGCGGGCCCGGGGGTCGGCGGGAGAGATCGTCACCAGCTGCTCGGCAAAGGGCAGCGCGCGCTTCCACTGACGTCGCTGCACATAGAAGGCGGTCAGCGCGTACACGATGTCGCCATCCCGGGGATCGAGCTGGAGCGCCTGGAGGAGCGAGGCCTCGGCCTCGCGGTCGCGGCTGAGCCGGTCGAGCGCGAGGCCCAGATTGTACCGCACGCGGGCGCGTCGGGGCATGAGCCGCGAGGCGGTGGCGAGCGCGTCGGCGGCCTCGGCGAGCCGCCTGTCCTCCGCGAGGAGGAGCCCGAGCGAGTAGTAGAGCTCGCCCTCGTTGGGCGTGCGTCTGAGCCCCTCGCGTAGCACCCGCTCCGCCTCCGCGTTGCGCCCGACCGCGTTGTAGAGCGCGACGAGGTTGGCCCGCGCGGGGCCGAAGTAGGGATCCATGCGGAGCGACGTCAGGTACTCGGCCTCCGCGAGATCGCGCTTGCCCTGGCTCGCGTAGAGGACGGCCAGGTTGAGATGGCTGGCGGGCATGTCGGCCATCGCGTTCTGCGCCTCGACGAACTCGGCGACGGCCGCGTCGAAGGCCGTGCGCTGCCGGCCCTCGAAGCGGTCCGGGGGCACGGACGCGAGGACGCGTGCCGCCTCGATGCGCACCGCGCGTACCTTGTCCGTGAGCAACGGGGCCACCGCGGCGACACGCTCGGGCGGAGGCGCGCCCTCGAGGGCGGCCACCGCGGCCACCCGCACGGCGGGGTCCGCATCGGTCAAGGACGCGACGAGGACGTCGGTGCCCTGGGAGCCATAGCCTCGGAGCAGGCCGAGGGCGGTGGCGCGGACGATGGCGGGAAGGTCGCGATCGCCGGCCACGGCGATGATGGCCGGCGCGCCGTCGCGGGCTCCCGCGCGACCCGCCGCGATCGCCGGCGGCCACTCCAGTCCCTTCGGCCGCTCTGGGCCGTACCACTTCACGATGGTCGCGGACGCCCATTCCGCCGTGCGATCACGGTGGCAGCCGGTGCACGCATTCGGTGTCCCGAGCTCGACCGAGAGATCGGGCCGGGGCGGCCGCAGGGTGTGATCCCGCCGCGCGTCCACGATCATGTAGTCCCGGGCGGGCATGTGGCAGCTGACACACTGGGCGCCGGGCGATCCCGCTTTGTGGAAGTGATGAACGGGGGCGTCGTAGAGCTTGTGGGCGAGCGTGGGGAAGCGAGGGTTGGCCTCGGGTCGGTGGCATTGGGCGCACACCGCATTGCCCTCCGCCCTGATCTTGCCGCTGTGCGGATTGTGGCAGTCGCTGCAGCGGACGCCGCGCTGATACATCTTGCTCTGGCGAAACGAGCCGTACTCGTACACTTCGTCGAGCTGCTGGCCGTCGGCGTGGTACAGCCCCGCGCGCAGCGACTCGGGCCGGAAGGTATCGTAGAGCGGCCGACCCGGATGCTCGCCCGCGGCGATGCGGGACCGGCGCGAGTGACAGGACCCGCACGCATCCACTTCGTAGCGTGAGTCGTTGGCCTTGAACCCGACCACGAGGCCGGTGGCGGCGCCGCGGCCTCCCGCGCGCGCCCACGCGAGATGGTCGCCGCCGGGGCCGTGGCAGGACTGGCAACCCACGTCGATCTCCTTCCAGCTGCTCTGATAGGTGTCGGCGGCCGGGGCATAGCCCTTCGTGAAATCCGTGGTGTGGCACTCCGCGCACATCAGGTTCGCGTTCTGGAAGCGCCCCGTCCAGTGCAGTGGATCGTCCGGGGCGATCCTCTCCCCGGGGTACAGAGAAAACCACCGCTTCCTCGCGACATCCCAGGCGATGGTCAGGCTCTGGAGTCGGCCGCCCGGGAACTTGACGAAATATTGCTGGAGGGGAGCCACCCCGAAGGTGTACGTGATCTCGAAGTCGGCCAGCTTGCCGTCTCCGCCTTCCGTGTGGACGAAGAACTTGCCGTCGCGCGAGAAGAATCGCGACGCGACACCATGCTGGCTGAAGGTGGCCCCGCGAAAATCGCCGAGCACCGTGTCGGCCGTGGCCGGCTGCATGGCGCGCTGGTGATGCGATCCCTGCCACTCGCGAGATTCCTTCGTGTGACATTGCGCGCACGAAGCATCGCCGACATAGGCGACCGCCTTGCCGCCTCCCGGCTGGTACGGCCGTGATTCGGAGAGGAGCTTCCAGCCGAGGGGGACGGCGGCCGCGAGCAGCACGACCGTCGATACGCCCGCCCACCTGAGCCATCGGCGGCGCGCGGGCGGCGGCGACGCCGCCTGGGGAGGGCGACGGGGGCTCAGACCGCGCGCTCTTCTTCGAGGAAGCGGAGAAGGGACAGGGCGAGCGCGATCACCACGGGGCCGAGGACGATGCCGATGGCGCCGAAGGTGGCGAGACCACCCATGAGGCCGAGGAGCACGGGCAGCGTCGAGATCCGGGCGCGGCCCGAGACGACCCAGGGGCGAACGATGTTGTCGACGAGCGATACGACGACCATGCCCCAGAAGACGAGGAAAGAGGCGGCGCCCATGCGTCCCTGCGCCACGAGCATGATGGCGGCGGGAACCCACACGAGGGAGGAGCCCACGAGCGGCACGAGGGCGGCCAGCGAGGCGAGCACGCCGAAAACGACGGGAGAGGAGAGCCCGGTGAAGGCGAAGCTCAGGCCTACCAGCGTCCCCTGCACGAGGGCGGTGAGCAGCGTGCCCAGGGCCACCGCCCGCGTCACCGCGGAGATATGGCCCACGAGGTCGGCCTTGCGGTCGGGGCTCATGGGGATGAGCCGCAGCCCGCGCGCCATGGCCTCGCCACCGTCGCGGAGGAAGAAGAAGAGGAGGAACAGGGTGAGGCCCACCTCGACCACGACGCCCAGCACTCCGACGAAGAAGGCGCCGCTGGAGTCGAGAAGGAGGGTGAGGAGCGACCGGCCGCCGTCGAAAGCCCAGCCTCGAATCCGCTCAGGGGGCACGGGCACGAACTTGGCGATCCATTGGAAGAACTGGTCCAGGGCGGGCGTCTGCAGGAGATCACTCGGCTGATTGATCCGATAGTGCTCGGCGAGCCGCTCGAGTACCCTCAGGAGCTCCGTGGCCTGGCCGGCGAAAATGAGCGCCGTCACCACCGCGGGAATGAGGACGAAGAGCGCAGCCGCCAGCGTCAGAAGGAGAGCGGCGAGCCCCGGGCGCCCACCGAGTTTTCGAGTGAGGAGACTGTTGAGGGGCGCGACGAGAAAGGCGAGGAGCCCGGCCCACAGAATCGAATCGAGAAAGGGCCTGAGGATGTTGAACAGGGCCAGCGCGAGCACGGCCCCCGCCCCCACCCCGAACACCCGCGCATAGAAGCGGCCCTCCCCCGCTTCGGCCATGCCCGCTTACTTGAGTTTCATCTCGATCCCCTCGCCCGCCAAGGTGAGCTTGACGCCCGTCTGGGTGCTCGACAGCTCCATCACCACGCCATTCTCGTTCTTGAGAGCAACCACGGACATTCCGCCGCCCACGGCCGCCCCCGCCTGGGCCGCCGCGTAGGTGCCGGAGAAATCTTCGACCTTGTCGAGATGGTAGACCTTGCCGCGGGCGCTGACCTTGGAGACGCCCAGGTCCAGGACGCTGAGCCCTTTCACGGAGAAGGTGTACGTCTTGCCCTTGTAGCTGAGCTTGCCGTCACCCCAGCTCACACCCACGCCGAGGGCCACCGACTTGCTCTCCACGGTCACGGTGCCCGAGGGCTTGTCATCCGCCGTTGCCACCCCGCTCACGCCTACGAGGGCCGCCATCACCACCCATATCCATGCACGCTTCATCGCCTCCTCCTTTTCGCCCCGACATTCTCGGCCCTGCAAAAAATTTCAGGAGCGGCTGGAGTGTAACACGGGGCGCGGTATAGTACCCTCCATGACCACCTTCCCGCTCGCCCTCGACGGCATCCGCGTCATCGATCTCTCGCGCGTCATCGCCGGTCCGTGGTGCGGGGCGCTCCTCGCCGACCTCGGCGCCGACGTCATCAAGGTCGAAGACCCGGGCGGCGGCGACGAGTCGCGCACCTGGCCGCCCCACAAGGACGAGGAGGCCGCCGCCTACCTCCTCTTCAATCGCAACAAGCGCGGAATGCAGCTCGACCTGAAGGCCGCGGAGGGTGTGGAGGTGGTCAGGGCCCTCGTGCGCTCGGCGGACGTGGTCATCGAAAACTTCCGCACGGGCACCATGGAGAGCTTCGGCCTCGGCTACGAGACGCTCGCCGCCATCAACCCGCGCCTCATCTACTGCTCGGTCTCCGCCTTCGGTCGCACGGGCCCCCGCAAGGACTCGCCGGGCTACGAAGCGCTCATGCAGGCCTTCTCCGGCATCATGTCCATCACCGGCGAGCCGGAAGGCCCGCCGGTGCGCGCCGGGGTGTCCTTTCTCGATCTCTCCACGGGCATGTTGTGCGCGCTGGGCGTGTGCGCGGCCGTCATACAACGCGAGCAGACCGGCCTCGGCCAGCGCGTGGACGGCTCGCTCCTCGAGACGGCGGTGAGCCTGCTCGCCTTCCACGCCGAGGGCTATCTCCTCACCGGCGCCATCCCGAAGGCGCTCGGCTCCGGGCATCCCTCGCTCTCCCCGTATCGCAACTTCAAGTGCAAGGACGGACAGTGGATCTTCATCGCCGCCGCCAATGACCGCTTCTGGCAGAAGCTGACGGGTGCGCTCGGGCTCGACGAGCTGGCCATCGACCCGCGCTTCGCCGTGAATCAGCAGCGGGTCAAGCACCGCGTGGAGCTCGAGGCGCTGCTCGAGCGCGTCATCGGCGAGCTGGAGCGCGAGCCGCTCTTGAAGCTCCTGGGCGATGCGGATGTGCCGGCCACCCCCGTGCACACGGTGGATCAGGTGATGAACGATCCGCAGACGATCGAGCGCGGCATCGTGCAGAAGGTCACCCATCCCAAGCTCGGCGAGATTCCCGTGGTCGGCACGCCCCTCAGGTTCTCGCGGATGAACCCGGGGGTCCGCCGCGCCGCGCCGCTCCGGGGCGAGCATACCGATGCCATTCTCGCCGAGTGTGGGCTGGCCCCGGAAAGGATCCGCGAGCTCCGCGACAAGAGAGTCGTTCAGTAGCCCCGTCACCGATCCGCGAGGAGGCAATCATGTTCGGACTCCACAAGGTCTCGATGATCGCCAAAGAGGACGCGCTGCCCGGGCGCACCACGGCCATGCCCGTGCCCGAGACGCACTTCGTGAGCGGCGCCCGCCTCACCCCACCCTTTCCCGAGGGGATGGAGCTCGCGCTCTTCGGCATGGGCTGCTTTTGGGGCGAGGAGCGTGTCTTCTGGCAGGTGCCGGGCGTCTATTCGACCTCCGTCGGCTATGCGGGCGGCTTCACACCCAATCCGACCTACGAGGAGGTCTGTAGCGGCATGACGGGCCATACCGAAGCGGTGCGCGTGGTCTTCGATCCGAAATCCGTATCGTACGAAGTCCTCCTCCGTCACTTCTGGGAGGGCCACGACCCGACCCAGGGCATGCGCCAGGGCAACGACGTGGGCACGCAGTACCGCTCCGCCATCTACACCTATGGCGACGCGCAGCTCGAGGCCGCCCTGGCCTCGAAGGAGGCGTACCAGCGCGTGCTGAGCAGGGCCGGGTACAAAGCCATCACCACCGAGATTCGCGAGGCGCCCGAGTTCTACTACGCCGAGGACTATCACCAGCAATACCTCGCGAAGAATCCGTGGGGCTACTGCGGGAGCGGCGGCACGGGCGTGAGCTGCCCGGTGGGGCTCGTCACCACGGCCTGAAACGCCGGGGGCGGGCGAATACCTGGCCGGAAATCGCGTCAGAGTGGGGAGTTTGGACGTCAAGGAGGGCTCTATGCGGGGACGGCGCGGGCGCGGGGTGACGGTCGTGGCTTGGCTTCTCATCACCTCGCTGGCGGGAGGCTGTGTCTCGCTCGGCGTCACGGAAACCCCCGACTCCCTGATGAAGGAAGGGCAGAAGCTCTACCTCGACAAGAAGTACGACGAGGCCGTCATGAAGTTCGAGCGGGTCCTCGAGCTCGACAGTACGCGCTGGCTCGCCTACGTCTATCTCGCCCGCTGCTACATGGCCAAAGCCAGCTTCACTCTCGCCGTCACCAATGCGCGCATCGCCTACCAGGCCGAGCCGGGCGGCGAGGACGTGCTGCGGACGTTCTCCGAGGCCCTCCTGGGCGGCGGCAGCGAGGCCCTGCACCGGGGGCGGTTCACGCAGGCCGTCACCGACTTCACGGACTACATCAACCTCCATCCGAACGAAGCGCACGGATTCCTCGGCATCGCCCAGGCCTATGCGGGCGAAGGCCGCTACGCGGACGCCCTCGCTGCCTTCACTCGCGGATTCGAGAGGGACAAGAGCGGAGCGCTCCGGGAGTCTCTCCTCAAGGCGCTCCTCGAGGGCGGCACGCAGGCGCTGCAGCACGGCCAGGCCAAGAGCGCGGTCTCTCTCCTCCAGGAATATGTCCACGAGGATCCGGGGAACGCGGCCGGCTATCTCGCCCTCGGCAAGGCGCTGCTCGCCGCCGGCTACCGCTCCGACGCCCGCGGAGCGCTCGGCCGCGCGCTCCAGCTCAATCCCGGCCAGCGCGAGGCCACCGACCTCCTGGGCGGCCTCCGCTAGCCGACGGCCGCGACGGCCGACGGCCGGCCGAGCGACCACTTCAGCGCGATGGGTGTCATCATGGTCGTCACCATGACCATGATGACGACGGCCGAGAAGAGCGCATCGTCGATCACTCCCAGTCCCTTCCCGACGCTCGCGAAGATCAGCCCCACCTCGCCGCGAGGCACCATGCCCAGCCCCACCGAGAGCCGGTCGGTCTTCCCCGCCGCGAGCCCGCAGATGACCTTGCCGGCCACCGCCGCCACCGTGAGGCCCGCGGCCACGCCGAGCGTCCCCGGCCTCGCGAAGGTGGAGAGGTTGACCTGCATGCCCATGAGCAGAAAGAAGACGGGGGCAAAGATCTGCTCGAGGGGGGCCACCAGTGCATGCAGGGTCTCGCCGGTCGCGTCGTTCCCGTCCTCGCGCGCGGGGAAGTGCGTGTCGCTCACGATCAGTCCCGCCGCGAAGGCGCCCACGATGGTGGCGAGCCCGATGAGGTTGGCCAGCCATCCCATCAGGAAGGCCGACGTCAGGGCGAAGAGGAGCCGCGTCTGGGTCGGCTCGAGCCGGCGGAAGGCGCGGGCGAGCCGCCGCGCGATGCGGTCGCCGAGGAAGATCACCGTGGCCATGAAGGCCGCGGACAGAAGGGTGATGCGCGCGACCTCGCCCAGATGGATCCCGCCCGTAGCCACCACGCCCGCCACCACGGCGAGCACGATCAGTCCGAGCACGTCGTCGATGACGGCGGCGCTCAGGATGAGCTTGGCCTCCGCGGACTGAAGCCGCCGGAGATCCTGGAAGACGCGCGCGGTGATGCCCACGCTGGTCGCGGAGAGCGTGGCCCCCACGAAGAGGTGCACGGCACTCGGCGCGGCGGGCAGGAGAAGCGACGTGGTCAGGAAGCCGAGGGCAAAGGGCGCCACGATGCCGATGACGGCCACCACGAGCGCCCGCGGGCCGACCCCCACCAGCTCCTCGACGCTCGACTCCATGCCGACCATGAAGAGAAGCAGCGTCACGCCGAGGTTCGACAGGAGCCAGACCACCAGCGTCATGAGGACCCACCGGCCCCCCTCAGCGCCGCTCAGCGCCTCGACCACGCGCGCGCCGACCGATCCGGGGCCGAGATCCACGGCCGGAAGCGCCTTGGCCGCCGCCTCCGCCACCGACAGGGGCGAGTTCCAGGCCACCGCCACGACCTTGATGACCTCGTCGAAGTGCATGAGGAGAACGAAAAGCGGAGCGCCGAGCCAGTAGCCGACATTGCCGATCACCACGCCGATGACGAGCTCGCCCAGCACCGCCGGCTGACCCGCGAGGCCGGCGGCCCGCCGGCCGATGGCCGCGGCGAGGACGACCATGGCCAGCTCCAGCAGGACGGGCGCGAAGGGATCGGCGTGCCCGCCTTCGGCGGCCGCGGCATGGGCCGCGCCCGTGGCCAGGCATGCGAGGACCGCGCCGGACAGCCAGACGGCCCGGCGGCCGCCGGTCACGTGCTCAGTCCGGGGCCGGCGAGACGTCGGCGGCGCCCGCGGTGCGCGCCATGAATTCCTTGGGAACGGGCTTGCCGGCGTCGGCGAAGGCCTTGCGAATCGCCGCCACGTTGGGGCCGAAGATGGTTTTCCGCTTGTCCCGGCACCACTGGTTGGATCCGGCCACGGTGTCGAGCGAGCCCTGGAAGCGCGGCATCACGTAGCGCGCGAAGAGCTCGTAGCTCTTGAGGGTCTCCTCCCGGCTCGCCCACTCGTTGGCGCGGAAGAGCAGTCCGCCGAAGCCCCCGCGCGAGAGGCCAATCAGCCGCTCGATGCCCTTGCTCACGGTGTCGGGCGTTCCCACGAGCGTGGTGCCGGCGGCCACGCCCTGGCGGATCGGGTCGTCCGCCCGCCCGGGTGGCCGTCCCAGGGTCTCCTCGAAGTACGTCACCGTCTCGTGACGCTCGCCCGCATGCACCTGTCGGAGGGCCAGCTCGTCGTCGTCGGCCACGTGAACATTGACCACGAGCCGCCACTTGCCGCGGTCCATGGTCGTCCCGTGCTTGGCCGCGGTGTCCTCGGCGAGGCGCCAGTGCTCGGCGATCGCCTCGGGGCCTCCCGGCAGCCCGGCGCCGAGCGAGAGTACTCCAAGCCCGTGCTTCCCCGCGCTGATCATGCCCGCCGGCGTCATGACGCTGGCCACCGAGATGGGGAAGTACGGGTCGGTATACGGCGCCAGGTGGAGCCGCGCGTCGCGGAGCTCGAACCAGTCGGTCTTCATGGTCACGGGCTCTTCGCAGCGCAGAAGGGCCATGATGGCATCCAGCGCCTCGTCCATGCGCTGCCTCTGGGTTGCGGGCTCGATACCCATCATGTAGGCGTCCGAGACGAGTGCCCCCGGACCGCATCCGAGCATCGCGCGTCCGCGCGTGAGGTGGTCGAGCTGGACGAATCGCTGGGCGACCAGGAAGGGATGGTGATAGGGCAGGCTGGTGACGCCGGAGCCCAGCATGATGTGCCGCGTGCGCTGGGCGGCGGCCGCGATCATGATCTCGGGAGAGGCGATCAGCTCCCACCCCGCCGAATGGTGCTCGCCGATCCAGACCTCGTCGTAGCCGAGGTAGTCGAGCCACTCGATCAGCTCCATGTCGCGGTCGATGGCGAGCGTCGGATTCTCGCCGACGCGGTGGAAGGGCGCGAGGAAGATCCCGTACTTCATTCCGCGATGGGTCATGGTCTCTCCGTGAATTGGGGAGTGGGCCGGATGCTAGCGGGCGAGCGTCATCTCGGACACGATGAGCCGGAAATCGGCGCGCGGCTTGAACGAGACCCGCCGGCTCACGCCGTAGACGACCACCTCCTGGAACAGCTCGACCGAGGGCTTCTCGTCGTGGAAGATGGCGGTGGCTTCGGTGTAGAGCGCCTTGCGCTTCTTCTGGTCGAGGGTGTAGCGCGCCTGCTCCATGAGCTCGTAGAAGCGCTGGCCGGGCTGGCTCCCGACCCAGTACTTGCCGTTGAAGCCGGTCGGATGAAAGATGCGCCAGAGGCTGCCGTCGGCATCGAGCAGCGTGGACTGGGGATTGCCGAGAAAGAGAGCCGACGGGGGCACCGCGCGCTCGTTGTTCATCCGTTGCCGCGCGCCCATTTCCATCATCTCGATCTTGCCCCGGATTCCCGCCTTGCTCCACATGTCGACCACGGCCTCGATGAGAGCCTTGTCGTTGACCATGGTGCCGTTGCCGAAATACACGGTCACGTCGATCCCGTTGGGATAGCCCGCCTGGGCGAGGAGGGCGCGGGCCTTGGCGGGGTCGTAGGGATAGGGCTTGAGCGCCGGGTTGTAACCGAAATCGGTGTCGGCGACCCCGCCGCTGTACGGCTTGCCCATGCCCGCGTAGAGGTTCTTGACGAGGGCGGGCACGTCGAGGGCATAGGCGAGGGCCTGGCGCACGCGCTTGTCGGAGAGTGGCGGCTGGGTCGAGTTGGTGGAGAGCGCGACCACCCGGGTCGACGGGACCGACACGAGCCGGGTGCCGCGCCCATCCGCGATGCTCTTCATCCGGTCCGGCGGGACATTGGTGATGACATCGGCCTCGCCCTTCTCGAGGGCGATGACGCGCGGGAACTCGTCCGGGATCGGCTTCCAGATCACGCGCTCCACGCCGGGCGCCTTGCCCTCCCAGCCCCACCAGTCGTGATTGGCCTGCATGACGAGCCGCTCGTCCTTGACCCACTCCACGAAGCGATAGGCGCCCGTGCCCACGGGGCGGCGGGCCAGCTCCTTGACGCCGTCTTCGGTGGTGAGCCGCGCGGGCAGGATCTGGGACCCCATCTGGGCCATGCGCACCGCGATGAGCGGATCGGGCTTCTTGGTGAGCATGCGGATGGTGAGCGGGCTCACCACCTGCACCGCCTCGATGGTGGTAAAGCCGGGCGTGACCACGGTCTTGCCCGGCTGCATATTGCGCTCGAGCGTGGCCTTGACGTCCTCGGCCGTGAAGGGGCTGCCGTCGTGGAACTTCACGTTCGGTCGCAGGGTGAATTCCCACGTCGTGTCGTTCACGGTCTTCCACGCGGTGGCGAGCCCGGGCGTGAGCTGGAGCGCGGTGTCCCAGCGCGTGAGGGTGTCGTAGATGTTCACGAAGTAGTTGACGGTGAGGACCTGGGTCGACCGCCCGGGATCCATCGTGGTCGCTTCCGCGGGCTGGGAGATGACGATCTGGGCGGGCTGCGCCGCAGCCGGGACCGCGGCGGCGAGCAGCACGAGAACAGCCCAGGCGGCGGCGCGCATCTGCGGGCAGTGTACAGCCGGGGACAGCAGACTGGCAACGTGCCCAGAACGCTCGCTGAAGGTGCTTGCCCCGCGGCGCCGGCTCGACTATCCTCAGGCGCGATTCGTCCCAGTCTGACGCGCAGCGTCCATCCCACGGCTCGCGCCTGGAGGCTCTCATGAGCAATGCGCCGGTGGCCAGCTACAGCCTGACCGTTCGCCTCCGTATCGTCAACTCCCCGGGCATGCTCGGGAAGGTCACCTCCGCCATCGGGGCGGAAGGCGGCGATATCGGCGGCATCGACATCGTCGAGGCGGGGCGCGAGATGACTCGCGACATCTCCTTCAAAGCCAGCGATGAGGCCCACGGCCAGCGGATCACCGAGCGCCTCCGCGGCATCGAAGGCGTCACGGTGGTGAACGTCTCCGACCGCACCTTCCTCATGCACCTGGGCGGCAAGATCGAGGTCAACGGTCGCATCGCCGTCAAGACGCGCGACGATCTGTCGATGGCCTACACGCCGGGCGTGGCGCGGGTGTGCATGGCCATCCATCACGATCCCGAGAAGGCCTACACGCTGACCATCAAGCAGAACACCGTGGCCGTGATCTCGGACGGCTCGGCCGTGCTCGGGCTGGGCGACATCGGCCCCAACGGCGCCCAGCCGGTCATGGAAGGCAAGGCCCTCATCTTCAAGGCGTTCGCGGGAGTCGACGCCTTCCCCCTCTGCCTCAACACCAAGAGCGTGGACGAGATCGTGATGATCGTGAAGGCCATCGCCCCCGTCTTCGGCGGCATCAATCTCGAAGACATCTCGGCCCCGCGCTGCTTCGAGATCGAGGAGCGTCTCCAGCGCGAGCTCGACATCCCCGTCTTCCACGACGACCAGCATGGCACGGCCGTGGTGGTGCTCGCCGCGCTCATCAACGCCCTCAAGGTGGTGGGCAAGAAGCTCTCCGACGTGCGCATCGTCTTCACGGGAGCGGGCGCCTCCGGTATCGCCACCGCCAAGCTCCTCATGCTCGAGGGCGCGCGCCACATCGTGGGCTGCGACCGGGCGGGCACCATCTATCGCGGCCGCACGGACAATATGAACTCCATGAAGCAGTGGTTCGCCGAGCACACCAATCAGGAAGGGCTGCGCGGCTCGGCGGGCGACGCCCTCAAGGGCGCCGACATCTTCATCGGGCTCTCCGGCCCGGGGGTGGTCTCGCTCAAGGACATCCAGACCATGAGCCGGGATCCCATCGTCTTCGCCATGGCCAATCCCACGCCCGAGATCATGCCGGAAGAAGCCAGCCCCCACGTGCGCGTGATGGCCACCGGGCGCTCCGACTATCCGAACCAGATCAACAATTCCTGCTGCTTCCCCGGCTTCTTCCGCGGCCTGCTCGACGTGCGCTCCCGGAGCGTCAACGACGAGATGAAGCTGGCCGCCGCGCATGCGCTGGCGGGCATCGTGGGCGACGCCGAGCGGAGCGAGGAGTACATCACGCCGTCCATGTTCGATCCGCGCGTGGTGCCCACGGTGGCGGCGGCGGTGGCGGAGGCGGCGGTGCGGACAGGCGTGGCGCGCAAAGCTCCGCGCAAGTAGCGCCCGCGGAACGGAATCTCAGACGCGAGCGCCGGCGTCGCCCGAGCGGCCCGGCGCCCCTTCGGCTCGACTACTCTCGGCCCAGCTCGCAGAAGTCCGCGTTCGGATCGTAGTAGCCACCTTGGGCCAGGCAGATGGCCGCGGCGTTCTTCGATGACCGCTCGAAGCTGCACGTCCGGGCGGGGGCGTCGTACGTCCCCCCGTGGGCCTGGCACGACTTGCTCGAGGCCACGCGCACCTTGCCGGCGCAGCCGGTTGCCGCGAGCGAGACCGCGAGCACGATCCCCAGAGCCAGACGGCGGCGATACATGGCATCCTCCTTGTTCGAGGTCACGGCGCGGCGACAACGCGGCGTATCTTAGCCCACGGGCGTGAGAGGCGGTAGCTCAAAAAGGGAGGCAACATGCCGGCCATCCTGGGCGCGGGAGCCTATCGGTACGAAGTCGACGACAGCTGGGCGAAGCTGCCTTCGGGACAGGAGTTCAACGCCGACGTGGCCGCGGTCGGCGTCGACGCGCAGGATCGCGTGTACGCGTTCAATCGGGGCCGTCACCCCATGGTGGTGTTCGACCGCGAGGGGAACTTCCTGCGCTCGTGGGGCGAGGGCGCGTCTTTCATCGCGCCCACGGCCTGCACATGAGCCCCCACGACACTCTCTGGCTCACCGGCGACGGCGACCACACCGTGCGCCATTGCACCCTCGACGGCCGGGTGCTGCAGACCATCGCCCTACACTTGCCCGCGCAGCCGCGGGTCGAGCGCGTCGCGCAGGCCATCGCCCAGGAGATTGAAGCCGAGCACGGCCACCATGATGGCGAGGCCCGGGATGGTCGCGATGTGCGGCGCCACGAGGAGAAAATCCCGGCCGCTCGAGACCATGAGGCCCCAGGACGGCGTGGGAGGAGGCACCCCGAGCCCGAGAAAGGACAGGGCGGCCTCCACGAGGATGGCGTTGGCCATGAACAGTGTCGAGTAGACGATGACGGTAGGGAGGATGTTCCGCAACACGTGATACGTGAGAACCCGGCCCGAGGTGGCGCCGAGGGCCCGCGCGGCGCTCACATACTCGCTCTCTCCGGCCGTGAGCACCGCTCCGCGTACGAGACGGATCACGGTAGGTGTGCCCCAGATTCCCACCGCGATGGTGGTATTGAGCACACCGGGCCCGAGCGCGGACACCACGGCAATGGCCAGGAGCAGATAGGGAAAGGCGAGCAGGATCTCCACTCCGCGCATGATCACTACGTCGAGCCATCCCCCGGCAAAGCCCGCGAGGGAGCCCAGGGTCAGGCCCAGGCCCAGCGCTATGGCCACCGAGAGGAGTCCGACGAGAAGGGCCACCCGGCTGCCGTAGATGACGCGCGAGAGGATATCGCGCCCGAACTCGTCGGCGCCGAGCCAGAACTTCTCGCCCGGGCGCGCGCGTTTCTCGATGAGGCTCTGCTTGGCGGGATCGGCGGGCGCGAGCCACGGCGCGCCCGCGGCCGCCACCGCGAGCACGATCACCACCACGAGTCCGGTCAGCGCGAAACGATTCCGGCGGAAGCGCACCCAGGTGTCGGCGGACAGCGTCGCGGGCGCTTTCGTCTGCATTCTTTACGAGCGCTGGCCGCTAGCCTTGCCGCGCGATGCGCGGGTCCAGCGCGCCGTAGGCGAGGTCCACCGCGAGATTGATGAGGACGAAAGCGAGGGCGAACACGAGCACGGCGCCCTGCAGGAGCACGTAGTCGCGGGCGAAGATCGCCTTGACCATCAGCCGCCCGAGGCCCGGCCACGAAAAGACCGTTTCCGTGAGGACGGCGCCCCCCATGAGCTGGCCGGCCTGGAGGCCGAGCAGGGTGAGGATGGGAATGGCCGCATTGCGGAGCGCGTGCTTGGCCACCACGAGCCGCTCCGCCACGCCCTTGGCGCGGGCCGTGCGCACGTAGTCCTCGCGCAGCACGTCGAGCACGCTCGAGCGCGTCATGCGCGCCACCATGGCGAGCGACGGAAGGGCCAGGGTCACCGCGGGGAGCACGAGATGGGACGGGGAGCCCATGCCCCCCACGGGGAGCCAGGGCAGCCAGAGGGCGAACACCACGATGAGCACGAGGCCCGTCCAGAAGACGGGCATGGAGAGCCCGAAGAGCGAGCCCACGCGGGCCACGGCATCGAAGAGCGAGTTGGGCCACACCGCGGAGATCACGCCGGCCGCAATGCCGGCCGCCGCCGCGATGACGAGGGCGGCCACGGTCAGCTCGAGGGTGGCCGGCCACGCATCGGCGAGCTCATCGATCACGGGACGGTTTTGCTGGATGGAGCGCCCCAGATCGCCGCGGGCCACGCGGCCGACATAGCCGACGTAGCGGACGAGGAGCGGCTTGTCGAGGCCGAGGGAGTCGCGAAGCCTCGCCACGGCCTCGGGCGTGGCGTGCTCGCCGAGCATGAGGGCGACCGCGTCACCGGGAATGAGCTCGACCGTCAACGTCACCACGAAGACCACGCCCAGCAACACGGGCACGGCGAGGAGCAGCCGCCGCACGATGAAGGTCAGCACGGCCGCGGCCCGCGGGCCATGGCGCCTAACCCGCTACTTGTCGAGCCAGACCTTTCCGAGCCAGAGGTTGTATTCGACGGGATGCACGGTGAAGCCCTTGACGTTCGCGCGGGTGACCACGATCTCCTTGGTGTTGTAGACGGGGATCCACACCATCTCCCTGGCCAGGATGTCCTGCGTCTCCCCGTAGAGCTTCTCGCGCTCGGTCTGGTTCAAGCTCCGGCGCGCCTGCTCGACCAGCGCGTCCACCTTGGGGTTGGCGTAGCGCGAGGTATTCCAGCCCGTGGGGGGCACCTGCTTCGAATGAAAGAGCGCGTAGAGCGAGTAGTCCGCGTCGGCGTTCGAGGTGACCCACCCCAGGGTGAACATCTGGTGGTTGAAGCTGGCCGAGCGAAACTGGGTGAAGACGGTGGCCCACTCGAGGAACTGCACCTTGGCCTCGACTCCCACGTCCTTGAACATGGCCTGGATCGCCTCGGTGATCTCGCCGTCCTTCGGATAGCGCCCGCGCGCGGCCAGCCAGGAGAGGGAGAGCCGCTGTCCGCCTTTCTGCATGACACCGTCGGGGCCGGGGGTCCAGCCCGCTTGGGCGAGGAGGGCCTTGGCCTTCGCGCGATCGAAAGGATAGAGGCGGTCGAGCTGCATGTCCTTGAAGCCGAAGACGCTCGGCGCGAGCACGCCGCGCGCGGGCACCGCCGAACCCTCGAGGATATTGTCGAGGATGGCCTTCCGATCCACGGCGTGGAGGAGGGCCGTGCGCACCCGGACATCGTCGAGGGGGGCCATGGCGGCGTTCATGCCCGCGAAGACCACGCGCCCGCCCACCACCTCGTGGATCGCGTACTTGGGATCGCGGCTCAAGGCGGGCAGCTGGGCGGGCGCGGGCAGCAGCACCATGTCCGCGTCACCCGTCTGAAGCGCGATCATGCGCGCCCCTTCCTCCGGCACCACCTTGAAGATGACGCGGTCGAGGGGGGCCTTGTCGCCCCAGTAGTCGGGATTCCGCTCGAGGATGACGTGCGTGTTGGTCTTCCACTCGACGAACTTGAAGGGGCCCGTCCCCACCGGCGCGCGGCTGAAGCCCTCCCCCATCTTCTGGACAGCCGTGGGCGACACGATGCCCGTGCAGTACATGGCGAGCGTGCGGAGAATGGGTCCGTAGGGCTCACGCGTGGTGACGTCCACGGTGAGATCGTCGACCACTTCCGCCCCGCTCAGCGAGCCGGCGAGGCTGGCCCAGCGGGCGGGCGGAGTGCCTCGCAGCGCGCGGTCGAAGGTGAACTTCACCGCCGCCGCGTTGAGGGGCGTGCCGTCGTGGAACTTGACGCTGGGCCGGAGCTTGAAGCGCACCTTGGTGGGCGACAGGACCTCGTAGCCCGTGGCGAGGGCGGGGCGGATCTGCATCTTGTCGTCCATGGTCAGGAGCGGCTCGAGCATGTTGAAGTACACCCAGGCGCCGGGCGCCGTCGTCTCGAGCTGCGGGTCGAGGGAGACGGGATCGGTGGGGCGCACGATGGTGAGGGTGCCTCCCCGCTTCTGGGCCTCCGCGGGCGCTGACGCGCCGAGGACGGCGGTTGCGACCATGGCGGCGGTCAGCGCGGTGCCGAGGGCCAGGCGAGCTCGGATCATGGGCGGTTCTCCTTTGTCGTCAGGGCTTCACCAGCGCCACGAGGGAATCGAAGTTCTTCCAGTCCATCTGCCGGCGTCCCTCCTCGAGGTCACGGATGATCTCGCTGAGTCCGCGCGTGAGGGGCATGGCGATGCCGAGCGACTCGCCCTTGCGCGCGAGCACGCCGAGCTGGCCGTCGACTTCGGTCTTCCGCCTGCGCACCGCGAGGTCGCGCCAGATGCCGGTCTTCGTCTTGATATGAGCCCGGTAGTGGGCGGCGATGGCGGCCATGGCCCGCTCCTGCGCCATCCTGTCTCCCGCGACAGCCACACGATACCAGGCGGGATCGAACTCGTCGAAGGGCTCGACGCGCACGCCGGCCTTGTCGGCGACGGCCAGCCCCTCGCCCACGATACCGACAAGCACGCGCGCCACGGCCGGGCTCCGCTCCACCACCTCGTAGACATGGGCGTCGACGATGGCCGTGCCGAAGAGCAGGGCCCCGTAGATCAGCTTGCCCCACTTGTAGCCCCAGATGTTGTCGGTGACGGGCGTCTCCACGAACGCGCTGAGCAGACCGGCCAGCTCGCGCGCACGCGGCGTGATGCGGCCGTCGAGCTCGCCGAGCACGAAGGCGCCGTGGCCGCCGTGCAGAATGCGCCCCGGACCGATCCAGTCCGCCGCCCAGTTGACCAGGCAGCCGACCGTTCGGTCGGTGCCTATCGCCTGAGCAATCTGCTCCTCGCTCAGACCGTTCTGGAGCGAGACGACGGTGCCGGCGGGAGCAAGGCGAGGCGTGAGCTCCCGGAGCGCCTCCACCGTGTGGTGGCTCTTGACGGCGAGGAGAACCAGGGGCAGGTCCTTGCCCAGATCCGCGGGCACGACGGCCCGCATCCGCGTCGTGGTGGCGGTTTCTCCGCGCTCGATCGTGAGTCCGCGGGCATTGATGGCCTCGACGTGCGGTGCGTGGCTGTCGACGAGGAGCACATCGTGTCCGGCGCGCGCGAGGGCGGCGCCGGTGGTGCCTCCGATCGCGCCCGCGCCGTAGACGGTCACCTCCATCGCGCCCCTCAAGTACCACACGCCCCGGGGGGCGTCAACGCCGGGACGATGCGGCGCTGGGCAGGCGCCTCGTACCCCACAGTCGTACCCCACAGAAGGGATTGTGTTACCTTCGCGCTCGAGCGGCCCATCACGATGGAACCCTTCGTCGAAAGCCGTCGGATCGGGTGGTTCGTGAGTCGCATGATGCTATCGCCCGGCCCCGACACGCTGATCGCGTGAAGACACGCCGCGACTTTCTCATCGTCGGTGGTGCCGCTCTGGGCCTCCTCGCCGCGCCCACGCTGTCCCTGGCCCAGGCCCCCGGCAAAGATCGGCGGATCGGATTCCTGGGAACCGGTAGTGCCGTCGGCATGGCCGGCTGGGTGGAGGCGTTCCGCGGGGGCCTGCGCGAGCTGGGCCATGTCGAGGGACAGAATCTCTCGATCGAGTACCGCTGGGCGAACGGACAGTACGAGCGCGCCCCCGAGCTGGCCGCCGAGCTCGTCCGCCTCAAGATCGAGGTGCTCGTGACCCACGGTACCCCGGGGACCCGGGCGGCCAAGGGGGCGACGACGACCATTCCCATCGTCATGGCCACGGCGGGAGACGCGGTGCTCGTGGGACTGGTAGCGAGCCTCGCCCGGCCCGGCGGGAATATCACCGGGTCCACGTTCTTCAATCCGGAGCTGGCCGCGAAACGGCTGGAGCTGCTCAGGGAAACGCTGCCGCGTGTCACCAGGGTCGCCCGGCTCGTCAATCCCGACAACCCCGCCATGGGACCGGTCTTCCAAGGCATGGAGCCGACGGCGAAATCCTTGAAGCTGGAGCTGGAGTCGATCGAGGTACGCGGGCCGGCCGATTTCGAAAGGGCGTTCAAGACGATGGCGGACAAGCATGTCGGCGGAGTGGTGATCCTGGAAGACGGCATGATCAACGCCAACATCCAGGCCATCGCCGCGCTCGCGGCCGGACTACGGCTGCCCTCGATCGGCATCACCGAGTTCGCGCAGGCCGGGGGCCTCATGGCCTACGGGGTCAGTTTGTCCGACATGTACCGGCGCGCGGCGGTCTTCGTCGACAAGATCCTCAAGGGGGCCAAGCCCGGCGATCTGCCCATCGAACGGGCTACGAAGTTCGAGACGGTCCTCAATCAGAAGGCGGCCAGAGCCATGGGCATCACCTTCCCGAGATCCGTCCTCGTGCGCGCGGACAGGTTGATCGAGTGATCCGTGAGCCTGCGGTCAGCGCCAGAGGCGCTCGGTAGCCAGGTCGGCGCCGTCCCGCAGGGCGCGCAGCTTCGCCCACACCACGCTCTCCGCGACGTTCTCGGAGCCGGCGAACGTGCCGAAGCCACAATCGGTCGAGGCGATGACGCGCGCCCGGTCGCCGATCGCCTCCACGGCCTGGCAGATCCGGTCGGCCACCACCTCGGGATGCTCGACGTAGTTGGTGGTGCTGTCGATCACGCCCGGCAATAGCAGCATCGGGGCGGGCGGAGGCCGCCGCTTCAGCACCCGGTACTCGTGCTGGTGCCGGGGGTTTGCGAGCGGCAGCGACAGCGCACCCACCCGGGCCCGGTAGAGGCGCGGGAGCAGCGGCTCGAGGGGCACATCGTACGTGTGCGGGCCGTCATAGTTGCCCCAGCACACGTGCAGCCGGATGCGCTCGGGAGGAATCCCTTCCGTGGCGCGGTTGATGGCATCCACGTGCAGATCGACCATGCCGAGGAATCGCTCCAGCGACTCGTCCTGGAAAAAGCGTGCGCGCTCCATGGCGAGGTCCGGGCAATCGATCTGGAGGACGAGCCCGCGCGCGTGGATCAGGGCGTACTCCTTGCGCATCTCGCGGGCGAGGGCCGCGATGTAGGCCTCGTGCGAGTCGTAGTGGGCGGAGAGCAGGATGGTGGCGATGACGCCGGGGGAGGCCGCGGTCATGAAGCGCTCGGCGAAGGCGGGGGATCGTCCGGTCGTGGCGGCGAGGAAGAGATCGCACTCGCGGGCGGCCGCGCCGAGGTCGGCGTACTCGACCTCACCGATACACTGAGGAGCGTCGGTGATGCGGGCCGACCCGCGCCGGCGCTGGGTGAGCATCGCTTCGAAGTCTGGATGATCGCGGAGATCCAGGGCGGGCCGTCGTGTGCTCGCGCCCCCGAAGCCACGCATGCGCCCCGCCACATAGGTGGAGAAGCCCGGGCGCGGCATCTCGCCGTCATTGCCGACGTCGATGCCGGCGGCGAGCTGCCGGGCTACGACGTGACGGATGGCCGCCGCCGCCTCGCCCTCGAGCGCGGCGGGGTCGACGGATTCACCGCGATCCTGTCGCACGAGCAGGTCACGGAGGGCGGGCGGCCTCGGAAGGCTGCCGACATGCGTGACGAGGATCCGCCGGTCGCTCTTGATCATGGTGCCGCGTATCTTAGCCCAGGAAGAGCTCGGGGGCTGCTCACTGGGCTGATCCGGCGCGGCGCCGCGTTCTCACGATTGATAAAATTCACCGGGTAATTTCTATATCCTCGAAAAACTTCCCTCGCCTCCTTTCCCTCTCGCCGACCGAGTCTGGGCGCAAGTATCGGAAACTGCTGCCCTTCGGAGGTCGGGCCAGGCCGGTGGCACATGCGATGCAGCCCTTCTGGTACCAGGAGGTGACGACCATGAAAGCACTTGAGAGGTTCGTTGGCGCCGGCCTCGCCGCAGTGGGCGTGCTGCTGGCCGTGGTCGAGGTCGCTTGGCCCCAACCAACAAGATCACCCGTGCCGGCACCCGAAGGAGTAGCCCCCGGCTACGGGCTCATCGCGTTCCTGTGCGTGATGGGTCTCCTCGTCGCGGTCGGGATCGCGGTGAAGGTCTATGACGTGAAGCGGAAGCGGGACGACGAGGGCATTTCGCTCCAGTCCCGCCTCTCCGATGCCCTGCTCAGCGATCCGGTACTGGCCGGCGTGCCCGTGACCCCGACGGTCCACGTACCGTTCTCTCGGCGCGGCCCGGTGACCATCACCCTCACGGGTGCCGTGCCTTCGCCGGCGCGGCGCGAAACGGTCCTGGAGATCGTCAGCCGGGTCACCGCACCGGTTGAAGGCAACTATCAGATCGAAGACCGGCTGATCGTCGACCCGCGCATGGTGCGGCGCGCCGCCTGAAGAGGGGGGATACCTGCGATGCGACAGCTGAGTGGAATGCTCGCCCTGGCGTGGCTACTCGCGGCCGCTCCGGCGGGGGCGGCCGCCCTCGAGAAGCACTCCGGAGTGGTCACGAGCGTCGAAGGAGCACAGATCACCATCGAAGAGATGGGACCGTGGCTCGGCCCGGAGACGAAGCCGATGCGCCGCGCCTTCCAACTGACGTCGGCCACGAAGATCGAGAGAGTCGAGCGGACGCCAAAGGGCAGCGAGGGGTGGAGTTGGTCATACGTCGGTCGTCCCGTGGAGTCCTCCGACCTTCGCCCCGGCGACTACGTCACGGTGACCGTCGATCCGGAGGAGCGGCGCAACGCGGCCATCGAAGTGCAGGCGGTGCGACCTGGGCCGAACGCTTTGAATTAGACTTCGGTCTATCTCACCACCTCGACCCGGACTCGTGCGGTACCTGCCTTGGCGAAGCCGAGCAATCCCGCGACTCGGGGCGTGACCTCGATCACGCCCTGAGCCGTCCGCCTCATACGGTCATTCACGGTGACCACCGCACTCTTCCCGTTTGCGAGATTGGTTACCCGCAGTCGGGTGCCGTATGCGTACTTCGGATGGGCGGCGGTGAGTGCCTTCTTGTCGTAGACCTCGCCGCTGGCCGTCCTCCTCCCCTCGGGCCTGTCGCGATAGAAGGTCGCCATGCCTTCTTCTTCGGTCGACTGGGCTGCCGCTATCCCAATCGTCGACAAGGCGGACAGGCTCAGCACGCCCAGCCGCAGTAGCCACTGCCCTCTGGTGATGAGAGCAGTCATATCGTTCTCCTCCCGTCTGATGACACCGCGTGTCATTCGCTCGATTGACACGTCGGCAACGCTTTCCTCTGGTTACCGTCTGGCACGCTCGTCGTCAACCGCGATTGTCCGGAGACATTGTTCTTGCCCTCGAGCTCAAGCCCGTCTATTGTCTCGCCCGGGTGGCGCGGGGGACCGCCGCAGCATCGCGGCACCCGCGGGCCGACCGCTGCCGGGCTGGCGGAGCTCGGCATCGGAGGCGGCGACGGCAGCGGAGAGGTAGTGGAGGGCTGCGTGGCGACCACGATCTGCTGTCTGGTTCGCGCCGACACCTATCGCGACTCGGTCGATCTGATGCGCGTGGCCGCCCTCCTCGAGCGGCTCACGCGCGTGAGCCGGGCCGCGCTCATGATGGGCACGCCCGCCAATCGCGAGCTACTCTCGGGCGCGGGTCTCCTCGACGCCGCCGCGGCCGCCGCAGGACCCAATGACCTCGTGGTGGCCGTGGCCGCCGCGGACAAAGGGGCGGGCGAGCGGGCGCTCGCCGAGGCCTCTCGCCTGCTCGACGAGCAAGCCGCCGTCTTCGCTTCCGGAGGAGAAAAAGCCCCGCCACGCAGCATCGCCGACGCGGCCGCCGAGCTCACCCACGCCAACCTCGCCATCATCTCGACCCCCGGCCCCTACGCGACCGCGGAAGCTCTCAAGGCGCTCAAGCGCGGGCTCCATGTCTTCATCTTCAGCGACAACGTGGCGGTCGCCGATGAGGTCGAGCTGAAGCGGCTCGCGGCAAAGAAGAAGCTCCTCGTCATGGGGCCCGACTGCGGCACGGCCATCCTGGACGGCGTGCCCCTCGGTTTCGCCAATGCCGTACGCCGCGGGCGCATCGGCCTCGTCGGCGCCTCGGGCACCGGGCTCCAGCAGGTGTCGTGCCTGGTCGACCGGCTCGGCGAAGGGCTTTCGCAGGTGATCGGAGTGGGTGGTCACGATCTCGACGAGCGCGTGGGCGGCCTGATGATGCAGGCAGCCATCGAGCGGCTCGCCGTCGACTCCGGCACGCGGGTCATCGTCCTCGTCTCCAAGCCCCCCGCTCCCGCCGTGGCCCGCCGGATCCTGGGCGTCGCGCGCGCGTCGGGCAAGCCCGTCGTCGTCAATTTCCTCGGCGGCGATCCCGGCGCCATACGGCAGGCGGGCGTCATCGCCACGGCCACCCTCGAAGACGCGGCACGGGATGCGGTGGCCCTCGCGCGGGGCAAACGCCCCGGGGTCAGGACGATCTCGCCGGCCGCGCGAACCAAGGCGCGGCGCTTCGCGAAAGGCCAGCACCTGATCCACGGACTCTACAGCGGCGGCACCCTGGGCCAGGAGGCCGCGCTCATCCTGACCGCCCTCGGAGCCAAGCACGCCGTCGTGGATCTCGGTGACGATGAGTTCACCGTCGGGCGACCGCATCCCATGATCGACTTCCGACTGCGGAACGAGCGCATGGTGGCCGCAGCCCGGGAGCCGGCGACGGCGGTCATCCTCCTCGACGTGGTACTCGGCTATGGCGCGCACCCTGATCCGGCCGACGCGCTGGCGCCGGCCATCGGCGCCGCACGAAAGATCGCCTCCCGGAGCAAACGCGGGCTCGCCATCGTCGCCTCCGTGTGCGGCACGGGAGCCGATCCTCAGAACCTCGAGCGGCAAGAGGCGGCGCTGGCGGCGGCGGGCGTCGTGCTCGCGCCGAGCAATGCCGAGGCGGCGCGCCTCGCCGCCGCTCTCGTGGGGACGGCCCCGGGTGCACGGCGGAAGCTGTAGCGTGAGCTACTCCCCCCTCACCCTGACCCTCTCCCCCTTTGGGGGCGAGGGGAGCGTGTTGCATGACGCGGGCTAAGATCCGGGAGTCGGCTCCGCTTTTCGAGAGGGGGATTCGCGCGCTCAATGTCGGCGTGTCGGAGTTCGCGCTCTCGCCGCGCGCCCACGGCGCCACCGTGCTCGAGCTGGACTGGCGGCCGCCCGCTGGCGGGGATCGCGAGGTGGGCCTGCTCCTCGCCCGCCTCGAAGACGACCCGGACGATCCGATCGGCTCCAAGGTCGCCGCCGCCAATGCCCAGGCCATCGAGCGCATCCTTGCCGCCCGCCCCATGCTCGTGGGCATGGGGCAGGCCTCGGAGACGCTATCAGGGCTGGGGCCGCGGCACATTCTCCACGCGGGTCCGCCCATCGCATGGACACGCATGTGTGGGCCCATGCGCGGCGCCGTCATCGGCGCCATCCTCTACGAGGGCTGGGCTGACTCGCCCGAGGCCGCGCAACGGCTGGCCGACGATGGTGCGATCGACTTCGCGCCCTGCCATCACTTCGGGGCCGTGGGACCCATGGCGGGCGTGCTCTCACCGTCGATGCCCGTCTTCATCGTGGAGAACGCGTCGGGCGGCAATCGCGCCTTCGCCATACTGAACGAAGGACTGGGCAAAGTCCTCCGCTTCGGCGCCTATGGCCAGGAAGTCCTCGACCGGCTGCGCTGGATGAATGGGACGCTCGCCCCCGCCCTCGCCCGGACCCTCAGCGCCCGCGGGCCCGTGGACCTCAAGAATCTGACGGCCCAGGCGCTCCAGATGGGCGACGAGTGCCACAACAGAAACGTGGCCGCGTCCTCGCTCTTCGCTCGGCTCGTGGCTCCCGCGCTCGTGCGGACCTCGCCGCCGGAGATTGCCGCCACCGTGCTCGAATTCCTCGAAGTCAACAATCACTTCTATCTCAACCTCTCCATGGCGGCCTCGAAAGCGACCATGGACGCGGCGCACGGTATCGAGGGCTCGACGGTGGTGACGGCGATGGCGCGCAACGGGGTCGAGGTAGGCGTGCGTATGAGCGGCACGGGCGATGCGTGGTCCACCGCGCCGGCGCTCGTCCCCGATGGTCTCTACTTTCCCGGCTACGGCCCGGCCGACGCCAACCCCGATCTGGGTGACAGTGCCATCACCGAGACGGCCGGCCTCGGCGGCCTCGCCATGGCCGCCGCTCCCGCCATCGTGCGCTTCATCGGCGGGGCGGCCGAGGAGGCGACGGCCACCACCAGGCTGATGTACACGATCACCCTGGCCAGGAACAACGACTACGGCATTCCCGCCCTCGGCTTCGCCGGCATTCCGATGGGCATCGACGCGCGGCGCGTGGTGGACAGCGGCGTGCCTCCCGTGCTCAACACGGGCATCGCCCATCGGGAGGCGGGCATCGGCCAGGTCGGCGCGGGCATCGCCAAGGCGCCCCTGGCCTGCTTTTCGGGGGCGCTCCGCGAGCTGGGTCGGCGCCTGAACGTGACCGCGTGACCCCGCCCGATCAAACCGCCGTCATCGCGGTGGGCGGCAATGCGCTGATCCGCGAAGGACAGCAGGGCACCATCGCCGAGCAATTCGAGAACGCGCGGGCAACCGCGGCGCATGTGGGCGCTCTCGTGGCCGAAGGCTGGCGGGTCGTCCTCACCCACGGCAATGGGCCGCAGGTGGGCTTCATCCTCCGCCGATCCGAAATGGCCACCGAGGCCGAGTTCACGCCGCGCCTCACCCTCGACATGTGCGTCGCCGACTCCGAGGGAGGCATCGGTTACATCATCGCCAACTCCCTGCTGGGCGAGCTGGGGCGGCGGGGCATGGCGGATCGCGTCGCCTGCCTGCTCACCCAAACCGTGGTCGATCCCAAGGATCCCGCGTTCGATCATCCTTCGAAGCCCATCGGCGGCGGCTATTCCGCCGAAGAGGCCGGCCTGCACCACACCCGCGATCGCTGGACTCTCGTCGAGGACGCCGGGCGCGGCTACCGCCGCCTCGTGCCTTCGCCGCGTCCCGTGCGCATCGTCGAGGCCGGGGCCATCCGGGCCCTCCTCGACGCGGGCTTCGTGGTCATCGCCTGCGGCGGGGGCGGCATACCGGTCATCGAAGAGCAGCCGGGCGTCTATCGCGGTGTCGAAGCCGTCGTCGACAAGGACTTCGCCTCGGGCTTCCTCGCCGCACATCTTGGCGCCTCCGTCTTCGTCGTCTCGACCGGCGTCGAGAAGGTGGCGATTCGCTTCCGCTCGCCCGAGCAGCGCTTTCTCGACCGCCTGACGCTCTCCGAGGCGCGGGGCTACCTCGAGGCGGGCGAGTTCCCCGAGGGCAGCATGGGGCCGAAGATCCGGGCGGCCATGGAATTCATCGAGCGCGGCGGCGGGCGGGCCATCATCACCTCGCCCGACCATCTCGAGGACGCCATGGCGGGGCGGACGGGCACGCACGTGGTCGCCGGCTGAGTGTGGCCATACATCTGGCCGTCAACGGTACGCTGATGCGCGGGCTCGAGCTCAACGCCAACATGCTCGGCGCCGGCGCGGTCTTCGTGCGCGAGGCCCGGACCGCGCCGGCCTACCGGCTCTGGTCCATCGGCGACCGGCATCCCGCGATGATTCGCGTGGCCTCCGGCGGTGTCTCGGTGGCCGTCGAGGTCTGGGCGGTGCCTCCGGAAGGCCTCGCGCAGATCCTGCTTCAGGAGCCTCCGGGGCTCTCCGTGGGCAAGATCACTCTCTCGGACGGTGACGAAGTCCTGGGTGTCCTGGGGGAACCGCTGCTCTGCGAGGGGCAGCGCGAGATCTCACAGCACGGCGGCTGGCGCGCCTATATCGCATCGAGGAAACGAAAAGAGGAGGGCCCGGCATGAATCGCTTGCGAGCGGGGGGCGGGATCGGAGCGCTGATCGTGGTCGTCACGCTCCTCGGAGGTCTCGGCGGCTGTGTCAGGTACTACTGGTCGAAGCCCGCCGCGACGCCCGAGGACTTCAACCGCGACAGCACCCAGTGCATCAGCGAGAGCAGCCCGACCACGCCCACGCTCAAGACGGGCGTCTTCGTTGAGCAGCTGTACCGCTCGTGCCTCAGTGCCAAAGGCTGGGTGCGCGACAAGCAGTATGACCCGCCTCCGCCCGGGTGGTATCGCGGGGTCGAGTAGCCTCGCGGAGCGGGCGGAGCTCCGGGATCACGGGGGCCGCGGCCACAAGATCCGCGGGTCCGGCACGCCGTCGCGGATGCGCAGGGAGAAGAGCGGGTCACGGTCCGCCGCCTTGGCCTTGGCGTTCACGCGACTCCGTGCCTTGAGCTCGGCGAAGGGGATGCGCGTCTCCACATTGCCGCGCTCGTACATGAGCTCGTCCCCGTAGCCGTTGGCGATGAAGCGCCAGTCGAAGGGCGGGGCGTTCGGGTTGGCGTGGAGGACGAGGCGCCGAATGCTCGTGGTGCAGTTGTCGGTGAGGGCGTTGTAGAACTGCGGGTGGTCCACGAGCTCGTTCATGCTCCTCACGTACTCGAGGAGGAGGGCGCGCGCCTGGGGGATGGGCGTCTTGAGCCGGTAGAGGTACACCTCCTCGCCGGCTCCGTCGTTTCGGTAGTTGGTGCGCAGGCGGATCACGTCGCGCTCGTCGGCGACCACGTAGATGATCTCGTACTGCTTGAAGAAGCCGCCCACCGTCGAGTACTCCTCCCCGTTCTGTTTGCGCGTCTCGATGGAGATGGCGAGGGGCGGGCTGCCGTCGAACTGCCAGCTCAGGATGGTGTGGGCGATGGAGGGTGAGCCCCAGTAGATCATGAAGAGGTCGAGCCCGCGCAGCTTGGAGAGATCGTAGGCGCGGTCCTCGTAGCGCACGGTGTAGTCCGTCTCCGTGCGGTAGTCGGCGTTGCGGAGATTGTGGACGATCAGCCGGTTGCCCTGGACCTCGGCCGAGGGGAGCCGGGCCACGTCGGGCTGCCAGTCGCGATCGTTGCTGGGGCGAAGCGTGCTCCACCAGAACAAGATGATGGCCAGCGCCACCGCCCATACCCCGAGGGCAAGGAGGAAGGGACGCAGCCAGATGAGGAGGCCCACCGTGCCGAGGGCGAAGGTCGAGGCGAGCGCCACCTGCAGCATGGCGGGGCCAGGGGCGGCGAAGTAGAGGGCGAGGGCCCACCACAGCGTGGCGAGCAGGACGGGGACGGCGACGAGAATGCGGAGAAGCGTTCTCATCGCATTCCGTCCAGGGAGATCGGCCAAGACGCGCTCATGGCTTCGGCCAGCATTCTAGTTGAACCTCCGGCAAGCAACCGGCAGGAATTATCCATGCTTTTCCGCTTGACAGCCTCGGCAGGGTGAATCGGTGATGCGGCGGCAGCGGTCAGAACTTGCCCTTCCAGCGGTCGGCACCGGCCCATCAGTTCACGTTCAGGAGGGATCAGACTGAACACCATTTCTCGCCCCGAGATCATTCGTCTGGAGCTCTCTCCGGCGGCTCGGAAACCGGGGTGTAGAGTCGCGTCAGCAGAAGGAGGACTCGCCATGCAGAACCATTCGCTCGCTGCTCATCACGCTTCGGAGCTGGACAGGCTCGGCGACGAGATCGCCGAGCTGTCCGCGCACCTCGACGCCGCCACCGCGTACCTCCTCGCCCTCATCCGGGAGTTCGACGCACGAGGGGGCTGGAACACGGGCTTCCGCTCCTGCGCCGCCTGGCTCTCCTGGCGAGTGGGGCTGGACCTGGGGGCGGCTCGGGAGCGGGTCCGGGTGGCGCGCGCC
>WNGB01001517.1_pt1 | contig 37985 bp, 30 predicted proteins | sample 5400681 | NCBI WGS metagenome assembly WNGB01 (sample SAMN13153367, study PRJNA577476) | soil metagenome | isolation source: 115 cm soil or saprolite under grassland replicate 2 | place: USA:California | collected 2016-06-15 | reverse complement strand
GTCTCCTGCCGGGCGTCGGGCACGAGGATGCGCACGATCTCGCCGGGGGCGAGCTTGCGGACGATCTCGCCGTAGACCCAGGGGATGGTCGCGAACTTCCCCGGCCAGTCGGAGAGGCGGTGTGGCCAGGTCAGCCACGTGGCCTCGTGGCGCTCCCATTCCGCGGGCATGCGGAACGAGGCCGAGGAGGACTCAGTCAAGGAAGCGACGTTCGATTCCGCCGTACGCGTCGATGCGGCGGTCGCGCAGGAAGGGCCAGTTGCGGCGCACTTCCTCGATGCGGCCGATATCCACCTTCGCGACCAGGATCTCCTCGCGGTCGGTGGAGGCCTCCGCCACCACGACTCCGAACGGATCGGCGACGAAGGACGAGCCCCAGAACTCGAGACCGGGCCCGCCCTCGGGCGGGATCTCGTGGCCGACGCGATTCACCACCGCCACGTATACGCCGTTCGCGATGGCGTGCCCGCGCTGGATCGTGCGCCAGGCATCCCGCTGGGGCACCCCGTGCTCCGCTTTCTCGTGGGGATGCCAGCCGATGGCCGTCGGATAGAAGAGGACCACCGCGCCCTGAAGCGCGGTGAGCCGCGCGCCTTCCGGATACCACTGGTCCCAGCAGATCAGCGTGCCGATCTTGCCCTTCTGAGTGTCGATGGCGCGGAAGCCGAGGTCCCCGGGGGTGAAGTAGAACTTCTCGTAGAACGCCGGATCGTCCGGGATGTGCATCTTCCGGTACAGGCCGGCGACCTCGCCCGTCGTGTCGATGATGGCGGCGCTGTTGTGATAGAGCCCGGGCGCGCGGCGCTCGAAGATCGGCGCCACCACCACGACCCCCGCCTCCCTGGCCGCGCGTCCCAGCGCTTCCGTGCTCGGACCGGGAACGGGCTCGGCCAGGTCGAACAGGCGCGCGTCTTCCTTCTGGCAGAAGTAGGGCGAGCGGTACAGCTCGGGCAGACAGACGACGTCCGCGCCCCTGCCCTTCGCCTCCGCCACCCGCGCCGCCGCCTTGCGCAGGTTCTCGTCGGCGTCGGCGGACATCGACATCTGGACGAGCCCGACGTGGATCGCGCCTTTTCCGTCCATCGATCGGAGTCTACACCGCGCGAATGACATAATTCGCGGCAAGGAGACAGCTATGCAACGATTCGTGGGAGCGGCCATCATCGTGGCCGCCATGGCGACGGGAGCGGCGAGCCAGGTGACCAAGGACTGGGCGATCCACGACGAGACGCGGCCGATGGCGAAGGTGGTCGACCCCGGCTCCGCGAGCGCGACGCCGGCGGCCGCTCCTTCCGATGCCGTCGTCCTCTTCGATGGCAAGGACCTGTCGAAGTGGCGCTCGGACAAGGACGGCAGCCCCGCCAAGTGGAAGGTCGCGGACGGCTACATGGAAGTGGTGGCCGGAACCGGAGGCATCCACACCGAGCAGGGCTTCGGCGACGCGCAGGTGCACGTGGAGTGGATGGCGCCGAACCCTCCGGTGGGGAAGGGCGGGCAGGATCGCGGGAACAGCGGCGTGTTCCTGATGGGCAAGTACGAAGTCCAGGTCCTCGACACCTACGGCACCACGAACAAGACCTACGCGGACGGCCAGGCCAGCGCGCTCTATGGCCAGTACCCGCCCCTCGTGAACCCCGCGCGTCCGCCCGGCCAGTGGCAGACGTACGACATCGTGTTCCGCGCCCCGCGCTTCGACGCCGCGGGCAAGGTTCTCTCGCCGGCGCGCGTGACCGTGCTTTTCAACGGCGTGCTCGTCCAGGACAACCGCGAGCTGAGCGGGCCCACCGCGCACAAGGCGCGGCCGCCGTACGCCGCGCACGTGGACAAGCTGCCGCTGGGGCTGCAGGACCATTCGCATCCGGTCCGCTTCCGGAACATCTGGATCCGCGAGCTGCCACCCGACGAGGGCTCGCTTCCGCGCAGCTAGAGTGGAAGTGAAGCGCCGGCGCCCTCAGGCGGCGTCCAGCGACTCCCGTACCTTGCGGAGAAGAACCTCGGGACCGAACGGCTTGCTGAGGAACGCCCTCCCTGGGCCTACCAGGGCGTGCCGGGTGACGGACTCGTCGCTGTAGCCGGAGAGGAAGAGAACCTTCATCTCCGGCCGAGTTGGTGCGACGAGATCGACGATCTTGGGCCCGCTCATTCCTGGCATGATCACGTCGGTCACCATGATGTGGATGGTGCCTGTATGCGCCTGGGCGATCTTCAAGGCCTCGGCCCCGTCTCGGGCCACGAGGACAGAGTAGCCGTTGGCCTCGAGGACCTCGCGAAGCAGCTCGCGAAGTGACGCTTCGTCCTCGACGAGCAGCGCCGTCTCCGAGCCGCGGAGCAGCGGACCCGGCTCCTGCCGTCGCGCCACCGCGGCCCGTTCATCGATGCGGGGGAGGTAGATCTTGAACGTCGTCCCCACGCCGACCTCGCTGTACAGCCATATGTACCCTTCGCTCTGCTTGACGATGCCGTAGACCGTGGCGAGACCTAGCCCAGTGCCCTTCCCGGCCTCCTTGGTTGTGAAGAAGGGCTCGAAAATCCGAGCCTGCGTCGCCGCGTCCATCCCCGACCCCGTGTCGGTGACCACCAGAGCGACGTAAGAGCCGGTCCGGGTCGGCGGGCGGGTCGCCGCATAATCCGCGTCCAGATCGGCGTTGCGGGTCTCGAGGGTGAGCCGCCCGCCGTCGGGCATCGCGTCGCGGGCGTTGACCGCAAGGTTCATGATGACTTGCTCGATCTGCCCGGGGTCCGCCCTGACGCTGCCCAGGTGTGGGTCCAGAAGAGTCGTGAACTCGACGTCCTCTCCGATGAGCCGCCGGAGCATCTTATCCATGTCGGAGACGACGGCGTTGAGATCGAGGATCTCAGGTTGGAGGACCTGCTTTCGGCTGAAGGCAAGGAGCTGCCGCGTCAGGCCCGCGGCCCGCTCGGCCGCCTTGAGGATCTGCTCGACCTTCCCCTTGAGCGGGTCCTCGCCGGCCAGCCGCCTGTGCACGATCCCGCCGTAGCCCGTGATGACTCCGAGGAGGTTGTTGAAGTCGTGGGCGACGCCGCCGGCCAGGCGACCGATCGCCTCGATCTTCTGGGCCTGGAAGAGCTGCTGCTCGAGGCGTCTCTCGTTGCTGACGTCGCGTTTCACCGCCACGTAGTTGACGATCTGCCCCCCGCGGTCGCGCACGGGCGAGATCGTGGCGCTTTCCTCGAAGAGCGTGCCGTCTTTTCGTTTGTTGATGAGGTGGCCGCTCCAGACTTTGCCGGCGCTCAGGACGGTCCACATCCGACGGTAGAACTCGTCGTCCTGCTTGCCGCTCTTGAGAATCCGCGGGTTCTGGCCGAGGACCTCCGCGAAGGTGTATCCGGTCGTCTTCTCGAAGGCCGGGTTGGTGTAGAGGATGGAGCCGTTGGCATCGGTGATCACGATCGCCTCTGCGGACTGCTCGACCGCCGTCGCCAGGCGAACGGAGGATTCCTGCGCCCGCTTGCGTTCGGTGATGTCCATGTACGTTCCGAGCACGCCGACGACCTCGCCCTGGGGACCACGCAGGGGCACCTTGCTGGTGAGAAGCACGATGGCCTTTCCTTCGGGGGTGGTCTGCGGTTCTTCGATGAGGAGCTTGGAGCGGCCGCTCTCGATGACCTGGCGGTCGTCGGCGCGATACAGTTCCGCCTGGTCGCGCCAGCTCATGTGGTAGTCGTCTCTTCCGATGACGTCCTGCGGATCCGAGAATCCCGCGTCGCGCGCGAATGCCGCGTTGCAGCCCAGGTAGACGAGGTCCTTGCCCTTCCAGAACACGCTCGCGGGTATCGCGTTGATGATCCCCTGGATGATCTGCCGTGCGGCACGTTCGGACGCCCGCTGTTCCTTCACCCGGCTGGCCAGCAGGGCCACCGCCACGAAGATGCCGGCTTCCCCGACGAGATCGGCGGCGCTGGCCTGCGGCCATCTCGCCACGAGGGTCGTGGCCGTGCAGGTGACCGCGAGGGCCAGCCCGAAGGATCGTCCGACGTACCAGGCTCCGAGAAAGACAGGCAACAGATAGAGCAGCGTGAGGATCCGCTCCTGGGCCGTGAAGGAGTCGGCCACTCCGAGGACCGCGATGAGGCCGAGGCACAGGCCGGCCATCTGCCCGCGAGGGATTCGGGCGAGGATCCCTCCCGACCAGGGCCGCGGCGATGCCTCGCTTCGCTCGTCGGGCTCCCGCGGTGGCGCCACAACTCAGCGTATCGGCGCGGCTCGAGTCTCTCTATGCGTATGAACCTCTATCCACGCGGAGACGAATACCTACCCTCCCGCACCAGGTTTCCGGGGGGCGATAATCGATGGGGGAGGCAGCCGATGACCACGATCACGGCGCCGCTGACGAAAACCGGGATCGAGTTCGTAGGCGAGATCCCCTGGGGCACGCATTTCTGCCACTTCTTCGAGACCAAGGACGATCTCCTCGACGCGGTGCTGCCTTTCTTCAAGACCGGGCTCGAGGCGGGAGAGTTCTGCCTCTGGGTCGTTGCCGACCCGCTGACGGACGAAGAAGCCACGCAGGCCCTCAGACAAATCGTTCCCCACCTGGACCGTTTCCTCGCCGACGGCAGCATCGAGATCCATCCGGCCCGCGAGTGGTATCTCCGCGCGGGTGCGATCGATCTCAGGAGCCTGATCGACGCCTGGGACGACAAGCTCGCGCAGGCCCTCGACAACGGCTTCGCCGGGATGAGAGCCAACGCCAGCGAAGCCTGGCTGGAGGAGAAGGACTGGGGCGACTTCTGCGCGTACGAAGAGAGGCTCAACGACTGGATCGCCGGGAAGCGGATGGTCGTCTTCTGCTCCTATCCCCTCGCGACGGGAGGCGCGGCTTCGGTGCTGGACGTGGCGCGAACGCACAACTTCGCCATGGCCAAGCGGAACGGGAGGTGGGAGGTCGTCGAGACGCCGGAGTTCCGCGAAGGGAAGGCCGAGATCAGGCGGCTGAACGAGGAGCTCCAGCAGCGCGTCGTCCATCGGACCGCGCAGCTCGCGGCGGTCAACGAGGAGCTGCGGGCGCGCAACCGGCAGCAGTCGGCGGTAGCCGCGCTCGGCCAGACGGCGATCCGCTCCCGGGACCTGGGTGCTCTGCTCCGCGAAGCCGTCGTCGTCGCCGCGGAGACGCTTGGCGCGGAGTTCGCGGCGCTCGGAGAATGGCTGCCCGACGACGAAGGGTTCCGCCTGTGCGCCAGCGTCGGATGGACGGGTCGGGCCGTCGGCATGACCGTACCCGTGGCGGAGTCCCCGTTGGGCAGGCATGTGCTCCCCTCGGAGGAGCCGATCGTCGTCGCAGACGCTGGAGCAGAGTCGCGTTTCAACACCGCGTACACGCAGTCGCACGGCGTCCGAAGTGCGATGGGGCTCGCCGTGCGCACCGGCTCTCGCCCATGGGGTGTTCTGACCGTCCACGCCCGGCGCCGGGGCGCGTTCGGCCCGGACGAGGTCTCCTTCCTGCAATCGGTGGCGAACGTCCTCTCGCTCGCGATCGAACGGGACGCCGTCGAGGTGGCGCAGCGCCGGGAGAAGGAGACCTTTCAAGCCATCTTCGACAACATTCCGGTGATGATCTCGATCACCGACGCGTCCGCACGGCTCTGGCGCGTGAACGGGGAGTGGGAGCGAACGCTCGGTTGGAACCTGGAAGAGGCGCAGCGAGCCGACCTCTTGACCGAGTGCTATCCCGATCCGGAAGGCCGTAGGGAGGTTCTCGAGTTCTACCGGCGGGTGCAAAGCCGGTGGGCGGACTTCCGTATGCGGACCCGGGATCGCCGGGCCATCGAAACCTCCTGGGCCTGCTTCGACATCTCGGACGGCTCGCGAGTCAGCTTGGGGCTGGACATCACGGAGCGCAAGCAGGCGGAGGAAGCGGTGCGCGAGAGCGAAGCGAGGTTCCGCCAGCTCGCAGAGAACATCAACGAAGTGTTCTGGCTGGCCGACCTCGACGGTGAGGAGATGCTGTACGTCAGTCCGGCATACGAGCGAGTCTTCGGCCGCAGCCGCGAGAGCCTCTACCGTGGGCCGAGGTCGTGGCTCGAGGCCGTCCATCCGGAGGATCGGGAGCGGGTTCGGCAGGCGGCCGCCGAGAAGCGCGCGCGGGGCGAGATGGACGAGACGTACCGTGTCGTCCGGGCCGACGGGACGATCCGCTGGGTCCGGGATCGGGGCTTCCCGATACGGGACGCCTCGGGGCAGACCTACCGGTACGCGGGCATCGCAGAGGACATCACCGATCGGCGTCGGGCGGAAGAGGAGCGTACCCGCCTCCTCGAGAGCGAGCGGCGCGCCCGCGCGGAAGCGGAGACGGCCATCGAAAGGCTTCGCGCCATTCAAAGCATCACCGAGTCTGCCCTGGCACGCCTGGCCCTCGACGACCTCCTGAGCGAGCTTCTGGCCCGTCTGCGAAAGGCTCTCGGAGGCGACTTCGCCTGCGTCCAGCTCGTCAACGAAGCGCACGACAGTCTAGACATACGGGCCGCCGACGGAGTGGCCCTGGACCTCGTGGCCCCGGTGCGGGTGCCGATCGGTCAGGCCGTCGCCGGCCGCATCGCGGCCGACGGGCGGCCTCGCATCGCTCACGATCTATCCACGACCGACGTTTCCAGGATAGAAGGGCTGCCTCACGAGCTCCGTGCGCTCTTGCAGGGCTCGATGCTGGGGACTCCCCTTCAGGTTGAGGGGCGCGTGATAGGCGTCGTGAGCGTCGCGAGCGCGCGATCCCGCCGGTTCACGGAAGAGGACCTGCGGCTGCTGCAGGTCGTCGCGGACCGCGCCGCTCCCGCCATCGAGCGGGGCCGGCTCATGGAGACGGTGCGCGCGGGCCGGGAGCAGTTGCAGGCGCTGTCGCGGCGCCTTCTCACCGCGCAGGAGGAGGAGCGGCGGCGCCTGGCCGTCGAGCTGCACGACGAGCTCGGGCAAGTCCTCACGGCGGTCAAGATCAACCTGGGATCTCTCGCGCGCGAGTCCGGAGGGCCGGCGGCCCCCGCCCATCTCCGGGACGCCACCGCCTCGGTCGACCGGGCGATGGAGAGGGTGCGCGACCTGGCCTTGGACCTCCGGCCTTCGTTGCTCGACGACCTCGGGCTTGGAGCCGCGGTCCGATCGCACGCGGACAAATTCGCCCGCACCACGCCCGTCGAAGCGCACCTCTCGATCGATGCGGTTCCACGCCTCTCATCAGGTCTGGAGATCGCCTGCTTCCGAGTGGCGCAGGAGGCACTGACGAACGTCGCCCGCCACGCGAAGGCTCGTAACGTCTGGGTCGATCTACACCTGGACACGGAAGCGCTCGACTTGAGGGTCCGCGACGACGGGATCGGCTTCGACGTCAACTTGGCGCGAGGGCGCGCGATCAGCGGAGCCTCGATGGGTCTCCTCGGGATGCAGGAGCGTGTTTCGCTCGCGGGCGGCCATTACGAGCTATCGACCCGCCCGGAAGGCGGCACGGAAGTGCGGGCTCGCTTTCCACTAGGCGAGAAAGCCCGAGGCCTGCGATGAGGCCCATCCGTGTCTTGCTGGCCGACGACCACACGCTCGTCCGTGCGGGAATCCGGGGCCTTCTTCAGGGACTCGAGGGTGTGGAGGTCGTGGGCGAGGCCGGGGACGGCCAGGAAGCGGTGCATCTCGCCGAGTCCCTACGACCAGACGTCGTTCTCCTGGACGTCGGCATGCCGGGATTGAACGGATTGGAGGTCGCGGGGCGCATCGGAGCCTTCGATGCCTCGATACGGGTGGTGATCCTCTCCATGCACTCTTCCGAGGAGTACGTGCTGCGGGCGCTTCGGGCCGGATGCGCGGGATACCTTCTCAAGGCGTCCGCCGTCTCCGAGCTGGAAGTCGCGGTGCGGGCGGTGGCACGCGGCGAGACGTATCTGAGTCCGGCGGTTTCGAAGCGGGTCGTGGACGACTATGTGAGCCGGACCGGCGGAGCCGCAGACCCCCTGGATGCCCTGACACCGCGGCAACGGGAGGTCCTCCAGCTGGCGGCGGAGGGGTTTTCGAGCAAGGAGATCGCGCAGAGGCTCGGGGTCAGCTACAGGACCGTGGAGGCGCACCGGGCCCAACTGATGGAGCGCCTGGGCGTGCACGACCTGGCGGGCCTCGTCCGCTTCGCGGTCAGGGTTGGTCTCGTCAGGCCGGAAGCGTAGGAGGCCTATCCCATCGTGCGCAGGTATCGATCCGCGCGCCGGGCCGCGTCGCGGCCTTCGGAGATGGCCCACACCACCAGCGACTGACCGCGCCGCATGTCGCCCGCCGCGAAGACCCCGGGCACGTTGGTCATCCCGGTGGCGGGATCCGTGGCCACGTTGCCGCGGCTGTCGAGCGTGACTCCGAGCTGGTCGAGCATCCCGCCGCGGTCCGGGCCCAGGAAGCCCATGGCCAGCAGGACCAGCGTCGCCGGCCAGGTCTTCTCGGAGCCCGGAACCTCTTTCATCGCGAAGCGGCCGTTGTCGCGGACCCACTCGATGCGGACGGTCTCGATGGCGGAGACATGGCCCTCCGCGTCGCCGAGGAAGCGGCGGGTGGTCACGCAGTAGTCGCGCGGGTCCGCGCCGAACTTCGCCGCCGCTTCCTCCTGGCCGTAGTCGAGCTTGTAGACCTTGGGCCACTGTGGCCAGGGATTGTCGGCCGCGCGCACCAGGGGCGGTTTGGGCAGGATTTCGAGCTGGAGCAGGCTGCGGCATCCGTGGCGCATCGAAGTGCCGACGCAGTCCGTGCCCGTGTCGCCGCCCCCGATGACCACGACGTCCTTGTCCGCGGCCGAGATGAACTGCCCGTCCTGCAGGTTGCTGTCGAGCAGGCTCTTGGTGTTCTTGTGCAGGAACTCCATCGCGAAATGGACGCCTTTGAGCTCGCGGCCGGGAATGGGGAGGTCGCGGGGCAGGGTCGCCCCGCCGCAGAGCACGATGGCGTCGAACTCCGCCTTCATCTTGTCCGCCGGGTAGTCGTGACCGACATGGACCCCCGAGCGGAACTCGATCCCCTCCGCCGCCATCAGGGCCACCCGCCGCTCGACCACGCTCTTGTCGAGCTTCATGTTCGGGATGCCGTACATCAGCAGCCCGCCGATGCGGTCGGCGCGCTCGAAGACGGTGACGAGATGGCCGGCGCGGTTGAGCTGGGCGGCGGCGGCCAGGCCGGAGGGGCCGGAGCCCACGACCGCCACCGTCTTGCCCGTGCGCTGCTCGGGAGGCTGGGGGACGACCCAGCCCTCGTCGAACCCCTTGTCGATGATCGAGGCCTCGATGGCCTTGATGGTGACCGGGGGATCGGTGATGCCGAGCACGCACGAGCCTTCGCAGGGCGCGGGGCAGACGCGGCCGGTGAACTCGGGGAAGTTGTTCGTCTGGTGCAGGCGGTCCAGCGCGTCGCGCCAGCGGCCACGGTAGACGAGGTCGTTCCACTCCGGGATGAGGTTGTGGATGGGGCAGCCGGCGGCCATGCCGGCGATCACCTCGCCGGTGTGGCAAAAGGGCGTGCCGCAGTCCATGCAGCGCGCGCCCTGGTCCCGGATCTTCTTGGCCGGGAATTCTTCGTGGAACTCGCCCCAGTCCTGGATGCGCTCGAGCGGGCTGCGGTCGGGCGGCAGCTCACGCCCGGTCTCGAGGAAGCCCGTGGGTTTTCCCATGGAACCTTACTTGCCTCCCACCCGGGCCACGTCCGCCACGTTGAGCTCGAAGGCGGCCATCTCCGCTTCTTCGGGCGACAGGCCGGTCTCACGCATCTTGCGCTGCGCCTGCAGGACGCGGTTGTAGTCGCTGGGCACCACGCGCACGAAGCGGGGGACGAAGTAGTCCCAGTCCACAAGCACCTTGCGCGCGCGGGCGCTGCCCGTGAGCTCGGCATGCCGGAAGACGAGGTCCTTCACGAAAGAGGTCTCTTCCGGATAGCGCAAGCGGTAGAGGAGCACCATCTCCTTGTTGCAGCGGGCGGCGAAGTCGTCGTCCTCGTCGAGCACGTAGGCGATGCCGCCGCTCATGCCGGCCGCGAAGTTGCGGCCGGTGGGGCCGAGCACGACCACCCGGCCCCCCGTCATGTACTCGCAGCCGTGGTCGCCCACCGCCTCCACCACGGCGTGGACGCCGCTGTTGCGCACGGCGAAGCGCTCGCCGGCGGCGCCGTAGAAGAACGCCTCGCCCGCGGTGGCGCCGTAGAGCGCGACGTTGCCCACGATCATGTTCTGCTCGGGCACGAAGCTCGCGCCGCGCGCGGGGTAGACCACGATGCGGCCGCCGGACAGGCCCTTGCCGACGTAGTCGTTGGCGTCGCCTTCGAGGGTCAGGGTCAGGCCCTTCGGGATGAAGGCGCCGAAGCTCTGGCCGGCCGAGCCCTGGAAGGTGAGGTGGATGGTGTCGTCGGGCAGCCCGGCCGGACCGTACTTGCGCGTGATCGCGCTCCCCAGGATGGTGCCGACCACGCGGTTGCGGTTGCGGATGGGCAGCGTGGCCGAGACGGGCTCCTTCCGCTCGAGCGCGGGCGCGCACAGGGAGAGCAGCGTCGTCTTGTCCAGCGACTCCTCGAGGCCGTGCTCCTGCGGGATCTGACCGTAGCGGCCGACCTCGGGCCCCACCTCGGGGCGATGGAAGATGGCCGAGAAGTCGAGGCCGCGGGCTTTCCAGTGGTCGAGGGCGGGCTTCATCTCCAGGCAGTCGCTCCGGCCCACCATCTCTTCCAGCCGGCGGAAGCCGAGCGAGGCCATCAGCTCGCGGACTTCCTGCGCGATGAACCTCATGAAGGTCACGACGTGGGCGGGGTCGCCCGTGAACTTCTCGCGCAGGCGCGGGTCCTGGGTGGCCACGCCCACCGGGCAGGTGTTGAGGTGGCAGACCCGCATCATGATGCAGCCGAGCACGACCAGGGGCGCGGTGGCGAAGCCGAACTCCTCCGCGCCGAGCAGCGTGGCCACCACCACGTCGCGGCCCGTCTTGAGCTGGCCGTCCGTCTCCACCACGATGCGGCTGCGCAGGTTGTTGAGCAGGAGCACCTGGTGCGTCTCCGCCAGGCCCAGCTCCCAGGGCACGCCCGCGTGCTTGATGCTGGACAGCGGTGAGGCGCCGGTGCCGCCGTCGTGGCCGCTGATGAGCACGACGTCGGCGTGGGCCTTGGCCACCCCGGCCGCGATGGTGCCGACTCCGACCTCGGACACGAGCTTGACACTGATGCGCGCGTGCTCGCTTGCGTTCTTGAGGTCGTGGATCAGCTCGGCCAGGTCCTCGATCGAGTAGATGTCGTGGTGGGGCGGGGGCGAGATGAGGCCGACACCCGGCGTGGAGTGGCGCACCTTCGCGATCCAGGGGTAGACCTTCTTGCCCGGAAGCTGGCCGCCCTCTCCGGGCTTGGCCCCCTGGGCCATCTTGATCTGCAGCTCGCGCGCGTTGACCAGGTAGTTGCTGGTGACGCCGAAGCGGGCCGAGGCCACCTGCTTGATCGCGCTGTTCTTCGAGTCTCCGTTGGGCTCCGGGAAGTAGCGCGCCGGGTCTTCGCCGCCTTCGCCGGTGTTGCTCTTGCCCCCGATGCGGTTCATGGCCACGGCCAGCGTCTCGTGCGCTTCCTTGCTGATGGAGCCGTAGGACATGGCCCCCGTCTTGAACCGCTTGACGATGGCCTCCACCGGCTCCACTTCGTCCAGGGGCACCGGCGGCCCCGCCGGCCGGAGCTGCATGAGCCCGCGCAGCGTGGCCCGCCGTTTCTCCTGCGTGTTGATGAGCGCGCTGTATTCGCCGAACAGCGTGAAGTCGTTCGTGCGGCAGGCGTGCTGCAGCTTGTGGATCGACTGGGGGTTGAAGAGGTGGTGCTCGCCGTCGTAGCGCCACTTGTACTTGCCCCCGGGGTCGAGGTCGCGCAGACCCACTCCGGTCGGGCCGAAGGCCGACCAATGCCGAGCGGTGGCCTCGCGCGCGATGACGCCGATGCCGATGCCGCGCAGACGCGACGGGGTCCAGGTGAAGTACTTGTCGATCACGTCCTGGTCGAGGCCCACCGCCTCGAAGATCTGGGCCCCGCAATAGCTCTGGATGGTGGAGATCCCCATCTTGGAGATGACCTTCACCACGCCCTTGTTCAGGGCCTTGAGGTAGTACTTGACCGCGTGCTCCTCGTCCACGCCGGGGAGCATGCCCTGGCTCACGAGGTCGTGCAGGGTCTCGAAGGCGAGGTAGGGATTGACCGCTCCCGCCCCGTATCCGATGAGCAGGGCGAAGTGGTGCACCTCGCGCGGCTCGCCGCTCTCCAGGACGAGGCCGACCTGGGTGCGGGTGCCCTCCCGGATCAGGTGATGGTGGACGCCGGCCACGGCCAGCAGGGCCGGGATGGGCGCGTTCTCCGCGTCCACCCCGCGGTCGGAGAGGATCAGCATGTTGGTCCCCGCCCGCACCGCCTCGCTCACGCGCCGGCAGACCTCGGCCATCGCCTTCTCGATCCCTTCCCCGCCCGCCTCCGGCGGGAACAGGATGGGAATGGTCGCGGCCTTGAAGGCCCAGGCGCCGGAGCGGCCCTTGGGAGTGCTCAGGTAGCGGAGCTTCTCCAGCTCTTCATTGGTGAGGATGGGGCTGGCGAGCTTGATCTGGTGGGCGGACAGCGGCGTCGGCTCCAGGAGATTGCTCTCGGGGCCGATGGTGGTGTCGCCGGCCATGATGATCTCTTCGCGGATGGCGTCGATGGGCGGGTTCGTGACCTGGGCGAAGAGCTGCTTGAAATAGTTGTAGAGGAGCTGCGGGCGCTCGGAGAGGACGGCCAGGGGCGTGTCGTCGCCCATGGAGCCCACGGGCTCGACGCCGTCCTTGCCCATGGGCAGCATGAGCTGCTCCACGTCCTCCCGGGTGTAGCCGAAGGCGAGCTGGCGCTTCAGGACCGTTTCGTGGTCGGGCTCCGCCGGCGAGGGCGCCTCCGGGACTTCCTCGAGCGTCACCAGGTTGTCGCGCACCCACTGGCCGTACGGTTTCTCGTTGGCGGTGCGGAGCTTGATCTCCTCGTCGGCCACGATGCGGCCTTCCTCGGTGTCGACCAGGAACATGCGGCCGGGCTGCAGGCGTCCCTTCTGCAGCACGCGGTCGGCCGGGATCTCGGGCAGCACGCCGACCTCGGAGGCCAGCACCACGAGGCCGTCCTTGGTGACGTAGTAGCGCGAGGGTCTCAGGCCGTTGCGGTCGAGGGTGGCCCCGATGCGGATGCCGTCCGTGAAGGCGATGGAAGCGGGGCCGTCCCAGGGCTCCATGAGCGCGGCGTGGTACTCGTAGAACGCCTTCTTCTTCGCGCTCATCGACTCGTGGCCGCTCCACGGCTCCGGGATCATCATCATCACGGCGTGGGGGAGCGCGCGCCCGGTGAGGGTGAGCATCTCCAGCACGTTGTCGAACATCGCGGAGTCGCTGCCGCGCTGGTCGATGATGGGCAGGACCTTCCTGAGGTCGTCCCCGAAGAGGGGCGAGGAGAAGAGGCTCTCGCGCGCGTGCATCCAGTTGATGTTGCCGCGCAGGGTGTTGATCTCGCCGTTGTGGCAGACGTAGCGGTAGGGGTGCGCGCGGGCCCAGTTCGGGAAGGTGTTCGTGCTGAAGCGCGAGTGCACCATGGCCAGGGCGGACTCCACGCGGCTGTCCACGATGTCGGAGAAGTAGGCGGGGAGCTGGGGCGCGATCAGCATCCCTTTGTAGACGAGCGTGCGGTGCGAGAAGCTCGGCACGTAGAACATCGCCTTGTCCGCGATGTCGGCCGCGTCCACCGCCTTCTCCACGCGGCGCCGCAGCACGTAGAGGCGGCGCTCGTAGGCGTCGTCGTCCTCCATCGATTCCGGCCGCGCCACGAAGACCTGGCGCATGGCCGGCTCCGCCGCCACCGCCGTGGGCCCGAGCGTCCGGTTGTCGGTGGGCAGGTCGCGCCAGCCGAGGACGGGCATGCCCTCCTCCGCGGCCAGGCGGGTCCAGATCGCTTGGCAATCCGCGCGCCCCTTCGCGTCGCGGGGCAGGAACACGATGCCCGCGCCGTAACGCCCGGCCGCGGGCAGGGTGATCCCGATCTTGTCGCACTCCTCGGCCAGGAAGCGGTGCGGCATCTGCATGAGGATGCCGGCGCCGTCACCCGTGTTCTTCTCGCAGCCGCAGGCCCCGCGGTGCTCGAGGTTGAGCAGCACCTGCACGCCCTGCTCGACGATGGAGTGCGACCTCTTTCCGTGCGCGTCCACCACGAAGCCGATCCCACAGCTGTCGTGCTCGTGCGCCGGATCGTAGAGCCCCTGCTTGGGGGGCGGGCCGACTCGCGTCATGGCAGATCCCCGATTCAAAGCGATCGGGGCAGCTTAGCGTGGATGCGAGCCGCTCTTGGGACTTTTTCGGCCGCCGGAGCTTTTTTGATTCGATTTTTCGTCCGCGGAAGGCTCGGAAGCGGACTTGTAGAAGAATTCTCGATGGAGGCTATGCACCGCGCGCTCGGCGTCGGCCTCCGCGACCAGAACCGAGATGTTCACGTCCGACGCCGCGAACGAGATCATCACCACGTTGACGTCGGACAAGGCCTCGAAGATCCGCCGCGACAGCCCCTGGTAGCGGAAGAACCCGCGTCCTACGAGGCTGACGATCGCGTTCTCGCGCAGGATCCTCACCTCGCCGAGGCGAGAGAGATCGGCCTTGATCTCGGCCAGGTGCTCGACGTCGTCGACGGTCACCGAGATCGAGACCTCCGAGGTCGCGATGAGGTCGATGGGCGTGTCGTGGCGCTCGAAGATCTCGAACATCTGACGCAGGAATCCGGTGGCCATCAGCATCCGCGGCTGCGAGAGCAGGATGACGGTGATGCCCTTGCGGCACACCACCGCGCACGGACCGGAGGGCCCCAGGTCGGCGCTGGTGGTGATGAGCGTCCCGGGCGCGCTGGGCTCGCGCGTGTCGCCGATGCGGACGGGAATGCCCTTGTCCACCGCGGGCCGGATCATCGCGGGGTGCAGGACCTTGGTGCCGAAGTAGGCCAGCTCCGCCGCCTCGTCGGGCGAGACGCGGGGGATGGCCAGGGCGTCGGGGGCGAGCTTGGGGTCCACGGTCATGAAGGCGTCGACCTCGCCCCAGATCTGGATCTCCTCCGCATCCAGCAGCGTGCCGATCACGGCCGCGGTGGCGTCGGCTCCGCCCCGGCCCAGCGTCGTCGTCACTCCCTCCCGGGTCGCGCCCATGTAGCCGCCGATGACCGGGACCTGCCCGGTCCCGAGCATCGGCTTCATCTTGAGCTTCAGACGTGGGGCGATCTCGTCCATCAGCGGGGAGGCGGCCCCGAAGGCGTCGTCGGTGAGGATGACGGTGCGGGCGTCGATGGTCTCCGCGCGCAGCCCCTGCTGGCTCAAGGCCTCGGCCACGAGCTCGCTCGACAGCCGCTCGCCGACGGCGGCGATGGCGTCGCGGGTGCGGGGCGTCAGCTCCGCGAGCGCGTAGGCGGCCTTGTAGAGGATGCGCAGCTCCTCGAGCAGCTCCTTCAGGTGGTTCGCGAAACGGCGGCGGCCCGGACCGTCGGGCAGGAGGTCGGAGGCCACCTGCTCGTGCCGCGCCTTCACCTCCTGCACGCGGTCTTCGTAGTCGCTCTGGCGCGCGGCGGCGAGATCGGCCGCCTCGAGCAGGAGGTCGGTGACCTTGGGCAGGGCCGAGGTCACGACCACGGGCTTCCGGGCCTTGTGCTGCTGGACGAGGCGGGCCACCGCTCGCAATCGGTCGTGCGATCCGATCGAGCCGGCGTCGAACTTCATGACGATCATGGGCGCGATTTTCTTTGGCGGAGAACGGAAAGTCCAACCGAAGGCCAGGCGCCGCCCTGACTTGCACCGCGCGGCGGCGCGGCACCACACTGGCGGCATGAGAGCGCGGTGGCCGATCCTGGCCGCGACCGTGCTGCTGGCCGGCTCCGATCTCAGGGCGGCGGCCGATGATCTCGTCACCGTCCGTGGGCGCGTGAAGGACGCGACCTCCGGCGTCCCCGTGGCCGGCGCGGAGGTGGCGGCGGGCGAGACGCGCGGCGTCACCGATGCGGCGGGTTCCTTCGCGCTCTCCCTCGCGCGCGGGCGTTGGACGATCTCCGTCACCGCGCCTGGCTATCTCGACGAGACGCGCCGGGTCACGATCGCCGAGGAACCGCTGCCGGCTCTCGACATCGCGCTCGCTCCGAAGGCGCGCTTCTTCGAGCGCGTGGAGGTGAAGGCGACACCCGCGCCGCCCGCGGAGGCGGGCGCCCTGCCCGTCTCTCCGGACCGCGTCCTCACCGTGGCCGGGGGACTCGACAACATCTTCCATGTCATCCAGACCCTGCCCGGCGTGGTGGCGACGGACGAGCTGGGCAGCCGCATCTCCGTGCGCGGCGGATCGCCCGACGAGAACCTGACCGTCATGGACGGCGTCGAGATCCACAACCCGTATCGCCTGTTCGGGCTGACCAGCGCGTTCAATCCGGAGACGGTCGCCCGCTTCGACTTCTCTCCCGGCGGCTTCGGGGTCCGCCACGGCGATCGCCTCTCCTCGCTGCTGGTGGTGGAGAACCGCGACGGCGACGCGAAGAAGGGGCTGGCCGGATCCTCCGCCCTCAGCATCACGGACGCGAACGTCATCCTGGAAGGGAAGCTGCCGGTGAGGAAGGGGTCCTGGCTCCTGACCACGCGCCGGACGTACTACGACCTCGTGGCCGAGCGCTTCGTGGACGCGCAACTGCCCGCGTTCAACGACGTGCAGCTCCGGGTGGCCTGGGAGCCGAAGGACGGCCAGAAGCTCTCGCTCACGGGGGTGCGCAGCCGCGAGGACGGCAACGGGGACTTCACGGGGGACGTGCCCGACGAGAGCGGCAACTTCCTGCTCGGGGTGCGCAACGACCTCGTCTCGGCCGCGTTCCAGGCCCGGGTCGGCGCGGGCGTCTCGCGGACGACGCTGGCCTGGTACGGGAACACGAGCGCGTTCGACGCCGCGGCCCGCTTCCGTCCGGACACCCGGCGGTCCAACACTCCTCAGCCGGTCGAGGTGCCGCTGGCGTCGATTTCCTTGCAGCTCCACCACGACCTCCGCGACTTCTCCGGGCGGCAGGAGGTGTCGCTGCCGATCGGATCCAAGCACACTCTCGACACCGGCCTCGACGTCCATCGCCTGCGCGCGGGTATCACGTACCTCTTCGAGGGCCCGCGCAATCCGAGCGCGGCCAACGGCTCGAGCGTGCGCGGGGGAGCGGGCGTGCCGGACCTGCTCGACCGCGCCAACCGATACGTGCGGGGCGGGGCGTGGCTGGAGGACCGGTTCCGCGTGACCGACGCCCTGACGGTGGTCCCCGGCCTCCGTCTCGACGCCAGCGGCATGAACGACGGCGCCGTCGTCTCGCCCCGGCTCAGCGCGACCATCGGCCTCGGACGGAGCACGCGCCTGCGTGCGGCGGGCGGCCTCTACACGCAGAGTCCCGGCTACGAGAAGCTCATCGTCTCCGACTACCTCGTCGACCAGGTGGACCTCGACTTCGAACGCGCGCGGCATCTCACCCTCGGAGTCGAGCGCGACCTTCCGCACGGCCTCGTCGCGCGCGTGGAGGCGTATCACAAGCGCTTCGACCGCCTGGTCGTCGGACGGCTGGAGACGGAGACGGAAAGGCAGAAACGCCTCGCCCGTTACGACTTTCCGGCCTCGCTGCAGTCCGAGATCCCGACCGAGCCCCTGGTCACGAGCACGCCGACCAACGACGGCCGGGGGCAGTCGTACGGCATCGACGTGTACGTGACGCGCGGAGGGCCGCGGCTGTCCGGCTGGCTGTCCTACACGCTGGGCTGGGCACGCCGGGAAGCGTACGGGCGCGAGTACGCCTTCGACTATGACCGACGGCACTCGGCGACGCTCGTGGGCAGCCATCGCTTCTCGCCGCGGTTCGAGGTCTCGGCCACCGCGCGTGCCTCCTCCGGCTTTCCGCGTACGCCTTTCGTCGGCGTCCGGGTGGCGGCGACGGAAGTCGGCTCACGGCTGGTGCCGGAGCGGGACGGCGACGGCCGGCTCGTGTACACGGCGGCCACCGGCGGCCTCGACCTGCTCAACTCCGCACGCCTGCCCTTCTACGCGCGACTGGACCTGCGCGCGGCCTTCCACCCGCACGGGGAGAAGGGACGCTGGCAGTTCTACGTCGAGGCCATCAACGCGCTGCGGCGGAAGAACACCTCCTCGATCGACGCGGAGCTCGAGTACGATCCGGATTCCGATCGCCCGAAGCTGGTCGAGACCCGCGGCGGCTCGGTGCCGTTCCTGCCGACCTTCGGCGTCCGTTTCCGGTTCGACTAGTGCTGCATGACCGCGGGACCAGGGATGGGTCGTGCCGGGGGACCGGCCCGCGCGGGGCTGGGCGCGTCCACGATTGCCTGATAGACGAGCGCGCGGAGCTTCGCGTGGTCATCGAGGCCACCAGACGGGATCAGCTGCGCGAAATACACGACCACGAGCTGCTCCTGCGGATCGACCCAATACACCGAGTGGTAGGCGCCGCCCCAGCCGTACTCTCCGACCGAGCCGGGTATGCCGCGCAGGCCCACGTCCTTCACGACCGAGAATCCCAGGCCGAATCCTCGACCGGCTTCGGTCTCGAGCGCGCCGATGTGGTCCACGGTCATAAGCTCGACCGTCTTGCGGCCCAGGATGCGCGCTCCCTCGAGCTCGCCGCCGCTCAGCATCATCTGCAGGAAGCGCGCGTAGTCGCCGGCCGTCGATAAGACGCCGGCGCCCCCGGAGAAGCTCTTGCGCGGGCCCTCCACGTACGCGCCCTGGCTGACCATGGTCCCCGGAGTGGGGGCGCGCTCGAGCTTGCCGTCGCTGCCCGCCGAATACACCGTCGCGAATCGATCGGCCTTGGCGGGAGGGAGATAGAAATGCGTGTCGCGCATCTTCAACGGCTCGAAGATGCGGGTGCGAAGGTACTCGTCCAGCGACCGCCCGGAGGCACGCTCGACCACGACCCCGAGGATGTCCGTGTTGTAGCCGTAGATGTACTTCTCGCCCGGCTGCGCGTCGAAGGGAAGCGCCGCCATCCGCGTCACCGTCGCTGCCACGGGCTCGTCGCGGTCGGCGAAGTACCAGCCCGTGATCCCCGCCTTCTGCCAGAGTTCCTTGGCGGGTCCGTCGCCGTAGCTGACTCCCGACGTGTGGGTCAGCAGGTCGCGGATCGTGATCGGCCGCTTGGCGTCCACGATGTCGTATCCGCCCGGGCGCAGCACCGCTACCTTTGTCTTCTGGAACTCGGGAATGTACTTGCCGACGGGATCCGCGATGAGAAGCTTGCCCTCCTCCTGTAGTTGCAGTGCGGCTACGCTCACCAGCGCTTTCGTTTGCGAGGCGATGCGGAAGATCGCATCTTCCTTCATGGGCGCGTGCGTCTCGATGTCGCGCTGCCCGAAGGCGCCCGAATAGACGATCTTGCCGCGGCGCGCCACCAGCACCACCGCGCCCGCGAGCCTGCCGTCCTTGACGTATCCCTGGAAGGTGTCGGTCAGTCGCTGGAGTCGCTCGGACAAGAGCCCGACCTCTTCGGGCCGAGCGGCGCGCGGGAGGCCCTGCGCGAAGACGGACGACGCGGCCAGGGCGAGGAGGAGCGCGAGCGCGATCCGCGTCCGCGCGCGGCTAGACATCGCAGAGCGCGACCGCTTCGCGCAGCGAGGTCAGCGGATCGCGCGTGGGCACGAACTCGTGCGCGACGTAGCCGGTGTAACCCATGTCCGCGATGGCGGTGCACACCGACCGCCACTGCAGCTCCTGCGTCTCGTCCAGCTCGTGACGGCCCGGCACGCCGCCGGTATGGAAGTGCGCGATCCAGTCCTTGTCCTGGCGGATGGTCCGGATGACGTCGCCCTCCATGATCTGCATGTGGTAGATGTCGTAGAGCAGCTTCACGCGCGGCGAGCCCACCGCCTTCACGATCTCCAGACCGAACGCGGACCGGTCGCCCTGGTAGTCCTTGTGGTCGATCTTGCTGTTGAGCAGCTCGACCACGACGGTGACGCCCGCGTCCTCGGCTGGGCCCTTGATGCGGTTGAGGCCGGCCACGCAGTTCTTGATCGCGTCGGCGTCGGACATCCCCTTGCGGTTGCCGAAGAACGTGATCAGGTTCGGCACGCCGAGCTTGGCCGCGGTGGGGAGGGCCGTGGTCAGGCCCTTCACGATCGCATCGTGGTTGGCCGGGTTGTTCAGGCCTTCGGGGATGGTGCCGCCCACCTGCCACCCGAGCGAGCAGATGAGGCCGAACTCGCGCACGGCCTCCCACTGGTCCGGACCGAGGAGGTCGACAGCGGGCAGTCCCATGTCGGCCACTGCCTTGTAGAACTCGCGGTCCGGGATGTTCCGGTAGCACCAGCGTGCGACCGTCTGCTTGAGCCGTCCCTTCTTGACCACGCGCCCCGCAGGCTGGGCCGCGGGCTGGGCGGCGGCGCGGAAGGGGATGAGGGTCGAAACGGCCACCGCGGCCCCCGCGGCGAGAGCTTCACGACGAGTGATGATCGCCATGACCGCAGAACCTATGCGCGCCCGGGCGCGGAGTCAACGCCTATGCGCGCGCCATCTGCAACCCGGCAAACAGGAACCCGGAGCCGAGGGCCGCGCACAGAGCATGGCGAACCAGATCATCATCTCGTTCACGATGAAGGGGACCTCCGCGCTCTCCGAAGGGGCGCCGCGGTGATACCGGATCGTCACGTGGTCACCCACGCCGAAGCGTGGCTTGCCATTGTACTGCCCGCCGCTCTCTTCGTCGCGCGAGGCGACGTTCAGCACCTCGGCCCTGGTGCGCAAGGTGCCCCGAAGCCAGCGGATCCTCCACACCACGGACACGAGCGTACCGGCGACGATGAGGAACCCGAGCAAGACGACGACGAGCGTCGTCATGGCTCGGCCCGAAAAGCGTAATTAGGGGTCGTCGCAAAATGGCCTCGTCCGGTGTATACTCTGGACGGTTCCGGCGTGGATCTCTCTTGAGCCGAGTCACATTCCTACTCTCACGGCTCACGCGCGCCGTGTCGCGCCGCGCCGGGACCGCTGCACCCTCGCCCGCGGGCACGTTCGTCGCCATCAGCTCTCCGCGGCGCTAACCGATCGTGTCCACCAACGACCAACGAGACGCGGCGCCATAAGATACTGCCATGAAGCCGCGCATCTTCCTTGGTTCTTGTGGAACGCAGGAGAAGCTGCTGCAGGCGCTGACACGAGGTCTCGAGGCGTCGCGCACGTCGAGCCCTGGACCACATCCTTCAATCCAGGGACCACCACCCTCGAACGCCTCCTCGAACTGGCGCACGAGGTCGACTTCGCTGCGTTCGTATTCGCGAGGGACGACTGGACGAGCAGCAGTCCAGGGGCGTCCACGGCCGCAGGGTCGGGTCAGGCTTCTCCACGAGACAACGTCGTCTTCGAGGCCGGCCTCTTCGGCGGAACCCTCGGAATGCGTCGGACCTTCATTCTCCACGCGAGCGGCGCCAAGCTCCCGAGCGATCTCCTCGGCCTCACGTGCGTACGATACGAAGAGGCGACGACCCCTTCACTATTGGAAGGGAGAACGGCTCCGGGACCCGAACGCGCCGCAGTTGGATGGGACGGGGGAGATCCGGATCGAGTCCGCCGATCGCGCGGCCGGCTACTTCACGACTCGTGCGGACGCGCGCCCCAAGGGGAATGCGCGGACGGCCGGCGTCTACTGGCGCGCCGATCCCGCGGACATGACCATCCTGGACGGAAGCGACGAGCGGCAGCGCGCGGAGCTGATCGCGGCGCGGATCAGGGATTGGAAGTCGATCACGAAAGCCTGAAACTAGCTGCTCTTCTCGAACTCGGCATAGCGATGTTCCCGGTTGCTCATCGGTCCGCCCCAACACACGGATAACCTGCAAAGCACCGTCGCTTGCGCCGGCTTCGTCAGGTTCATCCCTTTGTTAGGCCGCAACCGCGCATCCGCCGAGATCTTTGCCGGTCAAGCCTTTACGGCCCGGACGCACTCAACAGGGATGTTCGCTGAGCTTGAGGAATCTTTTACGGTTTCTGAGCTCTCGACCCGAAATCCGGAGCGACCCAGCAACTCGCCAAGCTGCTTCTCCGTCATTGCATTGCGACCAAAGCCCGTCGGTGGCTTGATCCCATAGCCGACAACTCCCTGATACAGAACCCTGATACGGCTACGGAGCCGGCTCAAGCCGGTTAGTGCCTGCAGGTCCACGTTCGCAATGATAAGCGTGCCTCCCGGCCGTAGGACACGATGCATCTCGGCCACGGTACGGCCAGGTTGGGTGAAGTGGATGACCAGGCCGACGAACGCGGCATCAAACGTGCCGTCTGGCAAGGATGTGTGCTGGCAATCTTCGGCCTGGAACGTTACGTTTGCCGCCTTGACGTGTCGCTTCGCCAGCTCGAGCATGCCTGGCGAAATATCAGTGGCTAAGAGGGTATCCGACCTACGCGCAAGCACCTCCGTGAAGAACCCGGTCCCGCAGCCGAACTCTACAACGCGTCCGAGATGTCCTACGCGGGCGACTCGCTCCCGTAGCATCGACCGCGTTGTGCCTCCGATCTGCAAATCGGCGACGCGGTCGTACTTATCAGCGACGCGCGACCAGAACTCGGCTTGTTCGATTGCCATGTTCTTGCTCCTGCACAAAAGGGCGGTGCGGCTCTTGTTGCGGCCTAACAAAAACACTCAATATCCCGAACTGGGATATTCAATGTCGCCGTTCAGGATAAACCGGTATCCCGGAACTCGGATAACTGATATCCCGACCGATAGCGGCGGTTGCGTGGCGATCACGGCGGCCGTCGAAGCCACGAGCAGTCCGCCGACGACCATGAGAGCCCGACGGATAATCCTGTGATTGGCCATGAGGGTCCATCCTTGCACCGATTGACGTTCCGCCCCCGAAGGGACTAGCGTATCGGTGCTTCAGCCACCGACCACAGAAGGGGAGCGGCCATGCAGATCGCGAGCCGAGCGAAGGAATACGACGTCTGTATCGTGGGCTCCGGAGCCGGGGGCGGCATGGCGGCCAAGGTCCTCGCCGAAGGGGGCGCGGACGTCGTCCTCCTCGAAGCCGGGCAATGGTGGGACGCGGCCAAGGACGGGGCCATGATGGCCTGGGCCTACGACTCGCCGCGGCGCGGCGCGGGCTCGCGACGTAAGCCCTTCGGCGAGTTCGACGGCTGCATCGGCGGCTGGGACCTCGAGGGCGAGCCCTACACCACCGCGGACGGACAGCGCTTCCTGTGGTGGCGCGCGCGCATGCTCGGCGGCCGCACGAACCACTGGGGCCGCATCTCCCTGCGCTTCGGGCCGCACGACTTCAAGGGCCGCAGCCGCGACGGCCTCGGCGACGACTGGCCGATCGGCTACGACGACATGAAGCCGTACTACGACAAGCTCGACGAGCTCGTCGGGATCTTCGGGACGAACGAGGGGCTGGAGAACGAGCCGGACGGAATCTTCCTGCCTCCGCCCGCCCCGCGCGCCTACGAGCGGCTGGTCAAGAAGGCGAGCGACAAGCTCAAGATCACCTGCATTCCGTCGCGCCTTTCGATCCTGACCAAAGCCCACAACGGCCGCCCGGCCTGCCACTACTGCGGCCAGTGCGGTCGGGGATGCAAGACGCGCTCGAACTTCTCGAGCCCGTCCGTCCTCCTGCCTCCCGCACTCGCCACCGGCCGCCTCAAGATTCTCACCGGCGCCATGGCGCGCGAAGTACTCACGAACGACGAGGGGCGCGCCACCGCCGTGGCGTACGTGGACACGGGGACGGGCAAGACTCAGGAAGTCCGGGCCAAGATCATCGTCCTTGCCGCCAGCGCCTGCGAGACGGCGCGCCTTCTCCTGAACTCGAAGTCGACGAGACACCCCGACGGCCTCGCCAACTCCAGCGGGGCGGTGGGCCGGTATCTCACGGACACCACCGGCACCAGCGTCCAGGGGCACATCCCCGTGCTCGAAGGCCTGCCCCCCTACAACGACGACGGCGCGGGCGGCATGCACGTCTACATGCCGTGGTGGCTCGACAACCGCAAGCTCAATTTCCCGCGCGGCTATCACATCGAGCCCTGGGGCGGCCGCGACATGCCCGGCTACGGCTTCATGAGCGGCATCCACAAGCTCACCGGCGGCGGCTACGGCAAAAAGCTCAAGGACGATTACCGGCGGCTGTACGGCTCGATCGTGGGCTTCTCCGGCCGCGGCGAGATGCTGCCCAACAAGGACTGCTACTGCGAGATCGATCCAAGCGTGGTCGACCGCTACGGCATCCCCGTCCTGCGCTTCCACTGGAAGTGGTCGGACGGCGAGCTCAACCAGGCGCGCCATATGAACGAGACGGCCGCGCGCGTCATCGAGGCCATGGGCGGCAAGGTGGTGGGGAAGCTGCCCGGCAAGGACACGGACTACGGCCTCAAGCTCGGGGGCGAGATCATCCACGAGGCCGGCACCACGCGCATGGGCACCAGCCCCCGCACCTCCGTCCTCAACGAATGGTGCCAGGCCCACGACTGCAAGAACCTCTTCGTCGCGGACAGCGCCCCGTTCGTCAGCAACGCGCACAAGAACATGACCTGGACGATCCTCGCCCTCTCCATGCGCACGGGCGAGCACATCGTCGAGGAGCGCAGGAAGGGGAACCTCTGATGGCCAACGAAATCGGACGCCGTTCCGCCCTTCGTCTCATCGGCACCGCGCCCATCGCCGTCGCGTTCACGCTCGGCGCGAACGAGGCCGCCGCCGCCGCGGAGAAGGCGGCCACGGCGGTGAAGGCCGCCGCCGCGGGCAAGCCCTACGTGCCGAAGTTCTTCAAACCCCAGGAGTGGAAGACCGTTCGCATCCTGGTGGACATGATCATCCCCAAGGACGAGCGCTCGGGCAGCGCGACGGATGCGGGCGTGCCGGAGTTCATGGACCACCTCATGAACGATCCGACCGACACCGACCTCCAGCGCGAGCGGCGGCAGACCGCGATGCGCGGCGGCCTGGCCTGGATCAACTCCGTCTGCGAGCGCCGCTCCGGCCACGCCTTCGCGGAAGCTTCGGAAACGGAGCGCACCGCGATCCTCGACGAGATCGCCTACAGCAAGGACGAGCAGGAGGACGAGGCGGAGATGCGCGAGCCGCGCGACCTGCGCGTGATGGTCAAGCACGGCCCCTCGTTCTTCAACTCCTTCCGCGACCTCACCGCGTCCGGGTTCTGGTCGAGCAAGATGGGCGTCGAGGACCTCGGGTACGTGGGCAACCGGTTCGTCGCGGAATGGAAGGGCGCGCCCCCGGAGGTGCTGGCCAAGCTCGGGCTGACGAGCGACTGAGCCGCCAAGGCGGCGCCGGCGGCGCGGTCATTCCCACCCGCCGCGCCTCGACTGGACCACTAGCGCCAGGTCGCGCAGCAGGGCCGGGTCCACGGGCTTCGTCAGGAACAGGTCGAAGCCTGCCTCGCGTGCCCGCTGGCGGTCTTCCGGGCGTCCGGAGCCGGTGACAGCCACCAGGCGCAGCCGCGCCGAAACCGGCGCGTTGCGGAGGCGGCGCGCGACGTCGTAGCCGTCGAGGAGTCCGGCCAGGGTGAGATCGAGGAACACGAGCTCAGGGGCCAGGCGCGAGGCTTGCTCGACCGCCCGCTCGCCGTCGTGGGCCACCGCGACCTCATGGCCGGCAAGCTTCATCACCATGGCCATCGCCTCCGCCCCGTCTTCATCGTCGTCGACGACCAGCACCCGGACCGGTGGACCGCCCGTCAAGCTCGCCATGCGCGTCAGGTTCGGTGTGTGTGCAGACGCGATGCTCATCGCGGATTCCCCTGAGCCGTTCGGCTCGAGAGCCTCTTCGACACGGAAGTTCCGTTGATGGAACAAGTCGCCGTCCTCCCTGCGAGCTTCGCATGGGAAGGCTCGACCCTGACAAGTACCATCCAAAACTAAGAGTCGTAAGCAGCAAAGTCTGTGGCGTCGGTCACCTGTGACGTGGCCCACTAGGTGCGCATCCTCTGGAGCGACGGCCGCTTCTGGGAGATGGGGATCGGATTCCCCTTGACGCCCATCGACCGGCGGCGTAGCTTCCCGTCTCCTACAAACCAAGGGGGAGCCCATGAGGCCTCGAATCGTGATGACGGCGTTCCTCGCCGCGGCGCTGTCCGTTCCCGGCATCGCCCATGCGAAGGATTGCAGCGACGTCAGCGGACCTTTCTCGGCGGTGCCGCCCGCCAGCTGCGCGTCGCCGGTCGGGATCTGCACGCACGGCCAGCTCACCGGCGGTCTCACCGCGACCTACGACTTCGTCGCCGACACGGAGACCGTGGTCTTCCCGACCGCGACCCTGACCGGCCACAGCACCATCACCATCGACAAGGGCGGCGCCGTCCTCCTCGGCCAGGACACGAGCGTCCTCTCCCTCCTCACCGGCGCGTTCACGACCACCGTCCACATCGTCGGCGGCACGCAGCAGTACGAGAAGGGGAGCGGCACGATCGTGGCCGTGGGCGTCTTCGACTTCACGACCGGCGGGACGGCCGGCACCTACACCGGCACCATCTGCAAGCACAGCGAAGGCGACGAGGGCGAGTGAGACGACTGAGCGGCCGTTGAAGGCCGTGACCGTGCGCTCCGCCGCGGCGCTCCTGGCCGCGGCGGCCGCGATCGCGGCCAGCCCGCCGCCCTACCGTCCGCCCTTCGGTGCCTGGTCGCGAGCCAACGGCGGCGACCCCGTCCTCGAGCCGCAACGTTCCGGCCTGGAGGTCTCGGGCGTATTCAACCCCGCCGTGATCAAGGACGGGGAGAGCTACGTCATGCTGTACCGCGCCCAGGACGCGCAGAAGACCTCACGCCTCCTGCGGGCGACCAGCGGCGACGGGATTCACTTCGTCCGCGAGGCGGAGCCCGCGCTGGTGCCGGAAGCGGAGTACGAGCGGCCGGGCGGGGTCGAGGACCCGCGCCTCGTGAAGATCGGCGCGACGTACCATCTCACCTACACCGCGTATGACGGAAAGGACGCCCAGCTCGCCCTGGCCACGTCGTCCGACCTGCGGCGCTGGGAGCGCCGCGGCGTGATCATGCCCGCGGGCCGCGGGCGCTGGAACGTGCACTGGACCAAGTCCGGCGCGATCCTCGACGAGCGCGTCAACGGCAAGTACTGGATGTACTACATGGGGGACGCGCTCGGCGCCTACGACCAGACCGGCGTCGCGTGGTCCGAGGACCTCCTTCACTGGACGGAAGCCCTCGACGCGCCAATCCTGCCGCGGAGGCCGGGCCGGTTCGACTCGCGGGTGGTCGAGCCCGGTCCGCCCCCCGTCCTCACCCAGGACGGCATCCTCCTCGTCTACAACGGCGCGGACGATCGCCTGGTCTATCGCACGGGGTGGGCCCTCTTCGACGGCAAGGACCCCAGGCGCCTGCTCGCCCGTTCCGATACCCCGATCTTCGTGCCCGAGCGTCATTGGGAGCTCGTCGGACAGGTGCCCAGCGTCGTCTTCGTCGAAGGCCTCGTGCGCGAGGGGCCGCGCTGGCTCTTCTATTACGGCGCCGCCGACACGCGGGTGGGCGTGGCCGAAGCCTTCACCCGGAAGGAGTCGCGATGAGCAATCTCTGGCCCGCAGACAGCGCGGTGCTCTGCGACGGCCAGCCGTCCGCGGACACCGTCGAGGTCGTCTCTCCCCTCGTCGCCGACGTCGGCTCCATCACCGTCCGCCGCCTTCTTCCGCGCCGCGCGCGCCGCCTCGTCGGCCCCTGGTGCTTCCTCGACGTGTTCGGGCCCGTCAAGCAGTCCGGCCGGAAGCCCATGGACGTGCGGCCGCATCCGCACATCGGCCTGCAGACCGTCACCTGGCTCTTCGCGGGCGATGCCCTGCATCGGGACAGCCTCGGGTCGGAGGCTCTCGCCGTCCCCGGCGCGCTGAACCTGATGACGGCGGGCCGCGGCATCGCGCATTCCGAGGAGACGCCGGCCGGCGCCACCGGCGCGGTGCACGGCGTGCAGCTCTGGATCGCCTTGCCCGACGCGCAGCGCAGCATCGCGCCCGCGTTCGATCACTACGCGGAGCGGCCCCACGTGGACGTGCCGGGAGGCCGCGTGACGGTGATCCTGGGCCGGATCTGGGAGGTGAGCCCGCCCGGCCGGACCTTCTCGCCGATCCTGGGCGCGGAGATCGCCGCCGATCGCGCGCCCCGGGTGGTGGTCCCGCTCGACCGCGCGTTCGAGCATGCCGTGGTGCCGATCGACGCCGGCCTCGCCCTCGACGACCTTCGGCTCGCGCCCGACACGCTGTACTACCTCGGCACCGGCCGTGACGAGGTCTGCCTGGGCGTAGAGCCGGGCCGTCGCCCGCGCGCGCTTCTCCTCGGCGGCGCGCCCCTCGGGGAGACCGTCCTCATGTGGTGGAACTTCGTGGCGCGCACGACGGAGGAGATCGTGGCCGCGCGCGAGGACTGGCAGGCGGGCCGCCGATTTGGCGAGGTGCGCGGCTATCCGGGGGCGCGTCTCGACGCGCCCGCCTACGTGGCGCGTCCGGTGCCGGCGAACCCGATGAGCTGACGGCGGGCGTGCCCGCCTACGGGATCAGGATCAGCTTGCCCGTCGTCTGCCGCGCCTCGAGCAGGCGATGCGCCTCCGGGGCGTCGCGGAGCGGCAGCTCGCGGTCGATGCGCACGCGCAGGCGGCCGGACTCCACGGAGGCGAAGACCTCGCGCGCCCGCCCGAGCAGCTCCTCGGGCGTCAAGGTGTAGTGGGCGAGGCTGGGACGGGTCAGGAAGTTCCCTTTCTTGGCCAGCCGGGACGGGTCGAAGGGCGGCACCGTTCCGCTCGACTGCCCGTAGAGGGCGAGGTATCCGCGCACGGCCAGCGAGTCGAGGCTCTTGTCGAAGGTGGTCCGGCCGACGCCGTCATAGACGACGTTGACGCCGGTCCCGTTCGTGAGGCGCATGACCTCCGCCTCGAAGTCCTGCGTCGTGTAGTCGATGGCCGCGTCCGCGCCCAGCTCGCGCACGAGGTGGAGCTTGGACGTGGAGGCCGTCCCGAACACGCGCGCGCCCCGCTCCTTGGCCATCTGCACGAGCAAGCCGCCCACTCCGCCGGCGGCGGCGTGGACGAGGGCGGCATCGCCTTTCTCGAGCGCGTAGACGCTGGTGACCAGGTAATGGGCGGTCATGCCTTGCAACATGAGGGCGGCGGCCGTGCGCGACTCGATCGCGCGCGGCACGGGCACGAGCTTCCAGGCGGGCACGACCGCGTGCTCGGCGTAGGACCCGATCTGCATGGCGTAGGCGACGCGGTCGCCGCCCTTGAGGCCCTCCACGTCGGGGCCCACGGCCTCCACCACCCCCGCCCCCTCCGAGCCGGGGGTGAAGGGCAGGGGCAGCTTGTAGAGGCCGGTGCGATGGTAGACGTCGATGTAGTTGACGCCGGCGGCTTCGACGCGGACGAGAGCCTCTCCCTTGCCCGGAATCGGCTTCTCCACCGAGACGTACTCGAGGACGCTCGGGTCGCCGGTCCGCGATACTCGAATGGCGTGCATGGCGCTTCCTCCTCGCGCGATCCTCCTCGCGTTCTACCACGCGTAGCATATAGGCGCCGCATCACCCGAGGAGCCACCCATGTCCATATCCGAGAGACTGCGCGCCGCCGGCATCACCCTGCCCGCGCCCACCGCGCCGGGCGCGGTCTACGTGCCGACGGTGCAGACGGGCAAGCTCCTTTTCGTCGCCGGCCACACCGCCAAGCGCGAGGGCAAGCCGTGGGTGGGCCAGCTCGGCGCGGGGATCGCCACCGCCGAGGGACGCGAGGCGGCGCGGTCCATCGCCATCGATCTCATGGGCACCCTGCAGGCGGCCCTGGGCGACCTCGAGCGCGTGAGGCGCATCGTGAAGCTGATGGTCCTCGTGAACAGCGTGCCGACCTTCACGGAACAGCACCTGGTGGCCAACGGGGCCTCGGAGCTCCTGGTCAGCATCTTCGGCGAGCGCGGGCCGCACGCGCGCAGCGCGTTCGGCGTGGCCCAGATCCCCACCGGATCCTGCGTGGAGATCGAGGTGATCGTCGAGGTGGACTAGGCCGCCCTCCCCTCCATGGCCGAGGCCTGAAGCGGCTGCGGCGGCGGATGGAAGAGGAGCGCGAGCGCGAGCGCGGCCACCGAGCCCGCCGCCAGCGGGACCAGGAACAGCCCGTGGAAGTCCGTCAGGCCGTTCTTGGTGAAGACTTCCTGGAGCAACATCGGACAGATCGAGTTCGCCACCAGGGCGCCGATGCCGAGGATCATCACGTTGAAGAGGCCTTGCGCGCTGGCGCGTACGTCCTTCGGAAAATAGGCGTCCACGAAGATGTAGACGGTGGCGAAGAAGAAGGCGTAGCAGATGCCGTGGAGGATCTGCACGAGGATGATGAGCTCCGTGTGCTGCGGCAGGAACGCCCACACCGCGAAGCGCACGGGGTAGCCCAGGATGCCCACGATCATGGTGGCGCGCCAACCGAGGCGCTTGAGCGTGGCCCCGAGGATGAACATCGTGAGGATCTCCGCGATCTGGCCGATGCTCATCACGGGCATGATCCAGTTGCCGGGGATTCCCACGCCGCCCGCGGCCTTGCTCGTGCCGAGGAACACGCCCGCCCAGTTGAAGTAGCAGTTGTGCACGAACGAGTCCACGAACGTGACGAGCCAAAGGACGAGGATGAAGGGATGCTTGAGCAGCTTCAGCGCCTCCAGCCAGGCCAGCTTTTCCACCGCGCCTTCGTCGGCCCTCTTCGGCGGCGTGTGGGGCAGGGTCAAGCTGAAGGCGGCCAGCAGGAGGGACGCGATGCCGGCCACGACGAAGGTCCACCGCGCGCCCGCCCGCAGCGCGTCGCCGACGAGCCCGGAGCTGAGGACGGTGCCGAGCCATTCGATGAACCCCTGCGGATTGGCCGCGCGCACCTTGTCCCAGTCCACCAGGATGAACGTGAACGGCCAGGCGGCGAGGATCCAGCCGATGGTTCCACCCATGCGGACGATGCCGAATTCACGCTGCGCGTCCTTCATGTTGGCGAAGGCGATCGAGTTCGCGATCGAGATCGTGGGCACGTAGAGCAGGCAATGGACGAGCATCAGGAGGAAGAACGGCCAGAACGATCGCGTGAAGGCGAGGCTGAGCATGGCCACTCCGCCGACGAAGTGGCTGAAGGCCATGAACTTCTCCGCCGAGAAGTTCCGGTCCGCGAACTGGTTGCTGAAGAACATTCCCACGATGGCGGCGATGGGAAAGGCATTGAGGATCCACGACTGCTCGGCGGGAGTGAACCCCAGGCTGGGCAGATAGCCGAAGATCAGCGGCAGCCACGCGCCCCAGATGAAGAACTCCAGGACCATCATGACGAACAGCCGGAAGCGGATTGGGTTTTTCATAGGCCTAGTGGGGGTGAGCTTAGAGGAGGCCCGGCGCCGTGGCAAGGCGCGGCGTCTACGTCCTCGTGGACGTGTTCCTCCAGAAGCCGTTCGCCCTCAGCGCGCTCCTGGCCAAGGTGCGGGCGGTGCGGGAAGGGCCGCCGGAGCCGCCGCCCGCCCTCTAAACCCTCAGTCCTGCGGCGGACGGACGGGTGGGAGCGTCGCGACGTCGATGCCGCTGAACTCCACGATCGCGCGGTTGCCCTTGTACTCCATCTCGTCGTGGATGCCGATCTTCGAGGTGTAGTATCCGCGCGCCGTCCACGACTTCAGCTCCACGAAGAAGCGTTGGCCTACCGTCTCCGGCTTAAGGGCCGCGGGCTGGCGCCGCTCCGCGGGCTCTTCGGTCGGGACGGCGCTCTCCGCGAGGGACCGGGCGATGCGCTCGAGCAGGGCCGTGCGCTGCGCGGGCGAGGTCTCCAAGAACGTCTTGCCCGAGGTCTCGCGGGCCAGCGCGTCCACGGTGGCGAGGCCGGCCTTCCAGCGCTCCTGGTCGGCCTTCAGCATCGGCATGGCGGGATCGTACTGGGCCAGGCGGCCGTCGATGTAACCGGCGACGCCCGCGGCGCGCGCCCCTCCGGAGTGGGAGTCCGCCGGGATGATCAGCTCCACCAGCTCGTCGAGGAGGGTCATCTCCGGCGCGCTGAAGAACCGTCCGGCGGCCACCGAGGTCGCGGGGGCGGCGGCGCTCGCCGCCGCCCCGTGCGCGGCCTCGCCCAGGCCGCGGGGCAGCAGGGGCGTGGCCGCCGCCACCGCGGCCAGCTTGAGCGCATCGCGGCGGGTGACCGTCACAGGTTCCCCTTTCGCAGCTCGTCCGCGAGGTAATCACACGACCGCCAGGCCAGGGCCATGATGGTCCAGGTCGGGTTCTGGCAGGAGGCGCTCACGTGGCTGCTGCCGTCCACGACGAAAAGGTTCTTCACGTCGTGCGACTGCTGGTGCGGGGTCAGGACGGACGTCTTGGGATCGTTGCCCATGCGCGCGGTGCCCAGCTCGTGGATCGACCAGCCTTCGGTGAGGATGTGCCGGTCGTGGTCCACGACCTCGATGCCGGCCTCTTCGAAGATCTCGCGCGCGGTGGTGGCCATGTCCGCGGCCATCTTCTTCTCGTTGTCGCCAAACTTGAAGTCGAAGCGCAGGACGGGGACGCCCCACTTGTCCTTGACCTCGGGGTCGATGCTCACCGCGTTCTCGTAGCGGGACAGCACCTCGCCGAAGCCGCCCATGCCGATGGTCGCGCCCTCGTACTCGCGGACCATCTTCTTGTAGGCGGCGCCGAAGCCGGGGGCGCGGGACGCGCCCGGGAACATGCCCGTGCCGGCGCTGCCCTCGAAGCCGTAGCCGCGGACGAAGTCCTTCTGCTTGTCCTCGAGGTTGCGGAAGCGGGGCACGTAGAAGCCGCCCGGCCGTCCGTCGTCGAGCGTGCGCGGCTTGCCCACGAGGTCCTTCACGAACCCGTCCACGCCCGGGCCCATCACGTGCTCGCAGAAGTTGTGGCCGACGTGGCCGCTGGAGTTGCCGATTCCGTTCGGATGCTGCGCCGACTTCGAGTTCAGCAGGAGCCGCGCCGACTCCAGCGTGGACGCGCCGACGACCACGACCCTGGCCCGCGCCTCCATGGTCGTGCCGGTGGCCGCGTCCACGAAGGACACCCCACGCGCCTTGCCCGTCGCGGGATCGACCGTGACCTCGCGCGCGACGGAGCCGGTGCGGACGATGAGGTGTCCCGTCTCCAGCGCGGGATAGATGAGGCCGGTAGGGGAGTCGAAGGCGGCGTGGATGTCGCAGCCGCCCGCGCGGCGGTTGCAGGCGCCGCGGCCGAAGCAGCGGCTGCGGAACTTGTTGTGCTTGAGGCCGTCGGTGGTGACGCCTGCGCGGTACGGCGTCAGGACTTTGCCCGACTTCGCCATGGACTGGCGCAGCCTCACCTCGGCCGCATTGAGCCGGGTGGCGCGCTGGAACTTGCTGTCCGGGAGATGGGCGAGGCCTTCCGGATGGCCGGAGATCCCGAGGTAGAGGTCGACCCTGTCGTAATACGGCTCGATGTCCGCGTACGAGATCGGCCAGTCCTCGCCCCAGCCGTCGTGGCTCTTGCCCTTGAAGTCGTAGTCGCTCAGGCGCAGGGCGAGGCGGCCCCAGATGTTCGTCTTCCCCCCGAGCACCCGCGCCCGCACCCAGGCGTAGTTCGTGCCCGTGTAGGGATGCTCCTTCTCGTTCACCAGGATGTTCTTCGAGTAGTCCGAGCCGTTCCAGCCCTGGACGTAGGACTGGACCGTCTTCCAGGGCGAGTCCTTCGGGGCGTAGGGCGGCTTGCGCAGCGCGTACTCCGCGCCGCGCAGGGCGTGCGACGTGTAGGGCATGTCGCCGCGGCGGGGATGGTCGTAGGGCCACTCCAGCGACTTGAGCTCCGCGGTGGTGTCGAGCTGCTTGCCCGCTTCCAGGAGCAGCACGTCCAGCCCATGCGAGGTGAGCACGTGCGCGGCCATTCCGCCGGCGGCACCCGATCCGACGACGATCGCGTCGTATGTTCGCCTCAGGTCCACGGCTTTCGGGAGCGGCGGGGGGACGCGGAGCAGCGTCATCGGAGTGGGGCGCAGTCTATCACTCGTTGACCGGGGTGGAGGACCATTGTTATGGTCCGTTCATCCATGCTTCGCGTCCTCGTCGTGGACGACGAGAAGAACATCCGATCGACACTCGCTCTCGCGCTCGAGAGCGCGGGCAGCGTGGTCGGCCTGGCCGCCAACGCGGAATCGGCGCTGGCCCATGCTTCGCGGGAGGTGTTCGACCTCGCCCTCGTCGATCTGAAGCTGGCCGAGAGCTCCGGGCTGGACCTCATCCCGAAGCTGGTCGCGGCCCGCCCGGGCCTCGACATCGTCGTCATCACCGCGTACGCCACCATCGATACGGCGGTCGAGGCCATGCGTCGCGGCGCCATCGACTACCTGCCCAAGCCCTTCACGCCCGCGCAGATCCGGCACCTGGTCGAACGGACCGCCCAGCGCCGCGCTCTAGTGCGCAAGGTGCGCGACCTCGAAGGGCAGTTGGCGGACGCGGTTCCGGAGCTGGACCTGGCGACCCGATCGGCCGCGCTCCAGGCCGCGCTCGATACCGTCCGGCGCGCGGCCGCCTCCGACGCGGCGGTGCTGCTCCGCGGCGAGAACGGGACGGGAAAGGGCGTGCTCGCGCGACTGCTCCACGCCAGCAGCCGGCGCGCGGCGGGGCCGTTCGTCGTCGTGCATTGCCCGACCCTGTCCGAAGAGCTTCTGGCCAGCGAGCTGTTCGGCCATGCGCGCGGCGCCTTCACGGGAGCGGTCAAGGACCAGCCGGGCAAGGTGGAGGCCGCGCACGGCGGCACCCTCTTCCTCGACGAGGTCGCGGAGATCGCTCCCACACTCCAGGCGAAGCTCCTGCGTTTCCTCCAGGACAAGGAGTTCGAGCGCGTAGGGGAGACGCAGACGCGACGCGCGGACGTGCGGGTCGTGTCCGCGACCAACCGCGATCTGGAGTCGGACGTTGCGGGCGGACGCTTCCGCGAGGATCTCCTCTACCGGCTCAACGTGATCGAGATCCGCGTGCCGCCTCTCCGTGAGCGCCGCGAGGACACGGTGGCCCTGGCGCGGCACTTCATGGCGTTCTTCGCGCGGCAGGCGAAGAAGCCGCTGCCGGAGCTGGCGGCGGAAGCGGAGGCCGCGCTCCTGCGCTACGAATGGCCGGGCAACGTCCGGGAGCTGCGCAACGCGATGGAGCGCGCAGTGGTGCTCATGGACGGGCGCGTGCTCGACGCCTCCGCGCTGCCGCGGAAGGTGGCGGACGCCCCCGCGACCGGCCCCGCCCTCGGCGACGACGTCACCCTCGACGACGTCGAGAAGGAGCACATCCGCCGTGTCCTGCTGCGGGCGGGCAGCCTGGACGACGCGGCGCGCATCCTCGGCATCGACCCCTCGACCCTGTGGCGCAAGCGGAAGCGCTACGACATCTGAGCGCTCTCACGCTGTTCGGCCTGTTCGCCGTGACGGCAATGCTCGTATGCTACGCCTTCGAGCATCGCAGCCCGTGGTTCGTGCTCGCGTTTGCCGCATCCTGCGCGCTCGGCTCCGTCTACGGCTTCCTGCAGGGAGCATGGCCCTTCGGTCTGGTAGAGGCGGTATGGGCGTTGGTCGCGCTGCGGCGCTGGTGGCACTCCCGCCCGTCCGGCTGAGCGGGCGCCTCTCAGGCCAGGCCGGAGAGGTGGTGCTCGCCGGACTCGACGGCGGGTAGTGTGAACCAGATGCTCGTCCCCGCGCCCGGCGTGCTCTCCACGCCGATGTCGCCTCTGTGGGCACGCACCGTCTCCCGGGCGATGAAGAGTCCGAGCCCGGCTCCGCCCGCGTCCGCTCCGGGCAGGCGGAAGAACTTCTCGAAGATGCGCGGCTGGAATTCCCTGGGGATGCCCTTGCCGGAATCGGTGACACGCAGCGTGACCTGGCCGTCCGGCCCCTCGACCGCGCTGAGACGGACGACGCCGCCCTTCGGCGTGTGGCGGATGGCGTTCGAGACGAGGTTGACGAGCACGAGATGGATGCGCTCGCGGTCGGCGGTGACGCGAGGCAGACCCGGTGGCGCCTCCTTGCGGAGGTCCACGCCGGCCTCGGCCGCGGCCGCACGCTCCGCCTCCAGCGCCTGCTCGAGGAGGGGCCCGACCTCGATGGGCTGCGGACGCACGTCCAGCATCCCGCCCTCGATGCGGGAGAGGTCGAGCAGGTCGTCCACCATCGCCTGCATGCGCTCGCAATCTTCGCGCGCGCCCTGCAGCAGCTCCGCCTGCTTCGCGGTCAGCGGGCCCGCCGCCTCCTCCAGGCAGAGGTGGACGGCCATGCGCAGTGACGTGAGCGGCGTGCGGAACTCGTGGGCCACCGTGGCCACGAGGTCGGTCTTGAGCTCGTCGAAATGGCGGAGGCGGGTCACGTCCTGGAGCGTCACCGCCACCCCGGTGATGGCGCCGCCCGCGTCGTAGAGCGCGCTGCCGCGGGGCAGGAACTGGCGCTCCGCGCCCCCGACGGCGAGGCGCACGACCTCCTCGTATCCCTGGGACACGTAGGGGCCGCGTCCGGCCAACACGTGGGCGCGCGCGCGTTCGATCGCGGCTCTTGGCGCGGGGTCCACGTCGCCCAGGCGCGCGGCCTGCTCGTCCTGGGGGAGGCGCAACAGGGTCCGCGCCGCCTCGTTGGCGGCCAGGATGCGGCCTCCGCCGTCGAAGACCACCACCGGATCGGGAAGGCTCTCGATGGCGGCGTGGGAGGCCTGCCGGGCCTGGACGACCGCGCCCAGGGAGCTCTGCTCGAACTCGGCCAGGCGCTCGGCCATGGCGTTGAAGTCCGCGGCCAGGGCCGCGATCTCGTGCGTGCCCTCGACGCGGGCTCGGGCCGCGAAGTCCTTCGCCCCGATCCGGCGCACGGCGTGGGTCAGCACGTTGAGCGGTCGGAGCGCAAGGGTGATCGCGCGGCTGGTGGTGATCACGGCCAGCCCCAGGGCGATCACGGCCCCGGCCAGCGTGGCCATCTCGAGCCGGCGCGCCACCGCCTGCGCGTGCTCGCTCTTGCGCACCATCGCCGCCTGGTTCATGTCGAGCACGCGGTCGGCCGTCTCCTTGAGGCCGAGGAAACGCGGCTGCAGCTCGCGGAAGTACACCTCGGCCGCGCGCGGGGAAGGGTCGTCGGCGAAGGCAGCGACGCGGGCCTGGTAGTCCTCCCAACGCCGGCGCAGCTCGCCCGCCGCCTCCTTCTCGCCGGGTTCTGTGATGTTGCCTTCCTCGACCTGCAGCTCGGATTCGAAGGCGCCGCGGTTGTGGGCGATCTGCACGGCCGCCTTCTCCGCGTGGCCGGCCACGATGAACAGGGCGGCGCTGTCGATGCGCTCCGCCGCCTCCTTCATGCGCTGGGCGGCCAGCACGCTGCGGTAGTTGGCGGTGAGGATGTTCTGGGAGGCGGTGCCCAGCGAGCGCAGCGTCTGCAGGGCCAGCGCCCCCACCACGAGGACGGCCAGGACGAGCGGAAGCTGGGCCAGGAGCAGCCGGGCGCGGAGCGTCACGGCTCCCTATCATCCTCCTCTTCCGTGGAAACGATGTAGAGGTCGAACCCTTCCGCCTCCTCGACCATCCGGTTCACGAAATCGCCCACCATCCGCTTCCAGCGCGGCCGGTGCGAGCGGCCGATCATGATGTAGGCGACGTTGTGCGAGCGCGCGAAGTCGAGCAGGGCGACCACCGGATCCCGCCCCTTCAAGCGCACGACCTCTGCTCCCATCTCCTTGGCCTTCTCGATGTTCTCCAGGAGGTGCCGCTGGGCGGCGGATTCGATGCGGTCGGGAGACTCGGCCGGCGTCTCCACGTAGACCACGAACCAGTCCGTGTTGAGGCGACCGGCGAAGCGCGAGCCCCGGCGCAGCATCGCCGCCGCGCGGGGCGAGAACGACGACATGCACACCATGACGCGGCCGCTGACGTGCCGGGCCTTGGGCGTCCCCGTGGGCAGGGTGGGCGCCCTTTCCACCGACTCCGCCACCTCGCGCAGGGCCAGCTCGCGCAGGCTGCGCAGCTTCTCCGGGGTGAAGAAGTTCTCCAGGGCG
>WNGB01001515.1_pt1 | contig 37994 bp, 36 predicted proteins | sample 5400681 | NCBI WGS metagenome assembly WNGB01 (sample SAMN13153367, study PRJNA577476) | soil metagenome | isolation source: 115 cm soil or saprolite under grassland replicate 2 | place: USA:California | collected 2016-06-15 | reverse complement strand
AAAGGAACTGCCTATCTGTCCGTGCGCGCGTTGGCAAAAGACGCAACAACCAATCTCAACGTGCGATGGAATAATCGCACGTATGTCTTCGAACTGCGCGAAAGCGCCGAACCTTGGTATTCCGTCGTTCTTCAACCTCAACCCGGTAAAAGCAATCACACTCCGCGACCGCTCACCCCTCCGCGGTTGATCGGTTTGCTCGATAAAGCAAAAGCGTTCTCGCTGCTCAAAACGCAACAGCCCGATCTCGTCGCCGGCGTCGAGCATCGCGATTTACGGGACAAACCGCAGATCAGCGACTGCGGCGATTACGAGGTGCGGTTGATGGAAGCATTTCGTTTCCCCGATGACGACACTCTTGTCTTTCAACTCACCATCACAAACCGCACCGACAAGCCGATCGAACACACGCCTGAAAAACTGGAAGTGCATATCGGTGATCGAACCGTCAATCCCTCCGTTAGCGACCTAACAAGCAACATCGCCGCTGATGAAACGGTTTCTGGTTACATCGCGACCAGCGGCGGACTCGAAGGTCCCAACGATGTCTCATTGAAAAACGAGTTCACGTTCGCGCTCGCGCGACGAGACCCAACCATCGAGACACCTACTTCGCCAACGCCACTGGCCACATCGGCCAAGCCCGAGGCAACCCCGGCTGAATCAACTATGCCAGAATCGGCCCCAATTGAACCGACCCCGATACCGCAATGAACCCGCGTCGTTTTATCAATTTCTTTCGTTCGCCTACAGGCGCTCTGATACTGTTTCTACTCGGCCTCGTTTTTGTTCTGCTGATGGTAAACAGTCGGCGGCCGTTTGATTCAAAACGCCAATCAACTGCCAACAATCTAGCCAAAGCTGGCACGAATGCGCCCCAACTGCCCGAAACAGTGCGGCGCGACATGGTTCCTTTTAGGACTCCGGCGCCACAAAGAAAAATCGAAGCGACGCTTTCGAAACCGGAAGGAACACTACCGCCACTTCCACCGCTTAGCGTCGTTGCGGAGACACCGCCGCCCGTTAAAGAAGGAAAAGTCCTCAGCGCGGACTTTGCACCATTCGGTCGCCTTATTCCATGCGAGCTCGTCATCACCGTCGATTCCTCGTCCATTCAGACGCCGATCATCGGTCTCGTAACGGAAGACATTTTTCATCACGGTGAATTGATCATTCCTGCAGGCACCGAGGTGCACGGTACCGCGCAAGTCGATCGGGCACGTGAGCGCATCGCGAGCAACGGTAGATGGACACTCGTTTGGCAAAACGGGCAGGAATTGAATGTCTCCGGTTTGGCGCTCGATCACGAGCGCGATCCAGACACAGGAACCTGGGGAATCACCGATGGCAGCGCCGGCCTGCGCGGGCGGCTTCTCAAGAGCGACAATCTCGCCGAAGTGAAACTCTTTATCGCCTCATTGCTCAGTGGCGCCGCTGAAGCTTTCACTCAGAAACAGGTCTCGCCCTTTGGTACATTTGCTTTGCCAACTCTGCAAAACGCACCGCTGCAAGGTGCGCAAAGCGTTCTCGACCGGTATGCGCAGCAGATTCTTCAGACCATCGAGCGCGATGGCTTCTACGTCCGCGTGCCCGCAGGGAAACAATTCTACCTCTACATCACGCAAACAGTGGACGAACAGGACGCGAAGATTGGCGGCACGCTGACATCTTCGCTCCCACCTACCGAGTCGGCTTCGCCGCCTCCAACTTTGCAACCGTCATTGCCACCCCCAAGTCTTCTCGGCACGAACTCGATATCCACGAATTCTATCACATCAAAAGCTCAACCGAATCTCATTCCATGAAACGCTTACTCCTCATTCCGATTATTTTCCTGACCGCGTGTGCTTCGCACTCGCCAAAAAGAAATACTACCGCGCTGGCCGCTTGCGCAGCTGGCCACCCGGTAGACTCCGCCGCATTGCGAACCGACGAACAGCTGAAGGACTACCGGTTCGGCCGCTACGTCGACCCGCGCGACCCGTTGGCCATGCACGAAGGGCACCCAATCTATCGTGTCGAAAGTACAGCCAGTTGGGACCTTCGGCCACAAACCGGGTCGACGGTCTCAGCGCGACAAACGGCCGCCGCGACTAACACGCCCACTAATGACGCTATCGTCGCCGAAGCGAACAAGCAGCGCGCCGCAACGCGCGCATTCGCCGAGCAGACTGCTGCACTAAATCAAAAACTCGGAGAACTCAACCAGGCCGTGAAGCAGACCGAGGAAATCGCGAAACAGAATCTCGCTCTTAAACACGATCTAGCTGATTTGCGAGAGCACCTGGACGCGGTCGACGCGCAGCTCCACGAAACCAACCCCCTTTCCTCGTCCCGCCCTTCACCACCAGAGGACAAGTGGTGATCCACGTCCTATCCCCGTGCCGCGATTTATGAACAAGATATCCACCGACAACCAACCCGTCATCGTCACCGTGCCACCAACCACCGTCTCGCGGTACTTGGAAGCAAGTGAAAACGTCGAGCAGAGGCTCGGCGCTTCTCCTGGCCCCGAGTTCCTCATGAGCCTAGCGGTTGAGCACGAGGACGCCTTCGAGCTCGTTGATCTCTTCTGCGGCGAGATCATCGACGCTCTCCGTCAACCAAACGCCGCTGCACACTAAATAAATATGAGCCTTAAAAGAACCGAGAAGAATACGAACGGCAACGGCGCTGCCGCCAGTGAATCCCCGGGCAATTCGCCGAAGTACCGCGATAACGTGGAAATCAACGCCAAGATCGATGCCTACATCCAGGCGAATCCAAAAGAATGGAATTACATCCAAGGGTTGCCGCGAGAGCGGCTGGAGCGAATACTTGTCTTACAGAATGTTAACAAGATCGAGCGGCGCGCGCGCATTCGCGCGAGTGTCACAAAACAACTCGACGCGAATCCCGAGTTAAAGGAGGCGTATCGCAAGCTCGTCAAGAATCTGCCTGCGGAACAGCAGGAGAAAGCGATGGCCACTATCGCGGCTCGCACGCTCCGCACAATCATGCCCCACAAACAAACCACTGGCGCGCGGGTCTAAACGCTCTGCGCCAACGCGAAGACTCCGGGCTTACTCCGTGCGTGCGCCTGCGCGCGTCCGGAGACTTCGCGGGCGATTTCGAGATTTCCAAGATGCCGCTGCTGCGCAGTCGCATCAGTGCGCGACCGAGGACGTTGCCCCGAAGTCTGCCCTACCGTTCCCGCAGTTGCGGGTCTGACCGACGCAGATGATCTTCTTCTCCTGCAGAAACCTACGGCGCTTTTCGGCAAAGATTTGGAACGAGAGCACCTCGATTACTTCCTCTCCGCGAGAAGATACGCCACGGGAGGGGAGTTGACTCTCGTCACTGATTCCGAAGCGCCCGACTTTGTTTGTAAGCGCCCCAGCGGCGAGCTGGTAGGCGTTGAGCACACAAGAATAGAATACAATCCGGAACGGACAGAAATTCTCCATGCGTGCCGCGCGTATGATGGCGAACTGGACAATTTCGCCGTGTTTGGGCTGCTGCGCGACCTAGCAAACAAGGAAAGTAAGCGCGGGAAGCCGCACTGGAAATATCCCGATGCAACAATTCTGGTTTTAGATCTGCCCGAAGGTTACCGGTTCGAAGCCTGGCCGGAGGATTCATCGAGGTTCGATGGGCGTTGTTTGTCGATCCTGAATCGTTTGCCATTGACGTCGGTATTGCCTGAGCAATCCGCGAATCGTGAGACAAATTTTAGTCAGTCGATTCCGCGGCAGCGGCAATCGCTGACAGCACGTCCTTAGCCCCGCGCAGTGCCTGCGCGCGGTTATCAAATTGCGCGCCGCTGCTGCCGCTGATGTAGAGCATTTCCGGTGAGGCGACGTTATGCGCGGTGCCACAGATCGGATTTTGCGCGTCTGAATGCAGGTACGTGAATGCCGCAAACTTTTCGCCGGTCTGTTGGTCCGGCAATGGATACGAGAGGATTGCGTCCTTTGTTAATTCAGTTAGGCCGATGTCATACCCCATGTCTTCCAGATCGGTGCGATCATTTTGACGCATGAGGAAAAATTGGCGCGAGTTTCCGAATACGGCGGAACGGATGCGGCTTTCTTTGAAGCGGCCGTACTGCTGAACAATGGAAATATTCCAGCAATTGAACTTACGCATCTGCGCATAGCTCTCCTTAACGATTTGTTCACCGCCTGGAATATCCAGAAGCCGCGCGACTTCCTCGTACACGTTCCGCTTTCGCAGGCGGCGCGGCATCGTAATGATGTGCTGCCGCGTGTAATTGGTGATAAGAAATCCGGCGACTGCACGCAGCAGCTTCGCCGCTTCGGGAATGTAACCGAGTTCGAAATGCGCGATCTTGCCGGTTAGAGAAATATTACTGGCACCATCGAGCAGACAACCGTAGTTGCCATCGGCGCACCACGGCATCAAACGTGTCGCCAGATCGCCGGCCGCAGGATCGGAGCCGTCGAGCTGGATCAACTCCTGCAGCATGCGATGCGTCGGATATTCCGATGACGTGAAGTAGGCAAACGCGAGATTGCGAACTTCGCGCCGCGTGTTCGGCTCTTTCAAGAAGCGCAGTGCCTCTTCATCCGTTACCTCAGCGAGTTGCTTATTCGCCGAGTCAGCATGCGTGCGTTGGAGATCGCGAAAATCGACAAAGACATCAAGCGTCGTCGTGCCGGGACGCGTTCGTTTGAGTTTTGCGAGGATGCAAGCATGCCGGGTAATTTCCAGGAGTCGATCGGCGTTGCGGCGACTCCATTCTTCGAAGACATCTTCGTAAAGCAGCATGATGTATTTGGCGATCTGCGCTTCGCGCGAAAGCTGTTTGTCCTCGTCAATGCTGACGCCGGCGATCTTGGCAACGAGCGCCATTGCGGATGCGAGTTGCTCGGCCGTAAGCGGCAGACCATGTGTGTCGAGGTAATTAATCGTTAGATCGCCATCAGGCTGAATGATGATCGGTCGCGCGGTAGGTTCTACAGTCCGCGTATAGATCTCGTACGAGAGTCCTTCCTCAATTATGACGGTGTAGTCGTAGAAGGCTTCTGTCTGCGAAAGTAGATCGCAGACGGTGACGCTTTTTCCCGCGCCACTCATTCCTAACAAGACCGCATGTTGCGGCGTTTCACTTCCACCAGAGCCAGCGAATGTGGTCACGCCGACGAGGTTTCGTTGAGTCCCTTCATAGAGGGCTTCTGCCTGGTCGAGGTGACCAGTGAACGTCGCGCTAAACGGCAGCAGGTCGGCTAAGTAACGGGTCTCACCGTAGATTTTGCGATGCGGATAGCGGCCCCACGGATAACCGGGCCAGCTTTGGTACAACAGTTTCCTGGCTGTGGTGGGCAACGCGCACTCAAGGTACTGTGCGCCATTCATTCCATTGATCGCGTTTTTGATTGCGGCCATTTTCACGGCAAGTCCTTCACGCGCTTGGTCCCATGCGCGAATGATGTATTCGATGTTGAATGGCCGCGCGTGTCCGTGCATCAGCGCCGCGATTTTTTTCTGCTTTTTCTCCATCGCCGTGAGGAGCGAAAGACGCTTCTCGCTTGCGAAGTCGCCAGCCAGTCGGTCGTGCGCTTTCTCTTCGCGGCTGATTTCAGCGCGAGCCGACAAAGATTCAATGTTGACCGTGATGTTGTAGTCGAGCAGCGGCAGCCCGGTGAGGCGGTGAACCAGGCCAGGATGGGTAATCTTGGGCCAGCGGTTAAGAACCAGCACGGAATGGTAAAAACCATCCATCCAAAATCCGGAACCATCATGCAGGCCCTGCGCTTCGCTGTGCCAGCAGTTTTCTTGAATGGAGAGTTGCGGATCGAATGTCGCGAGTGCGTCGTAATCAAACCGCGCACCGAGCGATGGATTAAGGAAAGTCGTGCAGTTGCGGAAGTGATCGGCGTTATTCATTGGCGTGATGCGAGCGCCGTGGAAAATGTTGGCGAGCATCTGACGAACTAGCTCAAACTCTGTTGTCATTTCCTGAACTAGCGCGTCGTAGTGCGCATGTCGTCGTGCGGCCGTTGCCATCAACGATGGTGAAGTGTCGATCTGCCGCGAAAAATAAAGGACGAGTCGCTGACGGCGCAGTCGCCGGTCTACCATCGCCTGCCAATAACGAGCGAAGCGTTCGTTACGGCAGCGTCGAGTCCAAACATTCGTTGCGCGCTCGGTTCGCTCTCGATAGCGCAGTAATTCTGAGCGATAATCGGAGTCGCAGAACCATTGCACTTGTAAGCGCAACTTGTCGTGTAAACACGACAGCAATAATGCGAGCTGGTCCTGAAACGCATTGAGATGCTCGGGCGCCGCAGCGCTGAGGTCGGCCGGCTCGATGAGGAAACCTTTTGAAACATAGCAACCTTTGCGCAGCCCGTGAAAGACGACAACATCGCGAACGAAATAACCGTTGGGAGAAGATTCAAACATAATTGGAAGAAGAGGATCGTGGCGTTGTCTCACGCGGAGATTCGGGACCGAAGCCGGGGCCTTTGAGCCACAATTCAAAGAGATCGATGTCGTAGCCGGGCGGTTTACCTTGTCGTAGTGCGAGCGCATAGAGCAGCGCCAAGCCTAACGGAATCAGCGCGGGAACGGCCGCACTGAGCAGAGTCCATTTCCAGATACTGAAAAGTAAGAGGAGCGTTATCACTGCGGCGAATGCTCCTCCGGCTACGAACCAAAATAAGTTGCCTTCTAGGCCCCACGTTTTTCCAGCGGAGTCGTCTGCGCTGTTCGTTTCTGTAAAGCGCAGTTCGTGTTTGGCGTTGGCGCTGCTGCTCATTGAAAGGAGCCAACGTCAACGGTGGAACTGTCCAGGCCGAATGCGGTAAAGAGCGCCTTTACGATCACCGGCGCTGCGGCAATGATGAGCCCGCCGATAATGGAAAGTTTGCCCGCATCGGTGTCACCGCGTCGGATCGCGAAACCGCCGCCAATAACGCAAACGGTGCCGAAGATGAACCCGATGAGCATAACGATTCCCATCGCCTTGCTCGCGCCTTGGGCGAGGCCGCCCCCTGATTGAGCCAGAATAGGAACGAAGTGATTTACAAGGAGAGCGTTTTTCATGTGCACGATGTTCTACCGCGCTGCGAAATGGATGCTGCTCCAGCGTCAGAGCGACTTGGCGACGCGTGTGCTGGCAGGCTGCGTTGATGAACGCACTCTCGATTTCATCCGAGCGACTCGAACATCTGCGACACCTTGAAGCGTGTTTGCATGACCAGATCCGCGGACAGGATCACCTCATTCCGCGCGTCGTCTCCGCGCTTCATCGCGGCGAGCTTGGTCTAACGAGCATTGGGCGTCCGCGTAGCAGTTTTCTTTTGTTAGGTCCAACTGGTGTCGGCAAAACAGAATTAACAATCGCGTTTACGCGTTACCTCTTTGGCGATGACAAATTATTTCGTTTCGACATGTCCGAGTATCAAACGCAGGAAAGCCTCGGCGTTTTGCTCGGCGCTCGCATCGGTGAAGTCGGCCTCCTCGGAATGGCGCGCGCCAAGTCCGCAACCGGGACGGTGCTGTTCGATGAAATCGAGAAAGCGCACCCGCGCGTGCTCGATCTGTTCCTGCAAATCCTAGATGCAGCGCGTGTGACCATGGCGAGCGGCGAAACGCTCGACTTCAGCGGCTTCTACATTGTGTTCACGTCAAACATTGCCGCATCGGAGATTCTCAATCTTCAGCACTCATCGTTCACGACAATGGAGCGCCATGTCTTGGCGAAGGCGCAACAATCTTTGCGGTCAGAACTCTACGCGCGCGTCGTGGAAAAGCTGGTCTTCAATCGTTTGAGTTATGAAGTGCAGATGGAAATCGCGCGACTTCACATCGGACGGGAACTTTCATTTCTTCGCGACAAAGGTTTTCATCTAACCGCTGGTCACGCAGTTGTTTCGTTCCTGATGCAACGCGGATTTCATCCGCGATTGGGAGCCCGTCCCTTGCGCGACATGATTGAAAAGCATCTGCGCAGCGCAGTCGCGGATGCCACGCTCGCCGAAGTGAGTTCGCGTACAATGGAATTCGTTGTGTCTGCAAACGAGCTCGTATTGCGGCCGGTGTAGCCGCCCGAAGCATGAAGGTTCTTATTCGATTTCGTCCGGGTCGATTTACTACTAGCTACATGTAGAACTTGTACTTTGTCTGCGGCGTCACGCCCGCGGGTAATTCAGCTAGAATCTTCCCTACGCTCCGCGCGAATCGAATGGTGATCGGCACAGAGCTGCCGAAGAAACAGCTGTTCCAATTGACCTTCGTCAGGCCGAGAATTTCCTCGCAAATAACCGCGACTGTGGAATCACCGTGATGTTCAACGACCTCGAGCGGATTAGGGATACGCATACCGGGATATGTTCTAAGAAAAGGGATGTAGCCTTGCGTATAGATGACATGGTGCGAGTCGCTAAGGCTAATCACACTGCCTCGCAGCGGCGGTTCCTTTCCACATCGCATGAATCGATGGCCTAAATGTTCGAGTGTGACGAAGTCGGCGCGAGTTCCGACATCCACTGCCCTGTGAAAACCCGCGAGTTCCTCCGGCCAATAACGACTGGTTTTATGCACCACGACGCGCGTCGGCCGGTTCTGATGAACTGATTCATACGTGGCTAGTGCGCGACTAAGCAATTGCTCTGCGCCACTCTGGCTCAAATGTGCTTTTCGATCACGTTTGCGGTCAACAACCGCTCGGTCGCCTTTGAGAACAAGTCCCTCGCCGGTACCTGAAAACACTTGGGCAAGGCTCGACTGCATCGTCGCATCGGGATGCGGCGTTTCTTTGTAGAACGACACACCCACGAAACAAGTATTCGGGGGGACCGATTGCAGCTGCCATGGTATGTTGCCCGCCTTGTAGTACAATGCCGTCAAAAGATTCCATGCTGTGGATGCCGGATCCTGATTGCCGCTCTGACCTCTCAATGTGCTTTCCCACGCGAGCTGCGTTGTTAAACCGGAACTCATCGCATGTGCTTTCAAAGCGTGGTGAATATTCCAATATCCGGTTTGCCCATCCTGTTCGGCGGGTTCATCGAACGTAAGACCCAAAAGCTCTTGTCCGGTTAGTCGCACCTTCTCCAGCCTACGTTGTATTTTCTGCACCGGTGTAAGAGTGATTTTCATAGCTGAGAGTTCGGCGCCTATCGTCTTGCATTCATTTTCAACCTCAGGAGGCATAACAACTACGACGACACTGGGATTAGGCTCGACAGTTGAAAGTGCCCCGAGCTCTGCAGTGACTAACCGCACTACCTCGCGCAGACGAGTCGCCGGATTTCCAGATTTGACGGCGTTCTTAAAGAAATCGAGTGGGATGACGCGTTGAATTGCCGGGTCGGTTTCAAACGCAACGCGAAACGACTTATCGATGCCTGGAAAATCAGGGAAGCAGAAGGTATCGAATAGTTTGCCCTTGGAATTTAGGCCGGGTTCGATGCGTGAGCCGGCGCGATCAAGATAAGCGCGCGTCGCGTCGATTCCTTTTCCGGTGCCCACAATTCCGATCCGAATTGCGCTGTTTGAGAGACCTGAGGCGACAGGACCGAAGGCGGCAAGTCCCGCTCTCGGATCTACGGACAGCTCTCCGTCTCCGAATATGAGCTTCGGTTCTGGAATAAAGAAACTCGGAAAGGTCGGTGATGCCTGTTGGAGTAATCGCTCCGTCAGAGAAGCTGCTTCGTCCTTTTCGTCTCCGCGCGATCCATCGGAACCGTCACTGGCGTGGGTGCGCTTAGGTTCAAGGTGCTTCGGGTAATAGAAGCCCGGGCGGCTACGTTTAGTCTTCTTCGTCCGACGCATCGTCCTCCTCGTCCGATTCCACGAGCTCAACTTGGTTAGCGGCTACGTCTAAGTCGTCTTGATCTTCTGCTCCTATGTTGAGCAGCGCGCCAATGTGCACTTCGTCTGTTTCGATGCCGCGTTCAGTACGGGCAGATGCCGGAACACCCGAGATCAGAATGTCTTCGCAACCTGTAGGTATCGCAAATTCCTTCTGATTTTTCGCGATCAGCTTGGTCCAGAAAAGCAGATTTCGAACAATCGTGTCGTTCGGTTGTTGGCCGCTCCAACGGATAGCCAATTTACCTGTGGCCTTTGGAGCGAGAGGCGTTTCCCCATTTTCAGTGAACGTGTAAGTGGGCTCTAGTTTAATGAAAAATCGGTTGCCGAGCCTTTCAAACTTTATGTGGGCTGCCGCATGGACAAAAAAATGCGATTTGCCGTCTGCGCTGGTCTTTTTGGCAGCGACCTCGCGTTCTCGGTCACCCGCATTAGTCCACTTGCGTGGAGTGCCATCGGCATTCGCCTTGAAGTAAAAGCGACCCTTCGCGTCTTTCTTGATGCCGACCTTACCCATCCGGTTTTTCAGGACAGCATTCAACATTGCCATCAACCATCGGAGCTTGTTCTCGTTCGCTATCCACACATCCGTCGCCGTGCGCTGAATGGATTCGATGTCTATCGTCTGACGAAGAGGTTCGCTGTCCTGGTTAAGATCAACGAACGTCCAAAGCCGGTGTTCGCGAATGATGAATACTCCAGCGCCCGGTACCGATTCCCAAACGTCTTCGGGCCTCTCGTATTCCGTCTTGCCGGACCAAATAGTCGTCGGAAGCGATTTCACTTCCATCAGATTAGCCACAATGATCTCCGCGACGGGATCTGCATCCCACAATTTCTCTACGCTATCGGACCTGGCTGATGTTGCTGGTTGCTGCGAAGTGGCCGTGTATCGCGCGGGTTGAAGTGCACCTCGTTGCGGGCGTAGCCCGCGGATACGACGCAGAAGTTGTTGGAATGCCCGCTCGAACTGCGTGCGCTCGCGAAAGTCTACGAATCGTGCAGTCTTGAATGGCATCGGCAGTTCGATGCGACGCTTGCGATCGAGCGTCGTGTCTCGGTAGAGCACCGGAACCAAATTAGAAGCTTTCGGGTCATTCATGAACCAATGGGTCCACTCCTGGTTAGCCCAATTCGATTCAATGAACTCGGGCGATAGAATGGCGGCGAGGTAACCGCTGCGAGAGAGACCATTATTCAGCCGGTTCACGATGTTCTCACCGTAGTCGACATCCCATTCATCGAAGAAAACGTTGATGCGGCGGCTGTCGGCTCGATCTTCGATACCTTCCTGCTCCAACCGCTCGCCGAGAGTGCGCACCCAGTCTTTGTCGACGGCGGTATGGGAGAGGAACACATCGTGTTCTTTTTCGACGTAGCTCGACGAAATCACTATTAAATTACATGTAGCAGAGTCGCAGCACTACGTCCGGCACTTTTACGCTGCGACGAGCCTCTGCAGAAGCGATCACCTCTAACGTGATGATCTGCGAACCCGCAGCGGCGCGTCCGGCTTTCCGCATGGGAATACGGGGGTGCGTAACGGCCGAGAGCGCAGCGAGGACGGCACAGATGATCACAGTTCCGAAAGGCAAACTCGGAGTCTGTGCGGGAAAGCAGGTCGGGCACAGTCTCCCGCGGCGCAGCCGCATCACACTGGCGCTCTACCCCGAATTACCTTCACGAAGCTGCCAGATCATACGCCAGAGCCGGTCGGTTTCTCCACGCTCGATCACCTGGAGCGGCGTTGACCCATCGAACTGTTTGTTCGGCCGCTGCAACCATTGGCCGATAACCTTTGCTTTGATGATATCCGCAAGCGCGTCGAATAGTCGCGTCACTTCCCTGAGCTTTTGCGCACTGGAACGCTGCGGCGGAGTACCCGCATTCCAGTAGGCGACCGTGCGTGGGGAAGCTCCAGTCACCCGGCTGACTGCTTCGTTAGACAGATGGTAGGTGCGCGACAACCGTCGCACCTCAGCATTGCCAGCATGTGCAAATGCAATGCCGTTTGCTGAGGCTCGCGCGACGGCCATTTTTGCGCGACTGGACTTCTTCAGGAACCTTCCGGAGGTGCTTTTGCGCGCGCCTGTTTTTCTTTGTAGCTTCATGGTGTCACAATATTGCATGCAATATTGCAGGTGTCATGCCAAATAATTCTTAAGTTCGTCCTCGCCCAGTAGCCGCATCGTCTCATTGCGGCGCAACCGGTCAGGGAATACCACGAGATTGACTCCGCCCTTTACTCGCGCGGACGGACATAGGATTGCGCTGATCGTCGAATTTCTCGCGGCGCGCCCGAACGCTTGGCATAGAGTTTCAAATCCACTATCGTTGATGCGCAAGAAGTCTTCCTGCATCCAGTTCATTAATTTCAACCATGCCGGCAGGTTGTTCCGAGTTAGGTTTATCACTCGGGCGAGTTCGCATTCGACACCGCAGGTAATGCGTGGCTTTAGATCTTCGGGCGACAATTCATAGTCCGCAGCGACCTGAAAGGCTTCCTCGATTGCCGTGCCCGGTCTTGTGCTGGAGTAAATGACCGGAAAGGTTTCCGGAGCATTCCAGCGTCCACCGAATCTTCGGCTGCCTTCGCCGCTCAGGATTTGATTCGGACTGGCATGTTCAAGTTCGACCGAGCGAAAGGTCACTCCGGCCCAACGAGCTGGTCCGGGCGAAAGTTTACCGATGCGGTAAACAAACTCGGCATACCGCGGATTCGAACGAACGTTCATCGGGAACAAGTTTTGTTTCAGCCGGCGAGGCATCTCCAATTTTTATCGCCTGAATTCGGCTAATCCAAGCGAATGCAGCGGCCACGCCTTTGCGTCGTCTTCAAACGGCGGCGCTTATCGTGGATGTACATTTTTTGTCGGGTGTTTGTTGTTGCTTGGCTGGCAGTTCGGCTTCCTGGTCCAGTCCGCCTCCATCGAGCGTTGATGAAGCTTGGTTCTTTGTGATGTCTAGTGAAGCGACGATTTCCTGCTGACGTTTCGCGGCTGCGGCGAGCTTTTCCTCGTGCTCGAAAGGCTGCTCGGACTGGCTGGTTAGATCGACAATTTGTCGGCGGGACTGTGCGAGGTCGGTCTCGCGTTCGCGCAGTCGATCTTCAATGCTGTCCAGCGCATGTTCTAGCGATGCGATTGTACCGGTCGGACTGTCGCTGACGTTCGCACGGTAGCTGTGTTTGCCGTGGATCAAGAGCGTTGCGCGTTCATCGAACTTCTCGATTGAGATTGGAAAGCCGCCGATACCGCCAATTGCCTTCGTTGATTCGAATGACTTGATTGCAGCCGCGGCGAACACGAGCGCGCGACCCGCTTTGACGCGGTCCGTGAAGGTCTCGTTCTTCACGGTCATCGCGAAGTTGTCGCCGCGCGTGCTGATCCGCGTCCGCAAGTCTTCGCGAATGTTTGCGATTTCGCGCTCCAGTATCGCGCCGTTGTCATTCAGCCGTCGAACGCGGTAGCGCATCTGATATAGACTCTCCGTGTGCTGCTTTTTCAACCGCGTCAGGCGCATGACTTCCGCGTCGATCGCCGCCTTCTCGATTACAAGCGGATTGCCTGATGCGATCGCCTTCACTTCGGCATACGTCAGAGCAGTAGAATCGACATCTTCTGCACGGCGCATTGTGGCGTCGCCGGTCATAACCTGAGTTATGAAGCGGCACTTTGTTTCAAGCGTTTGCCACATGTAGGCGTCGAAGCTGCCTTCTGTGACATAACGGAAGATTTTTACGTATTCGTTTTGATTGCCCTGCCGGACGATTCGGCCTTCGCGCTGCTCGATATCGGCAGGTCGCCAGGGCGCGTCGAGATGATGCAAGGCGACAAGGCGCGTTTGGACATTAGTGCCTTCTCCCATCTTTGCTGTGCTGCCGAGAAGAACGCGGATTCTTCCCTCGCGCACCGATTTGAAGAGCATAGCTTTGGATGCGTCATCAGTGGCGTCCTGCGCGAACGCGATCTGATCTGCGGGAATGCCGCGAGTGATGAGTTTTTCGCGCACGTCATTGTAAACAGAGAACCAACGGCCAGTGGACTGCGGAGTGGAAAGATCGCAAAAGACAAGCTGTGCGCCTTTCGTCGTCGCCGTTTGCATCCAGATGTCGTGAATCTTTTCGACAGCCTTGTTCGTTTTTGAATCTGGATTGTCGCGGACGTGTGGAAGCACAAGGCGGAGATCGAGCGCCGCCTTACGGCCTTCGGTCGTAATCTTAAGCATGTTATCGTCGCGAGGATCAACTCGACCACTTTTGATTTTTTCGGTGCGCTTCACGAGTTGATCGACAAAGCGCTTCAGCTCCGGATTGCTTGGCGCACTGATTGTTATCGGCCAGCCTTGATCGAGCTTCGGCACAGGCAACTTGAGCATCTCGGCTGTTCGCACATCCGCGACCTGGCGAAACTGCTGCATCAATTCGGGGACGTTAACGAATCGCGCGAAACGGCTTTGCAGACGATACCCGCTTCCGTCCGGGCTCAGCTCCATCGACGTCACGGTTTCGCCGAATGTTCCCGCCCATGAATCGAAATGCTGGAGCGAATTGCGACGCAGCGCGTCCATCTGAAGGTAACGTTGCATCGTGAACATCTCGGCCATCGTGTTGGAAATCGGCGTACCGGTGGCGAAGACAACAGCACCTCCTTTGTTTCGCGCTTGAATGTGCTGGACCTTGAGAAACAGATCGAATGCGCGCTCGGAGGCGGTCTGCGGCAGACCGGTAACGCGCGTCATCTTCGTGACATAGACCAGATTCTTGAACCGCTGCGCCTCATCGATGAAGAGGCGGTCGATTCCGAGTTCTTCGAATGTGAGCGTGTTGTCTTTCTTTTTCTCGGCCGAGAGCGCTTCGAGCTTTGCCGTAAGCCGCTTCTTCACGCGCTCTAATTCTTTCACGAGTCGCGTACCGCGATCGGCGCGCTCCTCCCGAATGGCGTTTTCGATTTCGTCGATTTGCGCTGCGATGAAATTTTGACGCGTGTTCAGCGAAACCGGGATTTTTTCGAAGCTCGCATGCGTCACGATGACGCCATCCCAGTTGCCAGTTGCAATCCGGCTGAATAGACGCGCGCGGTTGCTCGCGGTGAAGTCTTCTTTTCCAGCAACTAGAATGTTCGCGGTGGGATAAAGGATGAGCAGTTCGGAAGAAAACTGCGCGAGCATATGATTTGGCACGACGAACATCGGCTTCGTCGCAAGACCAAGCCGCTTCAGCTCAATTGCGGCTGCGACCATCGTGTAGGTCTTGCCTGCGCCGACCACGTGCGCGAGCAGCGTATTATCGCTCTGAACGATTCGCCAGACGGCATTCTTTTGATGTGGGTGCAACGTGATTTGTTGGGTGCTCGACGGCAGCGTGAGATGATTGCCGTTGAAAACACGCAGGCGAACCGAGTTGAATTCGTCATTGTATTTTCGGCACAATCGCTCGCGGCGCTCATCGTCTTCCCAGGCCCACGTTTTGAAGCGGTCTTTGATTTTTTCCAGCTTGTCGCGCGCAGCTTCAGTTTCTTGTGCGTTGATTACGACGGTGTCGTTCTTCCGATCGCGATCATAAACTGTCGGTGTTTTGAGATTCAGCGCGTCCTGGATCAGCTCCAACGCCGAATAACGTAATGTGCCCCACTCGGTGGTGTTCGCGACGGTGGCGCGCGCGTTGAAGTCACCTCGGACGAACCATGTTCCTAGCGTCGCTGCGTGCGATACGCTGATGCCATCAACGGCGAGAAGTGATTTTGCGAATGCCTCTACGTCATCAGGCGGAATCCAAACCGCACCAAGTCGGGCGTCGATTTCGGATGCGGTGAGGTCGTTAGGCTGAACCGCTTCCAACGCAGAAACGTTCTCCACGTAGCGTGGCTGCGCTAGAGCTGCCCCGCGCGCCGTGGTTAGTTTGGCGCGAACGTCGCCGGAGAGATACTGATCCTCAGTTTCCCACTGCTCCGTTTCAGGGTTGTGAAAGACGAGACCTTTCAGTTCGGGCAGAAATTCCTCCGCGCGACGACCAAGCAATGTTTCCATGTACGCGAGATCGACGCGGCCCTTCTCGTTGAGGGAGAAAACAAGGGCATCGGGTGCTGATTCTGCCGCAACTGTGCGTCGCGGTTTCTGAATCGTGCGCTCATGAAAGATCGCAGCCTTTTTCGCGTGATTCGTATCGGGATTGTAATCTTCGAGCGAGCAGAGCAGCGGCAGATCAGGATCGCCGCGAAACGCGCGGCGGTTGGCGTTTTCGTTGATCGCGCCGAAGCGGGCGACAAACTGATCGTAAGCAAAATTGAGTCGCCGCCGCGCATCGACAATTTCGTCGTCGGTCAAGTCATCCAGTTGCGTCCGCAACACTTCGCGCACGGCAGCGCGAACTTTGATGAGTCCGCGAATCCTGCGCGCCGTTTCGTCTGGCAGATTAAAGATCGGCGTCAGCGTTGCACCGGTGCGGATCGCGATTTCGCCGTCGTACAACGTGAAGCCGTTTTCCTTCACATCATTCGGCGCGCCGATTGGCTGAGCGGTAACTTGCGTCGTTAGGGTATTTTCCTCAGCGCGGTAAATCCCTTTTGGCAAAGCAGTGATTGCTTCGCGAAGAGCGGTCGCGAGATCGCGGCCATCTGCGACGAGTGTCGGCTCGTTGCTGCGGTACATTGTGCCGGCGTTGGCCATGTGGCCGAGCATCATGTGCGGATGGGCCGCGAAATACTCGTTGATGCGAAAGCGGGCGCCGTCGCGATTCACGTGTTCTGCGAGATTCTGCCACGGTGGTCCGCTGCGTTTGTCGCCGTTTGCCAGCCGGCGCAAAAAGACGATGTCACTCGTCACGTCGGTATTGGCGTTCTGCCTAAACGCAGTGTTTGGCAGTCGAATCGCGCCAAGAAAATCCGCTTTGTCACCCAGGTAAGTGCGGAGATGTGAGTTCGTTTTGTCGAGCGTCCCTTTCGACGTGACGAACACGACTAATCCGCCAGGCCGCACTTTCGCGATTGCCTTCGCGAAGAAGTAATCGTGAATCAGAAAATTGCGATCATTGAAGTCGGGATCATGCAATTTGTAGTCACCAAACGGAACGTTTGAGATGGCGAGATCGAAGCAGTCGTGTGGCAACACTGCGGCTTCAAAACCTTGCGTACGGATATCCGCGCCGGGATACAGTTTCCGCGCGATACTCGCGCTAAGAGGATCGATTTCGACGCCGGTGAGTCGTGAGCGTGCCCGCATTTCAGCGGGCATGAGACCGAAGAAGTGGCCAACTCCAAGAGCGGGTTCGAGCACGCGCCCGTGTTCAAAACCGAGCCGTTGGACGGCATCGTATATTGCCAAGATGACGGTGGCCGACGTGTAATGCGCGTTGAGTGTCGAAGCCCGAGCGGACTCGTACTCCGTAATTGTGAGGATCTGCTTGAGGCGCTCGCGTTCTTCGGCCCATTCGTTTGACGGTTGATGTGCGAAGACCTGCGGAATTCCGCCCCAACCGACATATTTTACGAGGACGCGCTTTTCGTCTTCGGTCGCTTCGCGGGCTTCCGCATTGAGTCTGTGCGCAAGCTCGATCGCGGCGAAGTTGTCCCGGCATTTTTGTTTCAGCGAACCTCGACCGAGTGTATCCTCCGGGCGGATGCGATAGTGGTTCGCGTTTAGAGATTCTCTTCCGGCGGAAGGAGAATGTATTTCTCGCGAATCATTTCCCAAGCGCGATCGTGCGCCTGCTGTGGTGTGAGCTTCTGCTCCGTTTCCAATTTCCGGGTCAGAGCTTCCATTTCTCCAATTGTTCGCTCCTGCGCCTCGAATAACGCGTCCATCAAGGTCCCCTTTTCCTCCAGGTCTCGAACCATCTTTGGCCGGAACTCCCTCCAATGGTGTTCGGCCATTAGTCCGTATTGCGTCAGATAGATTTGCTTGTTCACGGCTTCTTGCGAAATCGAATAAGCTGAGTTGATCGTCGCGACTCGCGACCTGTCCGTTGCGCTTGAGCATACACCTCGAGTGTAACTATGGAGATTTGAAGGGTAGATGCTCGCTCCGTAGTCAGAGCAAATGAGGTGTGATTGTTGCAGGATAGCCCTTCGGGCGCTTCCGAGCTGCGGCGATAGGCCTGTTTCCCTATGCGCAGATCAGATGCATGCATGGTCTCGCCAGCGATTTCGTGCAGGTTCCGCGTCATCGAAGCATGGATTTGTTCTTGTCCGCTAGTAGCTGGCAGATCTCGCAGCCGTTCTAGGCTGCTTTGGCGATGCTCGAGCCGTTCGTGAGCGTTTTGCTACAGGATGCGCTAAGGCACTTTAGACGCGGAGCGTTTTCCTTCCGGCGCGAATGCTGGTTAACAGGAGCGTCATGACCGCGGAGAAGCTCACGGACTGCAGTTCGAAACGCCGATTTAGTGGACAGGTACATTCCACCTCGTGGTCCATTGAACTTGCAACTCCATGTGGCCATGGCTTGGCCGAAGCGAATGGCCTTCCGGATATCGCGCTCCGTTGATTTTTGAAAGCCAAGTAATCCATAGGACCCGAGTCTGTGTATAATTCCCGCACAACACCAATCACCAGCACCAGATGTATCCTTTACGTCCGTTCCTGAGAGAGCGGCGAGTGTAGTCCATTTCTCGCGGGCAGGTTCGCCTACCAGCCGCCGATAACGGAGCCCTTTTGATCCACGAGTTTGGATTTCTAAGAGGGGACCGGACACGCGGTGTAGCCCTTTAATTCCTTCCATACGTTGTTCAGAATACTTTACCACGTGGGCACATCTGAGTGCCTGTTGAAAAAGGCGTGGATTACCAATTCCCGAAGGCTCAAAGACGACAAGCGCGCCTTCGCCTGCATAATGTCTGGCAAGATCGATAGCGCCCCGCGAGACACGATCAAAAAAGAATACAGCCGGGCGCTTCACGAGTTCTCCAATGACTTGAGCGGCTTTTGCGGGTACGGCGGAGTAATTTGGAAGCCACGCTCCGCAATTCGGGCATTTCCACGAGTATCGATGGGAAACTTCTCCACTTCGCGTCTTATGTATCCGCTGCACAATGATGGGCGTGTTACTGCCGGGTTTTGCGGTCGCGCATTCCGTTTTGACGCCCCAACGCAACATATCCTCCACTACGAGTTTTGAAGCTTTGTCTCCGTTCATCCGAGACACCGGATAGCTCTTCCAGCCAAGATAACTCATGATGATAAGAAGATTTCCGCACGTTCCTCCTGCATACGGACGTGGTGACCTCGAACCGTGCGAGCCGAGCACCAAATCGAGGGAGATCAATCCCGTGCCGACGATCGTCGGTTTACCACTAACCTCAAATGGGTCGTCAACGTTCATTCCATTCTCCCGACAGCCAAAGTCCGATTGGTTCTCCATTATGCTCGGATGCTTCGGCAGGCACAGCTTCTTCCATGTGATACCCGTGGCACTCAACGTGGGCAAGACCGATGTCGATATGTGTCGACTTAAAATCATAAGCGACAAGCAACGCCCCGACGGATAGCAATTTTGAGGAGAGAGCAGAAATCACGAATTTCGAGCCGCCGAGCGAACTCAGCGATTCCCGGTACGCACGGATCGCCTTTGTTATCTGCCGATAAGCCTCAAACGGATTCTGCTCAGAACAATAAATGAAATTGCGCGGTTCAACGCGAAGGCGGTCAAAAAGAAGATCGTGATACTCCATGACAAGATCGTCACCGCGGCGCGGATTCATTGATGGCGAGGGAAGAACTGGGCAAATTTCGTCAGGCACGACCAAATCGTGAATACGCTGAAGTTGGACGCGTTGCCCTTCCCCGAGCAACGGGATCCACACCTTGGGCTGTCCGGCGGTAGCCTCTCGATCCATGGCGCCGCTGTACGGGTGGAGATAAACAGCGGTATCTTCGATACCTTCGTCACGGATGTCCTGATCGAGTGCCGGGTCTTCCCAAACAAAAACGTGGAAATTCGGAAGACTGGACTCAGGATCTTTGCGCGCATGATCTAGAATGTGGAGGATCTTTGCGATCAACGGGATGTATACAGCGCGGGGCATCGCACTGATGTCCAAGATGATATCGGTGTAGCGGGCGAACTCCTCGATCTTCTTAAAAAGATTGCTAGCGCTGCGCGATGCAATGCGATGTCCTTCCGTTGAAGCTGTCCTTATTTCGCGGTGGAGGATTTCGCCCCGCTTCTTCATCAGCGCATTTAGTGTGTTTACGTTCTCATCCACTCGGGATTTGTAGACCCGGGAAGGCGACGCTGGACCTTCGCTAAACTCGATCAAACAGGCGTCGCGCTTTCCCGTCCCGCTCGAGTCCAAAAGCAGGCGGAGGCCGAGGCACATTCTAGGATCGAACCCTTTCGCAAGAATGAAAAGAACGTTGCGCTCTCGCTCCTTTAGGTGTGCCTTCCAGAATTCTTTAAGTTCGAGTCCCCGATTTAGCACGTAGCTCTGCCAGCGCAGCGGGGCGGTTATAGATTGCACCGTCATATGAGGCTCATGGTGCTCTTTGGCGGCGCGAAGCCGTCACTTAACCACTTCGTTAACTCAGACAGGGTCTTCTCCTTAAACTTGCCGTAGTTTAGCGGCAGCTGATACGTGACGCACAGAAGCCGGTTGAGATTCAACACCATCCAGCGATCACCTTTGACTTTATAGTCTAGGTCGGCATCGATGAGATTATGAGCGAGTGCGCTAGCGATAATGTCCGCTAGACTGGCGTGATCAGGATGTTTCGCCAGATAATCATCGGAAAGGAGCTTGTCACGGTCAGTCATCGAAATCGCGATGCCGTTTACGCCCGGATCGTTCGGAGCATTCGGCTGAAAAGTGTACCATCGCGAAAACGTGCCGATCGATTCCAGAAAGCGGCGCACTGCGCTCCCGTTCGCAGCCCGTCGTGGAATCTCCTCCCATAAACTTTTCGCTGCTCGCTTGATGATTGCCTCCTGCCTAGCTGGAGTTAGGTCTGCCACGTGGCTAGGGCTGATGATTGCGGCCGAGACGACCTCCTCGAACTCATCGCCGGCCAACCAAAGAAACTGTTCGATATTCGAGGTCGCCAGCTTAGCTAGCGTCGCCGCGCCGAAGTAGTAGGGCAAGTGATACTCCCGGCAGAGAAACAGTTCGGCTGCGGCGTTAAGGGATGAATCGTCTTTGTGTTCGAGGTCTTCCACTGCGAGTGAAAAGTCGAAAGTGGATTGTCTTTTACGGAGCTCCCGCTCAATTAGAACTTCGAGAGCTCTCCACGCAGTAGCGCGTTCTCGCGGTGTGCCTTCAAGGGCCTCTCTGACGCTGATCCACTCGTTGAACAGCGCTTTGCCGCCCGCCTTCTCTCGAACGCGCGCAGGTACCTCCGTCAATGCCCGCTCGAAAGCGGACTGCCATTCCGTTCCGTCCAGTACGTCTTGCAGGCAAGAGCCGAACGTAGAGTTCTCTACTGAAGAAGACGCCTGCGCCCTGCGGTCCGCAATATTCAGCACGAGCCGTTCGAACTGTTTGGCATGACGTCGCCAATAATCTTCGAGAAGTAAGACGCTCTCGTACTCTCGGCCCTCCGTCGTCCCCGAGGCGAGAAGTTCGTCCGTTCCTAGGGCTTCAAGTCGTTCCGCCACCCACACGGGCGTACTGTTTCGGGCGTTTAGGATCGTCGTAACGAGACTTTCACGCTGTGACGTGGTGAGCTTGTGAACGTCATCCAACATGATAAGCATTCGCTCAGCGACCGGTGCGCCATCGATCAGGATTGCCTCAGGGCGCAGTAGTCCGAGACAACCGAGTGAATCGCTCCCTGTAGCCGTGAAATCTCCGGTATCAAAGCTGTCGATCGCCGCGCAGATTTCGTCTTCGCGCCGTCTCGCCCAGTCGTAAATAGCTTGCCCGGAGCAGGGCAATGCAAGCTCATTGAAATCTACAGCACTGTTCGCGCGCGTGACCGTGAGTCGGTCCAAGTTTTCCTGAATGTCGAGCCGGCGTAGCGCTAGCGCCTCGCGAAGCATGGCTAGGATGAGCCGCGCGTCGAGCAGAGCCAGGAGCAAACGTTGCTGGCGCCCTGCATCCAAGTCCATATCAGCGAGAGCAACGTAATTCTTGTCGCAAGAGAGCAGAATTCCGAGCAGTCGTGGGCCTTCATCTGAGACCGCTCCGAGGTCTTTCATTCGCTCGAAGAGATCCACATATTCCTCCTGCGCCCGATGTGCATGTAATTGCAAAAGAGGGCCTGGTGTGAATAGGCGAAGGAGCGATGTCTTTCCACCACCAGCTGCACTTCTGATTATGCGCGTGGACAGCCGTTCGTCGCCCTTGAGGAGATCGAGAACCCCAGGGGCGAAAAGCCGTACAAAGGTCGCGTCGACTTCGATGTTTTCAGAAGCGCGTAGCCGAAAAGGATTACGGGGTTCTCTCATGCTTCCTTGTGGCGGCTGACGCGCGGAAAGAGCGGTCGCAATTTCGACTTATCCGACCAGAGCGGGTAGATGGAATTGTTCGGCGTGTTGTGACTCAACACCAATGGGAGGCCACATTGCGCATAGCCGAATTTGAGATCTGTCTTTCCCTCCCGCGTGTGCTCGTCCTCCATCTTTTCGTCATAATAGGTCTCAAGAATCTGCTCGATGGGGTTTCCCTGTCCCGGCCGAAGACAAATCTTTGAGTCGAGGGGGTGGACGACCAAAATGTCAAACGAGACGTTGTGTGGTCGCCAGAGCTCCTCCAAAGCGGAACTTAAGTGGGTGCGCGCTTGTTCAGTGGCGAGGTACAGCACGAGGAGAATCTCCGCCTGCTGTAGATTGACCAGTTGCGACATCGGATTGTCGGAATTGGTGAGATCGCGGTGGAAGTCGCCGATCTTACCCTTAAATAAACTTTCCTTGCGTCGGAGATAGCTCGTGCCGCTTGCGGAAAAATCATCCAGTAAAACAACGGTGCTAAACCGCGCGGGATTGTCTTCGCTCTCCCGGCCTTGAATTGTGGCTACATCGGTACGCAGGCTTTCGAGTAATTTGTCCACTCGACCATGCGAAATTTCATACGACTGAAGCACCTGTTCATGGCCAATGTGAGGACTGCTGCTCCGACGAAATGCATCAGTCTGTGCGCCGTCGCTAAGGCCCAAAAACAAACACTCTCGCTCTCGAATGCGAAACGCATTCGTCCCGGCCACTTTCGCGACGTGGTAGGGGTTCAGTCCTTGTTCCTGCGCAACCTTTCGCAGCAAGCGCGGTCGAACAAAATCAGGATATGCGATGCTGACCAAATGGTTTATTTCGGCAGCCGAAAAGAAGATCAGCTGCGTCTTTACGAAGTTGTAAAACACCTCTTTCTCTGCTGATGTTTTGAGTCCGCTCAAACAAAGCGCTAGACTTTCGACGAAGCGGATGCCTGGCGAGAATTGCTGATACTCGTCGTATTTGTAATCAGCCATTGCCTGGAGAACCGGTCGTTCACGGGCGACATCTTCGGGTGACCATCCCATGACGCGCGCGAGTAGACGTTCGGCGAGTCGATCCCTCATTTTTTCTCCCGTATTAAAGAATACGCAGCCACTCTGAATTTACCCTTCTTAATGCGAAACGCCGTGAAATAATCGAGCAGCGCCTGGACGCCACGGTGTCCAGGAGGAGCAAGGTTCCAACAGTGCTCAGGATCAGCTGAAACCTCGTGGACGCTCAGAGAATAGGGCCCCGCGAGAAGTAAGCTGTCATTGCCGGGAGGTCGCCCACGATCCCCGATGCACAGAATGGCATCGCCATCTTCTAGACCGAACAACTCGCGGATTCTTACGAGCACAGCGACTTTCGATACGTTCGATGGAATGACATCAACAGCGTGGCTGGACATTAACACGCTAAATTTCCGTTCCTGCACAATGTCGGCGGCGACCTGCCAAAGCATTGCAGGAGCGACCGATGCCATAGGCCTCAGCGAGATTTGACCGGCGCGAACCTCGCACGTGGCATTGGATGATATAAAGGGGTGATTACGTAATTCTGAACCAAGGAGCTGCATTTCAGGCGAAGGCGTCCCACGACTCGGCAGGCTTTGGTCACTCAGTAGCGCCGTCTCGAAGCCGTTATAATAACCGATGACAACATGGGGCCATAATGCTTTCGGTAGCACCTTTTGCAGATCGCGTCTGACCGACCTCCCCCGGCCAGTAGCGATCCCGACCGGAATGTCATTTTCAAGAAGCGCCGTGAGGTTCTTCGCAACTTCACGTCCAAGCCCGGCGAAGCGCTCACTCATGTCGCACAATGTGCCGTCGTAATCGAAGACCGCGCCCCTGAAACGTGCTTGAGAGAGCCGATTGCTGAATTTGGCGAGAGAATCAGTCCATTGTGGACCTGTGTCAGCTAGAGCGTTATTGCTTTTGCGAAGGATGATGCGCTGCCTTAGAGCTTCTGTTTTCGGGACAGACGCTCGAGCTTTTTGTAGATGATAAATGCGCCTTCCGAACGCAGGAACTCCGGGGCGGCCCGGATCGATTCCCCGGGCGCGACCCGCAAAGCCGGTGATGATTATAGCGGCGGACAATGCTGCAAGTGCGGAGACGGCGCCGTCATCGGAGAACTGAAGCTTTGCAATTGGCACCGATTTCGGAAGCAGTTCAAGGGTGTGGTCCGCCAAGCGCTCTATGCTCGGGGTAACAAAGGCTAGTACGCCGGTCGATCCTCCTCTTTTCGCTAACCAGTGGTGGCGACCGTGGGCGAAGTGTCGATAATCTGCGATTTGGACAGAACCAATTGCGGCTTCCGTGAACTTAGACTCCAAATCAGATGCGGCAGCGTGAAGCATAGGCGGGAAGAGAACGATTAGATGCTCCCGTTCCCAAAGAGGACGGCAGAGTGTCCGCCATCTATTCATCTGTCGACGGCCGCCGATCAGATGAAAAAAATCTTCGGGCACACTCGGGAAGAAGCCTTGCGCCGCGCCATACGCGCGAGTCAGTGCAACGCAAAACGCGAGCAGAGAATTTGTGGCGAGGAAGCCGTCGCCTCCACCCGGCGGCGCTAGCTCGCAATATTCGACATGGCGATAACGCGCGACAAGACGCGCGAGTTTGCTGCCGGAGCAGCCGGTTAACACAGTGATATGGGCCGGCTCTTGAACGACGACGCTCTCGAATGCGCTTAGAATGTCGGGGTTCCCGCCGCCAGCAGTCAGCAGCAAAACGGAAACGTCCGCGTTTGCAATCGCAAAGGCGTTTGATTCCAACGGGCTCATGGCCTTGGCGACCCTCCTGCAACGCCTCTGATGTAATGCTACCGCGAAGCGAGCAGCGGACAGAGAGCCCCCGGAGCCTACTGCGATCAGCGGCCCCGCCATCGAGGCGTTAATCGCTCGCGTCAACGAATCGATCGGCGCATGAGCCGCGAACCGATACGTTTCCGGGAGATTTTCAATCTCTGTCTCGTACGGTCTACCCACGACGGGGCTCCGCTGCGATTTGTACGCGAGAATGAATCATAAGCGCAAGAACGTATCAACTGACACGGTTCTGACAATCTTCCTCCGACATGAGATTTGATTCATCGTCTCTTGGGGACCGTTTATGCTTTGCAAGATGCCGACGATTTTTGCAAGGTGATCGAAATCGCCTCATGAAAGTCGGAACGAAGTCTCTACTTATGGGAGTCCACCAGATTTTCTGGCATCCGTTTACCGTTTATCGCGCGTGGACGAGACTTTACGGGCATCCAACTTTTCGCGAATCTTTCTGCATTTTTTTTCACGATTGGGGATATTGGGGTTCGTCCGAGATGGACGGCATCACTGGGGCGAATCACCCCGAGCTCGGCGCAGCCATCGCGGGCGTTCTTTTCGGGGAAGCGCACCGAAACCTCGTGCTCCTACACAGTCGGCGGTATGCAGTGGATCGTAGCCGCTATCCTTCGAAACTTTGCTGGGCCGACAAGCTCTCCATCGTCTACGAACCCGACTGGTTCTACCTTCTGCGCGCTCGCGCATCGGGGTGAGCTCAAGGAATACCGCAGACAAGCGGTCGCTTGGGTCCCTTTGGAAAAATCGGATCATGAATGGCTCCTCTGGGGTCAAGCGTCGCTTCGCCAAGGCAGCGCTTTTGGAATCACGCGCACCATCGATAGTTACATCCGCGTGCTTCGACAACCAGGTACCGAAACATGCAAGCATCGAGACGGCCGGCTCGCTCGATTCTAAAGACGTTATTTCGGAGCGTGCCTCGCTTTCGGCCATGTGTGATTAGCGAAACCAGGCGCTGACACGTCCATCTGATTCGATTGGGGGAAGCAGTTTCCTTCGATGGCCGTGGTCGCAATGAAGGACGACGGCTGTGTATTTGCACAGATTGCGCAGGATGTGTGGCTTTATCTTGTGCTCTTCCTGCTCGGAATAGTTCCGCGACATTCTTCCGCTGTGGTAGCCCCATGACTTTTTGATCACGCGCTTTTTTCCGAGGAAGTCGGCGCTTTCGATCGCGCCTTCTTCATCGGCTGCTTTGAAGATTAGCCGATTGCGCAGATTAAGAGTGAAGACACGCGCTTTCTCTCGACCGAGCGGCGGGATGAATGAGGTTGACGATTGTGCTGCGGCGACAACGGTCGCCTGCGCCTCACGAATCACGTCGATGCAGTTGTAATCGCTCATGCCGTCCTCGCTGGCGGTGACGAAACGCTGTGCTTCGTCGGCCCAGAGGATAAGCAGGTTATCGCGTCGACGTTCATCGGCGGGCTTGTCGAAGCGACGCAGAGCGTGCGTGTAGAAAAGCATTTTGAGAAATGTGTTTATGTAGCGACGCTCCATTTGAAATTTCTGCGGCATCGCGACGCAAATGATTTTGCCGCGATCCAGATCGGCGAAGTCGAAGCTGTTTCCAGCCACGCAGAAGACTTGAGCAATCTCCGGAGTGATGAACGGCTGAACATAGTTTGCGATCGTTTCCTTCACGCCGCCGATTTGCTCTGGAGGCTGAGAAAGAAAACGATTCGTGAAATGCTCGGAGAGTTCGCGCCGGCGAATTGTTTGGTGACTGGAAGCGAGGTCGGTCATCGCCTCGTCCAAGTCGCTTTGATCGAGAAGCAGATGATACGCGTTCTCCAACGTCACATCGGCGCCGATCTCGCGCAGAGTTTCCAAAGCGGCAGCGATGTGGGTTTGTGCCTGGTTTTTGAAAAAAGCTTTGTCACCCGCCTGACCTAACGAAGCGGCAGTATCCACGACCGCTTTAGCGAAGGTGTTGAAAGGAATGCTGCGATCTGAAGTAAGATTGTAAGTATGGAGCGGCTGCCATGTGCTCGCTGTCTCATCAGGCCGGACCTGGAGGAGGATGAGATCATCCTCGCGGCCAAAGTGCTTGGCCAATTGAGAGAGTGTTTCCCAATAAATTCCTTTATCGTCAATGCAGAGGCCGCCCCACGTCGGTTCGTTTTGGAAGACCTGGTAAAGCAGACGTGTGATGCCTGATCGGGTTTTGCCAGAGCCTGTATCGCCGGTGATCAACCAACCGCGACAGAAATCATCTCGCGTCCAGGCAAAACCGGCGAGGCGGACGACGACGTGCTTTTTCGCTTTCCGCAGGAGTTGAATGACGAGACTCGCGGCTACGCCGAAGCAGCAAAGAGCAGCGAGAGTTGCGATGAAATTCGGACTCACAGGAGGCGATCAATTAATACGCCGGCGACCGCACCAAGGCCGACGAACACGCAATGCGTGATGAAACGCGCTCGGTTGATGCGATTGACGTTGTGCCCAAAGCGGCGCAACTCAGCGACAAGATCGGCGGCTTGATGAATGAATGCCTTCGAACGGCGGTCGAGCAGTTCGACAGTGCCGCGAAAGTCCTCAAAGCTCGGCGGAGACGCGGCCGAATCATTATCGGGCTCGCGCGAATGCTTGAGGTAGATGCGGACTAATTCAAGGGCTGCAATCATCGGATCGCCGTCCGCGATGTGATGCTTGCGCTGCCACTCGCCGATTGCGCGTGCTAATGGATCGTCAGCGCTCACGCCGCGAATCTCTCGGCTGCGCGCACATCGGTTAAGAGCAGATCAGCGGCGCGATAGAGTTGCCGGTAGAAGCGCGTTTGCCAGTTCTTCAATCGCTGGCGGTCGAGCAGATTGAAGGCAGGATGAGCCAGCGCGACCGTGACTGGCGTGTTGTGCTCGTTCAACGCGGTAACGAGCCAATCGTACATCCGCGGCATCGTGATTTCGCGCGCGTGCAATTCGTCAACCACGTGTCGCCGCGTCTTGCTGCGGTCGTAAATCTTGAACGCGTCACTATGGGCTTCGTTTCTCACGACAACCCAGGCACAGCGATCATGTAGCGCCTCGGACAGGATTCGGAGTTGTTCGACGCTGTCGGCTTCGTGATTGACAGGACAGATGATGGTTAGCCGCGCGCCGAGTGAGCCCAGGACTTCGGGGAAGTTAATCTCATCGAAGAAATCGATGAAGAGTTCAGTGGAAGCCGCCCGGCAATCGATCACGAGAAGATCGGAAGTTTCCGCAGTCGTGAAGACGCGGTCGATCTCGCGGCGGTGCTCAAGATTGATGAACTCCGATTGTGGGTGGAAGCGCTTCAGCGTCGAGTTTTCGTGGTCGCTGTCGATCGCGCAATGAGCGACGGCGCAATCTTTGAGATACTGAACAAAGTTCGTGGCGAAGAAGCTTTTTCCGACGCCACCTTTGCCGTTGATGATGAGGTTGATTTGCTTGTTCATAAGGAGCTGCGTTGAATCAGAGGTTGCGCGGATCTGCGATGCGCGGACCGCGAATGCGTGAACGCTCCGGTCGCGTTTCGATCTGCGCCGGTGGAGCTGGTGTTGGTATGGATGGCGACTCTGTCGGTGTCACCGGAACGGCCGCACGTCGGCGGCGAGATCGTTTTGATGACCGCTGCGGCGGTTGCTCGCCGTTCACCTCGGCGAGGAAACGCGCGATCGTATCGGTTCCTACCGCGACGTCGACAGTCGCGAGCAACTCGCGAATGAGCCGTAGTGATGCGCCCTTCTGCCGCAGCTCTACGATGCCATCTTTGAGCGGCATCAGCTTGGCGTGACGGCTCGGCGACGGCAGTTTGAAGTCGCGAACGGCTTCGTTGAAGCGCTGGGTGCGCGTGGCGGTTTCTGCCGGTTCGCTCATACGATTGCCAGCGGGTTAGCGGCAGGCCGGAAATTCCTTAGCGTGGCTAAGGGGTAGGGCGTCCCTTCTAAAAACGTACGGTGCATTGCTGCACCGTTTTCTCAGATGGCCGGCAGATCGCGGCTCTCAGATCGGAGCAAGAGTCCGATGACTGCGTGCTATTTCGGTGTCGTGCTTTCGCCGAAGACTCAGACCAACCTGAAGAACGCCAAGGGATATTTCGAAGAGCATTTGAGTGTTGGCGATTACTATGCTGAAAGCGAACGCGTGCATGGCGAGTGGTTGGGCGAGGGTGCTGCACTGCTCGGTCTTTCCGGCACAGTCACGCGCGATCAATTCCTGGCACTCTGCGAAAATCAGCATCCGGGATCGCATGAGCTTTTAACACAGAGACGAAACACAACTCGAAAGGACATTGGCGGCGAAGTGGCGAATCGTCGCGTATTTTACGACTTCACGTTTTCGCCGCCGAAGCCCGTTTCAATCGCAGCACTCGTAGGTGACGACCAACGGATCGTCGTGGCACACAAGGATGCGGTGAAAGTTGCGCTGAAGGAATTGGAGCAATTCGCAGCTGCTCGTGTCCGATCCAGAAAGAGCAATTTGGATCGCCGGACAAGCAACATCGTCGCGGTTTTGTTTCAGCACGACGCCTCACGCGCGCTCGACCCGCACCTGCACACGCATTGCATCGTCTTCAACGCCACGCACGATGATCGGGAAGGTTGTTGGAAAGCGCTTCAGAATTATGAAATGCTCGGCGCGCAGAAATACGCGGAGAACGTGTACTATCATGAGCTCGCGCGTGCGTTGCGTGGGTTCGGCTACACGATCATTAATGCCGCTCGCGGTGATTTTGAGATTGCAGAGGTTAGTCGGGAACTTTGCGAGCGCTTTTCGAAACGACATCGCGAGATCGATGAAAAGACACGTGAATTTCTTGCGTCGCATCCGGACAAGCTAGCCGGAAATGAAAACGCGATTCGCGAGCACATCGCGCACAAGGATCGCGCGCGCAAACTCTCCAATGTTGGATCGGAAAAGCTACAGCGATTTTGGGCAGAGCAGCTCAGTTCAGACGAGTTGTCATCTTTGCATCCGGCGCGGCAACGGACTGCGTCACCTGAGCCTCTCACTTCGGCGGCCGAAGCGGTGACCTGGGCGGAAAGCCATTTGTTCGAGAGACGCTCAGTCGTGCGCGAACACGAGCTTTGGCGGCATGCTTTGGAAGCCGCGCGCGGCGGCTCGCTTTCGTTAGCCGATATTAAGAAAGAAACCATGTCGCGCATTTATCTGCGCGACGGGAACGACAAGGTCGCGCATCGGGACGTGCTCGCGCGTGAATGGGAGATTCTGCAAGCGGCCTGGGATGGAATTGGCCGACATGCTCCGCTCGCAACCATTATTGGCAACAGGGGACTTGCCGAGGATCAGCATCGCGCGCTCGATACGATTCTGAAATCCACGAACTTCATCACACTGTTCCGAGGCGGCGCAGGTACGGGAAAGAGCTTTGTTCTTCGAGCTGTTCAACGAGCCATTCATGGCAGCAATCGCTCATCCGTCGTGCTTGCACCGCAACGTCAACAAGTCATCGATCTCGCGCGCGCTGGTCTTACTCAAACACAGACGGTCAGGGAATGTCTGCAACGGCGCGATTTAGCGGAACGCTCGGTCGTCATTGTTGATGAAGCCGGCCAGATCGACGGAAGACAGTTGCTTGATCTGATTCGTTTCGTTCGGGACCGCAACGGCCGATTGATTTTGTGCGGCGACACGCGACAGCACGGACCCGTAGAAGCTTCGGATGCTTTGCGCGCGATCGAACGCTACTCGGGTTTGCGTGCCGCAGAGCTGAATCAAATTCGCCGACAGGAACCGGAGCGCGGACGAACCGCTGCGGAGCGGAAGCACATTCGAGATTATCGCGAGGCCGTCAAAGCGGCAGCTGCTGGAGAAGTTGGGTGTTCATTTGAGAAATTGGAGAAACTTGGGGCAGTCGTCGAATGCGGCCTTGGCGAACAGAGCGCGCGGCTCTGCGACGGTTATCTCGCTATCGCGGCCCGCGGCGAATCGGCCATTGTTGTGTCGCAAACACGCGCTGAGGTGCGCGAGATTAACGATGCCATTCGTGGGCGGCTTCGCGAACGTGGGCTGCTCGCAGACAACGAGACGGAAGTCACGGCGCTGGAGCAGGTCGATCTCACGGCGGCGCGGAAGGTGGATGCCAGACACTATCCAGCGGATTGCGTGCTTGTGTTCAATCGGGACTTGAGGGGCTGCGTCCGAGGCGAGCGCGGAAAGCTGATTGGAATAACCGCAAAGCGTTTGGCTCTCGAACTGAATGGAAAGGTGCGTCATGTTCCGCTCACACATCTCGATCACATCAACGTCTGTCGGGAACGCGCGCTTGCGCTGTCTCCAGGCGATCGGCTCCAACTGAAAGCGAACAGCGCGACTGCCGACGGTCGTAAACTCGCGAACGGCGAAGTCGTCAGCGTCGCGCAAATCAAATCGAACGGAGCAATTCGGTTAGCGGACGGGCGCGTCCTTCCTTCGCATTATCGCCAATTTCTCCGTGGGTATGCGGTCACGTCGTATGGATCGCAGGGCAAGACGGTCGATCACGTGCTGTTTTCCGATTCCGCCATTCGCGCGGCGACGAGCGCGCAGCAGTGGTATGTCACTATCTCGCGAGGCCGAAAGAGCATCCAAATCTTCACGCCAGACAAAGATCAGCTGCGCCAAGCGATCATGCGCAGCGGCGAGCGTGAACTAGCTCTCGATCTTCTTTCCGCTCGCGCTCGACGGTACGGCGTGCGCCAGCAAATGCTCCGCTCAGTCCGCCGCGGACGCGAGTTCGCGCGCCGCATTGCCCATGTAGCGATGCGCTCGTGGATAGCAGCGTCCATTAAACCGCATCTGAAAACGACTGATGAAATCAGAAACAAACAAGCGAACCGTGTCGTCCGCACCGGCGTGCTGGCGGCGTGAAGCGCCGTGCGCTTGCCTGCGCGTTGAGACATCGCCCCGCGAATCGCACCTGTTTCCTTACCAGCATCTCGTCACAGCATCGCTTAGTCAGAGCGACCAAGCGGAAACGCTGCGGCTCATGTTCTCCTTACACGATGTAGAAATTGAGGGACGCAATCTTCGCGCGTTGCTTCTCGCCATTCAGGACTTCGCGGTGAAGTGGGTGCGAGTCATGCCAGAGCGTTATCATCAACTCGAGGCTGGCGAGAACGGTGTTGTATCGCGCATTCGCATTGAAGAAGCGAACTCGACCGAATGAAAAATTAGTTTGTACGAAAGATTCGCGCGATTATAATCCTGCCATGAAAGCGCTCGCGTGCCCGCACTGCCAAACGCCGGTTTCTGACGGCGCGCGAGTATGTTCCGGCTGCGGAGCCGAAGTCGTCCGCGGCGCCACACGTCGAGAGCGTTTTTTCACGGGCGTAGTTTTCGCAGTCGCAGCGTTCCTGATTCTGACGGTCGTCCTGAGAATGTTTCAAATCGAACGCGGCTCGCTGTTATTGCCGTCGCCGAAGGCGGACGGAGCACTTTTCATTTTTCTCGGTTTAATCGGACTGCTGGTTTTCGCTTACATCATCGGAAAGCGCGTTGCTCATTTTCTTCGCCGATCTCAAGTCCGCTTCTACCGCGCCTATCGTCATCAATAGCGGACCGCCAGTGAATCCGCTCCAAGGCGAGAGCGAAGAGCGGATCGCTGCTGCGTATGTTCGGCATTTCAATGCCAACTGAAGCGCTCGATCCTTCGTCCTCGTCACAGGCATCCGCCGCCGAACCGGAGCGGCTCGCGTATTCAATTCAGGAAGCCGCCGATCTTCTAGGGGTCGATTATTTTAGCGTCTATCGGCTCATCCAGCGCGGAAAGCTTCGAGCCTGTCGGGCGTTGCGGGGAAAGCTGCTCGTTCCGCGATCGGAACTGATGAGGCTGCTTAAAATCTAAATCGGTCGGCGATCTTGTTCAGGCCGCGACACCGAAGCTCACTCGCTGCGCCTGCGCGAAGCTGTGATCTTGCCGCAAATGGCCGTAGGTTTTCATGCACAACGCACCGCCGTCTTTATGCCCGAGCCAGCGCGAAACGGTCGGGATGTCCACGCCGCTCTCAATGCAGATGGTGGCGAAAAGATGACGCAGATCGTGGTGCGTAATCCTTTTCATCCCGATTTTGGACGCCGCATGCGTCATGCTATTCTGGCATTCGAAGACGCGCATCACGGTTGCAGTCGCATGCTCATTCGGCCGCTGCGCCCGCAGTTCGATTAACATTTGCTCAAGCTCCGGAATCATCGGCACATAGCGCGTTTCTCCGTTCTTTGTGGCGGTGTCCGGGTCTCCTCGGACGTGTAATTGATGACGCGTGAAGTTTACGTCAGCCCAAGTGACATGCTGTGCTTCGCCGATCCGCACTCCGCTGTACGCGAGGAAGCAAACAAGGCTTGCGCAATCCTTCGATTGTCGCGCGCCCGCAGTGCGGATCTCGTCGATAAACCGTAGGAACTCTTCGCGGGACGGAAGCTCCAGTCGTTTCTGGCGAATCTTCATCCGCGAAAGCCCCGACGCCGGATTGTTGAATCGCGCACCGGTGCGAATTGCCTCATCGAAGATCGCACGCAACGTGCCGATGCTGTTGTTGACGACGCTCGGTGCGTATTGCTGTTGGTATCGGCTGAGCCAAGCTTCACAGTCGCGTTGAGTCACCTTGCGCACATCCATGGCGAATAGCGACGGCCAGGAGCGGCGAATGAAATCGATCATCATCTCGCGGTAATCTTTTGATCGCGGCTTAAGCGATACACTTGCCCGCACCTTATGCAGGTACACCTCTGCCGCGTTCGACACGGTCATTCTCCCGTCGGCAAATGCCGCAAACGATTCGAGCTTCGATCGGTGCTCACGCAGTGTGTCGGGCAGCCGCTGCTTCGCCACTGAGAACGTAGCAGTCTTCAGGCTTTTCCACACGAGTTTCCCGCCAACGCGGAAGCGCGCGAAGTACGTTCCCGATGGCCTGTACCGGACGAGGTTCTGTATAGCGGTTGTCTGCCAAACCTTTTCGTCTGAGGTGCTCATATCTGCCGTCGCACCGGTGGAGTCTTGTCTGAACAAACGTCGCCAACGCTCCAGGAACGGAGCGGATGTGTCGTTGCGGGAATGCCAAAACGGTGCGAATTAGCGCCGGTGCGTCGCGAACGAATCCGAAATGAGGGTTCTAAGGGCGTCCAACGTAACTGTATAGAAAAGGCGTATAGAAAGACCGTCGCGGAGGACGCATCAGAGAGTATTTTCCCAGGTAAATGCCGGCATAGCTCAGCTGGTAGAGCAGCTGATTTGTAATCAGCAGGTCGTCGGTTCGAATCCGACTGCCGGCTCTCTCGTGAATCGTGGCATTGCCAAAAACACAGGCCTTCTGCTTGGACACTTTTGCGGTTCTACCGCCCTCGATTTGCTTTCCTAATTTCGTTATTTGCACCTGGGTTGATTTGAATCTCATGAATCTCGTGGAATGCCGAAGCGAGAAAAACTCCCTGATGACCTGAAGGAACTTTGTTCACTATGCCGTTCGGGAAAGCTGTTCGCCGTGCAACAGTGGATTAGGGATGGGAAGCGCTATCGCCTTCCTCCGGGAAATTTCGCAACCTCACCGCTGCGAACCGCGATCGACTGCGGGTTCCATAGTTTAGTTGAAGTGCTGCTGCAGGTACATGCCGCCACTGCCGACGAAAAGAACGATGCGCTCTATTACGCAGTAGACAATCGCAATTTGGATCTCATTGAGTTGCTAGCGAAATATGGCGCCGACCCACGGAAGATCGACTCCGAGACGGTATTTTGGTCGCGCCATCCTGCGATTATTCGATGGTTCATCGCAAACGGAATGGATCTCGAATCTGGCTACCCAATTGCAAAGGCGTTTGCGAACAAGCAGCGAGAGTTTCTTGGCATTTACATGGACCTGCGGGATCGGATACCGACCGCGTGCCCGCAAGCTACGATGGCGCTGCGCCATCACGTTGCCAAAGGCAATCTCAAATGGGTATCGCTTCTCCTATGGGCAGGAGCCGATCCGCGGATGCGTGTTCCCCAGTTGGATGATCAAGACGCCGCTGAGGAGGATTACGGCGCGGCGTTGGTTGATGCTGTTCGACACGGTCACCTCGAAATCGTTAAGAAAATGATTGATCCAGCTCGTGATGATCTCACTGCGCTTCTGAATGAATATTGCTTTTCGCCAAATCCCGAACTCATCAAATTCCTTTTGAGTTTGGGCGCGGACGCTCGCGCAGGAATCGAAGATCGCAGCGCAATGCATTGCGCATTCTCAGCTTTCGAGTGGAGTCTAGACCCGGTTTTCAGTTACAATTTTTATTCGCGGACTGAGCCCGCACTCCACTGTATCGAAGTGCTGGCAGCAAACGGCGCACGCTGGGCTCCGAAAGATCCATATCGCATCAGTTGTCTCAGGCGAGCGCTTGCAAAAGCAGCGCCTCATGATGCGGTCCGTTATTTGCAGCGCATCACCAAAGCTGGCGCAATCGAGCCGCCGATGTTTCGAGAACTAATGCGCACACCAAAGATGAAGGAAATCTTAAAGCACTCGTGCCTTGGGGTGGTCCAGCTCAGACGTTATGCGGATTCGAGATAAAACAGCCCGACTGCGCCGACGTTAACGCCTTTGGAGGCGCTACTCGTGGTTCCTATCCAGGCAGGGTAGCTAGTCCAAATTCTGTCTAATATTTGCGCCAGGAGCGATAGGCACACGAATCGGCGAGCTTTCTGTTCGTTCCCAGATACGCGGGGAAATACGCTAAAAGGCAGTCTATTCGCAAATACCGAAATGGCTTTCGCATTAGATCGGCAACCTCAACTTTGCGGCGGCGGCCAATTCCATCGCAATGAGCTTTATGTCGTCTTTTTGGTTGTGCGCCGGCCAGCCAACGATATTGCGATGGCGCCGCGGCGGTTCATCACGAATCGCTTCCAGCCTGTGTTTAGCCAACTCATCACCGGCCAGGTCAGCGCGGGCATGGAGATTCTGTTTGCGAACAGACGCAATACGCCTGCCAATAGCCCAAGTGGATTTCTCGCTTAACCGATTAGTGCCGAAAACCGACAACTTATTATCGCGTGGGGGCAAAAACGCTCGATGTCCGACCGCGTTCTGAGCTGCATGAAGTTGGTTTCGTTGAAATATGAACCGACTGATTCGCGCATCTGAGCGCAACATCGAATCGAGTAAGCAAAGCAGCCAACGCAGCACTGACACGGTTACGCTATGGCGCGCTTGATGTAATCTAAAAACACCCTTGGAACCGTTCCCTGAAATCGCTCACTACCAGAAACTTTGTCGTGGCCAAACAGCCCTGCGTACGAGAGAACGTTATTCGCTCCAACACTGATCGAGAATTGATGACGAGGCGCACTAAACCAATCGAGTGAAATCTCACCGTCAGGATCAACGGCAACTTCAGGCATTGGAACATTGCTAGGGAAAGCGTCAATAAGGGCGTATGCGTTGATCACGGCATTAGGTTGAACAGCATCAGCGCCGTAACCATCCCAGCCTTCTGTTGAAGCATGCTGCCACGCCTCGTTCAGCCGGTTTCGGCAATTTTCCCTCGAGTAACCGAGCGAGACTGATGACCAGAATTCCTGGCGTGTCCTATGGAATAACTTTTGCACGCAGGTCGCCTCATTGCTGACGGCGTTGCTGTCAACGAATTCAAAGATTCCCGCGGGAGGCTCGAAGGTAATAGCCGGGCAATTCATTTGAACATTTCGATTGTTTGCTCTGTGAGGCTTGCGAAGAAGACACGGTTCTTCATGTCACGCAAAAGGCTGAAACTCGATGTGACTTCAGGCGAATCAGGATTCATAGCTTTCATAATATACGCATCAATGTCCAGTATAAAAGGCAGGCTAGCCCCATCGGGACGACCTTCGACTACCTGTGTGAAATTCGTAGTGATTCCGCTTTGTGGGTCCAGTAGGACGGCACGAAACAGAAACGATGTGATAACTTGGGGCGCTCGTGGTGGTATCGCGGGCGGCGCTGTCAAATACCTTGCAAAATCGGCAATGGGCAATGGCAAGAGGATTCGATTTATATACCTAAGCGCAATTCGCGACACTTCTTCTGCTCCTGCCGCAGATGTATAGATCTTCCAAAGTCGGTCTGCCTCACTGAAAACCTGCTCCCAACGCGTGTATGGCTTCAGGCGGCTAAAGCTGAAGCCGTCCTGTTTGAAGGTGGCAATCTCCAACTCATCCTTCGTCCGAAACCGGTATCCTTGTAACCCCAATTCGTGTGAGCTCAATTGCGGGGGAGCACTGCCCTTTTGCTGAAGACCAAACTCAAATCCACGCAGTTCGTCTAGAAACTCGTATTTCGGTGATAGTAATTGCTCTCCCGCTTCTTTCAATTTCGCCAAATCCAGTCCTGGTGCCAATTTCGCGCGCCAATCCACGACTGCTTCGACAATAGGAGCGTTCAGGAGGTTTGGATACGGGCCGCTAGGATTCATTAGAAGCGACGGTGAATCGGCGTCCACGCCACCGACAGCTGCTGTCGTGAGATCAAAGGAGCGCGCGTTTCCGTAACAATTTAGACAGAATGGCTGGCTGTTTCCTCAAACGCAAGTGTATGTTTCCGCCGGCGCTGGGATTATGCTTGAAAATTCGGAGGTTCGCCCTTTTTGAGCAAGCCAAGTATCACTATGAAAAGACAGCCTGACATCAAGAGTCTCAACATTGTTCGAATGTATCGTTTTTGCACTCGGGCACGGCGATGCGACTTCGCTCGGGATCGAGCACGCCCGAACAAGCGAAGTGCTTGGGTAGTTTTTTCGTCCACGAGAGGCTTAAAGAAATTGCCTGCCTCCCGTTTCTCCAAATGATACTTTAGCGATGTGATGAACCCGGCGAACTCTCGATATGACTTTGATTTCGCTGTGGCCGGGGGCGGTCCTGCTGGTTCGTCGGCGGCCATCTCGCTCGGGCAGCTTGGTCATTCGGTCGTTCTCTTTGAGCGCGAAACGTTCCCGCGATTCCATATCGGGGAGTCGTT
>WNGB01001512.1_pt1 | contig 38009 bp, 40 predicted proteins | sample 5400681 | NCBI WGS metagenome assembly WNGB01 (sample SAMN13153367, study PRJNA577476) | soil metagenome | isolation source: 115 cm soil or saprolite under grassland replicate 2 | place: USA:California | collected 2016-06-15 | reverse complement strand
GCGTCGGCCTTGCTATCGGTGACCGTGACGCCGGTCAGGCTCACGTTGCCGGTGTTCGTGACCAGGTAGCTGTAGGGCACGACCTGGCCGGCCGCCGTGATCGAGGTGGTCGTCGAGGACTTGTCGATGGACAAGCTCGGGTTGTTCTGGGTGTCGTTGAAGGTGCACGTCACGTCGTCGGCCGGCTTCGCGTCGATGCCGCTGATGGTGCCGGTGGTCAGGTCCGGGGTGCCGTTGCTGTCGCCGGCGCCCGAGCAGCTCGCCGAGGTGAGATCCCAGCCGCTCGGGATGGCCTCGTCGACGCTGTGGGTGACCGTGGAGGCAATAGGCATCGCGCTGCTCGTCTCGCTACCAGTGGCCGTAAAGACTGCGGTGCTGTCGAGCGTGAAGGGGAACTGCGTCGAATCGTCCGGGCTTGCCACCTTGACGATGGTCAGGAAGGCGTCACGCGGCACTAAGACGCAGTCTTCGGGGTTCGAGGTCGGTGACGCCGACTCGTAAGAACAGGTGTTGATCAGCTCCGCTGTCCCCCCGCCGAAGTCCGCGAGGATGACATTGCAGTTTGCGGTCGTGTCGTTCGGGTAATCGGCGCCGGCTGCGAACGGATCCGTGCTCGTCTTGCTGACGGTACAGGTCGTGCTGGGGCTCGAGATAGTGCTACTCGGGCTTGTGCACTTGTCAGGCGCCTTATCTGAACACGTCCAGAGCGTGACGGCCTGGAATGCGAGTGGGCTGCCGCCGGCCGTGACGCAGACGGCGTTGTTGGCATTCAGATCGCCGTCCGTATCGAACAAGGCGCACCCGTCCAGGGTATTGCCCCCGGGGATGCTTGTCTCGTCCCAGTTCCATTCGACGCCGAGGCTCGTCGGGAGCCCGGAATCGTTGACGCCTTGGCGCGTCAGATCCTTCTGCCCAACCTGGTCGTTGGCGCCGCCCTCGTCATTTTGATACGTGAACCCCGCCGTGGCGCCGGCCGGTACAGCGAGTGTGAGTGTGAGTGGCAGCACTGCCAACAGAGCCGCGAGCACGAAAAAGGCCCGGTATCCCCGAGCCCTGCCGCGTCGCGTCTCTCTTTCCGATGTCGAAGTCGCGCAGACTGCTGTCTGTCCCTTTCGAAAGCGCTTCATACCCTCCCCTTCGCCGCAGGCACCCGAGAGCTCTCCCCAGAGTTGTCGGGATTGACGCAATTAGCGTAGGTCGGACTTCGCGCGGCCAACATCGGTCGGACGCCGTATTTGGTCTGTACTGCGATTGCCTTACGGGTTGTGAAGAGTACGGATTGCAGCTAAAAGGAGATGAACCGCTTCTTTCTTGCGGCCGAATACCCCCGAATGGCATCTATCTGCGGCCCCATCCTGATCGTCGATGACGACCGGTCGTCCCGGGAGCTGTTCAGCTGCGTGCTCGCAGGCGCGGGGTATTCGACGATCGAGGTCGAAAGCGGGGAAGCCGCACTCGTGCAAGCCGGCGAGGTTCGGCCGTCTCTCGTGTGGCTCGACGTCCACCTGCCGGGAGTCTCGGGCTATGAGGTCTGCCGCCAGCTTCGGGAGCGCTTCGGCGAGCAGCTGCCGATCATCTTCGCCTCCGGCTCGCGGACCGAGCCGCACGACCGCGTCGCCGGGCTGATGATCGGCGCCGACGACTACGTCGTCAAGCCGTTCTCCGCCGACGAGCTGATCGCCCGCGTGGGACGGCTGCTCACGCGGGCCGAGGCAGACTGGAGCGGGAACGGCGGTTCTGATTCCCGGGTTCGCCTCACCGAGCGCGAGCGGGAGGTGCTGGGCCTGCTCGCCGATGGGCTGAGCCAGAACGCGATCGCCTCCGAGCTGTACATCAGCCCGAAGACGGTCGCCACACACATCCAGCATATCCTCACGAAGCTCGACGTCCACAGCCGCGCGGAGGCCGTCGCCAGCGCGTACCGCCTGGGGCTCGTGAGCCCGGACGTCACCGCTCACAGCCTGGTCTGACCGGAGCCGGCTGAAAGTTTCGGCCTCTCCCGGGGTCTTCTCCAGGAGATGTCCAAGCGGGTGCCGTCATTCACTGAGGGCCAGCGGGTCTGGTACAAGGGCCGGCCGGCGATCTTTCGCTACTACATGGGCGATGGCGCAGCCGTAGTTCGGTTCGACGGGGGCAGCGAGACGAGTGTGGTCAGCATGGCGCTGCTCTCGTCGTCGCCGCCCGACGCCGAAGCCGCCTGAGCGCGTCTCGCGGTTAGTGACCCACAGCGTAAGTTTCGGCCTCTCGCGGGATGTCTCTGGCTGGAGAGACATGTCCGAGCAAGGGCACGCATTGAGGCAAGGACAGCGGGTCTGGTACAAGGGCCGGCCGGCGATCTTCCTCTACTTCGCGCGTGACGCGGCCGTGATTCGCTTCGAAGGGCGCAGCGAAACGAGCGTCGTCTCGAGCTCATCACTCTCCGCATCCCCGCCTGATTCCGAAGCCGCCTGACGAAGCGCGCAGAGCCCGCCCCTACAATCGGGCCATGGCGACGACCGACTACGAGGTGGTTCCGGAGATCACGGCCGCGGCCGCGCAACCGCACCTCGGAACGGTGGTGATGAAGTTCGGCGGCAGCTCGGTCGCGGACACGGCGAAGCTAAAAGCTGTGGCAGGACGCATCGTGGCTGCCCGGGAAGCTGGGAGCCGCGTCGTCGCCGTGCTCTCGGCGATGGGTGACACGACGGACGACCTGCTGGCCCTCGCCTACGAGACCTCGCCAAGGCCGCACCCGCGCGAGCTCGACATGCTCATCTCGGTCGGCGAGCGGATCTCCTGCGCCCTCGCGGCCATGGCCATCCACGACCTCGGCCACGAGGTAATCTCGCTGACCGGCTCGCAGGCGGGCATCGTCACGGACACCGTGCACGGCAAGGCAAAGATCGTGGACATCCGGGCGATGCGGATCCACGAGGCGCTTGACGAGGACAGGATCGTGCTCGTCGCGGGCTTCCAGGGCGTCTCGACCGGCAAGGAGATCACCACGCTCGGCCGAGGCGGCTCGGACACCACGGCCGTCGCCCTCGCTGCCGCGCTCGGTGCGGAGGCCTGCGAGATCTACACCGACGTCGAAGGCGTCTTCACGGCCGATCCGCGCCTCGTGCCCGAGGCCCGCAGGCTGCACGCCGTCTCCTACGAGGAGATGCTGGAGATGTCCGCTTCGGGGGCGAAGGTGATCGCGCTACGGTCGGTCGAGTTCGCACGCAGGCACGAGGTGAGGCTGCATGTACGGTCGAGCTTCGGCGACGCCGCAGGAACGTGGATCCGGGAGGAGGACGAGCGCATGCTGGAGAAAGCGATGATCTCGGGCGTCACACACACGCTCGAAGAGACCGTATACCGCGTCGAGGGCGTGACCCCGGAGCATCTCTTCGGGGCGCTGGCGGAGGCCGGCGTGAACGTGGACACCATCGTGCAAACGGGACCCGAGATCGTCTTCTCGGCGCCGGTCGAGGACCGCGCCGCCACCGCTGCGACGCTCGACCAACTCGACGTGCGCTGGAGCGTACGCGACGACCTGGGCAAGGTGAGCCTGATCGGCGCGGGCATGAAGAGCCACCCGGGTGTCGCAGCGCGGTTCTTCTCGGCGCTCGCGGCGGCCGAGATCGAGCCCCAGGTCCTCTCGACCTCGCCGATCAAGATCTCGGCCCACGTCGCTCGGGAAGAGGTCGAGCGGGCGGTGCAGGCGCTGCACGCGAGCTTCGAGCTGGACCGGCCCGAAGCCGAACGGGCCCATGCCTAGCGCCCAGCCCCGCATCGGCGTGGTCGGCGCGACGGGAGCCGTCGGAGCAGTCGCCCGCTCTGTCTTACGCCAGCGTGGGTATGAGAGCGTGCGCCTCTTCGCCTCGGCGAGCTCGGCCGGTGTCGAGCTCGACGGACGCCTCGTCGAGGAGGCAACGCCCGAGACGCTCGCAGCTGCCGAGGTCGACTTCTTCCTCTTCGCCGTCGGCGCCGACGCTTCGCGTGAGCTCGTGCCCGAGGCGGCGCGGAGCAGAGCCGTGTGCATCGACAAGTCCTCGGCCTTCCGCATGGAGCCGAGGGTGCCGCTCGTCGTCCCCGAGGTGAACGGTGCCCGTGCAATCGAGCACGAGGGCGTCATCGCCGTGCCGAACTGCTCCACCATCCAGCTCGTCTGCGCCCTCAAGCCGCTGCACGACGCGGCCGGCCTACGGCGAGTCCGGGTGGCGACCTACCAGTCGGCTTCCGGGGCCGGCAGGGAGGCGATGGAACGGCTCGCCGCGGAGACGTCCGAGCAGCACGACCTGCGCATGGACTGGGACTTCGACGGGGCCGAGTTCGACGAGGAGGTCAAGCTCCGTGAGGAGACCCGCAAGATCATGGAGCTCCCCGACCTGCCGGTGCAGGCGACGTGTGTGCGTGTGCCCGTGATGGTCGGCCACCTGGAGGCCGTCTGGGTCGAGACCGAGGAGACGTTGATGCCGGAGCAGGCCCGCGGGCTACTCGAGCGCGCGCCGAGCGTGCGCATCGAGGAGCTCCCGAGCCCCGCTGGGGCCGCCGGGATCGACGACGTTCTCGTGGGCCGCATCCGTAGCGACCCGACGGTCGCACACGGCCTCGCCTTTCTCGTCGCCGGCGACAACCTCCGCAAGGGGGCCGCCCTCAACGCCATCCAGATCGCCGAGCTACTGCTCGCGCGAGAGCGGGCCGCGGCGTAGGGCCTCAGGCCGGGCGCGTTTCCTGCAGTTTCGTCCTCAGGAAATCGATCAGGGCGCGCACCTCCCGCTGGACGTCGTCCAGTTCCGCCCGCAGCCGTCCGCGTTCCTCAGCTGTCAGCTTCCTCTTCTTCTTCGCCATCGTCATCCTCCTCGAGGAGGCGTCGGATCGCCTCGAGCTTAGCTTCGATTCTCATCAGCGCGAGCATGACGAGCTCGACATCGCCCGGGGTGAGCGAGGGCTCCCCAGGAGTCTCGGCCACGGGTCGATGCTGCCCAGGTACCGCTGACTGCGCAAGATGACTCCTGTGGTCCCGTCCGGTGCGGTCATGCGCTCAATGCCGCGGGGCGCCTGGCAGGACTACTCGAGATCGCGGGGTAGCTCGAGGGCGACCGCCCCGCCGGCAAGGGGAGGCCTGGGCCGCCGCGGCTCGCGCACACCGGCGTCCGGCGGCTCGTCGGGCGGGAGGGCCCAGGGAATCGGCTCCTTGTGGCGGCGCAGGTGGAACCCGAGAAGGCGGAGAAAGCGCGCCACCCGCGACGGAGGTCTGCAGCGCGCCACGTTGGAAGGGTAGCCGCGACTCATGGCCGGGGCGCCGGCACGGGCGCCGGAGAGAAGAACTCCTTCAGCCAGGCCAGCACCTTCGCCCGCCTCCCTTCCTTGACGGGCTGCAACCCGCCCAGCTCCAGTCGCACGAGCTCCACGCGGCCTTCGGTTCGCACGGTCAGGAAGCCGAAGTCTGACAGGAAGTCGCGCGGGAAGACCGTGCGATGGACGAGGAAGCGCTCGTACGGGGTCTCTCCCTCCGGATAGCGGTAGGCAAATGCCTCGAGCGCCTTTGCACCGCGGTCCCGTGCGTCCCCGATGGCGGCGAGGAAGAGTGACTGCATCACCCACTGGGCCGCGCCCGAGACGAGGTACGCACAGGTCACGAGCACGGCGTCCTCTGAGGGTGGGCCGGCGGGCAGCTCGGCGGCCCGCGGGAACACCGCCGACGGGCCGTATTGCATGCTGCCGAGCACCTGTGCGTCCTCGTCGTAATAGACGGTGCCCCACGCCCCCCAATCGCCCTCGACCTTTTCGATCCAACGCTGCTTGTCCGCCCGGCGGCCGGTGCGCGACTGCCACCAGACACACTCGTGGCAGACCGACGGCACCGTCTGCAGGGTCGCGCCGGTCAGGCCCGCGACCCGGGTGCCCATCAGACGCGCTCGATCTCGTCGACGACGACGTCCACGGCCGCCGGTCGCGCGTCCGCCATGCGGGCAAGGTACTCGACGACACGCTGCTGAACGGCCCGGCCCACCTGCGGAATCGACGCCCCCCACTGGACGGCGAGGCGCAGCTCGACGGAGAGCTCGGTGCCCTCTCCGGCCACGCGTACACCGTGGCGCCGAGGCAGATGGCTCTCGACGAGTCTCACGACCCCCGGAACCTCCCGGGCGGCGTCGGCCGCATACCGCGCCAGCACGTCTGCCGAGATCCGAGCCTTGCCTTCCATCAGCCCGATTCTAGGGCGCGACGCGTCCTCGTCCTCTGGGGCGTCGCTGGCAAAGAAGGCGAGGCCGAGGAGCGAGGACAGTACGACGGGTACGAACTCGTGACGAGGCCGAAGCATTCTGCCGCCAGCGGCGTCAGGCTGCGGCGGAGCCGTGGCCGGCCAGAGGAGTGAGGAGCAGCTCGGTCGCTTCGGGCCGGGCAAAGAACCGGAAGGGCAGGAAGGTCGTGCCCAGGCCGGGCGAGACGTGCATCACCGTCCGGCCGCGCCGATACAGGCCGTTCGTGTAGCGCGCGCGCGGGTGCGCGAGGCGAAGCTTGCCGCCCGGATAGGGCACGCAGATCTGGCCGTCGTGCATGTGGCCTGCGAGCACGAGATCGAAGGAGTCGTCGGGGAGCCGGTCGAGGATCGTGGGGAAGTGAGAGAGCAGCAGCGTCAGATCGGCCTCCCGGAAGAGATCCGGCTCGCGGCTGCGAGAGCGAGGATCGAGGCCTGCGATCCAGATGCGACGGCCGCGCAGCTCGACGAACCGCCCTTCGTCGAGCAGCAGCGTCGCCGGCTCGAGGGCATCCAGGTCCACCTCGGTCGAGAACGGATCGCGGCTGATGGCCAGATCGTGGTTTCCGAGGATCGCGTAGCAGCGTGGCAGGGCGGCCAGGAGCTCGCGCAGCAGCGGCTCACCCGCCGGCCGGGCAACCAGATCGCCCGTGACCAGCGTCAGATCGGGCTGACGCTCGGCAACCCAGGCAACGGCCCGCCTCGCCGCCTGGGATCCCTGAGAAGGGATGCCCAGGTGGAAGTCGGACAGATGCATGATCCGCAGGCCTTCCAACTGGGGCGGCAGGCCCGGGATCGCGACCCGACGCGTGGCGAGCCGAACCCAGCCGGCTTCGAACCAGCCCCAGGCTGCGCCGGCAACGGCCGCTCCCGCCAGAACACCTGCCACGCGTGTCCTCTTCATGAAAAGAGCCGGCGCGCCGCGACCCGTAGGTGCGACGCGCCGGTCAGCCCCTCCACTGTCCTTAGACCATTCGGCGCGCCGAAACTTGCGCTACGCCTCGAGCTTGGCGAGCACCGGCCCCACGGGCACGACGTGGCGCTTGAACTTGAGCTCCGACTCCTGGAGCCCCGCGGCCACCCCGATCAGCTGCGAGAGGTGCAAGATGGGCATGCCGAACCTGCGTCCGGTCGAGGCCTCGAGCTTCTGTTGCCAGGCATCGAGCGAGAGATGGCAGAGAGGGCAGGGCGTGACCATGGCGTCGGCGCCCGCGTCCATCGCCTGCTCGATCGGCTGGATCAGCTCGCCAAGCGCGGTCTCCTCACGGGCCTGGATGATCGGGAAGCCGCAGCACTTGATCTTCGCCGGGTAGTCGACCGGCTCTCCGCCGCAAGCCGTGATGATCGCCTCGAGCGACCAGGGCCGGTCCGGGTCCTCGAACCCGAGGATCTTCGACGGACGCAGGATCTGGCACCCGTAGAAGGGCGCTACCCGCAGCCCCTTCAACCCCCTGTGCGCCGCGATCTTCAGCTTCTCGTAACCGTCGCCTTCCGCGATCAGCCACAGCAGATGCCTCACCTCCAGCTCGCCGGAGTACGGCGGCACGCCGGCGGCCTCCAGGTTCCGGTTGACGCGCGCGCGCAACGCCTCGTCGTTGCGGAGCTGCCAGTTCGCCTGCCGCAGGTTGAGGGTGCAGACGTTGCAGATCGTCATCAGCGTGTCCGCGCCGGTCGCCTCGCCGTAGGCCAGGATGCGGGCGTTCAGGTGGAGGTAGTAATCCGGCTCCGCCTCGTGGATGTCGCCGGCCCCGCAGCAGGTGACCGCCTCGAGCTCCTCGAGCTCCAGGCCGAGCTTCGGCGCCAGCGCCTGCGTGGAGGTGTCGAGCTCCTTGGCGGAGAGCGAGGCGAGGCACCCCTTGTAGTAGGCGACCCTCATTGCTCGCTCTCCTCGCGCTCGGCGGATTCTTCCGCGAACTCGATGCGCTCGAGGGCCTTCTCGCCCTGGACGATCCCGAGCGCGCCCTGGCGGTCCTGCTGCTTGACGATCTCGTGCAGGCGGCGGGCCTCGTCGACATCTCTCGCCACGTGAGGCGGGAACGGCGGCGGCACTTTCCCCTTCTTGGCCAGGCTCATGGCGAACTTGATCTGGCCGATGGAGGAGATCACGCCTTGCGTCTTTGGCACGAGCTCCGTCTCGCGCAGCCAGCCCGTCGTCTCAGCCGACTTCACGAACCACTTGGCGTGCTTGGCGCCCATGTCGTGGTCGATGCCGCGCCGCACCGACTCGGCGCCCAGCTTCGCGATCGCGTCCCTGGGGTCGACGCCCTTGGGGCAGCGCTGGTTGCAGAAGTAGCAGCGCGTGCACTCCCAGATGCCGTGCTCGGAGTTGTAGGCGTCGAGCCGCTCGTCCGCCTGCTGGTCGCGGGCGTCGCCGACGAAGCGCATGCCCTTGGCGAGCGCGGCGGGCCCTAGGAACTCCGGGGAGGCCTCCATGGCGTTGCACTCCGAGACGCAGCAGCCGCAGTTGATGCACAGCGCCTCCTTGTGGATCACGTTCGTCTGCGCCTGCGAGACGCGGAACTCGCGCTCCTCGTCCGGCTCGAGGTAGCCCGGCTCGAGCCAGGGCTTCATCGCGCGCATCTTCTGCCAGAACGGGGTCATGTCCACGACCAGGTCCTTGACCACCGGCAGGTTCCCCATGGGCGAGATCACCGGCTCGCGCCCGGCCTCCACCAGCTCGTACATCCGCGTCTTGCAGGCCAAGACCGCCGCACCGTCCATGCGCATCCCGCACGAGCCGCAGATCATCATCCGGCAGCTCTTGCGATAGGAGAGCGTGCCGTCGACGCGATCCTTGACGAGGTCCAGGACGTCGAGGAGCGTCACCCACTCGGGCGCCTCGACCTCGTAGCGCTTGAGCTCGCGGTCCCCGGACTCGGGGTCGTACCGCCAGATCTTGAGCGCGACATCCATCAGTACGTTCGCTCCTGCGGCTGCCACTTGGTCATCGTAACCGGCTTCCAGTCGAGCTTCGGCCGCCCTCGCACCCAGCGCACGAGTGTGTGCCTGAGGAAGTTCTCGTCGTCACGCTCCGGGTGGTCGTACGGCCGCGCGTGCGCGCCGCGGCTCTCCTTACGGCCAAGACCGGAGACGATCATGCAGTCCGCGAGCTCGAGCAGAAAGCCGAGCTCGAGCGCCTGTGTCAGGTCCGTGTTGAACACCTCGCCCTTGTCGTCGACCACCACGCGGTCGTAGCGCTCGCGCAGCCCGGAGATGATCTTCGCCTGCTCCTTCATCTGCTTCTCGCGCCGGAAGACGCCGAAGCTCTCGTGCATGGTCTGGGCGAGCTCGTCCCGGATCCTCCACGGCCGCTCGCCCCGCTTGCGACCGAGCAGCGCCTTCAGCTCGCGCTCCGAGTCCGTCTCCACCGACTCGGGGACGGCCACGGTCGTATGGGTGAGCGCCCATTCGGCGGCGTGCCGGCCGGCGCGCTTGCCGAAGGTGATGGTCTCCATGAGCGCGTTGCCGCCGAGCCGGTTGGCGCCGTGGACGGAGACGCAAGCGCACTCCCCGGCGGCGTAGAGGCCTTCGAGGTCGGTCTGGCCCCAGACGTCAGTGTCGACGCCGCCCATGTGGTAATGGGCGCCGGGTCGCACGGGGATTGGGTCGTAGATCGGGTCGACCCCCAGAAAGACCATCGACAGCTCGCGAGTCCCGTGCAGGCGCTCGAGGATCTTCTCGGCGCCGAGGTGGCGCAGGTCGAGCAGAACATTGCCGTCGACCCCGCGGCCCTCGTCGATCTCGGTCTGCTCCGCACGCGAGATCACGTCGCGTGACGCGAGCTCCATCGCGTTCGGCGCGTAGCGCTTGAGGAAACGGTCGTTCTCCGCGTTGAGCAGGTAGGCGCCCTCCCCGCGACAGCCCTCGGTGATCAGCACTCCCGTGGGCGCGAGCGTGGTGGGATGAAACTGCATCATCTCCATGTCCTCGAGGGCGACACCCGCGCGCAGCGCCATGGCCATCCCGTCTCCCGTGCAGGCGTAGGCGTTGGTCGTGCCCACGTAGAGCCGGCCGGCGCCGCCCGTGGCGAGGATGACGGTCTTGGCGCCGATGGTCTTCAGGCCACCGTCCAGCAGGTCCCAGCAGACGACGCCCTGGCAGCGGCCGTCGTCGACGACGAGCTTCCAGGCGAACCACTCGTCGTAGACGCGCAGGTCGCGCTTCATCACCTGCTCGTACAGGACCTGGACGAGGACGTGCCCGGTGATGTCCGCTGCATAGGCAGTCCGGGGCTCGCCGGCGGCGCCGAACGGCCGCTGGGCGATGCGGCCGTCCTCGGTGCGCGAGAAGACCGCGCCCCAGTTCTCGAGCTCGTAGACGTCGCCCGGCGCCTCGTCGCAGAGCACCTGGATCGCATCCTGGTCGCCGAGGTAGTCCGAGCCCTTGACCGTGTCGAAGGCGTGCTTCTCGGGATCGTCCTCGGAGGCATTGCCGAGTGCCGCGTTGATTCCTCCCTCGGCGGCTCCGGAGTGGCTACGGACGGGATGGATCTTCGAGACCAGAGCGACGTCGGCGCCCTCGTCGAATGCTTCAATCGCGGCGCGCATGCCCGCGAGCCCCGCCCCGATCACGAGGACGTCGTGTACCGCCTCCACTTCAGTCTGACGCTACACGAAGGGGCGCGGGCTCCGCCTCGCTACGACACGGCGTAGACCTCGCTGCGGTTCTTGACCCCGGAGAATGGGCGCCGCCGCTAACGCGAAAGGAGCGATCGCTAGCGGCGCTTGGTCCGCTTGAACGTGGCGCGGGCCGAGCGGTTGCGGTCGGCCGCGAGCGTGCAGGCGTTCTTCCCGCGGCAGCTGCCGCTCCAGCCGGTGAAGCGGTAGCCCTTCGCCGGCTTGACCTTGAGCCGCACCTTCTGCCCCACCTCGAAGCGATGCGAGCAGCGCTTCGAGCAGGAGAGGCCGGCCGGCGCGCTGGTGATACGACCCTTGCCGGCGACCGAGACGGAGAGCGTGACGAGGGAGGGCCCGAAGACCGCGGTGACCGACTTCGGCCCGTCCATCGTGAGGCTGCAGGCGGCGGCACCCGAACAGGCACCTTGCCAGCCGACGAGGCGGGAGTTCTTGGCCGGCTGAGCGACGAGGGCGACCTGCGTGCCGTTGTCCAGCGTCGCCGTGCAACTCGCGGCGCACGAGAAGCCGGTCGCGGGCTGGGCCATCGCCACGCTTCCGATCCCGCGCCGAGAGCTGACTGCGAGCGTCAGCGGATTCTGCGGAAGCCGCGCGAGCCAGCTCGAGTCCTGCACGTCCACCAGGCTCGCGTTCGCGTGGCCGTAGTAGTCGTCGCGGCCGACGTCGAGGCTCTCGGTCGCAAGCGTCGTGACGCCAACGGTGCCGAGCCAGAACATGAGATCGTTTTGGCTATCGCACGCGTGGCGTTCGTGAGGACTCGGGCACTCGTGCGGAGCGCCCGGGGTGGTGAACGCACCGAGGTTGTGTGTCAGCTCGTGGAGCTCGGCGACTGCCGTGAAGCCACCCGTCCCCACGTCGTTTGGACACTGCGAGCGTAGCCATACGAAGCCGAACCCATAGAGATCGTTCGGACCGTTCGGCGGAAGCGTCCACGCCGTCCCGCAGATATCGGGCTCCGGAACCGGGCCGTCGTAGTAGACGATCATCTTCATCCTTGGGGGGAAACGGCCGTGCAAGTCGGTTGTCAGCCGCTGCATCCTGGTGCCGATGTCGACGCCGTAATACGACGAGGGCTGCGGCAGCCTGAGCACGCTGATGTCCAGCATCCCGAAGCGGGACGCGCAGCCTGGAAAGGCGAAGAGGTCGAAGCGCAGCGTCCGCGACGGATCCTGGCCGCGATACCAGGCGTCGATCGCCTCTGCATCGCTCGCGATCGGGGAGGCGTAGGGGCCGAACGCGTCGGCGCCGTCGGAAGGAATGGCATAGACGACGTGCACCAGCTCGGGCGCCGAGAGCTCGACTTCGGGCGTTCTGTTGGTCGCCGATTCCTGCGCCCCACCGCACCACGCGGCAGTCGCAGCGGTGGGTTTGGCGCGTGTCCGGGGCGCCTTGCCGACCATCGTGTAGTCGTCGAAACCCGGAGCGACTTCAACGGCCGGCGCCACCCCGCTTCCGGCGAAGGCAAGGAACAATCCCGCCAGCAGCAAGAGTCGTACGAGCCGCATCAGACCCCCATCGGCACGAGCTCCGCGAACCCTAAGCGTTCTCGGTCCTCGGGGCGGCCCCGAGGGGACCGCCCCGCGTTTCGCCGCCTATCCCTACGAGGCGCAGACGGCCCAGACGGTGCCGCCCGCGGGCAGACTCGCGTCGTTGATCGACTTACCCTTGAACCACCAACCGCTGCCGTCGGTCTTCGGGCGGCTCTACGAGACGGCGATCAGGCCGCTGGTCTCGTCGAAGCCGCCTCCGACGACCTTCGCTGCATCAGGATCTCCTTTCCTTTCGCAGTTCGAGGAAGCGTCGAACCCTATAGCGGACCGGCGCCCATCGGATCCGATCGGCGCCGGGCGGCTAAGATCCGCCGGTCCGGGAGTTGGAGGAAGGAGAGCCCCACGTGGCAAAGATGGCGTTCAGGCTGCCGAGAGCCGCGCGCGTGATCGAGAACCCGAGCGCGGACGAGGCGGAGGCGCTCGCGGCCGAGATGCCGAACGCCCGTGTCACGCGCTACGGCAACCTCAACGTGCAGACTGAGGTGCTGGCGCGCTCGAAGGGCTCGACCTTCCTCGTCACCGACGAACCCGACGGCCAGAACCAGGCCGTCTCCCGCGACGAGGGCGAGCGGTGGGCGGAGATCCAGGACGCCTATATCGCGACACAGGAGATGGTGCAGATCGACGGGCACATCGGCGGCTCGCCGGACTTCCGTGTGCCGGCGCGGCTCTACGTCGAGCGCCGGAACGCGAACATCGCCGCCATGCAGCAGCAGCTCTATTTCGACCGCGACGAGGACGTCGAGCCCGAGCTGACGGTCGTGTATACGCCGAACCTCTCGGCGCCCGGCTACCCCGACGACCGACTGATCGCAGTGGACGTCGAGCAGGGCGTCACGCGCATCCTCAACTCCGATTACTTCGGGGAGTCGAAGAAGGGCGGCCTCAGGATGTGGAACCGGCTCGTCTACGAACGCGGCGGGCTTGCGCTCCATGCGGGCGCGAAGGTCATCCCCACCGCCGACGGGGAGCGCGTCGGCCTCACCGTCGGCCTCTCCGGGACGGGCAAGACGACGACCACGTTCACGCGGCAGAACGGCTCGCTCCCGATTCAGGACGATTTCGTGGCCTGGCTCCCGGACGGGCTCGTGTACACGACCGAGAACGGGTGCTTCGCGAAGACCTTCGGCCTCAACCCGGAGGACGAGCCGGCGATCTACGGCGCGGTCACGCAGCCCGGCGCGTACCTGGAGAACGTGTCGCAGCACGGCGACGAGGTCGACTTCTACGACACCAACTACACCTCCAACGGCCGGGCGACCTTCGGCTTCGGCGCGATCGAGTCGGCGGATCCCACTGTCGCCTACAACCCAACCTTCCTGCTCGTGCTAAACCGCAACGAGAACATCATCCCCGCCGTGGCGAAGCTCGAGGGCCCCCAGGCCGCGGCCTTCTTCATGCTGGGCGAGACCCAAGGCACGAGTGCAGGCGGAGCGGACGAGGCGGGCAAGTTCCTGCGCGTGCCGGGCACGAACCCGTTCTTTCCCCTGCCGCACGATCTGCAGGGCAATCGCTTCCTCGAGCTGCTCGAGCAGCACCCACTCCAGGTCTACCTGCTGAACACGGGGCGCGTCGGGGGTCCGGAGGCGGACGAGCGCTCGCGCAAGGTGCGGATCGCGCACTCGTCGGCGATCGTGAAGGGCATCGCCGAGGATTCCATCGACTGGGAGCGCGATCCCGACTTCGGCTACCTGGTCGCCGCCGGCGTGCCCGGGATCGCCGACGAGGACAGCGCGGTGCTGCGGCCGCGGGAGCTGTACGAGTCCCAGGGCCGGCGCTCGGAGTACGAGGGCCTGGCAGCACGCTTCAAGGGCGAGCGCTCCGAGTTTCTCTCCGCGTTCCCCAGCCTCTCGGACGACATCGTCGCCGCGGTTCGCTAGCCCCGCGGCGCGGGGAGTAGGCTCGCCGGGTGACGATGTCCCCGCCCGATCCCCCGCTCTCGGACGGGGTCGTCGCGCTGCGGCCCTGGGAGGAACGCGACGTTCACGACATCGCGATCGCGTGCTGCGACGACGAGATCGCCCGCTGGCTCGACCAGGTGCCCCAGCCGTACACGGACGCGGATGCCCGCGAGTACGTGGCCATGACGCGGAGAGGGTGGAAGGACTCGACGGCGGCCACGTTTGCGATCACCGACGCAGTGACCGGCGAGGTGCTCGGCTCGATCGGCGTCCATTGGCTCGATCCCGCCCAGAGCGTCGGCGAGGTCGGCTACTGGGTGAAGCGTGAGGCACGCGGCCGGGGCGTCGCCTCGGGCGCACTGCGGCTCGTCGCCTCCTGGGCCGTCGACGGCTGCGGCCTGCAGCGGCTGCAGCTGCGGGCCGACGCCCTGAACCTCGCCTCGCAGCAGGTCGCCGAAGCGGTCGGGTTCACGCGCGAAGGCGTATCGCGCTCGATCCGCTACAACGCCCGCCAGGGACGACGGGTGGACTTCGTCGTCTACTCGCTGCTCCCTGGCGAGCTCACCTAACGCTTTCCGCGCGTATCCAGCGCTCAAAAGGGGAAGACGAGTGCGATGCCTTCGCGGTCCATAGGCGATACCGCTCAGCGTACGTTCGTCGCCGCCGTCGTCGTGGTCGCCGTCGTCGTGGCTGCACTTGCGCTCTGGAAGCTGAGGATGCTGGTCAGCCTCCTATTCCTTGGGTTCATCATCGCCGCCGCCATGCGACCCGGCGTCGACGCACTCGCCCGCCGGCGCATCCCGCGATCCGCGGGAGTGGCCGTCCACTATCTGGCGCTGGCCGGCCTGGTGGCGCTCTTCCTCTGGTTCGTCGTCCCCCGCGCGCTCAGCCAGTTGCAGATCGCGATCGGCGACGTCCCCACGACGCGCAGCGAGGTGCATGAGCAGGCGAAGCACTCGACAGGGATCAAGCACGAGATCCTGGTCGGCATCGATCGGCGCCTGCGGCGGGCGCCCACGGTCACGGACCTCGTCCACCCCGCGCTGGACACGACCCGCGCGGTCCTGGAGATCCTGATCGGCATCTTCTTCGTCTTCGCCACGGCTGCCTACTGGATCTTCGAGCGCGAGCGGGCCGAGCGGGTGGTGCTGTGCCTCTTACCCGCCAGGAGGCGCAGAGTCGTGCGCGAGACCTGGAACCTCGTCGACCTGAAGCTGGGGGCCTACGTGCGCGGATCGCTCCTGCTGATTCTCTTCGTCAGCACCGTGCTCTCGGTGGCCTTCTGGCTGATCGGCTTGCCGTACTGGATGCTGCTCGGCACGTTCGCCGGCCTCGTGGAGATCATCCCGGTGGTCGGCCCTCTGGCGGCGGGAGTTCTCGCGGTCGGGGTCGGGCTCACGGTCTCGCTGAAGACTGCGGCACTCGCCGCCGTCGCGGTCTACGGCCTGCGGCTCTTCCAGGACTACGTGCTCAACCCTCGGGTGCTTGGACACGCGGTCGGGCTCACGCCGCTCGTCGTGCTCGTGGGCGTGTTCGCAGTCGGGCTGCTCTTCGGCGGTACCTACGTTCCGCTGGCCACGCCGTTCGTGGCCGTGCTCGCCACCCTCGTGGACGTGATCGTCCGCGGCAGGGATCCGGCCAAGGAGCCGGTGCCGGCGGTGATCTTCCCAGCCCAGGAGGCCGAGACGGCGGGCACGCGGGGCAGGCGCTGACGCGGGCAGGGCGACCAAGCAGCCACGTCCAGCACCAACCAGGGACAGTCCCTGTGACTGTCCCTGTGACTGTCCCCGCGGCCCCCCAAAAGTGCCCCGTCCCGGGCAGGCGAAGCGACCCCGGGGACGAACACATCCACGTGGACGCCCGCGCCCAGATCGAGCGTTTCCTCGACTCGCCCGCGCTCGGTGAGGCCACGCGGCGGGCCTACCGCTTCGACCTGGAGGCGTTCGAAGACTGGCTGCAGGCGCAACAGGTATCGCTCGGAGACGTCGACGCCCGCGTCCTCGCTGACTACGCGGCCCATCTCGGCCGCGGCCGCCCGCGGCGGCTGGCCCCGTCCTCGCTGGCACGCAAGCTCGCCGCGGTCCGGGCGCTGCTGCGCTTCTCGCTCGGGGCGGAGCGCGTACCCGACATCTCTCTCTCGCCGCGACGGCGCCACCGCCTTCCCGACGCGCCGAGAGCGGCCGAGGTGGACACGATGCTCGCCGGGCTCGACGGCGAGGGTCCGCTGGGACTTCGGAACCGGGCCCTCGTCGAGCTCGTCTATTCGGCCGGATTGCGCAGCGCGGAGGCGACGGCGCTCGACCTCAGCGACGTCGACTTCGACCAAGAGACCCTGCACGTTCGCGGCAAGGGCGGAAAGGAGCGCGTCGTCCCGCTCGGCGAGGAGGCCGCCTACCGGCTGGCGCACTACCTGCGTGAGGGGCGGCCCGAGCTCGCCGTCGGCGCCGAGAACGCGCTCTTCATCTCCGTCCGCGGCCGCCGGCTCGATACCAGCACGCTGCGCCGGATCGTGCCTCACCCCCACCGGCTGCGCCACGCCTTCGCCACCCACTTGCTGGAGGGTGGTGCCGACCTGCGGGTGATCCAGGAGCTGCTCGGCCACAGCTCGCTCTCGACCACTCAGATCTATAGCCACGTCGACGGCCGGCGACTGCGGCGGGTCTATGACCGCGCCCATCCGAGATCCTGACCTCGAGGGCTTCCTCGCACTCGCCCGCGCCAGGCTCGCCCCGCGGACGGTGGAGAGCTACCGTCGCGATCTCGAGCACGCCGCGGCAGGACTCGGCCGGCCGCTCGGGTCGGCCGGGGTCGAAGAGCTCGAGCGATACCTGGCCGAGCTCCGGGGCGCAGGCCTCTCGAACGCCACCATCGCACGCCGACTCGCCGCGCTGCGGTCGTTCTTTCGCCACCAGCAGCTGCTGGGGGCCAGGCCAGACAATCCGGCCGCCTCGATCGACTCACCGCGTCGCATCAGGCGCCTGCCCCGGACGCTCTCGCCGGCAGAGGCCGAGCGCCTGGTCGAGGCTGCACGTGGGACGACCCCGCTCGATCTTCGGAACGCCGCCCTAGTCGAGCTCCTGTACGGGTCCGGCCTGCGCATCTCCGAGGCTCTCGGGCTCGAGCGCGGCGGAGTCCAGCTGGACGAGCGCCTCGTGCGCTGCGTCGGCAAGGGCGGAAAGGAGCGGGTCGTCCCGATCGGAAGGCGCGCGGCCGAGGCGCTGCGCCGCTACCTCGCTCGCGGGCGCCCCTACCTGGACAGGCGCAGTCGCCCCGAGCTCTTCCTCAATGCTAAGGGAGGTGCGCTGACGCGGGCGGGCGCGTTCCTGATTCTCCGTCGACTCGCGGAGCGCGCGGGCCTCGAGCCGGGCCGGGTTCACCCGCACCTTCTGCGGCATTCGTTCGCCACGCACCTGCTCGAGGGCGGTGCCGACCTGCGTTCGGTCCAGGAGATGCTCGGCCACGCCGACCTCCAGACCACCGAGCTCTACACCCACGTGACCGACCGCCGGCGACGTGAGGCGTACTTCGAGGCCCACCCGCACGCACGGCGGCAAGGACGCCGGGCCTAACACACTGTTAACCGGGAAGCGGGTTTCGGAACGCGCCGACCTGCCAACAACACCAGGGAATGGCCCTCGCACCCCAGATCGCCGTGCTCTTCGCGCTCACCACAGCCGTCGGCTGGCTGATGATCCTGGCCGGAATCGGCAAGCACTCACTGGACTGGCGGCGCGGGCGGCGCTTCTGCCCTGGGTGCGGCCGCGAGCGCACGGACCGCGGCTGCGGCTGCGGCTAACGGGGCCCGGCCTTCTTCTTCAGAGCTGCTGCGGTCCGCGCCGCTGCGCCGGCCAGCTCGCGGTCGGCCTGGTCGTCCTGGGCGAGGCTCTCGAGGATCACGATCGTGTCCCGCTGTGGCGACCCGTTCTTGAGACAGAGGACGGCGAGGCGCCGCACGACCTGGTTGTCGTCGGTCGAGAGGATTCGGTGCAGCAGTGGGCGCACGTCGTTCACGGGTGAGGGCCCCTGGCGGGAGAGGCGCTCGAGCGAGACGAGCGCCGAGCCGCGGCAGGCAGGGCTCTCGTCCTCGAGCCCGCGGCGAAGCAGCTCGAGCTTCTGGCGGAAGCGAAACTGCCCGACCGCCCGGTAGGCGACGGCCCGCCGACGGTAGTCGGAGCTCCGAGCCTCGCCCTCGATCTCGTCGGCCCAGCGGCTGCGGAGCTCGGCCAGCTCGCGCTCGGAGCCCTGTTCGGCCAGCGCCTCGGCCTCGGCGGCTGCCGCGGCGAGCGCCTTCGCCATCAGTGCTCGACGGAAGCGAGCGAGCGGCTCGGCGGGCCGACGTACCGCGCCGACGGGCGGAAGAGCCGGCCCGTACGCTTCTGCTCGAGGATGTGCGCCGACCAACCCGCAACCCGCGAGCACGCGAACATCGCGGGCGCCAGCGCCGGCGGGATCTCCGCGATGTCCAGCAGGACGGCCGAGTAGTACTCGACGTTGGTCGCCAGCACGCGCTCCGGGTGACGCTCCTGCAGCGCGGCGAGCGCGACACGCTCCAGCTCCTCGGCGACCTCGACACGGGGCGAGCCGAGCTCTTTCGCGGTTCGCTTGAGGATCCGCGAGCGCGGATCCTCAGCACGGTAGATGCGATGCCCGAAGCCCATCACGCGTCCGCCCCGATCGAGGAGATCGGTGACGTACTTCTCCGCGTCACCGGCCGCCGCGACCTCGTCGAGCATCGGGATCACGTAGGCCGGCGCGCCGCCGTGCAGCGGGCCGGAGAGCGCGCCGACGGCCGCCGAAAGCGCTGCGCCGCAATCCGCACCCGTCGAGGCCACGACCCGGGCGGTGAACGTAGACGCGTTCAGCCCGTGCTCGGCCGTACAGATCCAGTAGGTGTCGATCGCTTTGACATGGCGAGGATCGGCCTGGCCGCGCCAGCGGAGCAGGAACTTCTCGGCTGCGGTGTCGCCTCCCTCGACCACCTCGTCCGGAACCGAGTCGGCGCAGCCGTCGGCCACGCGTGCCGAGCGCGCGACGATCGACATCATCTGCGCCGAGAGCCGGCCCAGGTCCCCGCGCGCCTGCTCGTCGGAGATCTCGTTGAGCTTGCCGAGCTGCCAGATGCTCGCCAGGCGCGCAGTCTCGGACTGAAGATCCGCCGGCGCCTTGCCTGTGAGCGCCGCAGGCTCGTACGGCTCGGGATCCGGCATGGCCGAGGTAACGTCGTCGTCGACGAGCAGCCCCCAGACCTGCTCGTAGGGAACGTGGCCGACGAGCTCCTCGATGTCGACGCCGCGGTAGCGGAGCGATCCCCCCTCGCGGTCGGGCTCTGCGATCTCGGTCTCGACCGCGACAATGCCCTCCAGACCTGGCTTGAAGCTCATCGGGGCGCAATCTACCCCACGCTCGGTAGAGTCAGGCACCGGTGGCCCACCGTGTGACCCTCATTCCCGGCGACGGAACTGGGCCAGAATTGACCGAGGCGACGTGCCGGGTGCTCGAGGCCACCGGCGTCGCTTTCGACTGGGACGTCCAGGCCGCCGGCGAGGGGGTCATGGAGCGCTTCGGGGGCGACCCGTTGCCCGAGCAGACGCTCGAGTCGATCCGGCGCAACGGGGTTGCGCTCAAGGGGCCGATCACCACTCCGGTGGGCGTCGGCTTCCGCTCCGTCAACGTCGGCCTGCGGAAGGCGCTCGACCTCTTCGGGCAGGTGAGGCCCTGCAAGACCTACGCCGGGGTGCGCTCGCGCTTCGAGGACATCGACCTGGTCGTCGTGCGCGAGAACACGGAGGACCTCTACGCGGGGATCGAGTACGAGCAGGGCTCCCCGGAGGCCGAGGAGCTGATCGAGTGGGTCGAGCGCCACGGCGCGCGACTAGCGCATCGCGACGCCGGCATCTCGCTGAAGCCAATCTCCGTCGAGGGTACTCGCCGTGTCGTCCAGTTCGCCTTCGACTACGCGCGCACGAACGGCCGGCGCAAGGTGACGGCCGTCCACAAGGCCAACATCATGAAGTTCTCGGACGGCCTCTACCTCCGGGTCGCACGTGAGGTTGCCGCCGAGAACACGGACGTCGCCTTCGACGACCGCATCGTCGACAACATGTGCATGCAGCTCGTGCAACGGCCAGAGGAGTACGACGTGCTCGTCTGCCCGAACCTGTACGGCGACATCCTCTCCGACCTCTGCGCGGGCATGATCGGTGGGCTGGGCCTCGCACCGGGCGGGAATTTCGGCGAGGGTGTGGCCGTCTTCGAGCCCACCCACGGCTCGGCGCCCAAGTACGCCGGCCAGAACAAGGTCAACCCGATGGCGCAGATGCTGTCGGGGGTGATGATGCTCCGCCACCTGAGCGAGGGGGACGCCGCCGGTCGCCTCGAGCGCGCGATCGCGGAGGTGATCAGGGAGGGCACGAGGGTCACCTACGACATGAAGCCCACGCGCGACGACCCGACCGCCGTCGGGACGAGCGAGGTAGCGGACGCGATCATCGACAAGCTCGGCGTGCTCGTGCAATGAGGGCCAAGGTGACCGTGGTGGGCGCCGGCAACGTCGGGGCGACCTGCGCCCAGGAGATCGCCCGGCGCGACTATGCCGACGTCGTGCTGGTCGACATCATCCCGAACCTCCCGCAGGGCAAGGCGCTCGACCTGAACCAGGCCGGCTCGGTGTTGGGACACGAGCCCAAGATCACCGGCGCGAACGGCTACGACGAGACCGAGGGCTCCGACGTGATCGTGATCACTGCCGGCAAGCCCCGATCACCGGGCATGAGTCGCGACGATCTCGTCACGACGAACGAGGCCATCGTCTCCTCGGTGACCAGGGAGGCCGTCAAGCGCTCCCGAGCTGCGGTCGTCGTCGTCGTCTCCAACCCGCTCGACGCCATGTGCCACGTGGCGAAGGTGGTCTCCCGCTTCCCCAAGCGCAGGGTGGTCGGAATGGCCGGCATCCTCGACACCGCCCGCTTCGCGGCCTTCATCGCCTGGGAGACTGGGGCGTCCGTCAAGGACGTCACGGCGATGGTCATGGGGGGACACGGCGACCAGATGGTGCCCGTGGTCTCCGCGACCACGGTCGGCGGCATCCCGCTCGAGCAGCTCGTACCGAAGGCGCGGATCCGGAGGATGGTCGAGCGCACGCGCAAGGGCGGGGGCGAGATCGTCAACCTGCTGGGCACGTCCGCCTGGTACGCCCCGGGGGCCGCCGCCGCCCAGATGGTCGACTCCATCTGCCTGGACGAGAAACGGGTGCTGCCCTGCACCGTATACCTCGAGGGCGAGTACGGCGTGCGCGGCCTCTACATGGGTGTGCCCGTGAAGCTGGGCGCCGGGGGAGTCGAGGAGGTCGTCAGGCTCAAGCTGACCACGGAGGAACGGCGGTGGATGCGCGAGTCGGCCGCGGCGGTGCGCGACGTGGTCGGCGTCCTCAAGCGCGCGTGAGCGCCGCCCCGCGTCGTCCCAGAACCGTTTCGCACTTTCGGCACACTCCCGTCACCCATGCGCGCGAACTTCCCCACTACGATGAAATCGGGTGGTGGGTTGGGGTGCCCCACCAGAAAGTGAACGAGCTGTGAAGCTGGGGCTCGAGGGCCGCACCGCGATCGTCTGCGGCGCATCGTCCGGGATGGGGCTCGCCGTGGCCGAGGCCCTCTCCGAGGAGGGCGCGAACGTCGCCATGCTGGCGCGCCGCCGCGACGTGCTCGAACGAGAGGCCGACCGCCTCGGCGCGCTGGCAGTTCGCACGGATCTCACCGTGCCGGCCGACCTCGAGCGCGCAGTCTCCAAGACCATCAGCGCCTTCGGCGGCGTCGACATTCTCGTCAACAACGGAGGCGGCCCGCCGAGGGGACGCGCAGAGGGGCTTGCGGACGAGGCGATCGAGGATGCGGTCACACTTCTCCTGCTCTCCGCCGTCCGGCTCACGAACCTGTGTCTCCCGCACCTCGAGCGATCCGGCCGCGGCCGGATCGTCAACATCGAGTCCAGCTCGGTGCGGGAGCCAATCGACGGCCTGGCGCTCTCGAACGCGGTGCGTCCCGGCGTGGCCGGCTGGGCGAAGACGCTGGCCCGCGAGGTCGCGCCAAGAGGGATCACCGTCAACACAATCGCGCCCGGGAGGATCGACACCGAGAGAATCCGCGAGGTCTATCCCGAGGGGCCGAGCGAGGCGGACCTCGCTGCGATCCCGGTCGGCCGGCTGGGACAGCCACGCGAGATCGCCGATGTCGTCTGCTTCCTGGCCTCCGACCGCGCAGCCTACGTGACGGGTGCCGTGATCCCAGTCGACGGCGGCCTGACGCGCGGACTGCTCTAGGGCTTCGTGCGGAGGCTGCTCTCCCCGTGGGGCCTGCTGGGCACCGGTCTGGGACTGGCGCTCGTCACGGGTGCCGTCCTGTGGTTCACGCCTTCGGGGGACTACATCCTGCTCCCCGACCGTGCGCATCCGCTCGAGCCGCTCGTGACCGTGCCGGGGGAGCCGCCCCCCCGCGACGGCGGCGGCGGCATCTACTTCGTCGACGCCCTGGTGCGCAAGGCGACGCTGCTCGAGAGCATGTTCCCGAGCATCCGCGACGGCGCGTCGCTCGTCTCGGCGCGGAGATTCAATCCGCCCGGCTTCGGCCGGCGCCAGCTCGAGCTCGAGAACGCACGCGAGATGCGGACCTCGCAACAGCTCGCCGCCGCGGTCGCGCTGCGGGCGCTCGGCTATCGAGTCACGATCCGCCGCCGCGGCGCCCTGATCGAAGCCGTCGATCCGAGCAAACCGGCGGCCGGAAAACTCCTTCCCACCGACGTCGTCGTGGCGGTGGACGGGCGGCCGGTGCAGACCCCGGCCGATTTGCAGCGTGAGATCCGCCGGCACCGGCCGGGCGAGCGGGTTCGGCTCTCCGTCCGGAGCGGCCAAGGCCTGCGCGAGGTCACGGTGGGAACGGTTCCCGATCCCCGCGACCGGTCGCGTCCGATCATCGGCGTGCTCCTCGGACAGGCGGTCGCCGTCCAGGTCCCCCTCCGGGTCCATTTCGATCTCGGAGATGTGGGGGGCCCTTCGGCAGGGCTGGCGTTTGCGCTCGACCTGATGGAGGAGCTCGGTCGCGACGTCGACCACGGCTACCGGGTGGCGGCGACCGGGGAGATCGGAGTCGACGGAAGCGTGCACGCCGTCGGGGGGATCAAGCAGAAGGCACTCGGCGCAGCGCGGTCCGGAATCGATGTCTTCCTCGTTCCTGGGGACAACGCGACCGAGGCCAGGCGATTCGGGCGAGGGATGCGCGTGATCCCTGTGGACAGTTTTCGACAGGCGTTGCACCGTCTGGCAACGCTGCCGCCCAAGGACTGAAGGACCCGGAATCCGCGGGTATCCGAATCGGGCGGAAATAGCGCCGTTTTGTTTGCCGATGCCCCTTTTCGTCTGTCTGGGCGGGGTCTAGGATCGCCATGTCGGAGCAGGCGAGCAAGCAGGCCAGGAGGGGCCACATCCACGAGTGACGAAGCGATCTCAGCCCACGTGTGAGGACTGCTATTTCCGCCGCGCGAGCCTGTGCGCCCTCCTGCCAGACGTTCCGTGTCCGACCTTCCGGCACCACACGCGCGGCACGCTCTCCCCCCCGCGCCAGCCGCGTCTGGTTCCTCGGCCGCTCCATCAGGTGGTGGAGCAGCACCTGCTCACGCAGGGCGCCGCCGCCTAGCGCTCAGGCAGGGACGGGCGGCGTCGCGAGCAGGGTGGCGAGCCTGGCCACGCCCTCCGCGATCTCCTCGGGCGAGACGGAGCTGAAGGCGAGTCTGGCCGATCCCTGTCCGCCCGACCCGCCCAGGTAGAAGTCGGCGCCCTTGACGAAACTCACGCCCTCCGGTTCCGCCTGCGTCAGAAGCTCGCCGGCATCCACGCCTGCCGGCAAGTCGAGCCAGACGAAGTAGCCTCCCTCGGGACGGCTCCAGCGTGCCCCGGCGAGCCCGTCCTCGAGAGCTATCAGCATCGCGTCGCGCCTCCGGCGCAGGAGCGCGCAGACCCGCTCGACGTTCGGGCCCAGCTGTCCACGGCTCACGAACTCGTGCAGGGCCGCCTGACCGACGAACGAGGGCGCGAGGTACACGTTGACCGCCTCGGCCTCGAGTTGCGCCGCCAGCCCCGCCGGCAGGACGAAGTAGCCGACGCGCAGACCAGGAGCGACGATCTTGGAGAACGAGGAGGAGTAGAGCACGCGCTCGCCGCCCTCCAGCTCGTGGAGCGTGGACACCGGCTCTCCCTCGAATCGCACGAGTCGGTACGGGTCGTCCTCGAGGACGGTCAGCTGGTGCTCGTGGACGAGCTCGACGAGGCGGCGGCGGCGCTCGAGCGGCAGCGTCCGTCCGCTCGGGTTCTGGAACGTCGGCAGGACGTAGAGAAAGGCCGGCGAGGGGTCGCGCTCGAGCTCGGCCTCGAGCCGGTCGACGTCGAGCCCTTCGTCGTCCTGCGGGATCGCCACCACGTCGATGCCGAGGCGCTGGGCGATCTTGAGCGGACGATCGTAGGTCGGCGCCTCGACCAGGACGCGCCCGCGGGTGACGAAGTGCCCCAGCACGAGGTTCAGGCCTTCCAGGGAACCGTTGGTGACGAGGACGCGTCCCGGCTCGACCCCGTGCCGCTCGGCGATCCACTCTCGCAGCGGCCCGTATCCGCCGACGGGCCCGTAGTTCAGAACCGTGTGCCCATCCCGCTCGACCGCCGCGCGGGCACAGTCCGCCAGCTCCTCGACCGGCAGGAGCTCGGAAGCCGGGATGCCGCGGGCGAAGGAGATCAGCTCCACTCCGGCAGTCTAGAATCATCGGCTTCCGCGGAAAGGGGAGGGGCCATGAACCGGATGTTTCTGCAACTGTCCCTGCTGGTCATGCTCGCAGCGGTGCTGATCGTGGGAGCGCCGGGGCCGCCACGCTCGGAGTCGCGCAGGTCACGAGCGACACGAACCGCGACGCCGAGACGTCGATCGCGATCGATCCGACGAACCCGAGCAACGTCCTGGCCGCCTGAATCACCCGCGAGCCGACCGGGAACACGTGCGGCTACGGCGTCTCCTTCGACGGCGGCGTGACGTGGCCGACGATCGGAGTCATTCCGGGCATCGACAAGGCGAACGGCGGGTCCTTCGACGAGGCCGGCGACCCGAGCGTCGTCTTCGACAAGGACGGCAATGCGTTCTACACGTGCCTTGCATTTAACCTCTTCCCGCCCAGCCTGGGCTCCGCGGGCGCGATCTTCGTCTCCAAGTCCACGGACGGCGGGATCTCGTGGGGAGCACCGGTCGCGGCGCGCAACACGGAGAACAATCCCGGACAATCGGTCAACAAGTTCGAGGATCACCAGTTCATCAGCGCGAACCCGGTGAACGGCAACCTCTACCTCACCGAGACCGAGTTTTCCGCCGCAGGCAAGCCGCGGATCCTCTTCCTTCGCTCGACGGATGCCGGCGCGACCTGGTCCTCACCCGTGGCGATCAGCGATCGGGGCGGCAACGCATCCTTCCAGGACTCCTTCAGCGCCGTCGGCCAGAGCTCGAGCACGATCTACGTCACCTTCGGCGCGTTCTCGAAGGCGAGCCTGCCGAACTGGAACCGCATCTACATCGCCAAGTCGACCGACGGCGGTCAGACGTTCTCGACGCCCCAGCTCCTGCAGCAGATCATCCCGCTGCCCGACCCGCTGCCGAACGCGCCGTGGCGCTCCGACAACAACCTCTGGGTCGCGGTGAACAGGACCACGAACCAGATCTACGTCAACTACTCCGACTACAACTCCGGTGACGCCGACGTGAAGGTGATGCGCGTGCAGGATGCAGGCGACCACTTCGAGGTGCAGGGGATCACGAACCTGAACGCGACCGAGTCCGGCTCCGACCAGTTCTTCCCCTTCATCACCGTCCCTGCCAACGGCCGCGTCGATGTCTGCTACCAGGACCGCAGCTACACCGCCGGGAACGCGCTGCTCTACACCACGTGCTCGTTCTCGACAGATGCCGGCCTGACCTTCTCGAGCCAGCAGGTCACGACCACGGGCTTCGACGCCTCGAACAACACCTTCATTGGCGACTACAACTGGCAGGCGAGCACGAATTCGCTCGTCGCGCCGATCTTCGTCGGGGATGGCGTCTCCGGCGGCGACTCGACCGCGCAGGAGGTCTTCGTCGCGCGCGTGACGCCGTAGACCGCGAGAGGGGCCCGGTGCGCCGGGCCCCTCTCAGGCCTTGGCCGTCGCGACCTCGGCGACGAGCTGGGCCACCTCGGTCGGTGTCGTCCCCACCCGCACGCCACAGGCCTCGAGCGCCTCCTTCTTGGCCTGGGCCGTGCCCTCCGACCCGGAGATGATTGCCCCTGCGTGGCCCATCGTCTTCCCGGGGGGAGCCGCAAAGCCGGCGATGTACGCAAGCACCGGCTTCGACATTTCGGCCTCGATGAAGCGCGCCGCCTTCTCCTCCTCGTCCCCGCCGATCTCCCCGACGAGCGCGACGATCTCGGTCTCCGGGTCGGCCTCGAATTTCTCCAGCACGTCGATGAACGAGGAGCCCACGACCGGGTCGCCGCCGATTCCCACGATGGTCGAGTTGCCGAGCCCGAGCTGCGTGAGCTCGTGGCCGATCTGATACGTCAGTGTCCCGGAGCGGGATACGAGCCCCACTCCTCCCTCGGAGAAGATCTCGGCCGGGATGATGCCGACGTTCGCTTTCCCCGGGGAGAGCACTCCTGGACAGTTCGGCCCGACCATCGTCACCCCGAGCGGACGGATGTGGCCGTACACGCGCAGTATGTCGTGCGCCGGGATGCCCTCGGTGATGCAGATGACCGTCCCGATCCCTGCGTCGACGCTCTCGTAGATCGCATCCGCGGCGAATCGTGCCGGCACGAAGACCATGGCGGTGTTCGCCGACGCCCGCTCGACGGCCTCGGCGACCGTGTCGAAGACCGGAATGCCCTCGACCTCCTGGCCGCCCTTCCCGGGCGTGACGCCGGCGACGACGTTCGTCCCGTACGCGCGGTTGCGGAGAGCGTGGAACGAGCCCTCGCGGCCAGTGAGCCCCTGCACGACGAGCCGCGTCTCGTTGTCGACGACGATCGCCATCAGCCTTTGCTTCCCTTGAGCGCGATGCGTGGCAGCGTCAGCCGCCCGCCGACGATGCGATCGGCGAGCAGCTCCTTGACCTGCTCGGCCTCCTCGCCCTCGCAACCAGCGCGCGCGAGCCACGGCTCGAGCTCGATCTCCTTGTCCATGAGCTCGACCGCCGAGAGTCGCAGGCCGGCGGCCTCGAAGATCCCGCGCCACTCCTCTTCGGAGTAGCAGCGGACGTGCGTCGGGTCGCGCAGGCGCTCGGCCTCCTCGACGCGCGCGCCCGCGTGAAGGTTGTCGACGACGAGCACATGATCGCCGCTCACACGCGCCATCTCCGAGACCGCGGCCTGGACGTCCTCGAAGTGGTGCGGCGCGACGCGGCAGCACACGACGTCGAAGCTCCCGTCCGCGAACGGCAGGTCCTCGGCACGACAGATCACGTCCGGCTGCATGCCCGGCGCGGGGTCGGAGGAGACGACCTCGAGCCCCGCTTCGCGCAGGCGACGCGCCACGTGCCCGCCGCCGGTGGCGACGTCCAGCGCCGTACGCGCGCCGGCGACCCACTCGACGAGTAGGTCGAGGTCGGCGCCCTCCCGGTGCGCCTCGCTCTCGCGGTACGCCTTCGCGTGAGCGCTCCACCGGTCGGTCATGCGGCCAGCTCCACGGCACGCTTGGCCGCATCGAGCATCGTCGGCTCGACGTAGAGGTTCGGCGGTGCCGCCTCCGCCAGCAGGCGTCTCCCCTCTTCGGCGTTGGTCCCGTCCAGGCGCACGACTATCGGGAGCTCGATCGACATCTGCTCGAGCGCCTGCAGGATTCCGCGGGCCACCTCGTCGCAGCGCGTGATTCCGCCGAAGATGTTGAAGAGGATCGAGCGCACCTGCGGATCCGCGGTAATCACCTCCAGGGCGTCGACGACTCCCTGGGCGTCTCCGCCGCCTCCCAGGTCGCAGAAGTTCGCCGGCCGGCCGCCCGCAAAGGTCACCACGTCCACCGTCGACATTGACAGCCCGGCTCCGTTGCCGAGAACGCCGACCTCGCCGTCGAGCTTGACGTACACGACGCCCTTCTCGCGCGCCGCTCGCTCCTCTGGCGGGTACGCCTCGAGGTCGCGCATCTCCGCGATGTCCGGATGCCGGTCCAGGGCGTTGTCGTCGACCGTCACCTTGGCGTCGAGCGCGCGCACCTCACCGTCCGGCGTCACGACCAGCGGGTTGATCTCGCAGAGCATCGAGTCGCAGGAGACGAAGCATTCGTAGAGACGCGCGGCGATGTGCTGGATCTGCTTCTGCTCTCCCGGATCGGACACGCCCGCTCCGAACACGAGCCGGCGCCCGTGCCAGGGCTGGTAGCCCTCGAACGGGTCGACGTGGAGACGAACGATCGCCGCGGGGTCTCGGGCGGCCACCTCTTCGATCTCGATGCCCCCCTCCCTCGTGAACATGAAGAGCGGCTTCTTCTCGCCCCGGTCGAAGGTGAGCGACAGGTAGTACTCGCGCGCGATGTCCGAGGCCTTCTCGACCCAGAGCTTGCGGACCACGTGGCCGCGGATGTCGAGGCCGAGGATGTCGCGGGCGCGCTCGGCCGCCTCGTCCGGGCCCTCGGCGAGCTTGATCCCGCCCGCCTTGCCGCGGCCTCCCGTCAGGACCTGCGCCTTGACGACGACCGCGCCGCCGAGCTCTCGGGCTGCGGCCTCGGCCCCCTGCGGACTGATCGCCAACCGACCGTCGGAGACGGGAATGCCGTGACGGCGGAAGAGCTCTTTGCCCTGGTACTCGTAGAGATCCACCGAGCGCGCGAATCTACATGGAACAATGCGTGGCGTGCGCCGCATCGTCTCTCTGGGCATCCTCGCGAGTTGCCTCTCGCTCGTGCTCCCAGCGGCGACCTCGGCGCGCGTCGTCCCACTGAACTGGCGCGAGCGGGCACCGAACCGCGGTACGCTCGTGATGTCGATCTCGGTGCGCACGATCGTGATCGAGAAGGGGAGCTGGGCGGTCGGCGCGTCGTTCACGAACCGGAGCAGGGTGGCCCTCGGCCTCGTGCCGGCCTCCGGGCTTGCCCTCTACCACTCCCGTACCGCCGCGCACCCGTACCGGAGCTATTCCGCGAGCGAGTTCCACCTGCGCTTCCCGAGGCGACTGGGGCCGGGGAAGTCCTGGAGCGGCGAGTTCGGAGGTTTCGGAGCAGTGAAGGACGGGGATTACCTGCGCGTGATCATCGGATCGTTCGTGGGTCACATCCCGCGTCCGGTCGGACCCCGCTTCTCCTGGATCACCGACCACGCCTACCGCTACTCGGTGATCGAGGGCATCTAGACCTGACCACACTCGGCCGCAAGGCGAAGAGGAGGAGGAGATGGACGAAGAGCGCACCACCCTGTCCGACGACGAGATCGTGACCGGCCAGCAGGGCGATTCGCTTCGCTCCGAGATCATGGACGCGGACGAAGCCGACGCGGACACCGACACCGAGGACGCGGACGACGCCGACGACACCGACGCCGACACGGACGCCAGCGACGCCGACAGCGACACCGTCGATCCCTCGTAGTCACGGGACCGCCGCGCTCCAGCGCTGCCTGGAGCCGGTCGAGACCGAGGACTTCCTCGCGCGGATCTGGGAACGCGAGCCACTCGCGGTCGCCCGGGACGAGCCTGGACGCTTCGACGACCTGCTCTCGCTCGCAGACGTCGAGCGAGCGCTGACCTCGGGCGGGCTCCGTCTTCCCGGCTTCCGGCTCGTCAAGGCGGCCGAGCGGCTCGCCGCGTCGGACTACACGGCCACGCTCTCCTGGCGGCCTCTGCCCTTCTCCGGCATGGCCGACGTGCCACGCGTGCTGCGCGAGATCGAGCGTGGGGCGACACTCGTCCTGCAGGCGCTCCACCACACGCACCCGCCGCTGGCGGCGTTCTGCCGCGAGCTCGAGGCGGCGCTCGGCCAGCCTGCCCAGGCGAACGCGTACTTCACGCCCCGCCGGTCGCAGGGACTTCCCGTTCACCACGATACGCACGACGTCCTCTGCCTCCAGGTGGCAGGCGAGAAGCGCTGGCAGGTCTACGAGCCGGCGCTCGAGCTTCCGCTGCGGAATCAGCGCTACGGGCCGGAGCTCGGGGCTCCAGGCGAGCCCGTCCTCGACCTCGTGCTGCGGCCCGGCGACACCCTCTACCTCCCGCGCGGGTGGCTGCATCAGGCGCTGACGTCGGAGACCGACTCGCTGCACCTCACCATCGGCGTCAACGTCCACACCTGGCTCGACGCGCTCCGAGCAGCGCTGGACGCGTGCGCGGACGACGTCGAGTTTCGGCGCTCGGTCCCCGAGGACGGCGAGATGGAGGCCGATCTGCTCGAGCGGCTACGCGCGCGGCTCGAGCCGGAAGCGGTCAGGCGACGCGCCCGCGGGCGACTCGTCAGCACCCGACGCCCTGTCCTCGAGGGCCAACTCTCGGAGCTGCTCGCGCTGGACGAACTGACGGTCGCGACCCCGCTGGAGCGACGCCCCACGGTCCTGGCCGACCTCGACGGCTCGGCGCTCCTGTTGGAGGGCAAGCGCGTCGAGTTTCCACGGCACGCGGCCGGGGCGCTGGAGGCGGCGTTCGCAGTCGAGACCCCGTTTTGCGCCGCAGACCTTCCCGGTTCGCTCGACGAGGCCGGGCGCCTCGTGCTCGTCAGGCGTCTCGTGCGCGAAGGCTTCTTGCGACGTAGCGCCGCGGGTGACGGAGCTGCTCCGACGAGCAGGTCAGATACGTGAGCTCGCCCAGGACGCGGTCCACCTCGGCCTCGTAGATCCTGCCCTCGACACGGAAGCGAATCGGCTCGGCAGACACGAGCTCGAGGTCGTCGATCCCGGTCGCGCCCGTGCTCTGCCGAACGGCGAATTCCGCGGCCTGCACCGCAGGCGGGAAGCAGGAGCGACCACGATAGGTCGGCAGGTGGATGCGACCGGCGAGGTACTCGTCAAGCACCGTCCACGCCTCCGCAGGCTCGACCCGGCCGAAGTACAACCCCTCAGGGAGCACGACAAGATTGCCGGCGAACCGATCGCCTCCGACGTGCGAGCACTGCCAGGCCCAGCCTGCCTCGGCCTGGTCGGCGACAGCCTCGTACAGCGGCCTCCCGTACCGCGCACAGCAGCGGTCGTGCTTGCCATGGGTGCACACGAGCAGGAGCGGGTGCGAGACGAGCTCGCCCTCGGCGGCGAAGTCGAGGTGGAGTAGCTGCTCGTAGTCCTCGATCTCGGTCCCTCGCATCCAGGCGCCGTGCTCGGAGGAAGACCCCCAGAAGACGTGAAACGTCTCGGACCGGCGCCGCTCCGAACGACGCACGAACAGGACCTTCGTCCGCCCGCGGGCACGTGCCCGTTCCAGCACGTGTGCCTTCACCTCTGGGGAGAGCCCACTGGTCCTGACTGCGTCGTAGCCCCACACGCCCCGGTACTCGACCAGGATCCAGTGGTCGACGAGACTGGCGGTCGCCGAAAGCTGTTCGGCGTCCTCACGGGCGGACTCGGCGCAGAACTCCCGGCCCCGCCCGTCAGCCGTCTCCGCCACCGCCCTCCTGCACGACGACGCAGATGACCTGGCCCGCCTGGACCGGCTGACCAGGCTCGACGGAGAGCGCCGTCACGACGCCGTCGCGGTGGGCGTCGATCTCGTTCTCCATCTTCATGGCTTCGACGATGCACAGCACCTGACCGGCGTGGACCGGGTCGCCCTCCGAGACCTGCACGTCCAACACGGTTCCCTGCATCGGGCTCACGACGGCGTCCCGTGCCGCGACCTGCGTTCCGGTTCTGCCCACGGTCCGTTCCCTGCGGCGGCGGGCGAGCTCGGCGTGCGGGGGCTCCGGCACCAGCACACGGACGTCGAAACGGCGCCCATCGAGCTCCACGGCGTAGACAAGCTGCCGGCTCCTTCCGTCTGGCGACGGAGCTATCGTTGTTGTCTCATGCGACAACTGCTCCGCTTGCTGCGCCAGAAGCTCCGACTCAACAAGGCCGTGACAGGTCGAGCCCTCGGCGAAACACGGGTGCGCGAGAAGCGCCCGGTGGAAGCCCAGCAACGTGGCCACGCCCCCGATCTCGAACTCGTCGAGCGCCCGCAGCATCCGGCGCCGCGCGTGCTCGCGGTCGGCGCCGTGGACGATCAGCTTCGCAATCAGCGGGTCGTAGAGCGCCGAGACCTCCGCCCCCGCCTCGACGCCGGAGTCGACCCGCACGCCCGGTCCACCAGGCTCCCGGTAGCCCGCGATCCGCCCGGGGCTGGGCAGAAACGCCTTGGAGGGGTCCTCGGCGTTGATCCGGCATTCGATCGCATGGCCCACGAGCCGGACCTCCTCCTGGCGCAGCGATAGCCGCTCGCCGGCCGCGATGAGAACCTGCTCGCGGATGAGGTCGAGCCCCGTGACCATCTCGGTGACGGTGTGCTCCACCTGGATGCGCGTGTTCATCTCAAGGAAGAAGTACTCGCCCTCGCGCGAGAGCAGCCCTTCGACCGTCCCGGCCGAGCGGTAGCCGACTGCCCGGGCCGCCTCGACCGCGATCGCGCCGATGCGGGAGCGCAGCTCGGGCCCTACCGCGGGTGACGGGGTCTCCTCCACCAGCTTCTGGTGGCGACGCTGGATCGTGCAGTCACGCTCGCCGAGGTGAACGACGTTGCCCTGGGAATCCGCGAGAACCTGAACCTCGACGTGACGCGGGTCCTCGAGGTACCGCTCGACGTACACCGACGCGTCGGAGAAGTACGCTTCCCCCTCGCGCCGCGCGGACTCGAAGGCGCGCTCCACTTCCTCCGCGGAGCGCGCGACCTTCAAGCCCTTTCCCCCGCCGCCGGCTGCCGCCTTGATCGCAATGGGCCACCCGAGCTCGTCGCCAAGGCGAGCGACGTCATCGGGAGACCCGACGGGTTCCGTGGTGCCCGGCACGATCGGCACACCGGCCGCATGCATGGTTTCGCGCGCGGCCGTCTTCGACCCCATGAGCTGGATCGCCTCGGGAGGCGGCCCGATCCAGACCAAATCGGCTGCCTCGACGCCGCGCGCAAAGGTCGGGTTCTCGGCGAGGAAGCCGTACCCGGGGTGGACAGCCTCGGCGCCGGCCCTTCGGGCGACCTCGATGATCCGATCCTGCACGAGATAGCTCTGAGCAGCCGGGCCCGGACCGATCAGGTACGCCTCGTCCGCGACCCGGACGTGGAGGGCGTCCCGGTCCTCCTCCGAGTAGACGGCCACTGTTTCGACTCCCAGCTCCCGCAGCGTGCGGAAGATGCGGATCGCGATCTCACCCCGGTTGGCGACGAGGATCTTGGAGAAGGGAGGCACCGGAGACATATTCTCTCGGACGCATGGGGCTTCCCGATCAACTGACCGTTGCGCGCATAACCGCCGCTCCGCTGGTCGTCGTCCTCTACGTGTGGGATTTCCCCGACCACGCATACTGGGCGACCGGCATCTTCATCGCGGCGATGGCCACCGATCAGTTCGACGGCTGGCTCGCGCGAAGGCAGGACAGGTCGACGCCGCTTGGCTCGCTCCTCGACCCGGTGGCGGACAAGGTCCTCGTCCTCTCGGTCCTGATCGTGCTGGTCGGAGAGGGAGTGTTTCCCGGCTGGATGGTAGCGGCGATCGTCGCCCGCGAGTTCCTCGTCTCCGGGCTTCGGCTGGCAGCGCTGGAGCGCGGAGTGGTCCTCCACGCGCGTGACCTCGGGAAGCTGAAGACCTGGGCTCAGGCGGTGGCGGCCGCGGTGGGCGGATTCGCCGCCGCGGGCGCGTGGAGCGACAGCGTCGCCTGGTGGACGCTGCTGATCGCGGTCGTGCTGACGTGGATCTCGGGGCTCGACTACGCCCGAGTGGCTCCCGCGGTGCTGCGAGGCCGCGCAGTCGCCTAGGAGCGCTCTTCCTCGTCCTCCACGCGGTCGTTCAGCCCTGCGCGCCACCAGCCGGGCTGACCATCGCCGCGCCCGTCATCCGCGAGCAGGCGCTCGAGCGCCGCGACGATGGCTCCCCGTTCCACGTCCGAGGGCTCCGGCCGAATGTCCACCAGCACGGGTTCAGCCTAAAGAAGATCGTGGACTTGGACGATTCAGTCCCCGATGAGCAGGCTCGCCCTCGCCCTGTCCGCCTGCGCCGTCGCACTGGCGCTGCCGTTCGCCGCGCCCGCCTCGACGGGGAAGTCCTGGGCCGACCGCGATATTCGGTTCGTCGCCGCGCACGGCCTGATGGGCGGGAACGCCGCCGCGTTTCGTCCCGACGCCGCGCTTGCGATCGGCGAGCTCGCCGATCTGGTCGCCGGTCTGAACGGGAAGCCGGCGGCGCCGAGCGCGAATCCGGATGCTCCGGCGACGATCTCGCAGCTCAACGCCACCCTCGTGCGCGGGCGCGGGCTCGCGCTCGCGAAGGCCTCACGGGAGTTTACGGCGGGCGCTCGTACGGCCGGGCTGGCGCCGCCGAGCCGCTTCGGCACCGAGGTGGTCGCCCGCTTGCTCGGCTTCCGCACAGATCATCGGACCGACTCCCTCGAGCCCGCGCCCAGCGATCCGGCGACCCGAGCCGAGGCCGCCTTCTCCGCAGCGAAGATCCTGCGCTGGAAGGGGTGGGAGGCGCAGTACGCGGCAGATCTCGCAGACACGTTCGCCCCGCCCTCCGTCGCGGGCTGGCAGCAGAAGATCCTGCATCAGGCCGTCTCGCTGATCGGCTACCCCTACGTCTGGGGCGGAACGAGCGAGCGCGAACAGGAGCCGCTGGGAGTCCCGGTGCCGGGAGGGTTCGACTGTTCGGGTTTGGTGTGGCGTGTCTACAAGCTCGCGGGCTACGCCGCGGGAACGAGCCTTGCCGCTACCTTGCGCGGTCGAACGACGTATGCGATGAGCCGCGAGGTTCCGCCGGCGAGTCGGATCGCGTTCGCGGACCTCGAGCCGGCGGACGTGCTCTTCTTCGGCGCTCGAGGTCCCCGGTCGACGCCGGCCCAGGTCGACCACGTCGGTATCTACCTGGGCAGCGGGTGGATGATCCATGCTTCCGGGACCGGCGTCTCGCTCGCGCCGCTGACGGGGACGTACCAGACTCGCTTCGCGTGGGGTCGGCGGCCGCTCGCCGAGGCCGGGCTCGCCTAGCCGCCTGTAGCGAGCGGCGCTGGGGACAAATCGTTTGCGTTTCGTCACCCCCGCAGTGCCAGGCACTAGGTGCCGATCGGCACGAAGGTCAGGCGACAGCGGGATTCGACGCGTTCTGCGAGCAGGCCGAGGGTCGTGTCGAGCGTGTTGATCCCAGTCGTGCGCGGTGGTGCCGCAACTAAGCGGTGGTGCCGCAACTAAGAGGTGCAGGTCGACGCGGCGCCGCGCCGGTCGACGAGCACGCGGTAGGCCGGCAGCTCGGGTGGATCAGCGCGATATTCGAACTCGCCCCAGAGCAGCCCTCACGCGGTCGAGTTCGGCCGATGTGACGAGGTCGAGGTCCTCGTGCTGGCCTGTCTGCTCGCCGAGAAGCTCATCGGCCCCAGCCTCCGTCCACCCAGACCTCGATCCCGGCAAGCCGGTCGTCCACGATCTCGAGAACATCCTCGGCGGTCAGAGCGGGATGTTGCCGTGCTTTCGCGGCGGGCGACGCTCCCGTTTCGACAGGGCCGTCTCGAGGGCGTCGAACAGCATCGGCCGCGTTCGCCGGGGCTCGATCACGTCGTCGACGTAGCCACGCTCGGCGGCCACGTACGGGTTCGCAAAACGCTCGCGGTACTCGCGGATCAGCTCGGCCCGCTGCGCCTCGGGATCGGCAGACTCCTCGAGCTCCTTGCGGAAGACGATATTGACCGCTCCCTCGGGCCCCATCACCGCCACCTCCGCCGTCGGCCAGGCGAAGTTGAAGTCGGCCCGGATGTGCTTGGAGGACATGACGTCGTAGGCGCCTCCGTAGGCCTTGCGGGTGATGACGGCCAGCTTCGGCACGGTCGCCTCCGCGTAGGCGTAGAGGAGCTTGGCCCCGTGCCGGATGATGCCCCGCCACTCCTGGTCGGTACCCGGCAGGAAGCCGGGCACGTCCACGAACGTCACGAGCGGCACGTTGAAGGCATCGCAGGTACGCACGAACCGCGCCCCCTTCACCGCGGAGTCGATGTCGAGCACGCCGGCCAGCGAGCGGGGCTGGTTGCCTACGACTCCGACCACGTGTCCGCCGAGACGGGCAAAGCCGCACACGATGTTCTCGGCGTAGCGCTCGTGCACCTCGAAGAACTCGCCGTCGTCGACGACGAGCTCCACCACCCGCTTGATGTCGTAGGGCTTGGCCGGATCGTCCGGGACGAGCGAGTCCAGCTCGGCCTCCTCCCGGTCAGGCGAGTCGCTCGGCTGCGCGTACGGCGGCTGCTCGAGGTTGTTCTGGGGCAAGAAGGAGAGCAGGTAGCGGGCGTCTTCGAGGCAGGCCTCCTCGTCCGGGCTGATGAACTGCGCCACCCCGGACTTGGCCGCGTGCGTGGCCGCCCCGCCAAGCTCCTCGAACGTCACCTCCTCGCCGGTGACGGTCTTCACGACGTCGGGGCCGGTGATGAACATGTACGAGCTGCCCTCGACCATGAAGATGAAGTCGGTGATCGCCGGCGAGTACACCGCGCCGCCGGCGCACGGCCCCATGACGAGCGAGATCTGCGGGACGACGCCCGAGGCCTGCACGTTGCGCCAGAAGATCTCCGCGTAGCCGGCCAGGGAGACCACCCCCTCCTGGATCCGGGCGCCCCCTGAGTCGTTGATCCCGATCACTGGGCATCCGTACTTGACCGCCAGGTCCATCACCTTGCAGATCTTCTCGGCGAACACCTCGGAGAGCGAGCCGCCGAAGACGGTGAAGTCCTGCGAGAAGACGAAGACCTTGCGGCCGAGGACGGCGCCGTAGCCGGTGACGACGGCATCGCCCCACGGTCGCTTCTCGCGCATCCCGAACTCGGCCTCGCGGTGCCGTGCGTAGCGGTCGAGCTCGACGAACGAGCCGGGATCGAGCAGCTTCTCGATCCGTTCGCGCGCGAGGAGCTTGCCCTGCGACCGCTGCCGCTCGACGCTCCGTTCGCTCGCCTGGTGCGCCGCTTCCTCGCGCAGCGCCGCGAGCTGCTCGAGCTTGCCCTGGGTCGAGTCCTCGGTCGTCGCCATCGCGCCTATAGTCTCACGAGATGGCGCCGTGGGAGACGATCGCGCCGTGCACGCAACGGGCGAACCTGCGGCGAACCATCCGAATCGCCCTGGTCGTCGGGTGCGTGCTGACGATCATCAATCAGCTCGATGTGATCCTGAAGGGAGACGCGACTGCGCTCACCGGGGTCAAGATCGTCCTCAACTTCTGCGTGCCGTTCATCGTCTCGAACCTTGGCGTGATCGCAGCCACGCGTACCGCCCGAGAGCTCTGAGCTAGTGTCCTGAGTCAGAGATTCGTTCACAATATCGGGCAAGGTTGGTGAGGATCTCGTCCGCGGTCTTCGTCCAGACGTAGGGGCGCGGGTTGGCGTTCCGGTGCTCGGCCCAGGCGGTGATGTCCGCTTCGAGTGCTTCGACGCTGGGGTGAGTGCCGCGCTGAAGCTTCTTGGTGGTGAGCTCGGCGAACCAGCGTTCGACGAGGTTGAGCCAGGAGCTGCTCTTGGGGATGAAGTGC
>WNGB01006213.1_pt1 | contig 38031 bp, 21 predicted proteins | sample 5400681 | NCBI WGS metagenome assembly WNGB01 (sample SAMN13153367, study PRJNA577476) | soil metagenome | isolation source: 115 cm soil or saprolite under grassland replicate 2 | place: USA:California | collected 2016-06-15 | reverse complement strand
CGTTGCCGAGTGGAGCACGACGCTGTTACCCTCGGTCGGCTTCACGCTCCTGCTCCCGCCAGGGGGCCGCTTCAGTCCAGAGGAGGTGACATGCGCAAGTACGAGGTCATGCTCATCCTCGATCCCAGCCTGGAAGACAAGGACGCCAAGGCTGCGGTCGACCGGTACCTCAAGACGATCACCAGCCGGGACGGCAAGGTCCTCGAGGTCGATCACTGGGGGAAGCGCCGCTTCGCCTATGAGATCCGGCACATCAACGAGGGCTACTACTCGGTGGTCACGGTCGAGGCCGAGACCGAGACGGTGGACGAGTTCTCCCGTGTGCTCGGCCTGGCCGACAACGTGATCCGGCACAAGGTCGTCCGGCCCGAGGCCGCCGCCTGAGACGGCAGCCAACGACGTTCTCCTTCCCCGCCTGGCCCCTCCGGGGCCTCGTCCCTGCAGGTCGTGCCCGGCCCTGGCCGGCGCGGGATGTGAGTGAGGTGTACTGGTGGCAAGTGACAACCAGGTCGTGCTCGTCGGCAACCTGACCGCCGACCCCGAGTTGAAGTTCACGTCCAACGGCGTCGCGGTGGCCAACTTCCGGCTGGCCGTGACCCCCCGGGTGCGTGACGGTGACACCTGGAGGGACGGCGACACGTCGTTCTTCCGCGTCAACGTCTGGCGCCAGCAGGCCACGAACATCGCCGACACCCTGCAGAAGGGCATGCGGGTGGTGGTCGTCGGCCGGCTGCGGATGCGCTCCTGGGAGACGCCAGAGGGCGAGCAGCGCTCGGTCACCGAGGTCGAGGCCGACGAGATCGGCCCCAGCCTGAAGTTCGCCACCGCCAAGGTGGAGCGCTCCTCCTACAGCGGCGGTGGGGGCGGCGGTGGCGGCGACGACTCGGCCGCCGCGAGCCGCGGCGGCGGACAGTTCAGCGACGAGCCGCCGTTCTGAGACACGGCCGGACCGCTCCGCGCGGTCCGGCCAGGAGGAACCACACGCGATGCCGAAGAGCACGTTCCAGCGCAAGCCGAAGCGCAAGTTCTGTCAGTTCTGCGCGGACAAGCAGGACTTCGTCGACTACAAGGACATCAACCTGCTGCGCAAGTTCATGAGCGACCGGGGCAAGATCCGCGCCCGCCGCGTCACCGGCAACTGCGCGCAGCACCAGCGAGACGTGGCCACCGCGATCAAGAACGCCCGAGAGATGGCGCTGCTGCCCTACTCGATCCGCTGAGAGGAAGTCGTGAAGGTCATCCTGAACCAGGAGGTCCGCGGGGTCGGCTCCCCCGGGGACATCGTCGACGTGGCCGACGGCTACGGTCGCAACTACCTGCTGCCGCGCAACCTGGCCCGGCTCGCCACGCCGGGCGCCGTGCGCCAGGCCGAGGGCATCCGCGCCCGCCGGGTCGCCCGCGAGATCGCCGACCTCGAGCAGGCCCGCACCATCGCGGCACACCTCGAGTCGCTGCGCGTGGTGATCCCGGCCAAGGCCGGGACCGAGGGCAGGCTGTTCGGCTCCGTGACCACGCCGCAGATCGTCGAGGCGGTCGAGCGCACCGGCGGCACCGCCATCGACCGCCGCCGCATCCACCTCGACGCCCCCATCAAGCAGACCGGCGGCCACCAGGTGACCGTCCGCCTCCACCCCGAGGTCGAGGCGACCGTGAACCTGGAGATCGTGCCCGCATAGACGACCGGCCAGACGGTACCGCGGCAAGGAGCAGCGCATGGCCATCCGCCCCTCGCTAGCCGAAGGCGGTTCGCCAGGCGACTCCTCGCCGTCGTACGAGCGTGTCCCTCCGCACAACATCGAGGCCGAGGAGAGCGTCCTCGGCTCGATGCTGCTGTCCAAGAACGCCATCGCCGAGGCGCTCGAGCTCCTCAGCGAGGAGGACTTCTACCGCCCGGCCCACCGCACCGTCTTCCGCACCGTGCTGGAGCTCTACTCCCGCGGCCAGGCGGTCGACGCCGTGACCGTGGCCGAGCACCTGCGCCGCGACGGGGTGCTGCAGGACATCGGCGGCGCTCCCTTCCTGTTCACGCTCGTGTCCGGCGTCCCGACCGCCGCCAACTCCGGCTACTACGCGCGCATCGTCAAGGAGGCCGGCACCCTGCGGCGCCTGATCGACGTCGGCACCCGCATCGTGCAGCTCGGCTTCGAGACGCCGCAGGACACCGAGCGCGCCGTCGACCTGGCCGAGTCGCTCGTCTACCAGGTCGCCCAGGGCCGCGTGAGCGAGGACTACCAGAGCCTCCGCGAGGTCCTGACCGGCACGCTGGAGGCGATCGAGCGCCTGCACGACGACCGCCGCGAGATCACCGGCATCCCCACCGGCTTCCCCGACCTTGACCGCCTCACCTCTGGCCTGCAGAACTCCAACCTGGTGATCGTCGCGGCGCGCCCCGCCGTCGGCAAGGCGCTGGCGCTCGACACCCCACTGCCTACGCCGGCCGGCTGGACCACCATGGGCGACGTCGCGGTCGGGGATGAGCTGATCGGCGTGGACGGCAAGCCGACGACCGTGGTCGCGGCGACCGACGTCGTGCACGGCCGACCGTGCTACGAGGTCGAGTTCTCGGACGGGACCGTGATCGTCGCCGACGGGCAACACCAGTGGCTGACCGAGACCCGGGCGTCGCGCAAGTCGGCATGGGCGGCCTCCCGCCACTACAACCGCACCCGCACGCAGCGGACCTTCCCTTCCGTCAAGACCACCGAGGAGGTCCTCGCGACCCTTCGCTGCAACGGCACCGAGCGCCGGCTGAACCACGCCGTGGTCAATGCCAGGCCACTCGAGCTGCCCGAGCAGGACTTGCCGCTGCCGCCCTACGCGCTCGGAGCGTGGCTGGGTGACGGGCATGCAACCAGCGCGAGGATCACCACCGCCGACCCCGAGCTGGTCGTCTACCTGGAGGCGGACGGCCTCCGGGTGGTGCCCAGGGGTGGGCTGCTCTATGGCCTGCACTGGCCTGAACGGCCACCGGTTGCGCGCGGCACGGTCGAAGGGATTCTGCGCAGCCTCGAAGTCCTGGGTGAGAAGCACATCCCGGCGAGGTACCTGCGGGCTTCGGAGGCGCAGCGACGGGCGCTCCTGGCCGGCCTGCTGGACACCGACGGGACTGTCGCCGGCGGCGGGGCGGTGCAGTTCCGCTCGACCTCGCGTCGTCTTACCGAGGACACTCGCGAGTTGATCGTGAGTCTCGGTTACCGCTGCACCGTGACCCCGAAGCGGGTCAAGGGACGGACCGAGGCCTCGTCCACGGCGTACAACCTCACGTTCTCGACCACCGACGATGTCTTCCGCCTTGAGCGCAAGCGCCTGGTGCACAAGGAACGGAAGGGCCCAGGCCGCACCGGCAGGCGCTACGTCACCGCCGTGCGGTCGGTGCCCAGCGTGCCGGTGCGCTGCGTCGAGGTCGACAGCCCCGATCATCTCTACCTCGCCAGCCGGTCGATGCTCCCCACGCACAACTCGACCCTCGGGCTGGACTTCGCCAGGCACGCGGCCGTGCGGTCGCAGGTGCCGACGGTGGTGTTCTCCCTCGAGATGAGCAAGACGGAGCTGGTGCAGCGGCTCATGTGCGCCGAGTGCACGGTGGACATGCAGCGGCTGCGTACCGGCCGGATGGAGGAGTCGGACTGGACGCGCCTGACCCGTTCCCTCGGCAAGCTGGCCGAGGCGCCGCTGTTCATCGACGACTCGGCCTCGGTCACCATGATGGAGATCCGCGCCAAGTGCCGCCGCCTCAAGCAGCGCCACGGCCTCGGCCTGGTGGTCGTCGACTACCTGCAGCTCATGCAGCCGGCCAAGCGCTTCGACAACCGCCAGCAGGAGGTCAGCGAGATCTCCCGCTCCCTCAAGCTCCTCGCCAAGGAGCTCGAGGTCCCGGTGGTCGCCATCTCCCAGCTCTCCCGCCAGCCGGAGAGCCGCTCGGACCGGCGTCCTCTCTTGAGCGACCTACGCGAAAGTGGCTGCCTCACCGCCGACACGCGGGTCACCCGCGCCGACACCGGCGCAGAGGTGAGCCTCGGCGAGCTGTTGGCCCGTGGCGAGCGGGACATCCCGGTCTGGACCTTGGACGACGACCTCCGGCTGGTTCGCGGGACGATGACCCATGTATTCCCGAGCGGGATCAAGCCCGTCTTCGAGCTCCGCCTCGCCTCCGGGCGCCACGTCAAGGCCAGCGCCAACCACCCCTTCCTCACCCTCGACGGTTGGCGCCCCTTGGCTGAGCTCGCAGTCGGCGACCGCTTGGCAACTCCACGCACGATCCCAGAGCCGAGCGACTTCACCGTCTGGGCGGACTCTGAGGTCGTGATGCTGGCGCATCTGTTGGGTGATGGCTGTTTCGTCTTTCGACAGCCTATCCATTACACCAGCGCGGATCCTGCCAACCTCGAGGCGGTCGAGCAGGCGGCTTCGCACTTCGGTACCACACCCCGTCGGGTCGCCCAGAGCGCCCGGCTGGCTCGAGTCGCATCAGTGCTCGAAGACGATCGCTTGGCTCGAGTGGCCTCCTCTGACGTGTTCTGGGACTCGATCGAGGCCATCGAGCCGCTCGGTGATCAGCCGGTGTACGACGCGACCGTCCTCGGCACTCACAACTTCATCGCCGACGGGATCGTCGCCCACAACTCGCTGGAGCAGGATGCGGACGTCGTGCTGTTCATCTACCGCGATGAGCTGTAACGACAAGGAGACCGAGCGCAAGGGCGAGGCCGACCTGATCCTGGCCAAGCACCGTAACGGTCCCACCGATACGGTGGTGGTCACCTTCCAGGGGCAGTACTCGCGCTTCTTCCCCATGGCTCCGCGCAGCATGTAGCGGTGTAGGGTCCACGTGAAGATGTCCAATTCCACGGATACTTGTCCACTGCATGTCCAATTGGACAAGTAGCGTGGACGGCAGGCTTGGGGTCGAGCCTTGAGCGGCCCATAGGCTTGAGACCAGCAGCAGCCCTGCCGCAACATCGTGGCCCCGGCTTCTTCGCATCACCGGAGCGGTCGCGTCCACTACGTCCCTCGCTCAATGCGTTTAGCGGTCCGCACAAAGCGGTCCCTTGCGCACGAATTGGCGGGGAGGATTCCCGCCCCATGACCGCCACGATGACTTACATAGGCCGGCGGCGGATGCTCCCGCCTGGCTGGCTGGGTCTGGCGCAGTGGCGGGTTCGGTGAGATGCTATTTGAGCGTGGGGTGACCCGATGAGGGCGGGGGGCTAGCTCGATCGCTCTGCCCGCGGCGTCGTTGCAGCGTGTTGGGCCGCCACTCGCCGTGGAGGGGCAGCTGATGCGGCACAAGGGCTGCGGATAGTGGCCAGGTTTAGTCCCGCCCGGCTCACCCCGGCCGTCCTGGCAGCCGCCTTAGTCTTGTCGTCGCTGGCATGTGTGCCTCGGTCGACTGGGCGGACGGCCGCCGCGGGGGAGCCACCGCCGGGGGGCCTGGTGGACAGCGCGCCGAACTTTGGTTGGACGCAGGGGGAGTTCTCGGTCGGCCACGACGGTTCAGCGCACTACAATGTGCCGTTGTGGGTGCCGCCCGGCCGCGGTGCGGTCACCCCGCAGCTGTCCTTGTCCTACAGCAGCCAGGACGGCAACGGGTTCCTGGGCGTGGGCTGGTCTTTGGGTGGGTTGCCGGCGATCTCGTGGTGTGGGCGCACGATCGCGCAGGACGGCTATACCGACGGTGGGCACTTCGATGGCACGGGTGCGCTCTGCCTGGATGGCAACCGGTTGGTTCCGATCTCGCCGCAGGGGTTGCCGGTGCGGGAGTACCGCACCGAGCAGGAGACCTTTACCCGGATCATCGCCTACGAGACCCAAGACAACGTCCCGAATTTCTTTAAGGTCTTCACGAAGGACGGGAAGATCCTCACGTTTGGGGGCAGCGCCGAGGCGCGGGTGCAACCCTACCTGCTGATGGGTAGCCCTTTGCCTGAGCCGTCGCTGGTGCGGCTGCCCGGGGCACCGCGGGCGACCACCGCTTGGGCTCTGGACAGGATCGAGGACCGTAACGGTAATGCCGCCACCGTCGAGTACACCCGCACGGAGGGAGACGCGGCGGGGCTGTGGTGGACGCAAGTTCGACCGGCGCAGATCAGCTACGCCCCGAACCGACAGGTGCGGTTCATCTACGACGACATCCGCCCGGACAAGATCGATGGCTTCTCGGGCGGTACGCACACCCGCACCGATATGCGGATGAGCCGGATCGAGATGTGGGGTGGCCCGGAGGGCGGGGAGCCGGAGCTGCTGCGCCAATACAGAATCAGATATCGAATAAATGGCATTACTGGTCGAAGCTTGCTGGCCTTGGTCACCGAATGTGATGGTGCCGATCGCGAACTGGAATCCACGAGTAGCGCGACGAGAAAGTGCAAGGTGGGTCTGCCGTTCGAGTACTCGCTGGGCCGCTACGAGTTTGAGCCGATCGATGTCCCTTTCGACGAGGCATCTGATCCCCATGAGGCCACTCCCATTTCGGTGGTAGAGGTCAATGGTGACGGCCGCAGCGACCTGAACATCGACGATAAGCTACGAATCTCCATGAGGTACCCCGGCGGCGACAATTTCACCCCACTGAAACCGGGTGGGGTGCGCGAAGGGCAGACCTCGGACGTCGACGCGGATGGGCTTCCTGAGGTGCTCACCGAGGTCGACGACGACGAGCACGGTCCCGGTTACCGGTATCAGCTGCACCAGCCAGTGCACGGCCCGCCGACCGGCTCGAGATTCGAAGCGGTCCCCGGCAAGCTCGGCGAGTGGCGCCCTCGCGACGGTATCCATTGGCCTGTGTATCTGGCCGATCTGAACGGCGATGGTCTGCCGGACTTCGTTGGAACCGCGCACAAGGCCGATGAGCCGTGGTCGTACCAGCGCAACAACGGGGGTTACCAGTTCGCAAAGTCGGTGGAGGCCTTCACCCGGCGCAATATGGCCTTTGGCAACTTCGCGGTGGACACCGACGGCGACGGGCGCACCGAACTAATCAGCGCGGAACAAATCACCGGTGAACCGGGCTGGGTGAGCTGGGGTTTGAACGCACAGGGTGACGTGGTGAATAGGCTGGTGAATCTGCGGGAAGCGCGATGGGGAATCCACTTCGGCGACATCAACGGTGACGGCCTGGTCGACGCGGTGTTTCCTAACGACTCGCCTGACCACCCCGGTGAGCTGCGGGTGCAGCTCAACAGCGGTAACGGGTTCGGCTCCCGGTTGACCGCGGACAGCCCGGACGGATATACAGCGCCGCCGTATATCATCCCGCCGGTTCCGCAGAAGCCGCTGACCGACGTCGGGGTACGGGTGGTCGACTTCAATGGCGACGGACGCGACGACGTGCTGGTGTTCCATGGGGGCAAGCCCAACCATGGGGACACCTCCAGGGGGCTGCAGGTCTACACATGGACGGACAACGCCTTCGTCCGGGCTGAGCTCAACCTCGGCATCGGTGAAGGCACCGGAGGTTCCTGGGAAAACACACAGGTCCTCGACCTCGACGGGGACGGCACGCTAGACCTGATCAACGCCGACAAGGACGGGCGGCTACGGGCCTTCCGCAGGTTGGGCGGAGTCCCGGATCAACTGATCCGGATCGGCTACGGGTACCCCCGCGGCCGCACCGAGATCCGCTACACCACGCTGGCCGACCGCAAGGTGCACATCCCGGGCACCTGTACCTACCCGCAGACCTGTCCCGTCAGCGGCGGCAGCGTGGTGGCCGAACACAGCGTCGCCTCGGATTTCGGCCCCGGCGCCGAGCCCACCTGGGACGTATACGGGCACAAGTACGAGGGGGCGCGCGCGGACCTGCACGGCCGGGGGTGGCTCGGGTTCGCCAAGCACACCGTCACCCGGGCGGCTACCGGCGCCACCACGGTGACCGAGTTCGACAACGAGACCCCCGATCCGGCCACCAAGACCTACCCCTTCGCCCACCTGCCCAAAAAAGAGACCTACACGGTCAAGAACGTGAACGATGGCCCCGGGCGCGAGTTCCAGAGCATCACCACCAACGACTACGAACCCCGCCATTTCGAGAGCGGCACCTACACGGTGGAACAGCGCACCGCTACCGCCACCGAGCTGGAACGCCGCGTAGGCACGAGCACATGGCGGACGCTGCGCACTACCACCACCACGACCAGCTACGACGAGTTCGGTAACCCCGACACCGTCAGGTCGGCCACCACCAACGGCCGCACCCTCACCCAGGACCTCGGCTACCGCAACGACACGGCCGCCTGGCTGATCGGGCTGAAAACCGGCGCCGTCAGCACCGGCTGTACCAGCGCCGGGGTCTGCACGACGCGCGAGTCAACCTTCGACTACGACGACAAGGGCAACCCGACGATCACGGTGGTGGAGCCGAACCGGCCGAGGTTGAAGCTGACCACCACCACCGGGTACGGCCCGTTCGGCGTGGTCACCTCGGTCACCCGAACCAACAACGCCGGGCACAGCCGCACCGATAGACGCGAGTACAACAACGCCGACCAGCTGTATCCCACCGACAGAATCAACGCGGCCGGTCATCGAACCCTCATCGAGACGCACTCCGGGCTCGGGGTGCCCCTCCGCACCACCGACCCCAACGGGGTGCCGATCACGTTCCGCTACGACCGGTTCGGCCGGTTGCGGGAGACCAACCGTGCCGACGGCAGCTTCGAACACATCACCCACCGCTACCTCGGTGATCGGCAACTCACCACCACCACGGTTGCCGGCGGCGGGGAGACCGCTGAGCTGGTCGACCAGCTCGGCCGGACCCGCGAGCGGCGGGTCAAGACGTTCGACGGACGCATCGCCACCACCTACACCGACTATGATCCCGTCAGTCAAGGGGTATGGCGGACTTCCCGCCCGGCGCTGCCCGGCGAAGCGCGGCAGGACACCGTGACGCGCTATGACAATCGCGGCCGTGTCACCTCCGTCACCGCGCCGGACGGGGCGCGGGTGCGGCACACGTACGTCAACCGCGCCACCCACACCTACGACGCCAAGGGCGTGCACAGCTCCGCCATTGACACCGTGGACGGGCAGGTGGACTTCGTCGACGAGGACGACCCGAACTCCACCAACTGGCTGCGTACCCAGTTCGGGTATGGCCCATTCGGCGAGACAACCAAGATTGTCGCCCCGGACAAGACCTCGCAAACCATGCACCACGACCCGCTCGGCCGACCAGATCGCGTGAAAGTGCCCAGCAGCGGCATCACCAAAACCACCTACAACGCCTTTGGCGAGGTGGACAGCGTCACCGATGCGGAGAACCGCGTCACCACCTTCGACGAGTACGACCCTCTGGGCCGGGTGAAGAAGAAGACCTCTCCCGACGGGGTAGCGACCAACACCTGGGACACGGCCACCCACGGAATCGGCAAGCTCGACCAGGCCAGCAGCAGCGATGGCGTCACGATCGGCCACACCTACGACGAGTTGGGCAGGGACGCCACGACGACCTGGACGATCCAGGGGACCCGGTACGAGTTCGGCTACGGCTACGACGACATCGGCCGGCGTGACTGCATCACCTACCCGGTGATCCCCGGCGCGGCCGGGCCCGGCGCCGCCGATCGGCTCACCGTTGGGCACGTCCACAACCCCCACGGCTACCTGGCCCAGGTCAAGCACGGCTGCCAGGTCGGCGGCCAGGTGTACTGGGCGGCCGAGGCCAGAAACGGCGCCGGCCAGCTCAAACGCGAGCGCCTCGGCAACGGCGTGGTCACCACCCGCGTCTACCGGCCCGCCACCGGACTGCTCGGCCGCATCCTGGCCACCGGCCCCGGTGCGGTGGGCACGCTCAGCGAAATCGCCTACGGCTACGACGACAACCGCAACGTGACCCGGCGAAGCGACCTGGCTCACCAACGGGTCGAGACCTATCACTATGACGCGCTCAACCGGCTCGACCGCTGGACGACCCGGAACACCGAATCCACACAACCCGGGGAGAACACTGCCTACACCTACGACTCCGTCGGCAACCTCAAGACCGAGACCGCCCAGTCGCCGAACCAGCCAGAAACGACCACGACCTACCGATACGGGGAGCACGGCGCACCGGCACACTGGCTGACCTCACGCAACGACCAAGTGTACGGCTACGACCGCACCGGCCAGCAGACCAGCGGCCCGCAGCGCACCGTGCAGTACAACAGCTCCGGACTGCCCACGGTACTCGACTGGGGCATCGGCCAAGGCCAAGGCCACGAAACCGAGTTCGCCTACGACCCGGCCGGCGATCGCGTACTCAAACGCGACGGTGACCAGACAATCGTCACCGTCGGGGGGCTGTTCGAACGCCGCACCCCCGCCGGCACCGGCGGCGGCAACGAGATCCACAATCTGCACAACATCGTCGTCGACGGGCGCGTCGTCGCACAGGTCAACCGGTCCCAGAAGGCATCCGGTGGCGTGAACCCGCTGAGCGATGTGACCTACCTGCACAACGACCTGCAGGGCACCACCGTCGCGCTCACCAACCACAACGGCGAACCGATCGGAGCCGACGACCCGTCCCTGCGCGAGCTGTTCTATGACCCGTTCGGCCGCCGCATCGATGCCCAGAACGATCCCCTGGACGACAGCAGGCGGGGCGGCCCCCGGCAGGGCTACACCGGCCACGAACACGACGACGAGTACGGCCTCATCAACATGAAGGGCCGCATCTACGACCCCGAGGCCCGGCGCTTCCTCACCCCCGACCCCATCCAACAGCCAGCATCCAGCCAAACCCACAACCGCTACAGCTATGTCCAGAACAACCCAGCCACCCTCACCGACGCGACCGGGTATGTTTGGGATCCCCCCACGGGCGGCGGCACCGGGCCGTTCAACCCGTCGGGACCCGACTACGGCACTGGGACGCCCGATTGGGGTTGGGAACAGGCAGGCTCGATCTACTGTGCGATGAACCCATCGCCCGAGATCTGCGGCGCAGGCCGCGCCGAAAACCCGTTCCTGAATGGCAGTCTCAACGCGACCCCGACCTCAACCGATGCCGAGCCAACGCCCAGCTCCGACGACGACACCTCAAGCACCGCCGACGACGACTCCGTGGCGACGGCAGCGTTGGCGGCGGCTGCGAATGCCATGTGTGAGTCCGAGGGAGGTGCCCCTTGCCAGCCCGGCGAAGTCATCCAGGTTCAGGGGGTCAAGGCTGACGAGCCCGTCGACCGCGAAGGAGCAACCGCGGGCACCGGATTCTGGGACAGGGTAAAGACCGGGAGCGACATCGTCGGCGTTCTTAGTGTGCTGATGGAGGGCGCCAAGAGGACACCGTTCGGCAAGGTCGTGGAGGCCGTGGACTTTTTTTCAGACTGGTGGTTGAGCGTACCCCTGGGTGCCCGCGAGGTCGCCGGGGCGAAAGGCGGACTGCAAACCGTAGGCGCCAGCGTGGGCCTGGCGGGGTCGATCGTCGAGAGAAGCGCCGGCTTGATCAGCAGCGCCATCTCGGCTGTCGGTGGCGCCGCGGTGGCATATCCAAGGGTGGCTTCGGTGGTCGGAGGCATCGGCCGAGGCGCGGCCAGATTGGGAGCCGCCCTTGTTGTCGCCGAGATCGTAGTTCGTATATACATCATCCGCACAGACCCGGAGCAAGCAGCAGCCCTACGGGACGAGGACCTACGTGACTATCTGTTCGAACGGACGGGAAGCGGCGAAGTCTGGTAACCGTCCGAGGCGCGGGGGTAGGTACATCTCTTGATATCCGAGCAGCGCGTAAGGTCCCACAGTCCGAGTCAGCGCAAGCACGACTCGCTAAGGGTGGCGATGGCCACCGCGAGGCCCGAGCCCCGACCCACGATGCTCAGGAGTCCTGCAAGGTAGATGACCACGGCGGCATAGCCCAGAGCGAGCATGGCCGTGAGCAGGCCGTGAACAATGCGGTGGGTTCCGACGGTCGACATGACTGGCGAACCTCCTCAGCCAGGTGCTTCGACCACAGCATCCCCGTCGACCATTCCCGCATCGTTACGAGCTCCCTCCCTTTCCCCACTGACGAGGCCTCCTTCGGGGACCCGGTAGGTGGACGCTGAGGGATTGGACAGGTATCCGCGGACGGCGAGTGGACAACAAGCGCGGACAAGGCCCATGGCCGCAGGTCGATTGGACAAGTCCACCTGGAACCTACAAGCGGCTGTAGGGTCCGCAGATAGATGTCCAATTCCACAGTTACTTGTCCACTAAATGTCCAATTGGACAAGTGGCGTGGACGGAGGCTCAAGTCCGAGCAGCAGGCCTCCCCAACGTCCTGGCACGGCTCCGTGATGCCACCGGAGCAGCCAGCCACATACTTCCTTGCTCGACGCGGCCCGACATCTCGCTCGTCCGCCCCCATCCGGGAATCCGCAGACAAGGCTGGTGCAACTCCCCAGGACATCTGGAACGCACCCGCAATGTGGAGCTGCCACGCAACCTCGCGGCGTTCCTTCCGATACGACAGGACAAGGGGTGGTGCGGCGAGTCGGCGTGCCCCTGGAATTCGTTCCACAAATGATCCGCAGTGGCGGATCGAGCAGGAGGTCGTTGTGGTCGGCCTTGATGAGACTCAGCTCTCTTACCGACACGCGGACGGTAGTCAGCGCACTGTCGCGCTCGACCGTATCCGCGCGCAGGAGCTGGCGACGGCCAGCCCTTGGCGAACGTTTCGCTCGTACCGCGGGCAGCCGTTCTACTCGGGAATGTACTGGTCAGCTACCATGCAGGCGCACGTGATCTACGAGAGCCGACTGGAGTTGGCTCGGCTCCTGCTCGCAGATTTCGACCGGATGGTCGCGACTATCGTCGCCCAGCCGTTCCAGCTCACCGCGCGGACCGGTGGTCGAACACGCCGGCATGTGCCGGATTTCCTGTTGCGGGACGAAGGTGGCGCGGCGACCGTGGTGGACGTTAAGCCCGCCGCTCTACTCGCCGAGCCGACCGTCGCCCGCACCATCGCCTGGGCGGGCAAGCTGATCGAAGCCCGCGGATGGCGGTTCGAGGTGTGGTCGGGCTGCGACAGCGTACTGCTGGGCAACGTGCGGTTCCTCGCTGGCTATCGAAGACCGTGGCTCTTCACAGAGGACCTCCTAGATGAGGTGCTGGCCGCAGTCAGCGACGGCGACACCATCGCGGCAGTCGAACGACGCCTGTCACCCCGCCACCATGCACGCACCACCCGTCCGGCGCTGCTGCACCTGGTGTGGCGCGGTGAGCTCATCGCTGACCTCGTCCAGGTACTCAGTGGTGCAACGACCCTGCGGAGGACCCAGGAGCGAGCCGCATGAACGAACAGGTCGGCACCCTGACCGTGGGAGCGCTGCTGCGCCACGACGGAGAGGTCTTCCAGGTAGTCGACTTCACCGCCCGGCGGGTCACGCTGCGGTCGACAACTGGGCGTGAGCGGCAAGTCGAGATCGGCTGGCTGCTCGGCCACCCGTCCACCGAGTTCCTAGGCGCCGGTCTCGGACAGCCGCCAGCAGTCGGGCCCGAGTTCGCAGCCCTCAGCGAGAGCCAGCACGCTGCGCTCGCCGAACAGGCCGCCCACGTCCGCGAGGTCCTCAGCGGCTACCGATCCGGCAGCGCCTACCTGGCGAGCGTGGACGAACCACGGCCGGCCTATGACCCGGCGGTACCGATGATGGCGCGTTACCGGGCGAAGGCGGCCGAGCTCCGCATCGACGAGCGGACCGTGCGCCGCTGGGTGAAGGCCTATCAACAAGACGGCGCAGCTGGGCTACTCGACGGCCGAGAGGCCAGTCGAGCCCATCCCCTCGCAGGGGTTGACCCTCGCTGGCTGGACATGTGCCGCACCGTCCTCAAGGAGCACACCGACGCCAGCCGGCCGACCCATGGCATAGTGCTTGCCCGCGTGGCCGCCCGGCTGGAACAAGAGTACGGGCCGGGACAGGTGCCACTCCCGGGCCGCAGTAAGGCGTATGCGGTGCTCGGTGAGATCACCCGCGGGACGAACGCGTTCACGGGTAGCACCAAGGCTAAGCGGTCGATTGCGAACCGACCCGTCGGCGTCTACGGCAAGCTCCGCGCCACCCGCCCAGGCGAGTACCTGCTGCTCGATACGACCCCTCTGGACGTGTTCGCGATGGAGCCCGTCACCCTGCGCTGGGTCGGGGCGGAGCTCACAATCGCCATTGACCTGTACAGCCGCTGCATCGCCGGCTTGCGACTAACACCGATGTCGACCAAGTCGGTCGACGTCGCCGCGGTGCTGTTCGAAGCCCTCCGGCCACCCACCACTCCAGGCACCCGTCTTGCCGAGTCGCTGGCAGGCCTGGGCACCGACGCCCGCTGGCCCTACCAGGGCGTGCCTCGCGCCGTCGTGGTCGACGCTGACCTGCTCGCCGACCAGGACGGCCAGCCGCTGCTGCCGTCCGTGGCGGCTGAGACGATCGTGGTGGACCGCGGCAAGATCTACGTGTCAGAACATCTCACCAGTGTCTGCGCCCGCCTTGGCATCTCGATCCAGCCGGCCCGCCCCGACAAGCCGACCGACAAGGCGGCGGTCGAGCGGTTCTTCCGGACACTTCGAGAGGACCTGCTGCAGGCGCTGCCCGCCTACAAGGGTCCGGACGTCCACAGCCGCGGCCGCGACGTCGAAGACCAGGCGTACTACTTCCTCGACGAGCTGGAACAGATCATCCGCGAGTGGGTCGCGATCTGCTACCACACCAGCCCACATGATGGGCTCGCGATTCCCGAAATCCCAGGTCTGGGTATCTCCCCGAACCAAATGTACGAGCACGGCGTCGAGCGCGCTGGCTTTCTGCAGACGCTGCCCCGCGCCGACTGGGCCTATGACTTCCTTCCGGTTGAATGGCGCACCATTCAGCACTACGGGGTGGAGGTCGGCCGGCTGCGCTACAACGGGCCGGCGCTGACGCCCTACAGGAACCGGACCAGCTCCTACACCGGTATGCACGCCGGCAAGTGGCCGCTGCGTGTCGACGACGACGACATCCGCCGTGTCTACTTCCAGGATCCAGCCGACAACAGCTGGCATGCGCTGCTCTGGGAGCATGCCGAGTCCCTCGACGGCCCGTTCAGCAGGGAGGCACTCGTCTACGCTCGCAGGCTGGCGGCCGAGACCGAGCGCTTCCCCGACGATCTGCGCGCCATGGCACGGCTGTTGGAACGGTGGGACGCCGGGCTCATCCGCAACCCGACCGAGCGGCGCATGGCTGTGCGCCTCTCGCAGCAACGCTCCACCCTTATTGAGGCTGCCGACACCCGGTCGTCGCCGCAAGACGACGTGGGGCGACTCCCGACCGTACGGGCGCTGGCACCCGGCGGCCGGTCGCCAGCTTTGGGCGTCGACGAGGCCCAGCCCGCTACACAAGGCGACGACGACGACGAGCGCGACCTGGCCGCCGAAGCGGACGTCGACCTGCATGATGCGGCATCGGGCGAGGAACTCAGCGACGAGGAGTTCTACGCCGAGGCGATGTGGCCGGTGCGATGAGCCATCAACCCCAGTCGACCCGCAAAGCAACAGCGAACGTCGTCAGCGTGCTGGTCTCACAGGAACGCGCCTACAGCCTCTCGGCCAAAGAGGGCTGGTTTGAAATGGTCGACGCGCCGGACCGCAAGCGACCGCCGACCAAGACGATCAAGCAACTCGCAGCGCTGAGCGACGGCCAACGGTTGCGGTACGACGAGCTTCGTGCGGTCTGGCATGCCAACCTCGGGCCAATCCAGACACCGCAGCTTGCACAGGTCCATGAAGACCTGTGGGAGATCGTGGACAGCAACCGGCAGGACGGTGACAAGGTCAAGGGTGCCGCCTCGATCGACGCCCACCCCGGATTGGGAAAGACGACCATTGCAGTTGCGTTCGGCCGCGACTTCCATCGCCGCCAGATCGAGCTGTACGGGGAAGACAGCACCAGCGGCGACCAGCGCATCCCGGTCGTCTACCTCGCCCTCACCGGCACGACGACCATGTGGACGCTGAACTCGATGCTCTGCCGGTTCTACGCCCACCCCGGCGCCGAAAGCGGCAACGCCACCCAACTGGCCGGTCGCGCCGCTGACTGCGTGCTCAGCTGCGACACCAAGCTCGTCATCATCGACGACGTGCACTTCCTGGACATGAACCGCCAGGACAGCCGTGCCGTCGCCAACCACTTCAAATGGCTCGCCAACCAGTTTCCAGTCACGTTCGTGTTCGTCGGGGTCGGACTTGCCGACCGGGGCTTGCTCACCGAGGGCCTTGGGCTCGCGGATGCCGCGTACGCGCAGACCGGCCGGCGTTGGACTCCGCTTACCGTCACGCCGTTTGAGGTCCACACCGAAAACGGCCGGAAGACTTGGCGACGGTTGCTGCTCGGCATCGAACAGATGCTGGTGCTCGCCAACAAGCACCACGGCATGGTCGCAGACGACTTGGCCGACTACCTGTACGCCCGCAGCACCGGCCACTTCGCGTCGCTGATGACGTTGGTGACCCGCGGCTGCCACCGGGCGATCAAGAGCGGGGAGGAGCGGCTCACCGCCGAGCTACTGGACCGCGTCAAGAACGACGCTGCCGCCGAGCAAGCCCGACGCGAGCTCATGGCATCCTTCGGGGCGGGCCGCCTTACTGCTCGCCCTCGCGCTCGAGACGCCAAGGCCAAGCACATAGGCATTTCCAGGAGCGCCAACTCCGCCGCAGGTCGTGGTGAGCGTCGCCGCCGACCACGACCATGAACTCGACATGTCCAGTCCCCTAGACCCTGTTCCGCATGGTGCCGATCCACGCGTGCTGCCCATCCGGCTGGCACCAGTTCCCGACGAGGCTTTTGACAGCTGGCTGGACCGGTACGCCGCTCGCCTGCAGGCCCGGCTGGTTGACGTGGTTGAAGGGATCGGCCTCAGGCGCCCTGGCAGGACGCCTGATGGTCGCATCCCGGCACTGCCGAACTGGACGGTGGCGCTGCGCCGAGCCGAGGTCGATCGGATCGCCCATGCCACCGGCGTAGACGCGAAGCTGCTCGCCGGTCTGACCTTGCAGCGTTACGACGGCATCGCCGTGCTGCTAGATATACGGACGCGGCAGGTGCGCCGATCGCGGCTGTGGGGACGGGGCAGCGGTTCCCGTTTCTGCCCAGCTTGCCTTGCCGAAACCGGCGGGTGCTGGCCGCTGATGTGGCGGCTGTCGTGGAGCTTCTGCTGCCCACGGCACCGTGTGCTGCTGATCGACCATTGCCCGCAGTGCGGCCGCACGCCACGGTCGAGTAGGCTGCGGATGCTTCACATCCCCCAGCCGGGCCGGTGCAGCGCCCCCAGCCGCCGCTCGGATGGAGCCGTCGGCGCCTTCGGTGAGCGCTGCGGCTATGAGCTGGCGGAAAGCAGAGCCGAGCCGGTCGACACGCTCGATGGAATCCTCGATGCGCAGGCGTTCATTAACGGCCTTCTGGACCGCACCGACAACGCCGCTGCCGTAAGTGGGATCCATGGCGAGACGCTCTCGACCGCAGAGGTGCTCGCCGACCTCAAGGCGGTCGCCACTGGCGTCCTCACCGTCCTAGCCGAGGACGACCTTACGCAACTCCCGCCGCCCATCCGTGAACGGCTTGGCAGCGTTGGCGTTGCCCCCAGAGCCGAGGGCAGGCGCGCGCAACGTCCTGGGTTCCTGGCGCCACGCACCGCTGCCCGCACGGCGGTCGCCGTCAGCAAGGCCGTCGAGGTCGTAGCCGCACCCGACATCGATGCCGCGGCTAACCAAGTCGGCTGGATCATCGATCGGATGCGCCGCCGCCGCCCGGACATCACCCCGAGCGGCGTCACCGGATCGTGGGGAGCCTGTAGCCCGGTCTTGCAGGCGGTGGTCCTGCGCGCCCTGGACTCGGCGCTTCGCCCATCGGACCGGTTGCGGTATCGCACCGCCACGTCCCACCCCAGCTACCCGCCGTCCGAGAGTGCTGCCGACGGGATCGACGCACGCGCCGCCAAGCTCCCGCAGCAGCTCTGGCCGGCATGGGCGCTCCGCCTCATGCCGCCCTCCGGCTACCACTTCCTGACCTTCCGAAGGGTGGTCAGCACCGCTCTGCTGCTGCCGGGCGGCCGCCGCCCTCGCGAAGCGCTACTCCCCCTGCTCGGGCAGCCCTTCGGGCGGCGCTCCTTCGACCACGTCATGGGCAACCTCGCTGACTGCGGCGATCTCGACACGGTCCTTCGCATCCTCTCCATCCTCGCCTCGCGTCTCGACGTTGCCGAGGTGCCCATCGACTACCAGCGCCGCCGCCGCCTGTTCGGGTCGACGATGCTGCTGCCCGACGACGTGTGGAAGGCGTGCTGCACCCGAGCCGACGTGGCGGCCACCGAGCACAAACGTCAGCACGCCGAACGCTACCTGCTCGAACTGATCACTGGCAGCCCGGACAGCTCCCATCCGCCGCTCGGCCCCCTCACCATGAAGACCGCCAGCGCCTACGCTGCTTTCTGTGCCTCCGTTCGGCCAGCACTGGCCGAACGCCTGCGGGCCACCGCTGAGCGGCAACTCGCCGAGCAAGGTGTTGATGAGCCGCTGACCTGGGAGCCTCCGTTCGAGTGGGTCAATGCGCCTACTTGGCCAGGTCCGCACATCGACAGCATCCAGCCAGCCAAGCTGCGGCGGCTACTCATCGACGAGGGGCGCTCGTTCAGCGATGCCGCCGCGACGCTCGGCACAACCAGCGACCACGTCCGCCTGTTACTGATCAGGCATCCCATGGGCCCGCTGAAGCGACCGGACGCGAGACAGCAAACAATCCGCCGGGCCTACCCCACTCCCGAGTACATCGCCTACCGCTATGAGCAGTGCGGCTGGTCCTATGAACGGATCGCAAAGGACACAAAGGTCGACCACAAACGCGTTCGCCGACTCGCGGCGCTTGCCGGCGTGCAGTCCCGCCCGCCTGGCAGGCCAAGTCAACGTCACATCGACCGGAAATGGCTGGCAGAACAGTACTTGGTGCAGCGGCGCCACCTCGTGGATATCGCCGCCGAACTCGGCATGCACCGGAACACTGTTGGCCTGATGGCGCGGAGGTTGGGACTTCTGCGCGGTCCGCTCATGGCGGGCAACAACATACTGAATGGCAGCGGCCAGCGAGCCGCCTGCGCCGAGTGGATCCGACCGGTGTTCACTCGTAGAGGAGGGCTGCTGCGGGTTGAGCGGTTCCTAATGCTGAGTAAGTACCCGACCTACAGTGAAGCGGGCAGGGTTCTGAACATCGGCAGCGCTACCTTGTCTAGCCACGTCCGGCAGCTGGAGCGAGACCTCGGTGTTTCGTTATTGGTCAGGGCCAGGCCTGGTCAGCGCCCAATGCGGTTGACCAAGGCCGGCCGCAGGTTTGTTCGAGACGCGAAGGACGCGCTCGCCAACCTTCAAGCAGCCTACGGCTCCTGACAACCTTCTCGGTCCGTTCCATCCAAGGTCGGTACGTTTTGGCTGACCGCTTCGACCAGCCTCGATCCGGACGCAGGGCAGGCTCGGAATAACGGCTGAGGCTCCAGCCTCCCACGTGCGGTGCAGGATCAAGATCAATCAGAACGCCGCGATGACGGCTGGGTGCGCGCTCCGATTTGCTTCGAACGCTTCTGGTGCGTTTGCGTGAGAAGTGGTTTGTACCCGTATCGAACTAGTTGCCCGGTCGCCTCTAGCACCAGGGGCATGAGTGACCCCTGGATGACGCGAGAGCGATGGCATATCCTTCTCGTCCGAGTCGGGATGATTAGGAATTTGGGGGGTGGGGTCAATCCCCGAGGATGGTGCTCAAGACCGGGATGACGTGAACGACGACGTGGTGGGCCGGGTCCTTGGCACCGAGGACGCGACCCCCCTCAGCTTCTGGGTTGGCGTCGCTCCCGGCCGGTACCTCCAGCTCGACGACGTCGTCGTGGTCGACCGGGAGATCCCCGGTCAGGAAGCCACGCAGCTGGCGGGGATGGTGACCGAGGTCCGGGCTCGGCACGAAGGCGCTCGCTATGACTCCGACGTCTTCCTGATCCACGACGGCGTGCTGCCTGCCGAGGTTGCCGAGGCGGGGAAGGTGATGACCACCCGGGTCGAGCCGGAGGTCTTCGTGCCGCCGTGGCCCGGGTCGGAGGTGCGGCGGGCGCGCGGCAAGGAGCGCGACGCGGCGCTGTTCTTCGACCAGATGGCGCAGAAGCTGCCGATCGGGATCGGCCGGGATGGCGAGCCGTTGTACCTGAACCTCGAGTTCCTCGACGGGACCAGGGGCGCGCACGTCAACATCTCCGGCGTTTCGGGCGTTGCCACCAAGACGACCTACGCGACGTTCCTGCTGTACAGCCTGTTCAGCTCCGGCGTGCTGGCGGCTGAGGCGGTCAACACCAAGGCGCTGATCTTCAACGTCAAGGGGGAGGACCTCCTCTTCCTCGATCACACGAACGCCCGGCTCGGCGAGATCGACAAGGCGCAGTACCACACGCTCGGCCTCACGCCGGGGCCGTTCGATTCCGTGGCCGTCTATGCGCCGCCCCGCAAGGGGGACCGCAACGCTGGCCCTGACGTGGCGACCCGCACCCTGGGCGTGCACAGCTGCTACTGGACGCTGGCGGAGTTCTGCGGCGAGGAGCTGCTGCCGTTCGTGTTCGCCGACATCGAGGACGAGCGCAACCAGTACACAATGGTCGTCCACAACGTCACTGCGGTGCTCAAACGCGACGGCGCGCCCAGCGGCGACGACGGCGCCTGGGTGATCGACGGCGAGGTGCTCCGCACCTACCACGACCTCGTCGAATTCGTCGTGGACCGTTTGACCGACGACAGCACGCGCGCCCATTGGGCCGGACCCGCGACCGGGCTGGGCACGGTCAACACCTTCGTCCGTCGGCTGCTGTCGTCGCAGCGGGCCTTGGCCACGCTGATCCGGGCCGACATCCCGTTGCGCGCGAGGCACCGGATCAGCACGGCCGAGACCAAGGTCACCGTGGTCGACCTGCACAACCTGCCGGACCGCGCCAAGCGCTTCGTCGTCGGCGCGACCGTCCGGCGAACCTTCGAGGAGAAGGAAGCCTCCGGCCTGGCCAGGCCGCTGCTCTTCCTCGTCCTCGACGAGCTCAACAAGTACGCCCCGAGGGACGGAACGTCCCCCATCAAGGAGATCCTCCTGGACGTGGCGGAGCGGGGCCGATCGCTGGGCGTCATCCTGATCGGTGCTCAACAGACTGCCAGCGAGGTGGAGCGCCGCGTGATCGCGAACTCCGCCATTCGGGTGGTCGGGCGGCTCGATCCGGCCGAGGCGACCCGGCCCGAGTACGGCTTCCTGCCGGCGGTGCACCGCGAGCGCGCGACGATCGCCAAGCCGGGCACGATGCTCGTCTCGCAACCGGAGATTCCCCTGCCGCTGGCGGTGCGGTTCCCGTTCCCCGCGTGGGCGACCAGGCCATCGGAGCGGGGAGCCACCACGGCGGGCACGCCGCTCGGAACCCCGCCTGACGACCCGTTCGTGGGGTTGCCGGACGGCCCGCAAGTTCAGCGATGAGGCCGCGATGAAGCTGCTGCACACCTCCGACTGGCACGTCGGCAAGACGCTGAAGGGCACGTCACGGGTCGACGAGCACCGGGAGGTGCTGCGCGAGGTGGTCAGGGTCGCCGAGGCGGAGGAGGTCGACCTCGCGCTGGTCGCCGGGGACCTGTTCGACTCGGCCGCGCCGTCCCCGGAAGCGGCCTCAGTGGTGTTCGAGGCCCTGCTCGCGCTGCGCGACACGGGCGCGACGGTGGTGGCGATCGCCGGCAACCATGACCATCCCGGTCAGTTCGACGCGCTTCGACCGCTGATGGCGGCGGCCGGGATCACGATGCTGGGCCGCAGCCACCGCCCCGAGGACGGCGGCGTGGTCGACGTCGCCACCAAGAGCGGTGAGACCGCACGGCTGGCGCTGCTGCCGTTCTTATCGCAGCGGCACGTGGTCAAGGCCGCGGACCTCATGGCCCATGACGCCGCGGAGAACGCCGCCACCTACGACGAGCGGATGCGGTTGCTGCTCGCCTCCCTGACGCGCAGCTTCGGCCCGGGAGCGGTCAACGTCGTGGTCGCGCACTGCACGATCGTGGGCGGCAAGACCGGCGGCGGCGAACGCGAGGCCCAGACGATCTTTGACTACTGGGTCGACGCGACCGCCTTCCCCGCCTCGGCGCACTACGTGGCGCTCGGGCACCTGCACCGGACCCAGCAGCTTCCTGGCGCCTGCCCAATCTGGTACTCGGGCAACTGCGCCGCATGGCCGGTACCACCGGCGACGACGTCCTGCGGGTCTTCGTGAACGAACCGGCGCGTGCTGGCTTGGCGGACGAGGTCCGCGAAATCCTGCCCCTTGCGGTAGAGGTGCGCGTCGCGGCCGCCCTCACCGATACGAACAACGGGGACCGGCCGAGCGTGGCCCGGCGTGCCCGAAGCCCCCACGAGCTCTTCAAGGAATTCCTCGGTAGCCGCGGCGTCTCCGACGAGCGCGTCGAGCGGCTCTTCGCGGAGCTGCTGGACGAACAGGCCGCGGCTGAGCACGCCGAGCTCGGAGCGGGGTGAGGAAGGCCGTGCGTCCGATCCACCTTACCGTTCAGGGGTTCGCGGCCTTCCGCGACCGCGAGGACGTCGACTTCGAGGACGTCGACTTCTTCGCGCTCGTCGGCCCGACGGGCTCAGGCAAGTCGAGCGTCATCGACGCGATGTGCTTTGCCCTGTACGGCAACGTCCCCCGCTACGAGGACCAGCGTCGCGTCGGCTTCGCCATCGCGATCCAGTGCTTGGAGGCGCGCGTCTCCCTCCTCTTTGAGGTCGGTGGCAAGCGGTACGTCGCCGCGCGGGTGGTCCGCCGCACCTCCCAAGGTGCGACGACCCGGGAGGCGCGGCTCGAGCGCTACCTCGACGCCGAGACCAGCGAGACCCTCGCCAGCGGTCCAAGGGAGGTCAACGAGGCCGTCGAGCGGCTGCTCGGCCTGCCCTTCGAGCACTTCACGAAGTGCGTCGTCCTGCCCCAAGGCGAGTTCGCAAAGTTCCTGCACGACCGGCCCTCCGACCGGCAGGAACTCCTCGTCCGGCTCCTGGACCTCGGCCGCTACGCCCGGATGGCGAGCAAGGCCCGCGAGCGGGCCACCCAAGCCGACGCCACAGCAGGCGTCTGCGGGCAACGCCTGGAGGCGCTTGCCGACGCGACCGACACGGCGAAGGCGAAGGCAGAAGACCGGCTCACCGCGCTCAAGGACCTGCGAACGAAGGTCGAGCGCGCCCGCACCAGCCTGACGGAACTCGAAACCTCCATCGAGACCCTCACCGCAACGGCGGCGGCCGCCCGCGACTTCGTCGTGCGGCTCGCCGCCGTGCGCGTGCCACCCGAGGTCACCGAGCTGGCCGACCGCCTCCAAGCGGCGACCAACGAACGCCGCCGCCGGGAGGGCGAGCTTGAGCAGGCTGAGCGCCAGCTCGCGCAGCTCGAGCAAACCGCCGAGGAGCAGCCAGCCCTTGGCCCGCTCCAGGCGACGCTCGCCGCGCACGCCGAACTCGTGGAATGCCGCGAGAAGCTCACCCGCGCGACCGGAACGCTCCAGCGGGCGCAGGACGACGATCAACGCCTCGGCAAGGAACGGCAAGCCGCCCGCGACGCCGTTGAGGCAGCCCGGAAGAGCCTGCACGACGCAGAGCGCGAGCACAGCGCCCACGCGATCGCCGCGACCCTCGTCCCCGGCGAGCCGTGCCCCGTCTGCCTCCACCCAGTCGAGCACCTGCCAACCCGGCCTACGCCAGCGGCGCTCGCCGCCCTCAAAGAGGCGCTCCAACAGGCCACGCGGACGCTCGCCGATGCCGACAACGACCATGCCGACGGGTCCAAGGCGACGACCCGGGCCGAGAGCACGCTCGCCTCCCTCGAGGAGCGCCGGGAGCACCTCGACCGCCTCGTCGTCGCGCATCCTGACGCCCAAGCCCTTCAACGCCTCATTGCGCAGGTTGAGCAGGTCCACACCGAGGTGGCGGACGCGCGCACGCAGGTCACCGCGATCCGCAACCAAGCCACGGGCGCTCGCCAGGAAGTCGACGCGCTCAAACAGAAGGAGCAAGAGGCCAGCGCGTCGTTCGACCACCAGCGGGACCCCTTGGTCCCCCTCGGGCCACCTGCGCCCCAGCGGGCCAGCCTGGCCGACGACTGGCAAGCCCTCGCCGCCTGGGCGGCTACCGAACGGCCCGCGCAGGAGGCGGCAGCCCACACGGCCACGGGAGAAGCAGAGCGGCTGGGAACCGAGCGGCAGGCCGCGATCGCCACCCTGGTTCGAGCGTGCCAAACCCAAGGTGTCGAGCCGGAGGGACCAGCCCCGGTCACGGCGGCCACGCTCCACAACGCCGTCGTGACTGCCCAGGCCCAAGCCGGCGCCCACCTTCGGACCATCCAGGAACAGATCGCTGAGGCGATCGAAGTTCGGGGAACGCTCGAGGAGGCCAAGCAGACCGCCCAGGTGGCGCGCCTGCTCGCCCAGCTGCTCGCGGCAACCGGGTTCGAGCGCTGGCTGATCAGCGAGGCCCTCGAACTCCTCGTCCAGAGCGCCTCAGCGACCCTGCGGCAACTTTCTGGGGACCAGTACTCCCTTGCCTGCGACGACGACGGCAACTTCCTGGTCGTCGACCATCGCAACGCGGACGAGAAGCGCTCGGCCCGCACCCTCTCCGGCGGGGAGACCTTCCAGGCCTCCCTGGCGCTGGCGCTGGCCCTGGCCGACCAAATCGCTCAGCTGGCCACCGAGGGCGCAGCAAAGCTGGAGGCCATTTTTCTCGACGAAGGGTTCGGCGCGCTCGACGAGGCGACGCTCGACACGGTCGCCAACACGATCGAAACGTTGGGCGCTGGGGACCGCATGGTCGGAATCGTCACGCACGTGCGCGAGCTGGCCGACCGCGTACCGGTCCGTTATCAGGTGACCAAGGACACGCGCACGTCGAGGGTCGAGCGGGTGATGGTGTGAGCAGCCAGATGGGTGGCTGCGCGGTGAGGCGGGGCCGGCGGTGAGGTTCTACGTCGATACCTGGGACCCCGCCTACGGGGTCGCGATGAAGATCCTGGAGCTTGAGGACTCAACTGCAGAAGTGGATGTGGGGGTCGAGGTCTCAGGCGACAAGTGGCGACCGATCGACGCCGACGGCGCGACCAAGCTGCCAGAAACCGTCTGGTTCCTCGACGGAGTGCGCCGCATCGACGCTCGCGCCTGGATACAGCAGGCGGACAGTGACGCCGAGCCTGGGATCTGCGCGTCTTACGCCGCCGGCGTGGTTCGCTGCGACGGTACCGCGAGAATCGAGCGCGTCGACGTCCAACGGGGGCTGTTCTCCAGTTCGCGGGAGGCCATCGACGTCGAAACTACGTGCGGGCCGTACCCAGTCAAGAAGACGACATCGCCCTCCCCGGAGAAGCTCTCGCAGGCGCTGCAGGACTGCATGGGCGAACTCGAAGCACAGCTCGCAAATGCCGTTGGTGCCGACAAGGACGAGTCGCTGCTGATCCTCGACGGGCCGCGAAAGCATGGCCAGCAACTAGCGACGGCCGTCGGCTTCATCAAGACCCACGACAAGTCCTACCTTCCCCCCGAGCAGCACGCGGTCATCGCCAGCCTCGAGCCGGGCCAGCGCACACCCGTCTTCCACCTCGGCACCAAGTACCGCCGGCACTCCTGGTACCTGCGCCTGCCTGGCCCGGCCGGCGCGCCATGGGCTGGCATCGTGCGCTGCGAGTGCTCACCAAACCTCGCAGCCGATGACGTGGTGGCGCTGGCTGACCGCACGGCGAGGCTGCTGCCGCGCTTTGCGTCGGCGGAGCACAAGGACCCGCGGGCGCCGCAGAACCTGTACCCGATCGGTGGCCTGGAGCGCGAGCTTCGCCGGCGCCTGGGCGATCCGCACCTGCTCTACCGGGCGCTCCGCGTCGCGGCCCGCGGCTAGGAGGACCGATCGCGTCACCGCCAACAGCAAGCACGATGTGGAGCAAACGTGGGACTTCTCAGATGGGTACGGCGGCGAGCGGGCGAAGCTGACGCGCAGCTCTCCAACGCCGCACGCCCGCAGCCGAACGCAACGTGGACCCAGCCCTCCAAGCCGCGTCAGGCACGCGCACCGACAAGGACGTCCCCTGACGCGTACTGGCTGCCGGCAGGCCAGCCCGTCACGGTCGGCGGCTACGCGATCCCTGGTGGTCAGGTCTACGTCGGCCGCGGGCTTCCGGCGGTGCGCGGCGGCTGGCAACCCGAGCCCGCGCTCATCGATCCCGGCCTTCCTGTGAACAGCCGCCACCCTGACTGGGCCGGGGCCGGACTCTCCTACTGGCCCTCCTACGACCAGATCCCTCCCGCGAGCCGTGCCGCGTACCTTGCCTGGTTGGCGGGCGGCCGACGCGAGCCGGCCGCGCCAATCGGCTACGTGTTCTTGTTCTTCTACGGTCTCGAACGCCGCCTGCTCGCCGACGCCGCCCAGTCGACGGCGGCCCGCGCCGAAGCGGCCACCGTCACCGCCGAGGTGGGGCGGCTGCTCAGCATCTACGGCCACAACCGCTCGTTCCGGGGCTACGCCACCGGCTTCCTCGCCACGGTCGAGGTCCTGCAAGGCAGCACGGCCCGCGTCTACGACGGCCCTCCACCCGAGCCGGCCAACGCTTGGTGGGAGCTGCCGCCGATGCTCAAGCTCGGCCTGGCACAACTGGCGCGCGACGGCAAGCCGATCCCAGCCGCCTGGGCGCTAGCGTGGCTGCGAGGGCACCCAGAGGCCCGCCTGCGCACCCCCGTGACACGCTGCCCGGAGGAGTTCACGCAGCTGTTCGCGCTGCGCTATGCGGAGCGCTTCAATGGCGGCCTGGTCGTCAAGCCGAACAAGACCCGCCTCACCGTCTCCTACCGGCCTGCCTCGGCAGGCTTCCCAGGGTCGTTCGACCTGACCTTCGGGGATCTGCCCGACGTGGCCGTGCTGAACGCCCCGGTCCGCAGGCTCGCCGAGCTCGCCGACCGGTGCTGCGACGAACTCGACGCCTACAGCCGCTTCCTCGGCAAGCACTCCGACGCCACGGGCAGCCCTGCCGCCGTGGCGCTCCTGCCCGACGCCCTCGCGACTGGCACCGCGAGCCACGAGGTCACCGTCCTGTTCGACTGGGTCGAACGCCGACTCGGGCGGCAGGACATGGTGCTGGTCGACGCCGACGAGCTGAGCGCCCGGTGGCCAGCCAACGCTCCTGGCAAGCTGACCAAGGGCGAAGCGGTGTCGCTGGCACAGCTCCTGGCCAAGCGCGGCTACGGCATCGAGCCCGATGTCCGCTTCGGCAGTCCGCCGCTCGGCCCCGGGCCTGCGGTGCTGTTCCGGCTCGGCTCGGCCGTGCCAATGCCAGCGGCCGCGACCGCGCCCTACCAGGCAGCCATGGTGGTACTCCACCTGGCCGCGCTGGTCAGCGACGCCGACAATGAGGTGGCCGACGCCGAGAAGCAGCGGTTGACCGCCCACCTGGAGGAAGCGCTGCACCTGAGCGTCGCAGAGCGGCACCGCCTGCACGCCCACCTGGTCTGGCTGCTGGCAGCCCGACCAGGCTTGAGCGGGGTCAAGCGCCGCCTCACCGGGCTGGACCGCGCGCAGCGAACGGGCATCGGCCGATTCCTAGTCACCGTCGCCGCCGCCGACGGCAGGGTCTCGCCGTCCGAGGTCACCATCCTCGAGAAGCTCTACCGGCTGCTGGAACTCGACCCCGGCGACGTCTACCGCCAGGTCCACGACCTCACCGCGGCCCCGCCTCCTGCAGCCGGGCCGATCACCGTGCGGCCGCCCGCACCCGCGCAGCACAGCTACGCGATCCCGCCTCCGCCACCGCCCGAGCCAGCGGCGGCCGGGTTCGTCCTGGATACCGCCCGCGTCGAGGCCAAGCTCACCGAGACCGCGGCGGTCTCCGCGCTGCTTGGCGCGATCTTCGTCGACGACGAGGAGCCGCCAACCTGGCGTCCTGCCGAGCCCGCGGCGCCGACGCAGACCGTGGCCAACCTGGACGCGGCGCACTCGTCGCTGCTCCAGGCGTTAGCCGCGTACGGGTCGTGGCCGCGGAACCGGTTCGAAGCGCTCGCCGAAGAGCGAGCGCTGCTGCCCGACGGCGCCTTGGACGCCATCAACGAGGCGGCCCTCGAGGCCTGCGGCGAGCCGGTCTGCGAGGGTGACGACCCCATCGACATCAACGCCGACGTCCTCCAGGAGCTGCTCGCATGACGAACGCCGCTGCCACCATCCGCCCCCGCGACCGCGACGCCATCCTCCAGTCGCTCCGGGCCGGGGTCGTCCCCCGCACCGGCCAGCAGCACATCCAGGTCGGTCGGGTGGAGGAGGTCCGGGCGCTGCTCCGCGACATCGAGCGCGTCGCTGACGGGGGTTCGGCGATCCGGTTCGTTATCGGCGAGTACGGCTCCGGCAAGACCTTCTTCCTGCACCTGGTGCGCTCCATCGCCTTGGAGAAGCGGCTGGTCACCGCCCACGCTGACCTGAGCCCCGACCGGCGCCTGCACGCCACCGGCGGCCAGGCCCGCAGCCTCTTCGCCGAGCTGACGCGCAACCTCGCCACCCGAGCCCGGCCCGACAGCGGGGCCCTGACCAGCGTGGTCGAACGCTTCGTCACGACAACCCTTGGCGAGGCCCGAGAGCGCGGCGTGCCGCCCGACGCCGTCATCCATTCGCGCCTGGACGCCCTGAGCGAACTGGTCGGGGGCTACGACTTCGCCGAGGTCGTCGCCGCCTACTGGCGCGGCCACGACACGGGAAACGAGCAGCTCAAGAGCGACGCTGTCCGTTGGCTCCGCGGCGAATTCTCGACCCGCACCGACGCCCGGGCGGCGCTGGGGGTTCGCCGCATCGTCGACGACGCCAGCGTCTACGACCACCTCAAGCTGCTGGCCCGCTTCGTGCGGATGGCCGGCTACGGCGGGCTGCTCGTCTTTCTCGACGAGCTCGTCAACCTCTACAAGCTCCACAACACCCAGGCCCGCAACGCCAACTACGAGCAGCTCCTGCGCGTCCTCAACGACAGCCTGCAGGGCACCGCCGTCGGCCTCGGCTTCCTCCTCGGCGGCACCCCCGAGTTCCTCCTGGATACCCGCCGCGGCCTCTACAGCTACCCGGCCCTGCAGTCACGGCTGGCGGAGAACGCCTTCGCCACCGGCGACCTCGTCGACCTGTCAGGGCCCGTCCTGCGGCTGGCCAACCTCACGCCGGAGGACCTCTACGTGCTGCTGACCAAGCTTCGCCACGTGTACGCGAGCGGGGATCCGGCCGCCTACCTCCTGCCTGACGCCGGCCTCACCGCGTTCATGCAGCACTGCTCTGGCCGAATCGGCGACGCGTACTTCCGCACGCCCCGTACCACCATCAAGGAGTTCGTCAACCTCCTGGCGGTCCTCGACCAGAACCCGAGCGCCTCCTGGGAGGCGCTCGTCGGGCAGGTCGACATCGCTACGGAGTCCAACCCGGACCTCGCGCCCCTTCCGGAGGTCGACGGCGAGGGGCCAGGTGCGACCGGGGAGAGCGGACCGGTCAGGTCCTCCACCGCCGCAGCGGGCGACGACGACCTCGCCTCGTTCCGGCTCTGACGCCACGCGGAAATGGCTGAATCCTCTGCTGCCTTCGACCGCCTCCACCCCAGCGTCCAACGTTGGATCTGGCAGCAGGGTTGGACCGAGCTCCGCGACGCCCAAGAGGCGGCCATCGAGCCGATCCTGGCCGCGGAGGCTGACGTCATCATCGCGGCCGCCACCGCCTCGGGGAAGACCGAGGCCGCCTTCCTCCCGGTCTGCTCCACCCTTGTGACTCAGGATGCGGTGGCGTCGGGCGGGGTGCGGGTGCTGTACGTCAGCCCCCTCAAAGCGCTGATCAACGACCAGTACGACCGCCTGGACCAGCTCTGCGAGCACCTCGGGGTTCCGGTCCACCGCTGGCACGGCGACGTCCCAGGCTCCAAGAAGGCGAAGCTGCTCAAGGACCCGGGCGGCATCCTGCTCATCACCCCGGAGTCGCTCGAGGCGATCTTCGTCATCCACGGACCGAAGGTCGCCGTCCTGCTCGGACAACTGCGGTACGTCGTCGTCGACGAGCTGCACGCCTTCGTGGGCACCGAGCGAGGTGCGCAGCTCCAGTCGCTACTCCACCGCGTCGAGCTGGCGCTTCGCCGTCGCATCCCCCGCGTCGCGCTCTCGGCGACGCTCGGGGACATGACCGTTGCGGCCGAGTTCCTCCGGCCCCGCCACGGCAATCGAGTCCGGCTGATCGTCGCCCGCGACGACGGGCAGGAGCTCAAGCTGCAGCTTCGCGGCTACCTCGCTACCGAGCCGCGGATGAACGCGAGAGCAGCCGCCGCTGCGGAAGCGTCGGGCAAGGAGGTCAAGGTTGAGGACGTGACCGCCGGCGACAAGCTCGCCATCAGCCAGCACCTGTTCGCCACCCTGCGGGGCACCGACAACCTCGTGTTCGCCAACGCCCGCCGGGAGGTCGAGGTCTTCGCCGACCTGCTCGCCCGGCTGTCGCAACGCCACCGGGTGCCCAACGAGTTCTGGCCCCACCACGGCAGCCTCTCCAAGGACCTGCGCGAGCACGTCGAGGCCCGGCTCAAGGACCGCAGCCAGCCGATCAACGCGGTCTGCACGTCCACCCTGGAACTAGGGATCGACATCGGCACCGTGACCAGCATCGCCCAGCTGGGCCCCCCACCATCGGTCGCCGGCCTGCGCCAGCGGCTTGGCCGCTCCGGCCGCGCAGGTGGACCAGCCATCCTTCGCGTCTACGTCGGCGAGCCCGAAGTGACCGCGCAGACGCCTCCCACAGATGCGCTCCGCGCGCAGCTGGTGCAATCGATCGCGATGGTCCGCCTGCTCCTGGAACGCTGGTACGAGCCGCCGCTGTTGGCCGACCTGCACCTCTCCACCCTGGTGCAGCAGGTGCTGTCGACCGTCGCGCAGCACGGAGGCGTCCGTCCTGCCGAGGCGTACGGCGCCTTGTGCGCCCACGGGCCGTTCGCCAAGGTCGACCAGCAAGCCTTCACCATGCTGCTGCGGAGCCTCGGCGGCGCCGACCTGATCATGCAGTCGTCGGACGGGACCCTGCTGCTCGCCCCGACGGGCGAGCGGATCGTCAACCACTACAGTTTCTACGCGGCGTTCACCACGCCGGAGGAGTACCGCCTCATCAGCAACGGCCGCACCCTCGGCACGCTGCCCATCGACTACCCGCTCAGTGAGGGTGCGCTGCTGATCTTCGCTGGCCGGCGCTGGCGGGTCGTGAGCGTGGACACCGAGCACCGCGTCGTGGAGCTCACCCGTGCGGCGGCCGGCCGGCCGCCGCTGTTCAGCGGCACTGGCGCGCCCGTCCACGACCGAGTCCGCCAGGAGATGCTGGCGATCTACCGAGAAGCGACCCACCCGCCCTTCCTCGACGCCAAGGCCCGCGGCCTGCTCGTCGAGGCCCGCGAGAACTTCGCCCACTACCAGCTCTACCAGAGGATGCTGCTCCCTTGGGGTAAGGACACCCTGCTCTTTCCGTGGGCCGGCGACCGGGTGCACGGCACGATCGCCGTCGCCCTGACCAGCTGCGGCCTGGACGTCAGCCACGACGGCGTCGCCCTCACCGTCGCCAAGCGCACTCCCGAGGAGGTCCGTCTCCAGCTTGGAACGCTCCTGGCCGGGGGGCCTCCCACCCCCGACGTGCTGGCCAAGGCAGTCCAGAATAAGCGGGTCGAGAAGTACGACTGGGCGTTGTCCGATCCACTCCTCAATACCGCGTACGCTGCGCGGAGTCTCGACCCGCCTGGCGCCTGGCGTGCGATGGGGCGACTCCTTGGCGAGGCGGTAGCGCCCTAGTAGCTGCCTGAATCGGACAGCCTTGTACAGACTATGTCCAGCGATTGGACATCGCGCAGGGATGGGGCACATGCTTGGGGTGTGAGCGTTCCGGAAGAGTCCCTGACCGATACCGAGCGTCGCGTCGTCGAGTCGCTCATGGAGCTGGGAGAGCCAGCCAGTGGGCGCCGGGTCGCTGGGGTGCTGCGGATTTCGCCGACAACCGCGACAACCGCTCTGGGTCATCTTCGTGAGCTGGGCCTGGTCGAGTCGCGTCCGGCCGGACGTGCGGTGTTGTGGACGGTTCGAGAGGACGCCCCATCCCTGGTGCGCCTGTTCGGGCGCCACCGGGCGGGCAGCTCGTCACCCGCCCGGGCGCAGGGACCAGCTCCGGCGGACGCCGACCGCTGGGAGCCGGTCGGCTCCGGTGACGCCGGTCGCAGCACACTGACGGCCGTGGTGTTCACCGCGATCCCGCAGGAGTACGACGCCGTCCGCAGACAGCTCGGCAGCTGCTCCAGGGCGAGGACCCCGATCGGGACCCGCTTTGAGGTCGGCCGCATCCGCGGTGACCGTGCCGATTGGGACGTCTACCTCGCCGAGATCGGCATGGGAAATGCCGGCTCAGCGGCAGAGGTCATGGCCGCTGCCGCCGCTTTCGATCCAGCGCTGGTCCTCTTCGTGGGCGTCGCCGGGGGACTGAAGCCCGATGACCAAGCCCGAGGCGACGTCGTCATCGCCGAGCGGGTCTACAACGTGCACAGCGGCAAGCACGCCTCCGGGCCGGACGGGGCGTCGGAAGTCCTGTCGCGTCCGGTGTCGTTGCCCACCTCACACCGCCTCACCCAACTGGTCCGCGAGGTGGCGCGCAGCCGATGGCAGCCACAGGCGCCCACACCAGGCCGGGCGCCGCAGACCCACCTCAAGCCGATCGTGGCAAGTGAGGCGGTCCTCGCCGACGAGGACAGCGAGCTGCGCCAGAGGATCGCGCAACGCTTCAACGACGCGGGCGCCGTCGACATGGAGTCATACGGCGTGTACGAGGCGGCGCATCGCACCGAGACGCCCGTCCTCGCCGTCCGGGGCCTGTCCGACCTGGTCGGCGACAAGCGGGCGGCCGAGGATCGCCAGTGGCAGCCGCGCGCGGCAGCAAACGCGGCCGCGTTTGCCGTCGCCCTGCTGAGCCGCGCCGACGACGGCGACTTCCCACCCGGACGCCGCGTCCCACCGCAGCCGCCAAACAGCGCGCGGCCGGTTGCAGCACCTGAGGCGGAGCGGCTGGCTTCCGAGGGAGCACTGGATCGGCTCCCGCCGGCACTGCGGCCGTGGTGGCGGCGCCTTCGCTTGACCTCCCCGGCGCGTGCGGCCGCCGCGCTGGCCGATCTGGCCGCCCGTTCCGAGTCCCCGATCGGCTGGCTCGGTAGGACGCGCCACCGCCCTCCCCCCTGGCTGCGGGAGGATGACCACGGCGACGCGTGGGCACTGCTGGCCCGCTTCGCAGCCAGCCACGGCTCGCCCCATGCGACATACGCGCACCAACGGGCGGCAGAAACGGCGGCCAACACCGGATCGGACACCATCGCCGCGCTGCACCGTCTCGCGGCGGCGGTGAGCCGCGCCGAACACCCGAACGCCGATGCGGTGGGTGGTGACGCGCAGGACGCCAGCCGGGCAGAGGCGGTGCGCCGCCTGCGAGCGGAGCAAAACACAGTCGTTGGTCCGCTCGCGGCGTTTCTCTGCGCGGCGGTCGAGGGTGACCACGACGAGACGTTGAGCGCGGCCGGACCTGCACTGAGGGTCCTTGGCCTCGACCCCGTCAGCCTCGGCCTGCCGCCCACGGCGACTAGGATCGACGATGAAGCCTGTGCGGCGCTGGCAGAACTTGCGGAGACGGACCCCGACGTCGTCACGGAGCTGCGCGGCCAGGTCCTCCTCTCCCTTGCGAACCTGCGGCTGCTAGACGACGACACCGACGCGGCGCTACGAATCCTCGCCCTTGCGCGGGAGGCGGTGCCAGCCGGGACAGCACCGCTGTTGCTGACCGCCCGCGCGCACCTCCAGCGCGTCGCCGGTCCCACAGGCCAAGGGTCGAACGTCGACGACACGGCCGCGGTGCTCGCCGACGTCGAGCAGATGGCCCTGCTGGCCCGAGACCGGCGCCGCGACTGGAACGGGCCGACCGCCGAGGCGTTGGCGCTGGCCGGCCGCGCGCGGGCGCAGTCCGGTGATTTCGCGGGCGCGTTGCGGCTGCTGTTCCCGTCGCCGCGAGGACGTGCGACCGACCGCGAGGCGGCTGACCCGGCCGTTCGGGAAGTCGCCTCTGCAGCGGCCACCTTCGCCGGAGAGCCACTGCTCGCAGTCGAGCTGGCATCTGGGGTGACCGACCCAGTCGAACGGCACCTGCTCCGGGCGGTTGCTCTGAGTCAGGCGGAGGGCATGGCTGATGAGGCGGAGCGGTCCTACCGCGCCGCCCTCGAGAACGTCCCTGACGCGCGGCCCGATCAGCTGGTCCGCGTGCTCCTCGGCATGGCGCGGCTGGGCGCTCCGATCACGGCAGATGCGAAGGGAACCATCGCTGACGCCCTCGCGCGGCTGCGCCGCATGGACCCGGAGGCTGCGGACCTGGTCGAAGCATCAGCCGCACTGCGCGCTGGTCATCCCCGCGACGCCCTCGTCCTCGCCCGTCAGTACCCCGAGTCCGTCGCGGCCATGGAGGTGGCGGCCGAAGCAGCCGCCGCAGCCGGCCACCCCGACGAGGCGATCCGTGTCCTGGAACGGGTCGGGCGAGAGCGAGGCGACAACACCCTGCTGGTGCAGGCCATGCTGCTCGCTGCGGACGCCGGACGGCGCGACGACGCCGAGCGGCTCTCGACCAGGCTGCTCACCGCCGCTGACCCCGCAACCCGCCGGCAGGCACTGCAGACTAGGTTGCAGGCGGCAGGGCGAGAGGGCAGGTGGCAGGACGTCGCGGACCTGAGCCGCCGCCTCCTCGATGACGAGGACCTAGAGCCAGCCGAGGTCAACCGGGCGGTCCGCGATTCATACCGGTGGGCGCTTGCACAGGCCGAGTTCCACTTGCGTCGACCCCAGCGGGCGCTCGCTGCGCTCCAAGCGCCCGACCCGCTTGTACCCCGCAGCCGGGAAGAGGCGCGGCTGCTGCTGGCAGTGCTCCACACGGTCGGGACCGACTCCACCCAAGGGCTTGCGCCACACGACGTGGTCACCCGTGCACTGGAGGTCGCGGCGGAATGGCCAGGCGACGAGGAGATCGTCGCGGGCTGCCTCGGCCTTGCGATGATGACGGCCACTAAGATCCCGTTGCCAGACCAGCTCCTGGTGCGACTTCGGATGCTGCAGGAGGACTACTTCGCCCGGTTCCCCGACCCGAAGACCCTGCAACGAATCGACCTCGGGGAGGACCTGGCTGGTCTCGTGCAGCACATGAAGGAAGCCATGGCGCCTCAAGCGGAGGCGCTGCAGGATCTTGCGCGGCGCGTTTGGCTGGGCGTCTACCCGCTGGCCTTCCTCGCCGACGTAACGCACCGTTCGTACGCGGAACTGCTCATCACGCGTGCCCTGGGCTGCCGCGTGATCGCCGGTGACCCAAGCGTTGGTGACCAGCAGCGCAGCGCCGCCCGTGACGCCCTGGCCGGTGGCATCGTCGCGATGGATACCAGCGCGCTGCACCTGCTCGGACACACCGGCGTCGCAGACACTCGCCTGACCGCACAGTTCGCCCGCATCATCCTGCCCGCGTCGCTTCGCGACGACGTTCTTCGCGCCAACGCCGGTCTGGCAGTCCGCAGTGTCGGAACCCTCTGGTGGGACTCCGCGAAGCAGCGGCCAGCTCTGACCGAGTTCCCGCCCGAGGTAGCCGACGGCTGGGCGGCGGAGGCGCAAACACTCGTTGACCGGCTCGCCCTTGTCGACGTCGTCGCGGACCCCGTCGGGCGGCCAGAGAGGATATTCGACGCGGCGCTGCTCCTTGCCAAGGATGTGCTGGTTCCGCTGTGGGCCGACGACCTCGCGCTTCGCCAGGTAGCCGAATCCGCCGGCGTCCGTGCCTTCGGCACGCTCGACCTCATCGGCGTGCTCGTCGAAAGCGGTGCGCTTGCTCGTGAGGACGAGGACCGAGCCTTGGACCTCCTCGCCGAGGAGGGTGCCGTCGACCTTCCCGTCCTCGACCGCCTGGTTGATTTCGCCCGCGACGTGGGGTGGAAGCCGGACGGATACGCTGCCCTGCTGCTTGCCAGGCCGCGATCGTGGATCCCGCCGTCAGCGGGCTTCGCCCGATACAGGGCGCTGATTGGGGCGCTGCCCCGAGACACCGATGAGACGTTGCTTGCGCAATGGGCCGAAGCAGCGGCGACCGGCCTTGCCTGGGCCAGCCCTCCGCCGGCCCGGCCACGCGCCATCGCCACGCTCTTGGCCTGGACGGTCCTCAACAAACCCACCGAGGCCGTGCTGCCGGCGTTGCTCGACGCCGGACAACGCGTGCAGCAGGCCGCCGCGCCCGATGGGGATGTGCTCCCACCGCTCGTCGCCATCCTCGCTGAGACCATCAGCCAGGTTGAAGGGCCCGCCAAGACAGGAATCGTAATGACAAGGCTGCTCGGATCGCTCGACGAGGAACGCCGCACAGCGGCCATGCAACTGTTCCTAAGCCCACCACGATCGCCCACATAGCCGCTTCTGCGTGGCGGCGGAGCTGTCCGCAGGACATTGAAGAGGTCGAGTATGTACTGAACCTGGCATCGCGCCACTTCTCGCTGGTAGGCGCACGTTCGATCCAGAGCGGCACGTCTTCGATGTCACTTCAAGCTCCGCCTCAGGTTCGGCTGAGCAGCGTTCTTCTGTGGAGAAGAGTCCGGGCATCTGCAGCTAGTGACCTGTTTCTTTCCAGCACCCTTACGAGGAGGTACTGCCGAGGCTCAATAACGAACGTTTCTGCAACAACCCGAGCAGGTGGCCTCCCAACCCGTTCCCTCGCGCCCGGAACCCGTGTCCGAAATCAACGTCGCACAACTAAAGCCGTCGTCGGGTTGTGCGACACTAGCCGACATGGCGCACCTCCTTGGCTACGCCCGGGTCTCCACCGGCGAGCAGCATCCCGACCTGCAGGTGGACGCGCTCACGGCGGCCGGCTGCTACCGCGTGTTCGTCGACCGGGCCAGTGGCGCGCTGGCCGCCCGACCCGCGCTCGACCAGGTCCTCGACCAGCTGCGCCCGGGCGACACGCTGGTGGTGTGGAAGCTGGACCGGCTGGGCCGGTCGCTGCGCCACCTGGTCGACACCATCACCGTCCTGGCCGACCGCGGCGTCGAGTTCCGCTCGCTGCAGGAGCAGGTCGACACCACCACCCCTGGCGGCAAGCTGGTGTTCCACGTGTTCGCCGCGCTGGCCGAGTTCGAGCGCGATCTGATCCGCGAGCGCACCGCTGCAGGGCTGGCCGCCGCGCGCGCCCGGGGCCGCAGGGGTGGACGGCCGACCGTCATGACCGTGCCCAAAATCCGGCTGGCGCGCGAGATGTACGCCTCCGGGGAGTACGCCGTAGCGGCGATCGCCAGCACGTTGGGGGTCAGCCGGGCGTCAATCTACCGCCACCTTGGGACCTCGGCGGCTGACCCGCCGGATCGCACGGAACCAGCGCAACGGTGAGGAGGGGGCATGGAGCAGGCCGAGATCGACCGGGTGCGTCGTGCGCTCCGCCAGCGACCCAAGCCGCCTTGGCGGGTGCTATGGCAGTACCGACCAGCGCAGCAGGTCGGCACTGGAAGCATGGAGCGGTGGTCGCGACGCCGCACCCAACTGCAGGCGGGTTGGAAGCTGCTGTGGACCGAGCGGCTGCGCCGCGACCTTGCCCCGATCTATCAGCTGGCCACCTGCCGGCGCGGCCGCCACCGCGACGCCTACCTCGTCGCCGACGACCTGGTGGGGGGCTTGCTTGGCGACGACTATCCAGAGGTGGCCATCTGCGAGCTCTGCGGCCGGGCCATCCAATGGCCCAACGGGAGACCCACCGTTGCTGGTCCTGGGCGGGACCCTCTGACGCTCCTTATCTGTGGCGGGATCCCCGGTCAACTGGGAAGTCGCTTGTGGGGCTGCTCCTTTGTTGCTGGCTGGGCACGGCGGGCTGAGCCGGGGTCATGGTGGAGCGCCCGCAGCGCAGCGAGGACGAACGACCTTGACGCCGGCGAGGGTTGTCGCAGGATCAAGCAACGATGGAGCAGCTTGGGTCACGC
>WNGB01001786.1_pt1 | contig 38127 bp, 40 predicted proteins | sample 5400681 | NCBI WGS metagenome assembly WNGB01 (sample SAMN13153367, study PRJNA577476) | soil metagenome | isolation source: 115 cm soil or saprolite under grassland replicate 2 | place: USA:California | collected 2016-06-15 | reverse complement strand
TCCTCTGCGCGGGCAAGGGCTGCGTGTTCTGCAAGCACTCGGGCTGGTTCGAGATGGGCGGCGCAGGCGTCGTCGATCCCGCCGTGTTCGAGAACGTCGGCTACGACCCCGACGAGTGGTCCGGGTTCGCGTGGGGTCTAGGGATCGACCGGATCGCCGCGCAGCGGCTCGGCATTCCCGACATCAGGATGTTCTGGGAGAACGACCTGCGCGTCCTGGAGCAGTTCTGATGAAGCTCCCGCTCAGCTGGCTGCGCGAGTACGTGCCCGTCGAGGTCCCGACCAGGGAGCTCGCGGACCGGCTCGTGATCTCCACGTGCGAGGTCGACCGGATCGAGACGCGGGGTGTCGCCGACGTCGACGGCAACCTGGGCTTGTTCCGCGTCGGTCGCGTCCTCGAGGCGGGGAAGCATCCGAACGCGGACCGGCTGCAGCTCTGCCAGGTCGACGTGGGCGAGGGCGACGCGCGCCAGATCGTGTGCGGTGCGTGGAACTTCGGTCCGGGCGCCACCGTGGCCGTGGCGCTGCCCGGGGCGGTTCTTCCGAACGGGCTGCAGCTCGAGCGGCGCGAGGTGCGCGGACAGGTGAGCGACGGCATGATCCTCGCCGAGGACGAGGTCGATCTCGGCACCGACCACGCGGGGATCATGGTCCTGCCGGACGTCTTCGAGCCGGGTACGCCCCTGGGCGACGTGCTCCCGCTGAGAGAGGAGGTCCTCGAGGTCGAGACGGGACACAACCGTCCCGATCTCCTCGCCGTCTACGGCATCGCCCGCGAGGTCGCGGCTCTGTACGACGTGCAGCTCGCCCCGCCGCCGGGCTCGGATCCACCGCGTGCAGGGGACGAGCCAGTGGACGTCCGCATCGAGGACTTCGAAGGGTGTCCGCGTTACGTCGGTCGCCTGTTCCGCGAGGCGACGATCGCGCCGTCACCGCTCTGGCTCAAGGCGCGCTTGCTCGCCGCAGGCATGCGTCCGATCTCGAACGTCGTCGACGTGACCAACTACGTCATGCTCGCGCTCGGCAATCCGCTGCACGCGTTCGACCACGCGAAGCTCGCCGGTGGGAGGATCGTCGTCCGCCGCGCGAATCGCGGCGAGAAGCTCAGGACCCTCGACGGTGTCGACCGCGAGCTCGAACCGTACGACCTGATGATCGCCGACGGCGAGCGCTCGGTTGCGTTGGCGGGGATCATGGGCGGCGAAGAGACGGAGATCGGTGACGGGACCACCGAGATCCTCCTCGAGGCGGCGAACTTCGAGCCGTACACGATCTTCCGCACGGCCGAAAGGCTGCGTCTTCGCACCGAGGGCTCGAACCGCTGGGAAAAAGGGGTCGATCCCTACCTAGCCGAACAGGCGGCGAAGCTGGCGACGCAGCTGATCGTGGAGCTCGCCGGCGCGAACTGGGCCGCCGCCACGGACGTCCACGAAGAGCTGCCTGCGCGGCCGGTCATCCGCTTCCGCCCCGAGCGGACGGATGCAGTGATCGGGATCGAGACCGCTCCCGCCGAACAGCACGAGACGTTGCGCCGGCTCGGCTTCGACGTCGACCGCGAGGACGTCGTCGCACCTACCTGGCGCGCGCGGGACGTCACACGCGAGATCGACGTGGTGGAGGAGGTCGCGCGCTTTCGCCTCGACGACGTTCCGTTCCGTCTTCCCCGGCGGCGGGCGATGTTCGGGCGCTTGACCAAGCTTCAGCGCATCCGCCGGAGGATCCAGGACACGCTCGTCGGATTCGGCTACTCGGAGGCGTATACCTGGAGCCTGCTCCCCGACGATCCCGACCCGGGCGCGGTCCGGCTGCAGGAGCCCATCTCGAGCGAGCAGGCAGTCCTGCGGACCTCGCTGCTCGAAGGGCTGATCGCATCGGCGCGCCGCAACCTCGACGTGGGCAACGAGGACGTCGCGCTCTTCGAGCTCGCACACGTGTATCTGCCCACCGGTGAGCAGCTCCCCGAGGAGCGCTGGCACGTCGGCGCAATCGTCGCAGGCGGTTTCTCCCTCGCGAAGGGCGCGGTCGAAGGGCTGTACGACGCGCTCGACGTCGAGGCCGCCTTCGAGCGCGCCGACGACCTACGCGGGTCGGGTCGGGGCGCGCGCACGTCCGAGGGTTGGGTCCTCGCACTTCGCGATCCCGAGCTTCCGGGCGAATGGGGGGCGTTCGAGCTGGACGTCGATGCCCTCGCCGAGCGCGTGCCAGACCTCGTGGTCTACGAGGACGTCATCACCTTTCCGCCCGTACGCCAGGACCTCGCCTTCAGCGTCCCCGAGGACGTAACCGCGGGCGAGCTCGTCGCTGCGGCGGAGGAGGCCGCCGGACCCCAGCTGCGGGAGATGCGCGCCTTCGACGTCTACCGCGGCGAGCAGGTCGGCCCCGGCAAGAAGTCGATCGCCTTCTCCGTGAGCTTCCAGTCCCCCGAGCGGACGCTCACCGACGAAGACGCCGCCGAGCTCCGAAACCGCATCGTTACGGCCCTCGAATCGCGTTTCGGCGCCCAGCTGCGGGCCTAGATCCAGGCAAATATTCTTTGTAAGCCGTATCCATACGGTTTGTTCGTCACGGGCTCGGCTCTCGCGGGGAACGGTAACGGCAACGGCAACGCCGCGGCCCCGATCACTCCCGCGACCGAGACCGCTTCCCAGGGGGCCGCCCCCGGGAACTCGGGGAACGCTCCGGGGCAGCAGAAGAAAGCATCGTCGACGAGTTCGACGCAGTCGACTGGCAGTAGCGCGATCCAGACGTCCACCGCCGGTGTGAAGCCGTCAAATACGACGTCGAAGGACACGCACGCGCTGGCCACGTCGAACCAGACGAAGCTCTACGGCAACGGCCAGACCGCCGGCCAGATCGCGGTGCAGGCCGGCTACACCGGCATGCTCCACGGCCCCGGTAACAGCCAGCCGCACAAGGCCGCGCTCTGCCCGAGTGGTCATGAGGTCGACGTGCACGCGCTGAAGGCGAAGGGTCAGCAGAAGAAGTGCGGCGTCACTTCGCCGACCACGACGTCGACACAGGTCACGACCTCGACGATTCAGACCAGCCACGCGGCTGCAGCGTCCGTCACGTCCGGCGGGGCCCAGGGCGGAGCGGCCGCCGCGCCTCAGGGCGGCGTCCTCGGCGCGACCGCTGGAGCCGGCAAGTCCGGTCCGGCAGGCGGCGTCCTCGGCGCTCTCCAGGCGGCCGGGCGCGGCGTTCTGCCGTTCACGGGCTTCCCCCTGGGGATCGCCCTGCTCGTTGCAGTAGGCCTGATCGCCCTCGGGTTGGCGCTCCGGCGCATCGCCCGCCAGACGGTCTAGCCGCAAGTCGATAGCTCGTTGCGAGGGGGCGGCCGAGAGGCCGCCCCCTCCTCTTTGCAAATCCTCTGGACGAGAGAGCAGCCGAAAGTGTCTTCGCCGAAGCCGCCCGTGAGATCCAGTTCCGGCCGGGAAGAGGCAAGCGGCGTTCCTGCCGGGACCCAGTCCTTCGGCCGCGGCAGCCTGCCGTTCACCGGGATTCCACTCTGGCTCGTGGCGATCGTGGGCGTGACGCTGATCGTCGTCGGCCTTGCGCTCCGGCGCCGGGCCTCCATCTAAATCCGAAAGCTCGCCGGGCCCGTAGGGTTCGGGCATGACCATCCGCGTCGCGCTCGTCATCCTGCTCGGCGTCCTGCTTCTGCCCTCGGCGCTCGCGCAGGCTGACAATCCCCGGCTCGTCGGCCTCGTGGGCACGAACGACGCATTCTCGATCTCGCTTCGCGACGGCTCAGGGAACGTCGTCCGGACTCTCGATCCGGGGACGTATGACATTGCGGTCAGCGACCGCTCCGAGATCCACAACTTCCATCTACGTGGTCCGGGCGTCGATCTGTCCACCGAGGTCGGCGCGAAGGAAGAGGTCACGTGGACGGTCACGCTCACCGACGGGAAGTACACCTTCGTGTGCGACGAGCACCCCACCACGATGCGCGGCAGCTTCACCGTGGGCATCGTCCCGGAGCCCGCGAAGCTCACCGGCTCGGTTGGCCCACGACGGACGATCTCGCTTCGCGATGCGCAGGGAAAGCTGACGACGATCGAGGCCGGACCGGTTGCGCTAACGGTCAACGACCGGACACGCACCGACAACTTCCACCTGACGGGCCCGGGCGTGAACAAGAGAACCGGCGTTGCGTTCCGCGGCCGCGTCACCTGGAAGCTCACATTGCGGCCCGGTCGTCATACGTACCGCTCGGACAAGCACAAGAGCCTGAGGGGCACGTTTACCGTCACCGCCGGCGCCTAGCAGGCGCCACGAGACCGGCGCTTTCGCCGCCGCCCGCGCGAATGTCCGCCTGCCGATCGAGCTCCGAGTTGAGCTCGGCTCCGTAGAGGAGCGAGAACGCCGAGTAGTTGAGCCAGAGCAGCAGAATCACGCCGCTTGCGATCGTCCCGTACGTCTTCGTGTAGTGCCCCGCGTAGGTCACGTACAGCGCGAACAGTCCCGAGAGGGCCAGCCAGAGAATCCCGCCGATCACCGAGCCGGGCGTGATCCACTTCCAGCTCCGCTGCTCCCTGTTCGGCGCGAGGTAGTAGACGAGCGCGAAGAAGAGCAGGATCGCGCAGAAGGCGGTGGGCCAGCGCAGGATCCCCCAGATCCAGTCGAACGCTCCTCCGAGATGCGCCTTCTTCGCTATTGCGTTGCCGAGGTCGCCGCCGACGACGATTAGGAGAAAGATGCCGGCCGTCGTGATCCCGCTCAGGACGACGAGGAGGACGGCAATCCCCCGCACCTTCCAGAACGGCCGGGTCTCCTGGCGTTCGTACGCCGCGTTCACGGCCTTGATCACCGAGCCCATCGCGCCGCTGGCGGCCCAGACGGCCCCGAGCAGACCGATCACGAACGCCGCCGCAGACGTTCCTCCCCCTGTGTCCTGCTGCAGGCTGGAGATGAAGTCGATCACGCCGTTGGGCGCAATCGGGTCGAGGAGCTTCTTCACGTCGTCGAAGAGGTCGAAGAGGCCGAGCGCGCCGACGAGAAAGGCCATCGCAGGGAAGAACGCGAGCAGTGAGCTGTACGCGATCTGCTGGGAGAGACCCATGCAGTCGTCCTTCATGAACTCCGAGAAGCTGCGCTTCAGCGCCGCCAGCCACTCCGCCCTGCTCAGCCGCTCCGGCGAGCGCGGAGCCCGTCCTACACGCCGACGGCGCTCAGTCGCGATCGACAAGGCGGAAGCGTCCCACCTTGGCTCGTGTCTCGCCTTCGCGGCCACGCCGGAAGATCAACCGCGCCGTTGCGCCGGCGCCTCCCGCGAGGAGGAACCCCACGCCGAGCGCGCCGGCGGCCACGGCCGGCAGGTTCGAACGAAGCTTGCCCCGGATGTCGGTCGCCTCGCCGAGCGTCTCGCGTAGCGTCTCGGCCGCGCCGGCGAGCTGTTCCCGCTCGGACTGGATGTCGCGGCGGACGTCCTCGAGCGTACGCGCGTTCCTACCGGCCATCTCTCTTCAGCGCCTCCGTCGTCAGCCTGGCTTCGCGGATCGCTTGCTCCGGAATGGGCGGCGTCCCCTTCCGGATCTTCGCCAGCCCGAGAATCCCGAGCAGCGCGGCCAGCGCGAACAGGATGCCGGTCGTGACCAGGAGCGCGAGCCACGTCGACATCGCCGTCGCGAGCGCAGCCGCGACGGCCGCGAACGCAAAGCCAAACGTGAAGAAGAGAAAGATTCCCGCGGCGATCGCGAACCCGATTCCAAGGCCGAGCGCGACGACCTTTCGCTTGAGCTCCATCGCCGCGAGCTCGAGCTCCAGCCGCACGATCGCGCTCGCGCGCTCCGCAACCTCCTTGACCGCTGAGCCGACTCCCTGCGAATCAGTCTCGCGGGTGGGCATGGCCTCTCCAGTCGATCCACTTGGCCAGGAAGATCCCCGTCGCGAGCGCGACGCCGACGACGAGCCAGGGACTCGGGCCGCCGCCGCGCCTCCTCTTCGCCTTCGACCGTGATCCGAGCTGCGGGCTCGAAGGAGCCACCACCGTCGGTCCGGGCTTCTGGCTCGTCGGCGCCTCGCCTTTGGCGCGGGCCTTGACCAGGCTCGGCTTCATCTTGCGGATCAGGTCGGCGTCCTCCGCCAGCGGCTCGGCGAGCTTCGCCTTGAGGCCTCCCTCGGCGGCCAGCTGGTTTGCGAGCCGCTGCAGCTTATTCGCCGCGCGCTCGACCTTCTGATCAACGGTGCTCATTTCTTCGTCGGAGGCTCCTCGCCGGTGAGCGTACGCCAGATGCGCGAGGCTGTGCGGCGGGACACGATCGTCGCGACCGCACCGAGCGCGCCGTAGAGCCCGGACCACAGCAACTTGCGGAGCATGACTTCGTTTTCTACCAGGCCCCGGCCTTCCCAAAACTGCATACGTATGCTGTTCTTATGCAACTACCGAAAGCGGAGCGACAACGTCTGATCGAGAGCGTCGTCTCCCGGAAGCGTGTCGGCACGCAGTTCGAGCTCCTCGACGCCCTGGCCGACGCAGGTTGCGTCGTGACGCAGGCGACCGTCTCTCGCGACATCCGCGACCTCGGCCTCGAGAAGACGCACGATCCCTTGGGACGACCTCGCTACGTCCTCCCGCACGTCGCCCGCAGGAGCGATCCTCAGGAGGTCCTCAACGCCATCCTCGGCCAATTCGGGCGCAAGGTGATGCCGGCCGGGAACATCGTCGTGGTTCAGTCCGAGCTCGGGTCCGCGCCCGCGATCGCGCGCGCGCTGGATCAGCTCGGCCATGAACGGATCGTCGGGACGCTCGCCGGCGACGACACGGTGCTGGTCGTCGCGGCGTCGGAGCGCGACGCACGCGCCCTCGGGCGCGAGCTGAGCGCAGCGGTGGGCTAGCGACGGAGCACGCGCCGAAGCGCGTGGCGCACTCGCGTGAAGAAGTTCAGCCGCTCCTCACCGGAGTGAATCGGTGCTTCCACGGCGGCTTCGGTGCGCCTCAGCGCGCCCGCCTCCTCAGGAAGGATCTCGGCCGTCGTCGGCGGCTCCTCGAACTCGCCGAGCCGCCCGACCTGGTCCTTCGACAGCTTGAGCCGCACGGCGCCTTCGGTGATCGTGTCCACCTGCTCGGACGCGACGTAACGCGGCTTTCCCAACAGGCTCGTCGAGATCGACAGCCCGTTGAAGATGTCGTCGCTCGAATCCCCGACGATCTCGTCGACAGAGCCGATCTCCGTCCCGCTCGAGTCGAGGACCTTCCAGCCGGCCTCGATCATGAACCAGGAGACCGGGTCGCCGTGGCCGTTCGTCATACAGACCGACCGCCGACCAGCCAGACCGGCCCTTGCGTCCCGACCGGATGAGTGTCCGAGAGGACGCGGAGGATCTTCACCTCGCCGGTGATTCCCTCCTCGTCGCAGCGCTCGAAGCAACGCGCCGCCATGCCCGGCGACACGCCGTAACCGAAGTGATGTGCGCAGCGGAAACGGAATCCCGTCGGCCCGCCGTAGCGGGCCGGGTTGAGCGGCGCAAGGAGAAGCGCAGCGCGGTCGAGATAATCCGTCGAGTCCAGCCTGACCTCGCCGTAGATGTCACTCCAGTCCGGCGGCAGCGAGGCGAGCGCCTGCTCCCAGCCGGCGCGTAGTCGCTCGCGCTCGCGGCGTTCCTCGGCGGGCGCCCCCTCCACGCCGAGGAGCTCCAGCTTCCCGTCGATCCCCTCGAGGACCAGCCGTCTCAGCAGTCGCCGCGCTGCCTCCGGCGCGATCCCGGTGCCGCGACGGACGACGGCGAGGCGCAGCGTGTTGCGGAATCGGCCCGGGTTCGCCGGTCCGAGCAGGGCGGCCGCGCGGCCGACGTCTGCGTCGTCGTCGATCGTCAGGCGTAACCGAGCGTCCGCCCAGCCGGCCGGAAGCTTCCGCTCGAGCGCGTTGAACTGATCGACGAGTCGCAAGGGCCTGAGCATAAACTGACCGCTCGTGGCAAAGGTGGAGCAAAAGGGGACACTCTCAAAGTCCGACCTGCGCGACTTCTTCCGCGAGATGCTGCTCATCCGCCGCTTCGAGGAGAAGGTCGAGGAGCGGTTCAGAGCGGGCGAGCTTCCGGGCTTCCTGCACGTGGCGATCGGCCAGGAGGCGGTTGCCGTCGGCGTTTGCCGGGCGCTCGAGGAGGGGGACATCATTGCCTCGACGCATCGGGCCCACGGCCACACGCTGGCGAAAGGGACGACGCCGAACGAGGTGATGGCGGAGCTGTACGGAAAGCTCGAGGGCTGCTCGCACGGCTACGGCGGGTCGATGCACCTCTACGACGTCGAGCGCGGAAACATGGGCGCCAACGCGGTCGTGGGCGGCGGCCTCCCCGCGATCGTCGGCTCGGCGCTGGCCTTCAAGTTCCGCGGGGAGCCGCGCGTCGCGGTCGCCTTCTTCGGTGACGGAGCGACGAACATCGGAACCTTCCACGAAGCGCTCAACCTCGCACAGCTCTGGCAGGTGCCCGCAGTCTTCGTCTGCGAGAACAACCACTGGGCGGAGTCCACGCCGGCCTGGCAGCACATGCCGATCGAGGACATCTCCCAGCGCGCGGCCGCCTACGGGATGAAGGCGGTCAAGGTCGACGGACAGGACGTCGAGGCGGTCTTCAAGGCCACACGCCGTGCTCTCGACCACGCGCGCGGGGGGAAAGGCCCGGTCTTCCTGGCGGTGAACACGTACCGCCTCGTCGGCCACTACATCGGCGACCCTCAGGTCTACCGCTCGAAGGAGGAGCTCGCCGAGACGCGGGAGACGCAGGATCCGATCGAGCATCTGCGCGCCAAGCTCGAGCTTGCGGACGACGAGGTCGAGGAGATCGACCGCGAGGTGCAGGAGATCGTGGACGCTTCGGTCGAGTTCGCGAAGAGCGGCACCGATCCGAAACCGGAGGACGCTTTAAAGAACGTCTATGCGTAGTAACCGCAAAAAATGCTGCGCATTTTTCGCGGAGTGGGTTAGTCCCTTCGCTTCGCTCGGGAGACTTGCAAGTGCCTGAGCTGTCCTACCGCGAAGCCGTTCGCGACGCATTGTCGCGGGCGATGCGCCAAGACGACGACGTCTTCGTGATGGGAGAGGACATCGCGGAGATGGGCGGCTCGATGGGCGTGACGCAGGGAATGCTCGACGAGTTCGGTCCGGAGCGAGTGCGCAACACGCCCATTTCCGAGATGGCGCTCGCCGGCGCGGCGATCGGCGCGGCCATGCAGGGGATGCGCCCGGTCGCGGAGATCATGTACGAGGACTTCCTCACCCTCGCGACCGAGCAGATCGTCAACCAGGCCGCGAAGCACCGCTACATGTCGGGCGGCCAGCTCACCGTACCCGTGACCTTCCGCACGCAGGGCGGCTCCGGCTGGTCACCCGGCGCGCAGCACGCTCAGCAACTCGAAGCCTGGTTCGTCCACATCCCAGGTCTGAAGGTCGTCTTCGCCTCGACCCCGACGGACGTGCGCGGGCTGCTCTGGTCGTCGATCTACGACGACAACCCGGTCGTCTTCTTCGAGCACCGCACGCTGTACGGCCTCAAGGAGGAGGTTCCGGACGAGCTCGAGCCGATCCCGCTGGGGAAGGCTCGCGTGCACCGCGAGGGCGAGGACGTGACGGTGATCGCGACCGGACGCCTCGTGCACGAGGCGATCGCGGCGGCGGGAGAGGCCGAGCATGAAGGCGTCTCGGTCGAAGTGGTGGATCCTCGTACGCTGCAGCCGCTCGACGAAGACGCGCTGATCTCCTCCGTGAAGAAGACGAACCGCTGCGTCGTCGCGCACGAGGCGGTCACGCGCATGGGCTTTGGCGCCGAGGTCGCAGCCGTGATCCAGTACGGCGCCTTCGACTGGCTCGACGCTCCGATCGAGCGCGTCGGGGCGAAGTTCACGCCGCTGCCGTTCGCGCCCGTGATGGAGGAGTGGTGCGTGCCGCACGCCGACGACGTGCTCGAGGCGATCTACAGAACTCTCGGCAGAGCCGAGAGTTCTAATTGAGGATGATGGGGTTGAAGATGAAAGCTCTTCTTTTGGTTGAGCTTTTGCCGCCGAAGGCGGGAAAAGGTCATGGCAACTGAGATCAAGCTGCCGCGGCTCGGCCAGGGGATGGAGTCCGGGACGATCGTCAAGTGGCTCAAGTCCGAGGGCGACAAGGTCGAGAAGGGGGAGCCGCTCTACGAGCTCGACACGGACAAGGTCACGCAGGAGGTCGAGGCCGACGCATCCGGTGTCCTGCTGAAGATCGCGATCACCGAGGGCGAGGTCGAGGTCGGGAAGACGATCGCGGTCATCGGTGAGCAGGGCGAAGAGGTCGCCACGGACGTGCAGGAGCCCTCGGGCGAGGCAGCCCGCGAGGTGAGCGACGACGAGCAGGAGGAAGGCACTCCTGCGCGCGCGCGTGAACAAGAACGAGAGCGCGGCCGTCGCGCCTCGGCCGAGCCGAGCGAGCAGGCAGCGGCGATGAGGGCTTCGGCGGAGAACGGCGGCGGAGGCGGTCGGATCAAGGCCTCGCCGCTCGCCCGCCGGATCGCGCGTGAGCGCGGCATCGACCTCAGCGCCGTGGCCGGCACCGGCCCGGAGGGACGCGTCGTCGCCGAGGACGTCGAGCGCACGGCCGCGTCCGGTGCTCCCGCGCCTATCGCCGTTCCGCCGGCGCCGACGGAGGGCGTGGAGGTCGAGCAGCTCTCCTCGATGCGGAAGACGATCGCGCGGAGGCTCACGGAGGCGTGGCAGGCGCCGGTCTTCCAGCTCGGCGTCACCGTGGACATGGGACGAGCACTCGAGCTGCGTCAGCGTCTCGTCGAGATGCACGGCAACGGCGTCAAGCCGACGATCTCCGATCTCGTGACGAAGGTCTGCGCGACGGCGTTGCTGCGCCACCGGGCCGTCAACGCGCTCTACAGAGGCGACGCGGTCGAGCTGTACCCGACCGCGAACATCGGGATCGCCGTGGCCGTCCCCAACGGGCTCGTCGTCCCGGTCATTCAGGGCTGCGAACGGAAATCGATCGCCGAGATTGCGGCCGCGCGTGCCTCCGTCGTCGAACGCGCGCGCGCCGGGAAGTTGCAGCAGGCGGACCTGGAGGGCGGGACCTTCACGATCTCGAACCTCGGCATGTTCGGGATCGAGCGCTTCATCGCCGTCCTCAACCCGCCGCAGGCCGCGATCCTCGCCGTGGGCTCGACGGAAGAGAAGCCGGTCGTGGTCGAGGGCGAGGTGGTCGTCCGGCCGCGAATGGAGCTCACGCTGACCTGCGACCACCGCGCTGTCGACGGTGCAACCGGCGCCGAGTTCCTCGGTGACGTGAAGGCCTTTCTCGAAGAGCCCGGCCTGGCGCTTTGACGCCGGTCTGGTACCACGTCCGCGATCTCGGCGCGGCCCGCGCCTTCTACACCGGCAAGCTCGGGTTCACCGAGATCTACGTCGATTCCGACGGCGGCTGGGTGAAGCTCGACCGCGACGGCATGGAGATCGGTCTCGCCGAAGGCGAGCCGCAGGAGGACGGCGGCGTCGCCAACGTCAACGTCGACGATGTGAAGGCCGTGGCAGACGAGCTCCGGAACGAGGGCGTGGAGGTCGGTGTCGTCTTCGAGCTGCACGGGGAGATGCGTCTCTTGGACGTGTTCGATCCGGACGGCAACCGCCTGCAATTTGCCCAAGAGCTTTCCAAAGGCTGAGCTCGCGGCCGCAGTAGGCGCGTCCCCGGCGCGCTGGAAGAGCGTGCGCGGTGGCGGGTACGGGACGAACACCTCCAAATGGAGCGTCGACCTCGACGACGGGCGACGCGTGTTCGTGAAGCTCGCGCTCGACGAGGTCGCAGCCGGCTGGCTCCGGTCCGAAGCGCGCGTCTACGGTGCGGTGTCGACATCGTTCGTGCCGGCGCTCGTCGCCTGGCATGACGCGAACGACGACACGTTCCTCGTGCTCGAGGATCTGACCGACGCGCACTGGCCGCCGCCCTGGTCGCAGACACAGATCTCCCTTGTCCCGGACACACTCGACGCCGTCCACGCGACACCGCCTCCGTTCGGGCTGCCACTGCTGGACGACATGCGCGACCACCTCGACGGATGGCCGACCGTCGCCGCCGACGCCGAGCCGCTCCTCGCGACGGGTCTGTGCTCGGTCGAGTGGCTCGAGCGGGCGCTTCCCGCCCTCGCCGAGGCCTCGGCGGACGCCACGCTTGCCGGTGACGCTCTGGTCCATCTGGACGTCAGGAGCGACAACCTCTGCTTCCGCGACGACCGCGTTGTCCTCGTCGACTGGAATTTCGCGTGCGTCGGCAATCCGCTCATCGACGCCGTCGCGTGGCTCCCGAGCCTTCGTCTCGAGGGGGGCCCAGAGCCGTGGGAGATCGTGCCGGACTCCCGAGGACTGGCCCCGCTGATCGCGGGCTTCTTCGCCGCTCGTGCCGGCCTGCCGCCGCCGCTGACGGCGCCGAAGGTGCGGGAGATCCAGCGCAGGCAGCTCGAAGTGGCGCTGCCGTGGGCTGCGCGCGAGCTTGGGCTAAACGTGAAGTTGGCTAGATAGCGGAGGGCCGCTGCACGAGCGGCGCGGGCAGGCGTACGCGGCCGGGACCCAGCCGCAACGCGCGGCGCCGGAGCAGGCGGGCCCGCAGGCCGGTCCCAAACTCGGTCCGCCGGTCATCGTCACGTTTCATACCCGTTCTGATGCCGGACGGGCCCGCTTCTTGCAACGGTTTGGACGAATCCCTCGTTCGAGGTAGCGCGGTCGTACACTCAACCGCGTGATCCGCCAGGCCGGGCCGCAGGACGTCCGTTTTCTCCGCGACATGCTGAAACACGCCTACCACTGGCGCCTGAACGAGGATCCCGACCTGCCGGTCGCCCGTTACGTGAACAACTGGGGGCGGCCCGGCGACGCCGGCCTGGTCGCCTGGGAGGCAGGACCAATCGGCGCCGCCTGGTATCGGCTCTTCCCCTCGAGCGCACCCGGCTTCGGTTTCGTCGACGAGCACACGCCAGAGCTGACGATCGCGGTCGTCCCGAGCCGGCGTGGGGGCGGCCTCGGCGGTGAGCTGATGCAGGCGCTGCTCGAGCGGGCGAAGCAGGAGGGCCATACCGCCATCAGCCTCTCCGCGGAGAAAGGAATGACGAAGCTGTACGAGCGTTACGGTTTTCGTCCCGTGGAAGAGAAGGACGGGACGGTGACCATGCAGGCTGATCTAGGCTAGATCCGGTGGAAGTCGACGTCGCTGTTCTCGGAGGTGGGCCCGGGGGTTACACCGCGGCGATCCGCGCCGCGCAGCTTGGCGCAAAGGTCGCGTGTATCGAGCGCGAGCCTGAGCTTGGCGGGACGTGCCTGCGCATAGGCTGCATCCCCACGAAGGCGTGGGTGCAGACCGCGTTTGCGCTGAAGGAGGCGGAGCACACTTTCGAGAAGCTTGGGGTCAGGCTCGGTGGCTTCCAGCTCGAGTTCGGCAAGGCGAACGAGTGGAAGGCCGCGGTCGTCAAGCAGATGACGCAGGGCGTCGCCTCGCTCTTCAAGGCGAACGGCGTCGAGTGGGTCAAGGGGACGGGGACGTTCAAGGACGCGAACACGATCGCCGTCGCGGGCGGGGAGGACGTCACCTTCAAGTCGGCGATCATCGCGACGGGCTCGTTCCCGCTGAGTCCGCCGATCGAGGGACTGGATTCGGATCGTTGCGTCGACTCCGAGGGACTGCTCGCCCAGACCGAAGTTCCGAAGCGGCTCGTCGTTCTCGGCGGCGGCATCATCGGGTGCGAGTTCGCGTCGATCTTTCAACGCTTCGGCAGCGAGGTGACCATCATCGAGATGCTGCCGTCGCTGATCCCGCAGGAAGACGCCGACGCGTCGACGGAGCTCGCGAAGCAGTTCGGAAAGCGGGGGATCACGCTCCACCTCGAGAAGCAGTGCACCAAGGTGGAGGAGGCCGGGGGCGGCCTCACAGTCCATTTCGGCGATGGGGAGACCGTCGAGGCGGATCTCATGCTGGTCTCCGTCGGCCGCGGGCCGACGGTCGAGGGTCTGGGGCTCGAGGACATCGGCGTGGAGTTCGACAAGCGGAAAGGCATCGCCGCCGACGAGCACCGCCGCACGACCGTCCAGCACATCTACGCGGTCGGCGACTGCGCGGGTTACTGGCAGCTCGCCCACACGGCCTTCCGCGAGGGCGAGGTCGCGGCCGAGAACGCGTGCGGCCACGCGGCTGTCGTCGACAACCGAGCGGTCCCGCGACCGATCTACACCGATCCGGAGATCGCGGGCGTCGGTCTTACCGAGTCCGAGGCGCGCGAGCAGTACGGCGACGACGTCGCCACGGGCATGTTCCCGTGGGTCGCGAACGCGCGTGCGGTGATGCAGAACGAGACCACGGGCTGGGTGAAGTCGATCCACGAGACGCGATACGGCGAGCTGCTCGGGCTCGTCATGGTGGGGCCGCACGTCACCGATCTGATCGAAGCAGGAGTCGTCGCGATCGACGCCGAGGCGACCGTCGAGACGGTCGGCGACGGGATGGCCGCGCACCCGACGCTGTCCGAGGCGATCAAGGAAGCCGGACTCGTGGCGCTCGGCCGTGCCATTCACGTGCCGAACCGGAAGCGCGCGAAGACCACCGCCTAGCTCCAAATCGGCAGTCGGGGCGCATTGCTTTCAATTGGCAAGTTACGCGTACCCCCAAGCCGGTGAAAACCGTTCAGAGAGAGATGGCATCACTGGCCCCCGAGCTGCCGGTCCTAGCCCGCGATCAGGCCTTCGAGCTTCTGTACCGGCGCTACGTCAAGGACGTCTACCACTACGCGCTCGCACTTCTTCGCAATCCCGCTGATGCGGAGGACGTCACACAGACCACCTTCTTGAATGCCTACCGCGCGTGGAAGCGCGGGGCAGAGATCGAGAAGCCGCAGAACTGGCTGATCAAGATCGCGCACAACGTCGCGCGCACGCGCTACGCACGTGCGGGCCGCCGTGTGAAGGAAGTTCCGCTCGAAGACCATGTCGAGCAGCTCGCGGCTCCGGAGGAGGAGCGGCCGAACGTGGAGGGGGTTCTCCGGGCGCTCGGCCGCCTGCCGTTCAACCAGCGCGCGGCGATCGTGATGCGAGAGCTCGAGGGACGGACGTACGCGGAGATCGCCGACACGATCGGAGTCTCCGTCCCGGCGGTCGAGACGCTCATCTTTCGAGCCCGAAGGTCGCTTCGGCTGCGCGCCTCGGCCCTCCGGTCGCTCGCCGCAGTACCGGTGCCCGGCTCGCTGTCGCAACTGTTCGAGGGCGGCGGTGTCGCCGCCGGCGGCGGCGCAGCCGTCGGAACGGGCTTTCTCGTCAAGGCCGCCGTTGCGGTCCTCGCAGGAGCCGTCGCAACCGGCGTCGGAGGAGGAGGAAACACCGGGCCCAGGACCGCTGCTTCAAAGTCGACGGCGCACCTCGGTGCGGCTGCCGCCTCGGCCGGAGTCGCCGGCGTCTTCGCTGGCACGCAGCGTGGCGCCGGCATTCGTGCCTCCGCGGCAAAGCACCGGAGGGGGGCGCACGCCACGGTGGCGAGCCTCGTTGCGCGCGAACATCCGGGCCTGACCTCGGCCCCCACGAGCGTGGGGACGGCCACGGCGAGCGGCGGATCGACGGCGCCGGCGACGGGCACCCAGCTCGTTTCGTCGGTCACGAACCCGATCACGAACCTCGTGAGCGAGGTGGAGCAAACCGTGGCGGCGCCTGCCCCTACGCTCCCGATCGAGGTGCCGAGCGTGCCACCCTTGCCCGTGGCGCCCCCACCTCCGCCCAAATTGCCTTAAGTCCAGCGTCCGCACAATGACGCAAGATTCCCGCCGAGTGGGTATCTACTAGGTTATGACGCCCCTGCTGGCGCAGCGGCCTCGCTCGGACCGGGCTTTCGAGCGAATGTACAAGCGACACGTCGGTGACGTGTATCGCTATGCGCTCGCCGTGATGCGCAACCCGGCCGACGCCGAGGACGTCACGCAGACGACGTTCCTGAACGCCTATCGCTCCTACATCGAGAAGGGAAATCGTCCGGAGAAGCCCCAGAACTGGCTGATCGCGATCGCGCACAACGTCTGTCGACAGCGGTTCCGTCAGTCGGCCCGGAGGCCGGCGGAGGTGTCGTTCGAGGACGACATCGCGGACACGATCGTCGACGAGGACATACCGACCGGCGAGGACATCCGCCGCGCCCTCGGCCATCTCGCGTTCAACCAGCGCGCGGCGCTGGTGATGCGGGAGCTCGAGGGACGCTCCTACGCCGAGATCTCGGAGATCCTCGACCTCTCGACGAGCGCCGTCGAGACGCTCATCTTTCGGGCGCGCCGCGCGCTACGTGAACAGCTCGAGGGATCACTGACGTGCGGCGAAGCCGAGTTTGCCATCTCACGACAGCTCGACGGACATCTACCGCGCCAGGAGCGAGGACAGCTTCGCGCGCACCTGCGCGAGTGCGCCGAATGCGCAGCCTTCGCCAGGCGGCAGCGCGCGCAGCGCGGCGCGCTGAAGACACTCGCCCTCGTGCCGGTGCCAGGCTCGCTGAGCTCGTTCTTCGGCGGGGGAGCGGCGGTCGGGACCGGCCTCGGGATCAAGGCGGCTGCCGCGATCACCGCGGGGCTCGTGATCGGCGGCGCGGGATACGAGGGTGTCCAGCACTCGCCCCTGAGGACCCATCGGGCGCCCGCCGCCGTGCCGAGCACTCCGAGCGTCGCGGTCGTCGGGGCCAACGCCGTCGTTCCGGCGCCGCGCGGGCACATTCCGCAAACGGCCACGCCGGCCCGCGGGAAGAGTCACGGCAAGCCGGCGAAGGGGATCACCGCCGCGGACCACGGGAACAAGGGCAAGCAGCACGCCAACGGGCGCGGTCATCAAAAGCACTACGCGGGCGATGCCAGCGTCGCCGCACGTCACGTCCATGCGACGCACCCGGCTCATCCAAGCCATCCGGCCCCCTCGCACCGCAAGGTGAAGCCCAAGCGGCACCTGCTCCCTGGCCCGTTCGATACCAGGCCGCCTCCGTCGCACAAGCCGTAGTCCGGCGCAAGAAATCCCCCCGACTGGAGTCTCTCAAGTAGGACGTGCCCTCGTCCCCACCCTGGGGCCATGCCGCCCGCGGGCCCCGGGGTTCATTGCGTGGGGGAACCCATGGTTCCCCCACGGGCCCCCTCCTTCTTGGCTCGGCAACGCCGAGGCTGGTTAGCGCTCCCGGCGAGACGCGGTCTCGCCTCCGCGCGCGGCAGCGAGCTCGCCCAAGAACGATCTGGGCGGCTTCGTCGTTCCGCGCGGGCGGTGGTGCTGGCGCATCCCCGCCCGCGTCAGTTCGCCTGCGGTTAAGGCCGCTTCGCGTGCCTTAACCTCCGGCTTTCGTGGTGTGCTGCCTCCGGCGTATCTGGACATACACCGTTGGTAGGCTCGAACGTGAAAGGAGAGACATGGGGATCATCAATCGGCGCAACGCGGTTCTCGGCTGGGGCGTCTGGAAGGTTGCCAAGAACGTCGGCAAGCGGAAGGCTCGCGCCGCCGTGCCCGGGGCGGGTGAGCATGCCGGGCTGAACAAGTCGGCGATCGCCTCGATCTTCGCGGCGATCGGCGGGGCGCTCTGGTTCTGGCGTAAGAAGTCGGACGAGACAACGACGCCTACGTCGTAGTGGGGGACGTTCCCGGCGGCTTTCTGCGGCCCGCGCTCGACGGGATCGTTCCCTACGAGCCGGGCAAGCCCATCGAAGAGGTTCAACGTGAGCTCGGGCTCGAGCGCGTGGTCAAGCTCGCGTCGAACGAAGGTCCGTTCGGCCCCTTCCCGGAGGCCCTGGAGGCGCTGGAGCGCTCAGCCGGCGAGCTGAACCGCTATCCGGACGGCGGCGCCTACCGCCTCCGGCGCGCGCTCGCGGAGCGTCACGGAGTTCGCTTCGAGGAAATCGCCATCGGTGCCGGCGCGGACGCGATCATCGACGGCATCTCACAGGCGGTGCTCGATCCCGGCGACGAGATCGTCTGCGGCTGGCCGTCGTTCCCGAGCTACGTGATCTACGCGCTCAAGCTCGGTGCAGAGGCAAGACGTGTACCGCTACGGGACGAACGCTACGACCTCGATGCTCTCCTCGACGCGGTCACGCCCCGGACGAAGCTCGTCTACGTGTGCCATCCGAACAATCCCACGGGGACGATGAACTCGCGCGTGGAGCTCGATGCGTACTTCGAACGCGTTCCTGAGCACGTCCTCACGGTGCTCGACCAGGCGTATTTCGAATACATCGACGATCGCGACTACGCCGACGGAATCGAGGAGTACTTCAAGGCCGGGCGGCGCGTGCTCGTGCTGCGGACGTTCTCGAAGATCTACGGACTGGCCGGGCTCCGCGCAGGCTACGGCGTCGGACCGGCGGAGCTGGTCACGGCGCTCGGCAAGACGCGGCGTGCATTCGACCTAACCACGCCGGCGCAGGAGGCGGCGCTTGCGAGCCTCGATGCTTCCGCCGAGCTCGAGCGGCGCCGCAAGCTCAACGTCGACGGGCGTGCAGAGTTGGAGCGAATCCTTCGCGACGCCGGGTACGACGTCGCCGGCCCCGCGGTCGGCAACTTCGTGTTCGTCGATCTCGGCGAGGACGCTCACCCGTTCTTCGAGGCGCTCTTGCAGCAAGGTGTGATCGTGCGTCCACTTGCCGGCTTCGGCGCGCCGCATGCAATTCGCGTAACGGTTGGAACGCCGGACGAGCACGCATTCTTCGCGGATGCGTTGGCGCGCGTGAGGACAGCCGCAGCGGCTTCCTGACAGACTTTGAGGGGTGCCCGGTCTCCGCCGCCAGCTGAGCCTTCTCGGCACCGCGCCCGGCTTCCGCCTGCTGTTCCTGGCCACGCTCGGCTCGAGCATGGGCACGTTGCTCGCCACCGTCGCGCTGGTGATCGACGTGAAAGACCGTACAGATTCCGGCCCGTGGGTGAGCGCCGTGATGATCGTCGAGTTTCTGCCGGCGGTGGCGGTGGGGCTTCTGTTCGGGCCACTCCTCGACCGGCTCTCCCGCCGGGGTCTGATGATCGTGTCCGAGCTCGTGCGAGGCGCGGTGTTCTGCACGCTGCCGTTCGCGGACTCCGCGGGGAAGATCGTCGCGCTCGCGGGAATTGCGGGCCTCGCGACCGGCTTCTTCCGGCCGGCCGTGTACGCCGGTCTCCCGAATCTCGTCGCGGACCACGAGCTGCCCCGCGCCAATTCGCTCCTCCAGACGAGCGAGAACGTCAGCTGGACGATCGCGCCCGTGATCGGCGGCGCCCTGGTGGCGGCCTCGGGCCCGCATCTCGCCTACTGGATCAACGCGGCCTCGTTCCTGCTCTCGGCGATGTTGATACTCGGGATCCCGGCACGCGGCCTCCAGGGAGCTCTCGCGGCGAGTCGGGGCCACCTGCGAGACCTCGGCGACGGATTTGCGCGCGTCGTTCGAACGCGCCCGCTCCTGACAGTGCTCGTCGTGTGGACGATTGCGCTCGGTGCCATCGCGGCCTCCCAGACCGCGCAGGTCTTCCTGGCGAAGGACGCGTTCTCGGCCGGGGACCTGGGCTACGGCCTCATCTTCGGGTGCATCGGGCTGGGGCTCGCGATCGGAAGCTTCGGCGCGGGGACGTGGGTCGAGAATCGTTCGGTCGGGAACGTCTACGCGATCGGGATCCTTCTGAATGCGATCGGCGTCGGCGCGGCTGCGGGATCGCCGAACGTCTGGATCGCTCTGCCCTGCTTCGTTCTGGGAGGAATCGGAAACGGGACCGCGATTGTCTGCAACTCGCTGCTCGTGCAGCGGGGCGCCGAGGACGAGGTCCGCGGACGCGTGTTCACGGTGATCATGAGCGTCAACTACGCCTTCTTCGGAATCGGGCTCGTCGTCGCCGGCCCGGTGACCGACGGCGTCGGACCTCGCTGGGTCTTCGGCGGGGCCGGTGTCGTGCTCGCGTTCGCCGCGCTCGTGGCGTACGCGCTCGGGCGGACGGTGCGGAGCGCGGCGGAGCAGCCTGCCGGGGCCGAGGCGGCGTAGCCGTGCGAGGCCGTCGAGAGTGGACGCGCGAGTCCCTCGCCGAGGGTGTCCGCACCGGAGACACGCGGGCGCTCGCGCGTGCGATCTCGCTGGTCGAGAACTCCGATCCGCTCGCGTACGAGCTCGTCCGCGATCTCTACCCGGCGACGGGTCGCGCGTACGCAGTGGGCGTCACCGGCCCGCCCGGCGTCGGCAAGTCGAGCCTGATCTCGGCGGTCGTCCGGCACGTCCGCGAGCAGGAGCGGACGATCGGCGTCATCTCGGTCGACCCCTCCAGCCCGTTCTCGCACGGCGCGCTGCTCGGCGACCGCATCCGCCTCTCGGACCACTTTCTCGACCCCGGCGTGTTCATCCGCTCGATGGGAACGCGCGGGCACCTGGGCGGTCTCGCGGAGGCGACGCTGCAGGCTCTGCTCATCCTCGACGCCGCCGGGAAGGAGCTCGTGTTCCTGGAGACCGTCGGCGCGGGCCAAAGCGAGGTCGAGGTGATCGGGATCGCCGACACCATCGTGCTCGTCCTCATGCCCGGATCCGGCGACTCCGTGCAGGCGCTGAAGGCCGGAATCATGGAGATCCCGGACGTGATCGCGGTCAACAAGATGGATCATCCGGCGGCGAAGACGATGCTCAAAGAGGTCCGGTCGATCCTGTCGCTCGACCGAGACCGATCCTGGCGGCCGCCCATCGTGCTCACCGACGCCACTCGCGGCGAGAACGTGCCGGAGCTGTGGGCGAAGATCGAGGAGCACCGTGCGCATCTCGAGTCCGACTGCCGGCTCGAGGAGCGACGGCGGAAGAACCTGGCGGGCGAGGTGTTCGCGGTCGCATCCGGGCGGGCGAAGGCACACCTCGAGCAGGCGGTCGCCGACGATCCGGAGCTCCGCCGCCTGCTGGACGAGGTCCAGCGGCGCGAGCTGGACCCATTGACGGCGGTACGCGAGATAATGGAGAGGGTTTTCAAAATTGGCGACGCAACGGACGGCACCAACACTCGCTGACATCCAGGAGGCGCGGCGGCGCCTGCAGGGGATTGCCGAGGAGACACCGATCTACCTCTCGGAAACGTTCTCGCGCCGCTGCGGCCGCGAAGTCCGTCTCAAGGCCGAGAATCTCCAGCGCACCGGCGCGTTCAAGGTCCGCGGCGCCGTCAACAAGCTCGCGACGCTGTCGCCGGAGGAGCGGGCGGCCGGCGTCGTTGCCGCAAGTGCCGGCAATCACGGCCAGGCCGTCGCCTGGGCCGCGCGGGAGCTCGGCGTGCATGCGCGGATCTACGTGCCGGTCGACGCGCCGATGGCGAAGGTCGAGGCGTGCCGCAACTACGGCGCCGAGACCGAGATGACTGGAGCGTACTTCGAGGACGCGCTCGCGGCGGCACGCGCGGACGCCGAGGAAACGGGCGGCACGTTCATCCATCCCTACGAGGACCCGTTGGTGATCGCGGGCCAGGGGACGATCGGGCTCGAGCTCGTCGAGCAGGCCCCCGACGTCGAGACGGTGCTCATCCCGGTCGGCGGCGGCGGCCTCGCACTCGGGATTGCGATCGTGCTCCGTGCTTTGCGACCGCAGGTCCGGATCGTCGGCGTGCAGGCCGGGCTCGGCGGTTACACGATCGCCGACGGCATCGCGGTGAAAGTTCCGAGCGAGTTCACGATGCCTCTGCTCGAGGATCTGCTCGACGATCTCGTCGCCGTCGGCGACGAGGAGATCAGCGAAGCGATCGTGCTGCTCCTGGAACGCGCGAAGCTGGTGGTCGAAGGCGCAGGTGCGGTCGGCGTTGCGGCGCTGCTCGCGGGAAGGGCGGGAGGAACGGGCCCTGCCATTCCCGTTCTCTCCGGAGGAAACATCGATCCGACGATGCTCATCTCGGTGATGCGACACGGGCTCACGGTCGCCGGACGCTACGTCGTCGTCCGCACGCAGCTCGCAGACCGGCCCGGTGAGCTGATCAAGCTGCTCTCGCTCGTTGCCGAGGAGCGAGGCAACGTCATCTCCGTCGAGCACCACCGGGAGGGGATGGACATTCCTGTCACGGAGACGGAAGTGGAGCTCACGCTGGTGACCCGCGACGAGGAACACTGCCGGCGATTGCTGAGCGCGATGGAAGAACGCGGCTATGCCGTCCAGCGATTGCGTTAGACGTGGAGCCTCGGCGAGAGCGCAAGATCGTCACGGTCCTGTTCGCGGACCTCGTGGCCCGCACTATCACGACTCAATGGCACTTGGCTGCCGGTCGTTGATTCGGATGGCCCGCGGCGACGTCGAGGGCTCCCTCGCCGATCAAGCCCTTGGGCTCGAGCGATCTCGCGTTGCCAGGGATCCGCAAGTCGTCGCACCGGCGCTCGCCTTTTCCGTGTGGGTTCTGGTCGAGACGGGACACCTGGCTGAAGCTCGCGCGCTCGCCGACGAATTGCTCTCCGCCGGGCACCATTCGTTCGAGCTCGCCATCGAGCCGTTGATGTGGGCCGGCGAGGCGCTCGGGCTCACCGATCGAATGCGGGTCGCATTGGCTGCCGTGCGCGGCGGACCCTGGCGCGATGCCGCCGAGGCTGTCCTGGTCGGCGACTTCGAGAGCGCAGCGCGGGTCCTCGACGAGATCGGGGCCGCGCCGCACGCGGCGCTCGCGCGGTTGCGCGCCGCCCGGGCGCTCATCGACGCAGGCCGTCGTGCAGAAGGCGACGTGCAACTGCAGAGGGCGCTGACGTTCTGGCGTTCTGTTGGCGCCACGCGCTACGTGCGCGAAGGCGAGGCGCTGCTCGCCGCGTCAGCCTGACGAGCCGCAGCGCCGGAACGAGACGGTCTGGCCCGTCCAGTCGTCGACGCCGCCGTGCAGCACGGGACGCGCGTCGACGCCGGCGGCCGTGAGGACGCTGGCGGCGATCGATGCTCGCGTCCCCGACTCGCAGATGGTCACGACCGGGATCGAGCTGTCGATTCCGTCCGGGCCGGTCGTGCGTAGGAGGCGGTACGGGATGTGGAGCGAGCCGGGGATGTAGCCGGCATCGCGCTCCGACTTCTCGCGCACGTCCAGGACTTGCACGGACACTTCTTTCATCAGCCGCTCGAGGTCGCCGATATCGACCGGTTCCAACCGTTCTGTCGCGTCGCCCTCGGTGACAAATCCCTCGAGGTCGAGAAAGCCGACTGCGCGCAGGCTGCGCGCCGCACGATTCGCCTCGTCCTCATCGGAGGCGAAGATCACGATGCGCTCGTCCAGGTCGAGCACGAATCCCGCCCGCGTCGCGAACGACGATCCCGAGACCGGGACGTTGAAGGCACCGTGGAGGTGACCTTGCGCGTACGCGTCGGCGGAACGCACGTCCAGCACCGTTGCCCCGCTCGTGTCGTCGAGCCGCTCGAGCGGGGCCGGCGCACCGACGAACGGGCCCTTGTTGATCGCGACGACGTGCGCCGTCGTCGGTGGACGCGGTGTCGACACCGCCGCCGAGTTGCTGATGAACGCCTGCACGTCACCGAAGGCGAGCGCGGCGTTCGTACGCTTCTCGGCTCCGATCGTCGAGGAGTGGGCCGGGCTCATGGCGGCGCCGCACAGCGATCCTGCGACGTGGCCGGGATAAACCTCGTGGGTCTCGGGGAGTTGCGTCAGGCGCTGGAGGGAATGGAAGAGTCCCTCCGCGCCTTCGCGCGCTTCGATGGCGAGATCGGGCCGGGCCGCGTCGCCGATGAAGAGGGAGTCGCCGGTGAGGACGAGGCGCTCGTCGACGACGAAGGCGCAGTGCTCGGGCCGGTGTCCTGGGGTATGGATGATCCGGACCGGCACCGAGCCCGCGTGCAAAACCTCCCCGTCCTCGAGCGGGTCGAACGGAAACTCGGGTTCCGCGAGCGGATGGATGGACACCGGAAGCTCGTGCTCGAGCGCAAACCTGCCGTGGCCCGAGACGTGGTCGGCATGCGTGTGCGTCTCGAGCACCCGGACGATGCGCACGTCCTCGTCCTCGGCCGCCTCGAGGTACTGCTCGATCGCGTATGCGGGATCGACCACGAAGGCTTCGCCACTCGTGGGATCCCCGATCAGGTAGGAGGCGCAGCCGAGATCGTCGTCGACGAACTGGCGAAACAGCACGAGAAGGAAGCTAACACCGGCGCCCGCTAGCTTTCTTGAAGCAATGGATCGGCTTTGGTAGCCGGATCGCGGCCTTCCCCGGCTTCGTCGGACCACACAGGGACCACACCGGGAGAGCGCGCCGCGATGTAGGCGCCTCGCCAGAAGTCCCGCCACTCATCGGCAGCTGGGTCGATGACCACGTGCGAGTAGACGTCGAGTGACATCGAGGCGCGGGGGTGGCCAGCCCAGGTCTTGACGGCGACGGCATCGAAACCATGAGCCACCCACAGCGAGATCCCGCGATGGCGCAGGTCGTGTGGAGAGTAGGCCGCGATGCCAGCGTTCCTGCAGGCGCGGTAGAGCTCGTTGCAGAGTTCGACAAGGAAGACGTGATCGCTCATGACGGCCTTGACGGACTTCGGCTAAGGAGCGCGCTCGTCCTCAGCGAGATCGACAAGCTGCAGGAGGAACAGGCCCGGCAAAACTGCCGCCGGGGCCGTGGGGGCAGCCGCCGTGAGGGCGGCGGTTTGCGGACGCGGAGCGGCGGTCCAATCCTGGTCAATTCGATGAAGCGCGGGGGATTGGGTCGTTGTCGGCGTGGCCGTCGTACAGGCGTTCTTTCTCACCGCCCACCTCACCCGGCAAGGTCCTGGTGACGTGAACGCGTTGCGCGGCGCGATCCCGGCCGCGACGGCGGACCTTGCGGAAGCAGCCAAGCAGCTTGCTCCCAAGTCTCGCGCCCATTCGTCCTTCAGAGGCCTCTCGCGCGCCTCCAAGCGCTGAGCGCTTAGCCAGCGCTCGCGGAGCTCGTCCGGCCCGGCTACGCCGACGCATCCCCGGAGTCGAGCTGGGAAAAGACGACCGAGGTTGCTGGCACGAGACTGGACTCAGACCAGGGCGTCCCAAGACCTCGTCCGCCGTGGGCTGAGGCCGCCGCTGCGCCCGATCGCGGCTGACAACTGCGCCAGTTCGGCTGAACCGGTCGCTATCCACCCGCGGATTGCCCGCGGGACACCGTTCGAACGGGCCCTTCCGCGTCTGTGCCCCTTGCGAGGAATACCCCAGTAGGGGGTCGTCGTTTGACATCTTGACACCGAGGTATCAAGATACCTCCATCGAGGGAAGGAGGCCGATATGGCCAAGGCAATGACACTGCGGCTCGAAGACGAACTCGCGCGCGAGCTCGAGGCGGTAGCGCGCGTCGAGGACATCACCGTGTCCGAGGCTGTCCGCGAAGCGATCGCTAAGCACGTCCAGGTGAAGCGTGCCGATCGGGCATTCCAGGCGAGGCTTGACAGGTTCATGAACGGGAACCAGTCGATCCTCGAGAGGCTCGCGCGATAGCGAGCGACGTCGACTACCTCGACCTAGCCGACTACCTCGCTATCGCGGAGCGTGTTCTTGGCATCCCCGCTGAGACACTGATCCGTTTCGAGCGTCTCGTCGCTCTCGCCGAGTCTGCTCTTGCAGCGCCGGCTGGAGGCTTCGGCGGCGTCGACGCCTATCCCGAGTTCACGGCGAAGGCGGCCGTACTCACCTGGCACTTGATCCGCAATCACCCGATGCCTGACGGGAACAAGCGGACGGGATTCCTCTGCCTCCTCGAGTTTGTGGAACGGAATGGCCGCGCCTGGCGCATTCATCCGATGGAAGAGGAGGATGAGACGGTGGCACTCTTCGAAGGTGTCGCGGCCGGGGTCGTCTCGCGCGTGGAGCTGCAGGCATGGCTCGAGACGCATCTCGCCTGAAACCTGCACGCGACCGGTTTTCAGCGGACGGTCGCACCGTGGAGGTTCAGTTCATTCCGGATTCGACACGATGGCCTCAACGCGGGACCGCACAGGGACCACACGAGGACGCGATTCGGCGTCGTCTACGCGTCCAACTGGCTAGCTTTCTTGAAGCGTTAGCTCGGCCTTGGCAGCGCCGTCAGATAGGCGAAACGGCTCGACCGTGGCATACTCGAACAGTTAATCCAGCCGGGGATGCGGCCCCCGAACCGCAACCCATGGCTCATAGTCACCACGTCAGCGCTCGAGGGCCGGCTCGGTTTAGAGCCTTTTCCCTCCACTCGGTCCGGCTCGACGCCAGCTCGCGGTCCACCCTATCGGTGTGGCTTTCGGTCGCCCTTGCTGCTGCTGTTGGCCTTGCGTTCGCCGGGGCGTCACTTGCCTCGGGCGGCTTCGGCTGGCGCGACGTCGCCGGCGTGGCCGTCTTGGTCGCAGCGGCCTCGGTGGCCGAAGCGTTCCCGGTGCCGATCGAGGGGGTCGCGGTCGGGGCCATGTCGCTCGCGACGATTTTCCTGGTCGCCGGCGCAACGATCTATGGTTGGGCGGCCGGGGCGGTAGCCGGATTCCTCGCGATGGTTTTGGTCGAAGTCGGCCGGCGCCGGCCGTTCAGTCGGATCGCGTTCAACTGCGGTGTCTATGTGCTGGCAGGTATGTCGGCGGGCGGCGCGGCTGCCGACTTGCACAGCGGCACGCTCCCGCAGCTCGTGCTGGGCGCAATTGCTGCCGCGATCGCGTTCTACCTCGTGAACATCACACTTCTCGCGGCGGTCGTCTCACGATCGCGCGGCCTTCCGTTCGTGCCCTCCTTCCGCAACTACGTCCACCTCACCCTGGTGCCGTTCACCATCATGGCGTCGCTTGCAGTCATCCTCGTCGTCCTCTGGGATCGCTCGCCTTTCGTCGCAGTGGTCCTCGTCGGACCGCTCCTCGCCACCGCCTTCTACCAGCGTTGGATCCACGGCGCCTTGGACCGGCTGCGCGAGTTCGATCGGCTCAAAGATGAATTCATCGCGATCGTCTCCCACGAACTGCGAACGCCGTTGACATCGGTGTACGGCGCGGCGGTGACCCTGAGGCAGCAGGCAATTGACGAGGAGCAGCGGAGCGCGCTTCTGGACATCGTCTCGACGGAAGCGGCGCGCCTGGCACGGCTCCTCGACGACGTGCTCTGGGTCAGCCGGCTCGATTCCGGCCGCGCGAAAGCGTTCATCACGAAGGTCGAGCCGCTGCCGTTGGCGACGACCGTTGTCGAAGCGACCCGCACACATCTACCGCCGGCGCTGTCGGTCGAGCTGCGGCACGACCCCGCCCCTCCCGCTGTCGCCGCAGACCCCGACAAGCTGCGACAGGTCCTCGTCAACCTGATCGAGAATGCCGTCAAATATTCCGGTGAGGGCCGAATCGAGGTCGGCTTGCACCGTCGGAACGGGAAGATGCGCTTCAGTGTGCGCGACCAGGGCCCCGGCATACCGCCGAATCAGCGGGAGCGCATCTTCGAGAAGTTCTATCGACTTGATCCCAACATGACGCTGGGCGTGGGGGGCACCGGTCTCGGTCTCTACATCTGTCGCGAGTTGGTTGAGGCCATGGAGGGACAGATCTGGGTCGACTCCGTGCCTGGCGAAGGCACGACGTTTAGCTTCGAGCTTCCCATCGCTGCCTCTTCCTGATCCCCCGCCGAGGGGAGTGTTCGCCGCCTCTGGATGCCGATCAAGTGGCGTCCCCCGCAAACCTGCGATCCCCTGAAGGAGCAACATGCGTCTTCCTGTCTGGCTCGTCCGCCTCGGTATGTCGGCAGTCCTCATCTTCGGCTCGGCCGTCTGTGCCGGTTGGAAGTGGGAAAACCTGCCGCACTGACCACGTCTTGAACGCCCGGTCCCTCCGGGCGTTCACCCGTTCGAGGGATGCCGTGGGGTTAGCCGAGCTGCAAAATCCGTGGAGACAGCCATTTGCGTGACACCGGTGCGGCCCCGGGTCGACGAAGGGGGGAAGCCCGATGAAACGCCCGCTTGTCGTATTGATCCTCATTGTTCTCCTTGTCGTGCTTGCCGTGCCCGCGCTCGCCTATGCGGACGGGGACCCGGCGGGCTCATCTTCTGGCCAAAGCGATCCGACGCCGGTCGGCGCGACGCCGGACGGGTGGACGTGGGACGAGGGGGCTTCGACCGCCACCGATTGAGAGACGGTCGGACCGAAGCTGACTTCGTTCCTATGATCCGTTAGCGGGGCCGGCAGCACCGGGCGTCGCACGGCGCCCGAGCTAGCTTTTGAAGCCTTGCCGCTCCGCGCCCTGCTTCTCGCCTCGTTCAGCGCCTTGCTCTTCCCCTCGAGCGCCTGGGCGCATGCGAGCCTCGTTCGCAGCCTGCCGGCCGACGGCACCGTGCTGGCCGCGCCTCCGGCGAGCGTCCGCTTCGTCTTCGACGACGACGTCCGGGCCGGGCCTGGGATCAAGGCGATCCGCAACGGTGACGGCTCCGTCCTGGCAGCGAAGCCAAGGATCGTGGGCGGGCGGGCGCTCGTCGTGCCGCTCCGGGCGGGCCTCGGCGACGGCGACTACACGGTGCTCTGGCGCGTGGTCTCCGACGACGGCCACACGATCGCAGGGGTGGCCGCATTCGGCGTGGGGGAGGGGCGCGGGCCGCCGCGGGCCGCGCTCTCGGCGGGCAATCGGCCGAGCACGAGGGACGTCGTGGCGCGCTGGCTCCTGTTCGCGGGACTCCTCACCGCGGCCGGCGCCGCCTTTTTCCGCTTCACGGTCGCACCGGTGCCGGTGCGCCTCCTTCTGGGCGCCTTCCTGCTCGTTTTCGTCGGTGTCTCCGGCCTGCTCCACGACGTCTCGCTCTCGACGCGCTTCGGTGGGATCATGGCCGCGGCGGCGATCGTCGCCGCCGTCGGCGCTTTCCTGGCCTCGGTAGCGTCCGTTTACCCGGTGCTCGAGCCCTATCCGTTCGTCGCGGCCCTCCTCCTGCTGCCGGCACCGTCACTTGCGGGGCATGCCCTCGATCGGGGGCGACCGCGAATCGAGGTCGTGGTGGACGTCCTGCACGTCGCGGCCGCGTCTCTGTGGCTCGGCGGGCTCGTCGCGCTGGCGCTCGCCTTGCGAGTGCGTGACGGCCATGCCGCGACTCTGCGGCGCTTCTCGAATCTCGCGCTCGCATCCGTCGTCGTCCTCGCCGCGACCGGAGTCATCCGTGCGCTCTCCGAGCTCCACTCGGTGAGCCAGGCCTGGACGACGGGATACGGTCAGCTTCTGATCGTGAAGACGGGCCTTCTGACGGCCCTGGTTGCGATCGGCTGGATCAACCGCTACCGGCTCCTCCCTCGGCTTTCCCTGGGCGGACTGCGGCGCAGTGTGGCCGCCGAGCTCGCGCTCTTCGCGGGGCTCGTCGCCGCCGTTGCGCTCCTGACCGATCTTCGTCCCGGCCGGGATCGGATCGCCGTCGCAGCGGTCCCTGCGGCAAAGGGGCCGCCGCCGCTGCCGGCGAAGGACATGGTGGTGCAGGCACGGGAGGACGGTCAGCTTGCCGTCGCCCTGGCGGTTCGGCGGCCGGGCTCGGAAGTGACGGTGCTCGGTCCCGACGGAGAGGGAGTGAACGGCCTCTCGATGCGGATCGCGGGCGTGGAGACGCGTCCCTGCGGGTCCGGCTGCTACGGCGCGTTCGTCTCGCCGGTCGGGAAGGTAATCGTGTCGGTCAACGGGAGACGGCTTGCGTTCCGCGTCCCTGCGAAACCTCGGTCGGCGGAGGCGCTCGTCGCGCGGGCGACGAAGACGTTCCGCTCGCTCCGGAGCGTCGACTACGTCGAGCGGCTCGCGTCGAACCCGCGCAACCGCGTCGTCGCGGACTTCACGCTCGAGCGACCCAACCGGCTCGAGTACCGGATCCGCGGCGGTGCGTCCGGGATCATCATCGGCGCGCGTCGCTGGGACCGTGCGCGCGGCGGCCGGTGGGTCCCGTCGCCGCAGGAACCGACACCGCAACCAGAACCGATCTGGGCGGGCCACTTCACGAACGCGTTTCTGCTCGAGACGACGCCGTCGACGTACGTCGTCGCATTCATGAAGCCAATCGGCCCCGTGTGGTTAACGATCCGCCTCGACCGCCGCACGCTGCTCCCGCGGGAGCTGCACATGACCGCAGCGTCACATTTCATGACGCATCGCTACACGCGCTTCAACGCACCGCGGCGGATCAAAGCCCCGGCCGCGTAGCGGCCCGTCCGCGCAGCGGACCGGTGGAGGGGGTCTGGGGGAACCGGGAGGTTCCCCAGCTCACGGCGGCGGATGAAAGCTCCGGCGGCATGGCGGCCGTCAGCGCAGCGGAGCGGCGAGTGGTCTGGGGGAACCGGGAGGTTCCCCCAGCTACAGCCCGAGATGGCGCGCGATGACCATCCTCTGCACCTCGTTCGTGCCCTCGCCGATCTCCAGGATCTTCTGGTCGCGGTAGAGCCGTGAGATCGCGTACTCGTCCATGTAGCCGTAACCGCCGTGGATTTGGAGCGCCCAGTTGACGGCGCGGTGGGAGAGCTCACCGGTGTAGAGCTTCGCCTGCGCCGCCGCGAGGCCGAAGTCGCGGCCCTGATCCTTGAGCCACGCAGCCTTGTAGACCATCGTCCGGCCGGCCTCGATCTCCGTGGCGATGTCCGCGAGCTTGAAGTGGACCGCCTGGAAGCGCGCGATTGGCCGGCCGAACTGCTTGCGCTCCTGTGCATACCTGTACGCGAGGTCGTATGCGCCCTGGGCGAGCCCGACGCCCATTGCAGCGACCGAGATCCGGCCGCCGTCGAGGATCTCCAGAAACTGCTGGAAGCCCTTCCCGCGCGGGCCGAGGAGATTTCCCTCCGGCACCTTGCAGTCCTTGAACGACAGCTCCCGCGTGTCGGATGCATGCCAGCCGAGCTTCTTCATCGGCTTCGAGATCTCGTAGCCGGGCGTCCCGTTCGGGACGATGATGTTGGAGATCTCGTCCTCGCCGGTGCGAGCCGTGATCGTGACGCAGGCGGTGATGTCCGTGCCTGCGTTGGTGATGAAGATCTTCGAGCCGTTGATCGTCCATTCACCGCCGCGCAGCTCGGCGCGCGTGCGCGTCGCTCCCGCGTCCGAGCCTGCGTCGGGCTCCGTCAGCCCGAATGCCGCGAGCTTCGTGCCGGAGGCAAGGTCGGGGAGCCATTCGCGCTTCTGCTCCTCGCTGCCGTAGTAGAGGATCGGCAAGGTGCCGAGGGAGTGGTGTGCTGCCATCGTGATCGCGACGGACGAATCGATCCGGGTGAGCTCCTCGACCGCGATGGCGTACGCGACGGTGTCGGCGCCCGCGCCGCCGTACTCCTCGGGAACGGTCATTCCCATCAGCCCGAGCTCCGCCATTCCAGCCACGAGGTCGTACGGGAAGCGGCTCTCGCTATCGAGCTCCTCCGCGACGGGCGCGACTCGTTCCTGCGCGAAGTCGCGCACGGTCGAGCGGATGAGCTCGTGCTCCTGGTCGAGGTCGAAGTTCAAGTGCTGAGGCGCTGGGCGAGCTCGACGATCAGGCGGACGCCGTAGCCGGTGCCGCCGCGCTGCGTGAGGTAGTCGCCGCGCGAGCGCTCGAGGAAGCCGGGACCCGCCATGTCGATGTGCGCCCAGGGCCCTTCGCCGGCGAACTCGCGCAGGAACTCCGCAGCGAGGACCGGTGAGCCCTGGCGAAGCTCGGAGGAGTTCTTCAGGTCCGCGTACGCCGAGTCGACGTAGCGCCGGTAACGAGGATGAAGCGGAAACGGCCACGCAAGGTCGCCGCTCGTCTTCGCGGCGCTCAGAATCTCCTCGCGCCACTCGTCGTCGTTCGCGAACAGCCCGGCGTACAGGTCGCCGAGGGCGAGCTCCATCGCGCCGGTCAGGGTCGCGAGGTCGAGCAGATGGGTCGCGCGCTCGCGCCTCGCGAACCACATCGCGTCCGCAAGGACGAGGCGCCCCTCGGCGTCCGTGTTCGTGATCTCGATCGTCTTGCCGTTCGCGGCGCGGAGGATGTCCCCGGGCCGGAAGGACGTCCCGCTCACCAGGTTCTCCGCGGCGGCGACCACGGCCAGGAGCCGGACCGGCAGCTCGAGCTCGGCGACGGCCGCCGTCGCAGCGATCACGGCCGCGCCTCCGGCCATGTCGCCCTTCATGTCGTACATCTTCAGCGCCGGCTTCAGTGAGATCCCGCCGGCGTCGAAGGTAATCGCCTTGCCGACGAGGCCGAGCAGGAGCTTGTCGCGCGCGGTCTGCGGCGGGTCGTAGCGGAGGACGATCAGCCGCGGGCCGTTCGCGCTTGCGCGCCCGACCGCTGACAGTGCGCCCATCCCGAGCTCGTCGATCTGGTCCGGATCGAGGACCGAGACGTGGAGATTCGTGCCGGCGAGCTCGCGGGCGCGGTCCGCCAGGCCTTCAGGGGTGAGCTCGTTCGGCGGAGAATTCGCCAGGTCACGCGCCCAGTTGACCCACTTGCCGACGCGGGCAGCGCGGGTCGCCGTCTCGGCGAGCGCGTCCTCCTCGGCGGCGCAGAGGACGATCTTCTCGATCCGCTTCCGCGGCTTCTCGTCCGTCTTCCAGAGCGCGGGACTGTACGACCCGAGCAGGGTGCCCTCGACAATGGCGCGTGCCTGCTCCTCGAACGGGAGTGGCAGCGAGTCGTCGAGCATCCACGCGACGGTTCCGCCGACGTCCGCTACTTGTCGGGCGACGGCCGACGCGGCGGTCCTGAGCGTGTCGGCGTCGACCTCGCCGAGCTTCCCGATGCCGGCGACGACGAGACGGTGGGCGTTGAGCTCTCCCTCTGTGTGGAGGAGCACCGTCTCGCCCAGCTCTCCTTTGAGCTCACCGTCGTCCGCCAGACGCTGGAGACGGCCGCCGAGCCGCTCGTCGAGCACGCGGGCACCGTCCGAGAGCGGGGCGGACTCGTCGTCGGAGAGGGGGATTGCGAGGGTGTCGGGCTCGATCTGACCCGGCAGCCTGATCTCGATCGCGACCTCTTCCATCGGGCCGCGATGCTATCCGAGCAGGGTAGTGGGTCAGTTTCAGAGCCCGGGCCGGCCGCCCCTCTCCCCGAAGGGGCCGTCAGCCCCCAGGTACGAGCAACCCGGGCTCCACTCAATAGACGCCAACTCAAGCTCGGGTCTTGCGTTGCGGAAAGGCGCCCAGGGTCGCGACGTCTATGGCTCACGCCGCAGCTCGGTCGCTCCCGGGGAGAGTTAGGGCGACCAAGCGCCCTGGGCGATGCAACATTCGATTCTAGGTGAGGCTGTCCTGTGCGTGCCGAGCAAGCCGAGGCCCGTCCCCGTCCGGCGCGGGAGCTACACCAAGACGCGAGAGGCGCGCCGTGCAGCCGAGATTTCAGACTGACCCACTACCCCGAGCAGGGTTTTACGGTGTCTTAACGAATTCGCCTAACCGCGACTCAACTTTCCTCGTCGCATGCCGATGATGAACCCGAAGATGAGCGCCACGGTCCTGCGGCCCGTCGTTCCTTCCCGCTTCCGGCGTGGGCATTCCCGCCCCACCGTCGAGACGCTGATGGAGGAGATCTCCGGCCTCACCGCCGAGCGCCAACGCCTCCGCGATCGGGGAGCCGACACGGGTCGGCTCGAGCGCAACCGCGTCAAGCTCGCCCGCGCCCAGTGGGAGCTGTCGCACGCGCTGATCGAGCGCTACCTTCCCGCCGAAGACTTCGAAGCGGCGTAGTCTCACCTCGAGTTGCCTCGGTAGCCTGCGGACGTGCGGGCCGAGATCGATCGCCGCGCGATGGCGCTGCTCTCCAGCGGCCACCTCGCTACCGACTTCGCGAACGGCGCGCTGCCGGCTCTGCTCCCGTTCCTACGGGAGCGGTTCTCGCTCTCGTACACCGCCGTCGGCGCGATCATCCTCGCCTCGCAGGCGTCGTCCTCTCTGATCCAGCCGCTCTTCGGGCTCTGGTCGGACCGACGCGGCGCCATCTGGTTGCTGCCGGCCGGTGTTGTCTGCGCCGGGATCGGGATCGCGCTCGCTGCGGATGCGCCGAGCTACTGGCTCGTCCTGCTGCTCGTGCTCGTCTCCGGCGTCGGCGTCGCCGCCTTCCATCCGGAGGGGTCGAAGTTCGCGGGCTTTGTCAGCGGGCGAAGACGGGCAAGCGGGATGGCCTGGTTCTCGATCGGCGGGAATCTCGGGTACGCCCTCGGACCGGTCGCGACGACCGCCGCCGTGGCGGCTCTCGGTCTTCGCGGCGGCATGCTGGTCGCGCTGCCATGCCTCGTGGTAGCAGCGGCGATTCTCGCGGCCACGCCGTACCTCCGCGGCTTCGCGCCGGAGCCGGGCGCCGCCCGGGCAGCCGCGGGCGCTGACGACCCGACCGCGATGAAGCTCCTGCTCGGCGTGATCGCGCTTCGCAGCGTCGCGTGGTTCGGGCTGATCACGTTCGTGCCGCTGTGGGAAGTTTCGCTCGGCCACTCGAAGTCGCACGGCAACCACTTGCTCGCGCTGATGTTGTTCGCCGGTGGGATCGGGACGCTCTTGCTCGGGCCGCTCGCCGATCACTTCGGCCGGCGGCCGGTGCTGCTCGGAAGCGTCGTCGCGACGGGCCCGCTCCTGCTCGTCTTTGTGCTCGTCGGCGACGTCCCGGGCGCCGTCGCGCTCGCGCTTATCGGTGCATGCGTGGTCGGTACGTTCGGCGTGACGATGGTGATGGGCCAGGAGTACATGCCGCGGCACATCGGGACCGCGTCCGGGCTGGTGATCGGGCTTTCCGTGGGACTCGGCGGTGTCGCAGCGGTCGCGCTGGGACGCCTGGCCGACGCGACGAGCCTGCGCACGGCACTCTTCGTCGCGGCGGCCGCGCCGATGCTCGCTGTGGTACTGGCCGTGCTGCTTCCCTCGCGGCGAGCACGCCGCAGGCTCGAACCTGCGGCTGAGATAGGGTTGATGCCATGAGCGTGAAGGAGTTTTTCGAGACACTCGAGAGTCGTGTCGACACGTCGAAGACCGCCGGTATGAACAACTCCTACCTCTTCGACATCGACGGCGCGGGCAAGTGGAAGGTCGACGTCCAGGACGGAAAGGTGAGCGTGACCGAGGGCGGCGAAGACGCCGACGCAGTCATCACCACGTCCGCCGAGACCTTCGAGAAGATCGCCAGGCACGCCCGCTTCGCGGGGAAACGTGCGCGGGCGGAGCCCGCGCACTCTTACGGGGCTCGCGGTTGGCGGTTGGAGAGGGTCCGCGGGCGGCGGCGCTGCGCGTCCCCGCCCGCGTGAGTTCGGCCTCCGGTTAGACCGACTTCGCCTGGTCTAACCTCCAGCCTTTTGCGCTTGTTATTCCTCGAGTTCGAGCAGGACAGCGCCGCCTGCGACCTTGTCGCCTTCCACGACGTGCACGGCGCGCACGACGGCGTCGTACGGGGACGTCAGCGGCGTTTCCATCTTCATCGCCTCGAGCACAACGAGGGGCTGGCGCGCCTGCACGGAATCGCCCTCCGCGACGAGCAGCCGGATGACAGTGCCGGGCATCGGGGCGGTGACCGTGCTCTGTTCTCCCGCCCGTCCGCGGTGGTCGGTCGCCGGCGCGTCGACGTCGGGAGGCGAAACCGGTGCGGGGGGCGCGAGATTAAGCCGAAAGGGGCGCCGCCACGGCGCTGCCGCGGCGCGCGCCGGCGGCGACGACAGGGGAGGATGTTCGGTGAGGAAAGCCGTCGTCGTCTCTCCCGCACGCACGAGCGGGTGTGCGACGAGCCAGCGGAGGAACGGGAGATTCGTCGTGACGCCCTCGACCTCCGTCTCGGAGAGTGCGCTGCGCAGCTCGTCGAGGGCCTCGTCGCGCGTCGTCCCGTGCGCGATCAGCTTCGCGATCAGTGGGTCGTAAGCGATGCCGATCTCGTCGCCCTGCTCGACTCCCGCGTCGACGCGAATACCTTCCGGCAGTCGCAGTCGCTCGATGCGCCCGGTCTGCGGGAAGAAGGTGCGCGGATCCTCCGCGTATAGGCGCACCTCGACTGCGTGCCCGTCCGGAGCGAACCAATCGCTGCCTGCGTAGTTACCGCCTTCAGCGATCCACAACTGCTGCTCGACGAGATCGACTCCCCACGCGAGCTCCGTCACTGGATGCTCGACCTGAATACGTCCGTTGAGCTCGAGGAACCAGAAATCGCGGCCATCGACCATGAACTCGACGGTGCAGGCGTTCTCGTAGCCGATTGCGCGTGCGAACGCGACTGCAGCAGCGCTGATGTTCACACGAAGCGCCGGGTCGATCGCCGGAGACGGTGACTCTTCCAAGATCTTCTGGTGCCGGCGCTGAATCGAGCAGTCGCGCTCTCCGAGCGTGCGGAAATTCCCCGCTGAATCGGCAAGCAGCTGGATCTCCACGTGCCGCGGGCGCTCGAGGTAGCGCTCGCAGAAGACGCGCTCGTCCCCGAAGGCCGCCTTCGCCTCACGGCGCGCGGCTGCGAGCGCCTCCTCCAGCTCGCCGGCCTCGCGAACGACGCGCATCCCGCGCCCGCCGCCGCCTGCCGCGGCCTTGACGACGAGAGGGAATCCGATCTCGCCCGGCTCGCCGGTCGGCACGACCGGAACGCCCGCATCCAGTGCGATGCGCTTCGCTTCGAGCTTGTCGCCGCCCGCGCGCAGTGCCTCGGGCGGCGGCCCTACCCATGTCAGCTCGGCGGCCTCAACGGCCTCGGCGAAGTCCGGGTTCTCAGCGAGGAAGCCGTAGCCCGGGTGAAGCGCGTCGGCGCCCGTCTGCTTCGCGGCTCGGATGTTCTCCTCCGAGAAGAGGTAGCTCGCGATCTCGACGGTCTCGTCGGCGGAGCGCGCGTGCAACGAGCCCTTGTCGTCGGGAGCGACGACTGCGACGGTTGCGATCCCGAGCTCGTGACAGGCCCGGAACACGCGCAGCGCGATCTCGCCGCGGTTCGCGACGACGAGCTTCCGGATCAGAGCTTCTTCCCGGGATTGAGGAGATTCTGCGGGTCAAAGGCGCGCTTGACCGCGCCGTGAAGCTCGAACGCCCGCGGGCCGAGCTGCCGGGCGAGCCAGTTGCGCTTCACGAACCCGACGCCGTGCTCCCCCGAGATCGTGCCGCCGAGGCGAAGTGCGAGCTCGAACAGCTCCTCGGAAAGACGCGGGGCGAGAGCGGTCTCGCGCTCGTCGTCGGAGGCGAGCAGGAAGGACGTGTGCAGGTTGCCGTCGCCTGCATGACCCCAGGAGCACGCCGCCACGCCGAGCCTGCGGCCGATCTCGAGTGACTCCTCGATTCCCTCGGCAAGGCGGTCGAGCGGGACGGCGATGTCCTCGCTCGCCTTGCCTCCACGCTGCGCGTCGACGACCAGCGCCACGCCGTCGCGCCAGCCCCAGAGCGCCGCGATCTCCTGCGGCGTCTCCGGCGTGTAGAGGCCGAGCGCGTCCTCGCCGAAGACGTCGAGCAAATCGGCGCGGACGCGGGCCGCCTCGTCGTGTGAGCCGTCAGCCTCCGCGAGCACGGCGAATGCGCCGTCCGGCACGTCGCCGGGGAACGTCGCGCGCACATAGCGCATCGTCTCGGAGTCGAGATACTCGAGCGCGGCCGCCGGCAACCCGTTCCCGATCACTCGCTCGATAGCCGCACAACCGGCACGTACGCCGTCGAAGAAACCGACCACCGGCCACACCGCGTCCGGCGCAGGCGTGAGCCGGAGCCACGCTGCCGTAATCACGCCGAGCGTGCCCTCGGAACCGATCAGGAGACTCTTGAGGTCGTAGCCGGCGACGTCCTTTCGCACCGGCCCGCCGAGGTGGATCAACTCGCCGGGCGGCACGACGGCTTCGAGCCCCATGACCCAGGCACCGGTGACGCCGTACTTGAAGGCGTGCGGTCCGCCGGCGTTCGTTGAGATGTTGCCGCCGATCTGCGACTGCTCGGCCGCGCCCGGATCCGGCGGGAAGAGGAGGCCGCCCTCGCGGGCGATCCGTCGCAGCTCGCCCGTTCGCAAGCCCGCTTCGACGTGGATCCGCCAGAGCAGCGGGTCGAAGGACCGAACGCGGTCGAGGCGCTCGAGCGACACGACGACACCGCCGTCGACGGGCACCGCTCCGGCGGCGTAGCCGGTACCGCCCCCGCGCGGAACGACCGGCACACCGTGCCCGTAGCACCACGCCACCACCTCGGCCACCTCTTCGGCCGTCCGCGGGAGCGCAACCGCGTCGGCGTGACCGCGCAGACCGCGCGCCTCGGTCTGGTCGGCAAGATAGGCGGCGCTCGCGGAGACGATCTCTGCGGCGACCGCCGCACGCAGATCACGCTCGACGGACGCGATCGCGCTCATAGCTCCTGGAGCTTCACCCCGTCCAGCGTAGATGATGCGCAGATGGAGCC
>WNGB01003766.1_pt1 | contig 38145 bp, 35 predicted proteins | sample 5400681 | NCBI WGS metagenome assembly WNGB01 (sample SAMN13153367, study PRJNA577476) | soil metagenome | isolation source: 115 cm soil or saprolite under grassland replicate 2 | place: USA:California | collected 2016-06-15 | reverse complement strand
CGTGGGCGGGGTTAGTCGGCGACGATCATCGTGGGGACCGTCGGGGCCGGGTGCGGACGATCGCCGCCGTCTGGTGTGGCGGGGTGGGCCGGTCGCGGGGGCAGGGGGCCAGTTCGTGGCGGGATCCGGTGATCGTCGCGGGGGTGCGGCGGTCGTGGGCGTGGTTTGTCGGCGACGATCATGGTGGGGGGTTGTCGGGGGGCGGACGGGTGCGGACGATCTGCGTCGGGTGTGGCGAGGTGGGCCAGTTACGTCGGCAGGGCGGCAGGGGGCCAGTCCGCGGCCGGTGCCGGTGATCGTCGCCGAGTTGTGGCGGTCGTGAGCGTGGTTTGTCGGCGACGATCATCGTGGGGATCGTCGGGGCCGGGTGCGGACGATCGCCGCCGTCTGGTGTGGCGGGGTGGGCCGGTCGCGGGCGCAGGGGGGCCAGTCCACGGCGGGATCCGGTGATCGTCGCCGAGTTGTGGCGGTCGTGAGCGTGGTTTGTCGGCGACGATCACCGGGGGCGGCAAGGTCGGGGCGTGGCGGTGACCACTCCTCCGGGCTATAGCCCGGGGAGTTTCCGCGCCTCCGCGGTACGGTGTGACGGAACGGCGGAGCGGAGTCGGGCGGTCCGCGGAACGGGGTGTACGCGGTCGGACTTCGTGGGTGGGGTGGTCGTGTCGGACGTACGTCGTCTGGGTGGCACCCGTCTGGTCGGCCGGCAGCGCGAGATGGCGCGCATCCGTGCCTGCGTGGACGCGGTACGTGGCGGGGGCACTGGCGTGCTGGAACTGGTCGGGGACCCGGGGATCGGCAAGAGCCGGCTGCTGGGCGAGGCCGAGCAGGTGGCCGCCCAGGCCGGCCTGGCGGTGGTCACCGGCAGCGCGTCGCAGTTCGAGCGGGAGGTGCCGTTCGCGGTCTTCGCCCGGCTGTTCGAGGCGCTCGGCGGGTTCGCCGGCGAGGATGTCGGCACCCAGCCGGATGTGGAGCGGTTCCGGTTCTACCGCGAGGTACGCGACCGGCTCAGCGCCCAGCCGGGTGGCCGGGCGCTGCTCCTCGACGACCTGCACTGGGCCGACCGTGCGTCGCTGGAGCTGCTGCAGTTCCTGCTGCGGCATCCGCCGGCCGTGTCGCTGTTGGTTGCGGTGGCGTACCGGCCGCGCCAGGTGTCCGCGCGGGCGGCCGAGGTCTTCACCGCGGGCGGGTCGGCGCTGCTCCGGGAGCGGCTGGACCTGGCCCCGCTCGGGGTGACCGACATCGGCACGTTGGCCGGCATCGGAGGGGCGGAGGCGCGCCGGCTGCACGCGGCCAGCGGCGGCAACCCGTTCTACGCGTTGGCCCTGTCCGGCACGCCGTACCCGGCGGAGCCGATCCACCCGCCCGCCACCGACCGGATCCCGCCCGCGGTGGCGGCCGCGGTCCGCGCCGAGCTGTCCGCCGTACCACCCGCGGAGCTGGCCGTGCTGCGCGCCGCCGCGGTGGCCGGAGACCCGTTCGACCCGGCGCTGGTGGCCGCCCTGGTGGAGCGCCCGTTCGCCGAGGTGCTGGACGCGCTTGACGTGCTGGCCGAGCGCGACCTGGTCCGGGTGGAGCCGTCCGAGCCGGGCCGGCTGCGGCTGCGCCACCCGCTGCTGCGCAGCATCGCCTACCACGAGATCCGCCCCGGGCAGCGGCTCACCCTGCACGCCCGGGCGGCGGCCGCGCTGCTCGACCGCGGCGCGCATGTGGTCACCCGGGCCCCGCACCTGGCCCGTTCCGCACAGCCCGGCGACGCCGACGCGGCCCAGGCCCTGGTCGGCGCCGCCCGGCAGATCCTGCCCACCGCGCCGGACACCGCGGCGCGCTGGCTGCGCAAGGCGTTGCAGCTGATCCCGCACGGCGACCCTGACGGTGATCCGCACGGCGGCCCGCACGGCGGCCCTGACCGCGGGGCTAGCGGCGAGCCGGCCAGCTGCCCTGACGGCGGCCCGGACGGTGACCCGCACGGCGGCCCTCACGGTGATCCGCACGGCGGCTCTTACCGCGGGGCGGCCAGCGGCCCTGACGGCGGCCCGGACGGTGACCCGCACGGCGCCGCGGACGGCGGGGCGGGCGGCGGCCCTGACGGGGACCCGGGCGGCGGCCCGCGCGGCGCCGCTGAGGGCGGGGCGGGCGGCGAGTCGGCCAGCGGCCCTGACGGCGGCCCTGACGGTGACCCGGGCGGCGGCCCGCGCGGCGCCGCTGACGGCGAGCCGGGCGGCGGGCCTGACGGCGGGTCGGGCGGCGGGTCGGGCGGCGGGCCGGGCGGCGGCCGGGACCCGGCGGCGACCGGCGACCGGAACGAGCCCGAGCGGTGGCGGCTGATGGTGCTGCTGGCCGACGCCGAGGTCAGCTCCGGCCGGGTGGACGCCGGCCGCGCCGTGCTGCAGCAGCTCCTCGACCGGCTGCCGCCGGACGCCACCGAGCTGCGGCTGGAGGCGGTGATGCGCAGCGCGTTCGCCGACCGGCTGCTCGGCCGGTACCGGCAGGCCACAGCGCTGCTGTCCGGTGCGCTGGCCGGCGCCGGGGACGACGACGCCACCGTGCTGCTGGCGGTGGAGGCGGTCACCTGCAGCCTGCTGCGCTGCTCGGCAGACTCGCACGGGTACGCCGACCGGGCCATCAGCGCGGCCGCCGCGGTGGACAAGCCGGAGCTGGCCGCCGCGGCGTCGATCATCGTCGCGATGAACGGCGCGTTCCACGGCGACATCTCCGACGCGCTGGCCCGCCTGGACCAGGCCGCGCCGATCCTGGACGGCGCATACGACGAGGCGCTGTTCCGGCTGATGGACCCGCTGGAGCAGCTCGCCTGGGTGGAGCTGCTGCTGGAGCGCACCGCGGACGCGATCGGCCACTTCGACCGGGGCCTGGACATCTCCCGCCGGCACGGCCAGGTGCACATCACGCCGTACCTGCTGATCGGCCGCTGCCTGGCGCTCGCCCGGCGCGGGCTGATCGACGCCGCGCTGGAGTCTGCCGCGGACGCCGAAGAGGCCTCCCGGCTGATCGGCAGCGACACCATGCAGGCGATGGCGCTGGCGATGCGGGCCACCGCGCTGCTGTGGCGGGACGGCCCGGACGAGGCGCTGCGGGTGGCCGAGGCCGCGGTGCGCCGCAACGACCGCACCGGCAACGACTGGTGGGCCGCGGTGGCCCGGCGCATCCTGGCCCGCTGCCAGCTCGGGGTGGGCAACCCGGCGGCGGCCCGGCACACCCTGCTGGGCTCCGCGGCGGACCTCGACCTGCACGACGTCGAGGCCTGCGCGCATCCCATGTGGTTCGCCGCGCTGGCCGAGATCGAGGCGGCGCTCGGCGACTCCGCCGCGGCGACCCGGTGGCTGGTCAGGGCGGAGCAGGCGGCCGCCGCGGCGGGGCTGCGCGGGCAGCAGGCGTACGTCGCGGTCGCCGCGGCCCGGCTGGCGCTGGCGGCCGGCGACGACCGGCGGGCGCTGGCACTGGCGACGGACGCGGTCGCCGGCTTCGACCAGGTCGGCCACCCGCTGGATGCCGCCGTGGCCCGGTTGACCGCGGCCGGCGCGCTGGCCCGCGGCGGCCAGTGGCAGCAGGCCACATACCAGCTCACCGAGGCCAAGGCGGCGGCCGAGCGGGGCGGCGCGAGCTGGTTCCTGCAGCAGGTGGTTGGCATGCAGCGGCAGATCGCCAGCGGTGCCGGTCGCACCGACGCGCCGGCCAGCCCGGCCCGGCCGATCGAGCTGACCGCCCGGGAGTGGGAGATCTCCCGGCTGGTGGGCGAGGGGCTGTCCAACGTGCAGATCGCGTTCCGGCTGCACGTCACCCCGAAGACCGTCGAGGCTCACCTGACCCGGATCTACCGCAAGCTGGGGGTACGGTCCCGCAGCGGGCTGGCCAGGGCGGTGGCCGGGCTGGCACCCTGACGCGGGTTGCCCCCCGAAGGAATGTCGGGTCGTTGTGGGGTTTCCCCGACTGGTGCGCGGGTGCAGGCGGCCAGCAGACTCGAACACGCTTGCCGAGACGTGCAGGGCGCCGGTGTGCAGGGCGGTGCGGCGCCGGCGTTGTGGGGGTACGTCTCTGGGGAGCTTGACGGGCGGGTGTGGCGCTTCGGGGGGAACGCCGCACCCGCCTTCACATGTGCAGCCCGTCCTTCGACGTCTACAGGCTGACCGACGAGCGAATTCATCCGGCGCATCCTGTCGATCTGCCCGGGTCCCGGTCGACGTTGTTAGGGAAACTGTCGTGGGGTGGGCGTACGGTGCCCGAAAGCCACGAATCGGGAGGGCGCGATGAGTGAGGGCGCGATGGGTGACCGCGCGATGGGTGACCGCGCGATGGGTGACCGCGCGATGAGTGAGACTGTGTTACTGGCGATCGGCACGCGGAAGGGCTTGTTCCTGGCGACCAGCCGGGACGGGCGGTCGAGCTGGGACATCACCGGGCCGCACCACTCCATGTCGGGGGTGTACGCGGTGGGCATCGACGCCCGCCGGGACCCGGTGCGGCTGCTGGCCGGGGTGACGAGCGAGCACTTCGGGCCGAGCGTCGCGACGAGCGACGACCTGGGCGCGACCTGGCAGGAGCCCGGCCGGGCGCCGATCGCGTTTCCCGACGGGGATGACACAGCGCTGGTGCGGGTATGGCAGTTCGCCCCGGGCACGGCGGACGAGCCGGACGTGGTGTACGCCGGGGTGGAGCCGTCCGCCCTGTTCCGTTCCACCGACGGCGGCGTGACGTATGAGCTGGTCCGCGGGCTCTGGGACCACCCGCACCGCGCGGAGTGGCAGCCGGGCTTCGGCGGGATGGCCATCCACACCGTGCTGGCGCACCCGCAGCGCACCGGTGAGGTCCTGGTCGCGATGTCCACCGGTGGGGTCTACCGCACCACCGACGGCGGTACGAGCTGGCAGGCGAGCAACACCGGGATCAAGGTGCGCTTCATGCCCGACCCGTACCCGGAGTTCGGGCAGTGCGTGCACAAGGTGGCCCGCCACCCCGACCGCCCGGACCAGTTCTTCGCCCAGAACCACCACGGGGTGTACCGCAGCGACGACGCGGGCGTGACATGGCAGTCGATCGCCGACGGGCTGCCCAGCGACTTCGGCTTCCCGATGGTGGTACACCCGCACCGGCCCGGCGTGATCTACAACTTCCCGCTGGTCGCCGACGTGGAGCGGTTCCCGCCCGAGGGTCGCTGCCGGGTGTTCCGCAGCGAGGACGCCGGCGACACCTGGGTCGCACTGGAGAAGGGCCTGCCGCATGACGGGTTCTGGTCGGCCGTGATGCGGGACGCGATGACCACTGACGACGCCGACCCGGCCGGGGTGTACTTCGGCAGCCGCTCCGGCGAGGTGTACGCCAGCCGAGACGAGGGCGAGTCGTGGTACCCGGTGGTCGAGCACCTGCCCGACGTGCTCTGCGTCCGGGCCGCCGTGGTGAGGTGAGGCGGCGGTGAACGTGACCGTGCTGGTTCCCGGGGTGCTGCGCTCGGACGCGGGCGGCGCCTCGAAGCTGGACGTCGACGTGGAGGAGGGCGCCACCCTGGGCGCCCTCCTTGACCGGCTGGCCGCGCACCACCCGCTGCTCGACCGGCGGCTGCGCGACGAGCACGGGGTGCTCCGGCGGTACGTCAACCTGTACGTGGACGGCGAGGAGTGCCGCCGGCTGGCCGGCGCCGACACCGTGCTGCGCGGCGGCGCCGAGCTGCAGATCATCCCATCGGTGGCCGGCGGGTAGCGGCTACTTGACGTCGGTCTTGTTCTCCCCGACGTCGTAACCCGGGGCTCCCGGGGTGAGGACGACGCGGAAGACGTGCTCGCCCTGGGAGTAGCGCCCGATGCCGTTCACCACCGCCGGCTCGTACCCGCCGGGGGCGATCGAGCCGGAAGACGTCCAGGTGGTGACGTACTGGTCGTCGACGTAGATCTCGGCGGTCACCACGCCGGCCACCTGGCCGACGTTGTACGGCTCGAAGCTGACCTTGGTGCCCGCCTCGTGGTGCGCGTACGGGTGGTTCTCCGGGTTGTCGGCGTCGTCGGCGTCCACCCGCACGCCGTTGTTGCCGAACGCGAACTGCGTGGTGGCCGCGCCGGCGTCGCCCTGCCCGGTGCCGCTGTCCTGCCCGTACTGACCGTAGTCCTGGTCGCCGTACCCCTGCTGGTAGCCCTGCTCCCCGTACCCCTGCTGGTAGACCTGCTCCCCGTACCCGGCCTGGCTGTACTGCTCTCCGTACCCGGCCTGGCTGTCCTGGTCGCCGTAACCGTCCCCGTATCCGGTCATCGGTTCCTCCCCTCGTGATGGCGCGTTCGGAGCACACGGTATGCAGCCGGACGGTGCAACGCAGCGGCGGACGGGGCAGGTTTTGCTGCCCTATCGGGCCGGGTGCCGGACTTATCATGTGCCGTCGCCGCCCGGAAAGCGGCGCGGCCATCTCAGGTGGCCATCACATTCGTGTAAGAGCCCTGACACTGTCCGGACCCGTTTCACACTGTGATCTGGAACTCATGACACGTGACCCCTGTCCGAAAAACCGAGATCCGCTCACGAAAGCTGCGCCGCCATGTGTGCCCACAAGCCAGCCTGCCCAGCGTCCAACGCATCCGACGCGCACGCCGCGCACGTGGTGGCAGCGCACCCCGAGCAGGGGTGGAGCCTGCTGTGCAACGGCGTGCTGCTCTTCGAGGATGGCGGCGAACTGCTGCCCAGCGGGGCGGTCATCGCACCGCCGCAAGTGCTGCCCACTGTGTGCCGGCGGTCAGCGGCGTAACGGGACCACCCGGCCCGCCGGCCGCCCCGGGCCGGTCAGCCGCGTAGCTGCAGGCCGAGCGCGTACCCGCCGAACGCCGCCACCAGCCCGGCCACCACGCTGGCCACGACGTTCGCCATCGCGTAGCGGCGGGCCCCGTCCTCGACCAGCCGGATGGTCTCGTACCCGAACGTGCTGTACGTGGTCAGCGCCCCGCAGAAGCCGGTACCCACCAGAGCCACCACGGCCGCCGGCGCCGCCGCCCCAGCGATCGCCCCCAGCGCCGCGCTGCCGACCACGTTCACCGCCAGCGTCCCCCACGGGAACACCGAGTCGTGCCGGCCCTGCACGAACCGGTCGGTCAGGTACCGCAGCGGCGCGCCGACCGCGGCGCCCAGCGCGACCAGCAGCACCGTCATGCGCCGCGCCCGACGTACCGGATCACCTCGACCGGATCGACCACCACCAGGCCCTCGGTGACCAACTCGTCCAGCTGCGGCAGGAACGCGCGGACCTGGACGCGCCGTAGCCCTCAATCCCGCGCAGCACCGTCGCCCCCGCCAGCCCGGCCGCGTGCGCCCGGTGCACGATCTCGTGGTACAGCGGCTTGTGGTGCCACACGTCGTCCTCGCCGATGAGGATGGTCAGCCGCAGCGCGTGCCCCTCGAGTCTCATTTACCCGCCTCCGCGCTCGCTGCGCTCCTCGCTCGTTCCTCGCTGCGATGCTCGCTCGCTGTCGGCGGGGGTGGTTCCTCGCTGCGATGCTCGCTCGCTGTCGCCTCGCGGTCTCACCTGCGCCGCTCCCTCCGTGACCGGGTCGCCCACCGGGCGGCGACCACCCCGAGCTGTACGGCCAGCAGCGCCGCCGCCAGTGTGCCGGCCAGGTACCCGAACCCGGTCGCGGCCTGCCCGCCGGCCAGCAGCGCCCGGGACTGTTCGGCGTAGGCGGAGAACGTGGTGAACCCGCCCAGCACACCGACCCCGAGGAACGGCCGGGCCAGCCGGTGCGCCGCCCACACCTCGGTGAGGAGCACCATGAGTACGCCGATCAGCATGCAGCCGGCCACGTTGGTGGTGAGGGTCGCCCACGGCAGGCGGCCCGGCGGGGCGGGCCAGGCCAGCGCCAGCCCGTACCGCGCGAGGGAGCCGGCCACCCCACCCGCGGCGATCGCCCCGAGCACCCGGGCCTGCGCCCACACCGGCCCGCGGCGGCGTGCAGGCCGGGGCAGCTCGACGTCCCGATCGACCGTCGCCGGCCGGTCGTCCATGTGCGCCCCCTACCGCATGAGGTAGGGACTGTCGGCGGTCGACCGACCGCGGTTCCGGCGAGCCCCACCGCCGTCGTCGGGCAACGATACCCGCCGCCTCGGCCAGGTCCTCGCCGGCCGCGGCACCCTACTCGAAGGACTCGCCCTTCTCGGCCTTCGCCACCAGCGACGCCGGCGGGGCGAAGCGCTCGCCGTACCGCGTCGCCAGCTCACGCGCCCGCGCCACGAAGCCGGCCACGCCGCCCTCGTACCCGTTGATGTACTGGATCACGCCTCCGGTCCAGGCCGGGAAGCCGATCCCGAAGATGGAGCCGATGTTCGCGTCCGGCACCGAGCGGAGCACGCCCTCGTCGAAGCACTTCACCGTCTCCAGCGCCTCGGCGAACAGCATCCGCTCCTGCATGTCGCGGAACGGGATCTCCGTCCCGGGCGGCCCGCTGTGCCCGTTTGTCGGCCTCCGGCCGCTGTGCTCATCTGTCGGCCTCCGGCCGCTGTGCTCATCTGTCGGCCTCCGGCCGAAGTGTTCCGCCAGCCCGGGCCACAGCCCGACGCGCTTGCCGTCGGCGTAGTCGTAGAACCCCGCGCCGCCGGACCGGCCGGTGCGCCCGAACTCGTCCACCATCCGGTCGATCACCGCCTCGGAGCCGTGCTCCGGCCACTGGCCGCCGGCCGCCAGCACCGCCGCCTTGGCCTCCTCGCGGATCTTGCGCGGCAGCGTCAGGGTGAGCTCGTCCAGCAGTTGCAGGGGCGGTGCCGGGTAGCCCGCCTGGGCGCCGGCCTGCTCGATCGAGGGCACCGCGACGCCCTCGCCGACCATCGCCACCGCCTCGTTGATGAACGTGCCGATCACCCGGCTGGTGAAGAAGCCGCGACTGTCGTTGACCACGATCGGCGTCTTCCTGATGTGGTGCGCGATGTCCACGGCCTTGGCCAGCACCGCGTCGGAGGTCTGCCCGCCGACGATGATCTCCAGCAGCGGCATCTTGTCCACCGGCGAGAAGAAGTGCAGGCCGATGAAGTTCTCCGGCCTGCCCACCCCCTCGGCCAGCCCGGTGATCGGCAGCGTGGAGGTGTTCGAGCCGAGCACCGCGTCCGGGGCGAGCACACCCTCGACCTCGGCGAACACCTTCTTCTTCAGCTCCGCGTTCTCGAACACCGCCTCGATCACCACGTCGGCGCCCGCGCAGTCCTCGGCGGCCGCGGTCGGCGTGATCCGGGCCAGCACCTCCTCCCGCTTCTGTTCGGTGAGCTTGCCGCGCGAGACGGCCTTGTCCAGCAGGCCGACCGAGTACGCCTTGCCCTTCTCGGCCGCCTCCAACGACACGTCCTTCAGTACGACGTCGATGCCGTTGCGGGCGCACACGTACGCGATGCCGGCGCCCATCATGCCGGCGCCGAGCACGGCCACCTTGCGGGCGGTGTACCTCTCGTACCCCTGCGGCCGGCTGCCGCCCTTGTTGATGTGGTTCAGGTCGAAGAAGAACGCCTTGATCATGTTGGTGGAGACCTGCCCGACGGCGAGGTCCACGAAGTACCGCGTCTCGATCTTGGCGGCGGTCTCGATGTCGACCTGGGCACCCTCGACCGCCGCGGCCAGGATGTTGCGCTGCGCCGGGAAGTTCGCGCCCTTGGTCTGCTTGCGCAGGTTGGCCGGGAACGCCGGCAGGTTCGCCGCGAACGACGGGTGGCTGGGCGTGCCGCCGGGGATCTTGAAGCCCGGCCGGTCCCACGGCTGGGCCGCGTCCGGGTTGGCCGCGATCCACTCCCGGGCCCGCGCCAGCATCTCCTGCGGGGTGTCCACCACCTCGTCCACCAGGCCGACCTCGGCGGCCTGCCGCGGCTTGTACCGCTGGCCCTGCAGCAGCACCTTCAGCAGCGCGTCGGCGATGCCGAGCATCCGCACGGTGCGGACCACCCCACCCCCGCCGGGCAGCAGGCCGAGGGTGGCCTCGGGCTGGCCGATCTCGCTGCCCTTGGCGTCCAGCGCGATCCGCCGGTGGCAGGCCAGCGCGATCTCCAGGCCACCGCCGAGCGCCGCGCCGTTGATCGCGGCCACCACCGGCCGGCCCAGCGTCTCCAGCCGGCGGAACAGCGCCTTCATCTCATCAGCCCGCGCGGTCAGCTCCGCCGCGTCCGCCTCGGTGACCCGCAGCATGATGTTCAGGTCGGCGCCGGCGAAGAACATCCGCTTCGCCGAGGTGAGGATCACGCCGGTGATCGAGTCCTTCTCCGCCTCCAGCCGCTGCACGGTGGCCCGGAACGAGTTGCCGAACAGCTCGTTCATCGTGTTCGCGTTCTGGGTCGGGTCGTCCATGGTGAGCACCACGACACCGTCGTCGCCGCGCTCCCAGCCGATCATGTTCTGCTCAGTCATCGCCTGTCTCTCGTCTCGCAAGTGTGTCGGCCGGGCCGCTCAGACGCGCTCGATGACGGTGGCAACGCCCATGCCGCCGCCGATGCAGAGGGTCACGAGGGCGTACCGCCCGTCGCGGCGCTCCAGTTCGTCAACCACGGTGCCCACCAGCATCGCGCCGGTGGCACCGAGCGGGTGACCCATGGCGATGGCACCGCCGTTCACGTTGAGCTTCTCGCTCGGGATGGCGAGGTCCCTGGTGTACTTCAGGACGACGGCCGCGAACGCCTCGTTGAGCTCGAACAGGTCGATGTCGTCCACGGTGAGCCCCGCCGTCGCCAGCACCTTGCGGGTGGCCGGGGTCGGGCCGGTGAGCATGATCGTGGAGTCGGCGCCGCTGGTCGCGGTGGCCACGATCCGGGCCCGCGGGGTCAACCCGAGGTCGGAGCCGACCTGCTCGGAGCCGACCAGCACCAGCGCGGCGCCGTCCACGATGCCGGAGGAGTTCCCCGGGGTGTGCACGTGGTTGATCTTCTCGACCCAGTGGTACTTCTGCAGCGCCACCGCGTCGAAGCCACCCATCTCGCCGACCGCCTCGAAGGACAGCGGCAGCCTGCCCAGCCCCTCCAGCGTGGAGTCCGGGCGCATGTGCTCGTCGCGGTCCAGCACCGTGACACCGTTGCGGTCGGTGACCGGGACAACCGACTTGGCGAAGTACCCGTTCGTCCACGCCTTCGCGGCGCGCTCCTGCGAGGTCAGCGCGTACCGGTTGACGTCCTCGCGGGAGAAGCCCTCGATGGTGGCGATCAGGTCGGCGCTGATCCCCTGCGGGATGAAGTAGGTCTCGTAGTTGGTCTCCGGGTCCAGCGCCCAGGCGCCGCCGTCGGAGCCCATCGGCACCCGGGACATCGACTCGACGCCGCCGGCGATGACCAGGCTGTCCCACCCGGACCGGACCTTCTGTGCGGCCACGTTGACCGCCTCCAGCCCGGACGCGCAGAACCGGTTGAGCTGCACGCCGCCGACCGTGTCCGGCAGGTGGGCGGCCAGCGCCGCGGTCTTGGCGATGTCCATGCCCTGGTCGCCGACCGGGGTCACCACGCCGAGCACGATGTCATCGACGCGCTCGGCGTCCAGCGTCGGGTTGCGCTTGGCCAACTCGTCGATGAGGCCGACCACCAGCGAGACCGGCTTGGTCCCGTGCAGGGATCCCTTCTTGCCGCGGCCGCGCGGGGTGCGGATCGCGTCGTACACGAACGCCTCGGTGCTCATGCCTCGACTCCTACGTCTTTGCGGCTCACGGATGGTCCTCCTCGCAGAGCGCTGTCGTCACCAGATCGCGCGCGGGTGCCGTTCCGGACCCGGCCCCCGTTTCGGATCCAGCCCCTGGCGCGGATCTCGACATCATGCTAATCCTCACTAACATAGACGCGCCTGGGAGCGGCTTGTCAACGGCTTGTGTCGGCCGAGACAGGGACGACCCGGCGCACGGCCTGTTCCAGCGGTACGAAAGGGAGCACCGATGGACCGGTACGGCGAGATCATGTACGCGGTGGACGGCGCCATCGCCACCGTCACGCTGCACCGCCCGGACCACCGCAACGGCTACACCGTGCGGATGGCGGAGGAGCTGCGGGACGCCTTCGACACCGCCGACCGGGACGGGTCGGTGGGCGCGGTGGTGTTCACCGGGACCGGCAAGGACTTCTGCGTCGGCGCCGACCTGTCCGGCGGCGGGCTGAGCGGTCCGCTGGACGACGGCTCCGGCGAGGACTACCAGGAGCCGGCCGGCCGCTGCGCGCTGCGGATCTTCGAGATGAACAAGCCGGTCATCGCGGCCGTGCGCGGGGCCGCGGTCGGCGGCGGCAGCACCATCCTGCTGCCCGCGGACTACCGGTTGGCCGGCTCGGACGCCCGCTTCGGGTTCGTCTTCACCCGGCGCGGCATCGTGCCTGAGGGCGCGTCCGCTTGGTTCCTGCCGCGGCTGGTCGGGCTCGGCCGGGCGATGGACTGGATGATCAGCGGCCGGGTGTTCGACGCGGAGGAGGCGCTGGCCGCCGGGCTGGTGCACCGGGTCTACCCTCCGGAGGAGGTGCTGGACCGGGCGTACGAGCTGGCCACCGACCTGATCGAGACGACGGCGCCGGTCGCGGTGGCGGTGACCCGGCAGTTGCTGTACCGGATGTCCGCGCTGGACTCGCCGTACCCGGTGGACCGGCTGGACTCGCGGCTCATCCACGATGGGATCCGCAGCCTGGACGCGTTCGAGGGCGTGACCTCGTTCCTGCAGCGCCGCGCGCCGAACTTCCCCGGCACCGTGCCCGCCGACCTACCCGACTACCTCCCGTGGCTGCCTTGACCGGTCCGGTGCCCGGCGGGCCGGCGCGCCGGGCACCGGTGCGCCGGGTGCCGAACCGCAAGGCGCAGCTCGCCGAGCTGGCCGCGGACCTGTTCCGCCGGCACGGCTACCACCAGGTCGGCGTCCAGGAGATCGCGGCCGCCGCCGGGCTGACCGGGCCGGCGGTGTACCGGCACTTCCGCAGCAAGCAGGAGATCCTGGCGCACGTGCTGCTCGCCGGGATCGACGCGTTCGGCGCGGCCACCGAGCAGGCGTTGTCCGCGGACGCCCCGCCCGCGGACCGGGTGCGTGCGCTGACCGCGGCGCTGGCCCGGCTCTCGGTTGAGCGGCGCGAGACCACGGCCCTGTGGCGCTGGCAGCGGCGGCACCTGGCGCCGGCCGACCAGGCCGCGGTGGTGCAGCGCGCGGCCGCCGCGATGGACCGCTGGGCGGCCGAGCTGCGGCTGGTGCGGCCCGAGCTCGACGGGCCCGACGCGGAGCTGCTCTGCTGGGCCGCCATGTCGGTGTTCGGCAGTGTGGCGGTGCACCACGCGAGCCTGCCGCGGGCGCGGTTCGCCCCGATGCTGGCCGCGATGGCGGACGCCGTGCTGGCCAGCCGTGCGGTGCCCGCCCCGCCCGGCGCCCCCGTGCCGGCCGGCTCGGCGCTGAACGGGGCGGAGGTGCCGCCGTCGCGGCGGGAGGCCGTGCTGGCCGGCGCCACCCGGCTGTTCCGCGAGCGGGGCTACCACGCGGTGAGCATGGAGGACATCGGTGCCGCCGTGGGGATCGCCGGCCCGAGCGTGTACCGGCACTTCGCCTCCAAGGCGGAGCTGCTGTGTGCGGCGTGTACCCGGATGGCGGACCGGCTGGCCACCGAGGCCGCGGCGGCTCTGTCCACGGCGGCCAGCCCGAGGGCCGACCCGCCAGCCGACGCGATAGCCGACCCGGCCCACGGCCCGGCGGCCGGCCCGGTAGCCGGTCGACCCGCCGCGAGCCCCGCCGCGAGCCCCGCCGCGAGCCCCGCCGCCGGCCCAGTAGCCGACCCGGCCGCCGGCCCGGCGGAGGCGCTGGACCGGCTGGTCCGGTCCTATGTGGGCACCGCGCTGGCGCACCGCGACCTGCTGGCGGTGTACGCGGCCGACTCGGCCAGCCTCCCGGAGCAGCACCGCGCCGAGCTGGTCCGGCTGCAGCGGCGGTACGTGGGGCACTGGGTGGACGCGCTGCGGGCCGCCTCGCCCGGCCTGCCGGAGGCCGAGGCGCGGATCGCCGTGCACGCCGGCCTGACCGTGGTGAACGACCTGGTGCGTACCCACCGCCTGGTGGCTCGGCCGCGGTTCACCGAGGAGCTGCTGGAGCTGACCCGGGCAACCCTGTCCAGCGGCGGCCGCTGACTACCCCCGCCGGCGGGCGCGCCGTAGCTCGGACAGGTACGCCCGGAAGTCCACCTCGATGGTGTGCCGCTTGGAGGCGACGTACCGTTTCGCGGTCCGCTGCTCGTACGCCGCGATCTCCCGGCGCATCGCCGCCCGCGACGGCAGCGTGGTGGTGCCGGCCAACAGGTCGGCCACCCACTCCGACTGCGCCTCGGCCAGCGGCATGATCGCGCCGAGCGGCTGCACCAGGCCGATGAAGTACAGGCCGGGGTGGTCCGGGTCGACCACCCGGTGGTACAGGCCGATCCGGTTGTCCGCCGCGGCGACCACGGCCGGGTCGAGGAACGGGAACGTGATCTTGTACCCGGTGCAGTAGATGATCGCGTCGATCCGTTCCACGCTTCCGTCGGTGAACTCCACCTTGTCACCGGCCAGCCGGGCGACGTTCGGCTTGACCGTGATGTCGCCGTGCCCGAGCCGGGTGAGCAGGTCGGCGGAGACCGTGGGGTGCGCCTCCAGCGGCCGGTGGTCCGGCTGCGGCAGCCCGTAGCTGGTCATCCTGCCCTGGGCGATGCGCAGCACGGTGGTGGTCAGCACCTGCTGGACGCGGAACGGCATCCGGCCGAGCGGCGACTTGACGATCTTGTCGAACGGCTGCCCGAAGTAGTACTTCGGCAGGATGTACGCCCCGCGCCGCATCGCCAGGAAGGTGCGCCCGGACACGTACGACGTCTCGACGGCGATGTCCGTGGCCGAGTTGCCGATGCCCAACACCAGCACCCGGCGGCCGGCGTACGGGCCCGGGACCTTGTAGTGGTGGGCGTGCGTCTGCTCCCCGGCGAAGGTGTCCGCGCCGGGGAACGGCGGCTCCGGCCAGCGCGGGTCCCAGTGGTGCCCGTTGGCGACCAGCACCGCACCGTAGCGCCCGGTCCGCTCCTGCCCGGTGTCGCGGTGCCGGGTGGTCACCTCCCACCGGCCGTCGCGCGGCACCACGCCGGTGACCTCGGTCCGGAACGTGATCAGCTCGTGCAGCCCGAAGTGGTCCACATAGGAGTCGAAGTACTCCACGATCTGGCTGTGGTGCGGGAAGTCCGGGTAATGCTTCGGCATCGGGAACGCGGCATACTCCATCACGTCCCGGCAGGTGTTGATGTGTAGTGACCGGTACGCCGAGGACATCTCGTTGTCGTTCAGGTAGCGCCAGTTGCCGCCGATCCGCGAGCCGGCCTCGAAGCAGTCGAGGTCGATGCCGCGCGCGGCCAGCACCTGGCACGACGCGATCCCGGACGAGCCGGCCCCGATGATGCACACCCGGTCCATGGCGCCCCCTTCCGATGCGAGTGGTCCCGGGCCGATGGTCCAGTACGCGGGCGCGCGCTCGCCAGCCCGCCCTCAGTCCCGCGCGGCACCGTCGGTTCGGGCGGGTCAGCGGCGTGCGGGTGCGGTGCCGCGCGGGCCGATCCCGGTGCGGCGGAACGCGGCCCGCGCCCTTGCGTCGTACCGCAGCCGGACCGGCAGCAGGCCGAACACCCGCCGTACCACGAGGGTGAACGCCCGGAACGCCCGCTCGTCCCGCCGGGACCAGGTGGCGCCAAGCCGTTCGCGCACCACCGGCGGCAGGGTGGCCCGCATCAGCCACCAGCCGGCCCACGAGGCGACCGGGCCGACCAGCCGGAAGACCCGGTCCGGCAGGCCCGGGAACGACCGCGGCGGGTCCTCGCCCAGGTGCGCCAGCCGCACCGCGGTCCGGGTCGGCTCCAGCACGTCGGCGCACATCCGGTCGTAGTACGCACAGAACGCGGCCCAGTCCCGCGGCACCGGCCGGTCGCTCACGCCGTACAGGCGGTACCCGGCGCAGCTCTCCGCGTACAGCCGCTCCCGCTCGTCGTCGGTGAGGGGGTGGTGGAACAGCTCGACCGCCTTCACCAGCGACATGATCATCGTGGCGTGCGCCCAGAAGTAGATCTCCGGGTCGAGCGCGTGGTACCGCCGGCCGTGCGCGTCCACGCCCTTGATCCCGGTGTGGAAGTCGCGGATGCCGCGGGCGGTGCGCCCCGCGTCCGGCCAGTCGTAGGTCACCCCGAGGATCTGCGGGACGGACCGGAGGAAGCGTTCCCAGGGCTCGGTGAAGAACGCGGAGTGCTGCTCCACCCCGGCGCCGAGGCCGGGGTGCATGAGCTGGAGCACCCCGGCGTACGGGCCCATCAGGTAGGAGCGCCGGTCGCCGGCGTACCGCCAGTGCAGGGAGCCGGGGCCGTGCAGCGCGGCCGGCGCGGTCGTCGTGGCAGTCGTCGCGTTCATGGCCGACCTCCCTCGGCGGCGATGAGACGATCCGATGCTGAACGTGTCACTGCTGTCAATGCCCCGCGGGCGGTGGCTACGCTGTGCGGATGCGTTCGATGTTGTGCGGTTGGTCCGTCGGATGAGGCTGCTGGTCACCGGGGGGGCCGGCTACATCGGGTCGGTGGTCGCCGCGCAGCTTCTGCAGGGCGGGCACCAGGTGACCGTGCTGGACGACCTGTCGACCGGCCACCTCGACGCGGTGCCCGCCCGCGCGGGGTTCGTCCGGGGGCGGCTGCACGAGGCCGCCGCGGAGGTGCTCGGCGGCGGCGGGTACGACGGCGTGCTGCACTTCGCCGCCCGGTCGCTGGTGGGCGAGTCGGTGCGTGACCCGGCCGGGTACTGGGAGAACAACCTGGTGGGCGCGCTCCGGCTGCTGACCGCGATGCGGGACGCCGGGGTGCTACGGCTGGTGTTCTCCTCCACCGCCGCCACCTACGGCGAGCCGGCGGTCAGCCCGATCACCGAGGACACCCCCACGTCGCCGATCAACCCGTACGGGCACAGCAAGCTCGCGGTGGACCACCTGCTGGCCGGCTGGGCGCCGGCGTACGGCCTGGCCGCGACCAGCCTGCGGTACTTCAACGTGGGCGGCGCGTACGCCGGCCTGGGCGAGCGGCACGATCCGGAGACGCACCTGATCCCGAACGTGCTGGCCGTGCCGCGCGGGCAGCGGGACGCGGTGGAGGTCTACGGCACCGACTACCCGACCCGCGACGGCACCGCGGTGCGCGACTACCTGCACGTGGCCGACCTCGGCCGGGCGCACCTGCTGGCGCTGGCCGCCGCGCAGCCCGGGCAGCCTGGGCAGCCCGGGCACCGGGTCTACAACCTGGGCAGCGGCACCGGGTACACCGTGCGCGAGGTGCTGGACGCCTGCCGCCGGGTCACCGGGCACCCGATCCCGGCGATCGACCGGCCGCGCCGGCCCGGGGACCCGACGACCCTGGTGGCCTCCAGCGAGCGGATCGCGGCCGAGCTCGGGTGGCGGCCGGAGCTCGGCCTGGACCGGATCGTGGCCGACGCGTGGGAGTTCCTCGGCGGCGCGGCTGGGCAGCCCAGTGGGGCGAGCCGCGGCCGGGCAGGCGACGGCGGCCGATGAGAGGGGTCTGGGCGGCGCCGGGTCGGGTGAACCTGATCGGCGAGCACACCGACTACAACGACGGGTTCGCGCTGCCGCTGGCGGTGCCGTTACGGGTGACCTGCGCGGCGTCGCCCCGCTCCGACGGGCTGCTGACCGCGTCCTCGGCGCAGGAGCCGGGCCAGCAGGCCTCCGTCCCGGTCGCGGCGCTGGAGCCGGGCGCGGTCCGCGGCTGGGCGGCGTACCCGGCCGGCGTGCTGTGGGCGCTGCGCACCGCGGGCCACCCCGTCGGCGGGCTGGACCTCGCCGTGGACGGCGACGTGCCGCTGGGCGCCGGGCTGTCCTCCTCGCACGCCCTGGAGTGCGCCGTGGCGGTGGCCTGCGCCGAGATCTTCGGCCTCGGGCTGGACCGGATCGAGCTGGCCCTGGTCGTGCGGCGCGCCGAGAACGAGTTCGTCGGCGCCCCCACCGGGATCATGGACCAGCTCGCGTCGCTGTGCGGGCGGGCCGGCCATGCGCTGCTGCTGGACACCCGGGCGCTGACCGTGCAGCCGGTGCCGCTGGACCTGGCCGGTCACGGGCTGGCGTTGCTGGTGATCGACACCCGGGCGCCGCACGCGCTGGTGGACGGCGAGTACGCGGCCCGCCGCCGCACCTGCGAGGCCGCGGCGGCGGCGCTGGGGGTGGCGGCGCTGCGGGACGTGACCGAGTCGGGACTGGACGCCGCGCTGGCCGCGCTGCCCGACGATGTGGCGCGCCGGCGGGTCCGGCACGTGGTGACCGAGAACGCCCGGGTGCTCGCCGTGGTGGAACTGCTGCGTGGCGGCGCCGACCCGCGCAGGATCGGCCCCGCCCTGGTCGCCTCGCACGAGTCGCTGCGCGGCGACTACGAGGTGTCCTCCGCCGAGCTGGACACCGCCGTGCGGGCCGCCCTGGACGCGGGCGCGCACGGCGCCCGGATGACCGGTGGCGGCTTCGGCGGCTCCGCCATCGCGCTGGTGGACGCCGACGCGGTCGGGCCCGTGTCCGCCGCGGTGCGCGCCGCGTTCGCCGCCCGCGGGTTCGCCGCCCCCGCGCCGTTCGTGGTCACCCCCGCCGACGGCGCCCACCGGCTGGACTGACTCGGCCGGTCGTGCTGATCCGGGCCGGTCGTGCTGACCCGGGCCGGTCGTGCTGACCCGGGCCGGTCGTGCTGATCCGGGCCGGTCGTGCTGATCCCGGCCGGTCGTGCTGATCCCGGCCGGTCGTGCTGACCCGGGCCGGTCGCGCTGACCCGGGCCGGTCGTGCTGATCCGACCTGGGCGGCGGCGCGGCCCCCACGACGACCGCGCCGCCACCCGGCGGGGTAGCTCAGGCTGCCGGCGCCACGAAGTCGATGCCGGTGACGGTTCCCTGCCACGGCACCTTGATCGGAGTCGCCTCGGCGAAGGTCGGCGCGTTCTGCCACCAGACCATGGCCAGGCCGGGGTACGTCTCGAGCAGCACCTTCACCTTCTCGCCGGTCAGGCCCTTCAGGGTGTACTGGCCGTCAGCCTGGACGAAGGTCAGCGGCCCGGCCTCGTCCCCGGTCACCGCGCTCACCGAGAACAGCATCGAGTCGGCGGCCGGCTGGCCGTCCGGGGTAAGCACGCGGCCGGTGATCCGGGCGGCCGTCAGCAGGTGCGCGTCCTCGGTCGTGGTCCGGCCGACGTGTACCCGGACCGGGTCGGCGACGCGCTGGTTCGCCGTGTCGCCCGACCACTGCCAGGCGTACCGGCCGGTCACGTCGCTGAACTCGATCGGCCACAGGTACGGCCCGAGCCCGCCGATGGTGTACCGCCCCTGCTCGTCGGAGCATTGCGGCCCGAAGTCCGGCCCGGCGTCGGTGCTGGCGGCGAACGGGTGGGCGCAGATGTCCGGCACCGGACGCCCGGTCGCGGCGTCGACCACCCGGCCGCTCACCGTGCCCGGCCGGTCCAGTCGGATGGCCGGAACCGACACCGTCTCGCCGACGTGGACGGCGACGTTCCGGGCCTCGTCCCTGCTGCCGGTACCACCGTCCGGGCCGACCCACTGGGCGCCGTGCGTGCCGTCCTGCGGGTCTGCGTACAGCCGGTAGTCGCCGGCGGTCAGCGGGCCGATGGTGACCCGGCCCTGGTCGTCGCTGCGGTGCCCGCCGCTCAGGCCGAACGCGCGGCTGCCCACCTGCCACGACTCCACCGCGACGTCCGCCAGCGGCGCGCCGGTGGCCGCGTCCAGCACGGTGGTGCTGATGAACCCGCCGGCCTCCGCCTCGAAGCTCACCGATGTCGTCTGCCCGGAGGTGACCTCCACCCCGTTCTGCGAGGGCGGCGGGAAGTACTGCGCCGGCAGGTCGAGGACATCGACGCTGTACGTGCCCGGTGGCAGGTCGTTCATCACCGCGGTGCCCGTGTCCGTGCACGCCCGGGCTGCGATATCGCCGAACGCCTCGGCGCAGAAGTGCTGGATCGGCTGGCCGGTGGTCTTGTCGGTCACGGTCACCGAGATCGAGCCGGGCACCGGCGGCGGCGGCAGCGTGGTGCCGTCGGTCGAGTCGTCCACCGTCGTGGTCTGGCCGGCGATGACGTGGATCAGGTCGGCCTCGAACGGCGAAAGGTGCCCGAACGCCCACTGGTCGAGGTCGGGATACTTGGTGAACTCCACCAGGTAGTCGCCGGGGGCCAGCCCGTCGATCTGGTAGTAACCGCTCTGGTCGGTGCGGGCGAAGCCGCCATCGACGGCGTTGAAGTCCGGCGTGTAGACGATCACCTGCACGTCCGGCACGCCCTGGCTCGCCGTGACGAAATGCCCGGCGATGCTGCCCGTCGTCTCGTCGGCCTGCGCCGCCGACGCCGTCCCGCTCACCAGCGCCGCGACGAACGCGGACACCAGGACTAATCGCGTTCTGAGCCGTCCGAACATGCCCAATCCCCTCCTCGGCGACACGAACGCGACGAGCGTACGCGCGGCGGTGGGCCGGTTCGCTGCCCTTTCGGGCACCGTTGCGCGGGCTGCGCCTCGGCGAATGGCGGCGGCGACCGTCCGGGATCCGGTGGGTATGCCCGACCTCGACCCGCCGTACTGCCTGATCGACGCCGACGGCACCACCCGCTACGCCACCGGTGGCTGCCGCGGATCGGCCTGCTGGCCGATGTGCGGCGCCGCCCGCGGGACCCGCCGGTGATCAGCATGAAGCGACCCGTCACCTATACGAGGCGTGTATATGCCTCGCATATGGGCAGTTCGGCCGCCGCTGGTTAGGTTTGCTCCTGTGAACAGGTACGGCGCCCTGGTGCCTCGGATTGATCCGGACTGGTGGGACCACCCCGAGCTGCGGCCCCGGTTGGCGGTGCGGGACGTTCAGGCGTTGTACCGGTGGTTGCAGCGGCATGGCCTGAGTCAGCAGCAGATCGCGAGCCTGACCGGTCAGACCCAGCCGGAGGTGTCGGCGATCCTGAACGGCCGCGAGGTGCTGGCCTACTCGGTGTTGCACCGGATCGCGGTCGGGCTGGGCATGCCGCCCGGCTACATGGGGCTGTCCGGCTGCATCGCCTGCTCGGGCGTTGTGGAGGTCGGTGCGCACGGCGAGGAAGGGGACGATCCGATGTTCCGCAGGCAGTTCCTCGCGGCGGCGGCGGCCGCGGCGGCGGGCGGCGCGATGGACGGCGTGCGGCGGCTGCTGCCCGACCAGGTGCCGTCGGCGATGGCGGTGCCGGCCCGGGTCGGCGCGGCCGAGGTGGCCCAGGTCCGCGAGACGACCGCGCAGTTCCGGGCCCTGGACTACCGGTTCGGCCATGGCGCGGCGCTGGACGCGACCCGCGGGTTCGCCGGCTGGGCGCACGGCCTGCTGAGCGGCCGGCAGACCGGGGACACCGCCCGCGAGCTACGCATCGCGCTGGCCGACCTGCACGTGCTCATCGCCTGGGACTACCACGACGGCGACCGACCGACCTCGGCGCGGCGGCACCACGCGCAGGCGCTGGTGCTGGCCCGGGAAGCGGATGAGCCCGCGATGGTCGGGCAGATTCTGGGCGATGTCGCGCGGGTGAGCACGGATCGGGGTGACCCGCGGGAAGGGATCCGGCTGGCCGGCTTCGCCCTGCTGGCCACCGATCCGGGAGACCTGCCGGCCATCCGCGCCGCGCTGCATCTGGAGGAGGCGTGGGCGCGGGCGCACCTGGCCGACGCACGCGGCGTCCGGGAGGCGCTGGCGCGGGCCGACGACGACCTCGGCCGGGCCGACCCCGCGGCGGTGCCGGCGTGGGCCTCCTCGGCGACACACCTGTTCTACGGCGGCGACTACACCGGCTTCCGCGGCCGGATTTACCAGGAGCTGGCCCGCAGCCGCGAGCACCGCAGGTACGCCGAGACGGCCGTCGAGCACGCCGAAGCCGCTATGGCCGCGTACGACGGGCGGAAATCCCGGACAGGCGTCGTCCTGAACCGGATCTCGCTGGCGACCGGGCAGCTGCGGACCGGCGCCCGCGACGAGGGCCTGCGTACCGCGCACGAGGCCGTCGACCAGGCCGCCGCGCTCCGCTCCGCCCGCGCCCACGCCCAACTCGCCGACCTGGCTGCGGCCGCCGGCACCTACGCCGGCCACCCCGACGCCGACGACCTCCGCCACCGCGTCACCGCCCTCACCGCAGCCTGACCGGCGACCGGGTCTCCTCCGCCACGCCACCGCGTCCGGCCTGACTGCGGTCTGGGATCCTGTGGGCATGTCCGACTTCGACTCGCCGTACTGCCTGATCCACGCCGACGGCACCACCCGCTACGCCACCGGTGAGCTGCTGCGGATCGGCCTGCTGGCCGACGTGCCGCGCCCGCGGGACCTGCCGGTGATCAGCATGGTGCCGTACGCCCAGCTTCGCGAGCGCGGCTTCGCCGTACATGACGGGAACGAGCCGATCCTGACCCTGGCGGCCCGGGAGTGGCGCGAGGTCGGGCTGGAGGAGGTGGCCGACGATGGGGCGCCGCTCCGGCTTGACGGCGAGGTGAGCTTCGACGTCGGCGACGAGCAGTACGCGGAGTGGGTGCGGCGGATCGTCGCGGACGAGATCTGCCAGGGGGAGGGCTCGAACTTCCTGCCGTCGCGCAAGGCCCGGCTGCGGATCGCCGACTTCTCGGCGGCCGCCGCCAACACCATCTTCGCCCGACTGGCCAGGAACGAGATGGGCGCGTACATGACGTTCTGCTTCTTCGACGGCGAGCGGTACTTCATCGGGTCCTCGCCGGAGCGGCACATCACCGTGCGCGATGGCACCGTCCGGATGAACCCGATCTGCGGCACCCTGCCGAAGGCGGGGCTGACCCGGCGGGCCGACCTGGTGGAGTTCCTGTCCGACCCCAAGGAGATCAACGAGCTCTTCCAGGTGGTGGACGAGGAGCTGAAGATGATGTCCCGGATCTGCGCCGAGGGCGGCCGGATCCACGGGCCGTTCCTGAAGGAGATGAGCACCCTCATCCATACCGAGTACGAGCTCGAGGGCCGGAGCTCGATGGACCCGGTGGACGCGTTCCGGGACTCGATGTTCGCCGCCACCATGATCGGCAGCCCGCTGCAGAACGCGGCCCGGATCATCCACAAGTACGAGACGGACTCGCGGCGGTACTACTCCTCCGCGCTGGTGCTGATGGACCGCGACGAGCACGGCGCCGAGTACCTGGACTCGGCGATCACGATCCGGACCATGGAGGTGGACGCCGCCGGCAACGGGGTGATCCAGACCGGGGCCAGCATCGTGCGGGACTCCGACCCGGAGAAGGAGTGCGTCGAGGTGCGGGCCAAGGCGGCCGGGCTGCTGCGGGCGATCGGCGGCGTGGAGCCGGCCGAGCCGGTGCTGCCGCGGTACGCCGACAAACTGGTGCAGGACGTGCTCGCCTCGCGGAACAAGTACCTGTCCCGGTTCTGGACCGAGCGGCAGGACCGGTCGCCGGGCAAGATGGAGTTCGACGGCGTGACGATCACCCTGGTGGACAACGAGGACGAGTTCACCTACATGCTGCGGCACGCGCTGGACCACCTGGGGCTGGCCGCCACCGTGCGCAGCTACGCCGACCCTGGGCTTGACCTGACCGCGACCGACCTGGTGCTGATCGGGCCGGGGCCGGGCAACCCGACCAACATGGCCGATCCGAAAATGGCGCGGGTGCACGAGCTCACCGCGCAGTTGCTGGCGCGGCAGGCCAAGTTCCTCGCGGTCTGCCTCGGGCACCAGATCCTGTGCAGCCGGCTCGGCATGCCGATCGTCGCGGTGGACCCGCCGCTGCAGGGGGTGCAGCAGTCGATCGACCTGTTCGGGCGGGACGAGCCGGTCGGGTTCTACAACACGTTCTTCGCCACCGCGCCGCCGGTGCCGCCGGCCGGGGTGGAACTGGCCACCGGCGCGGACGGCCGGGTCATGGCCACCCGGTCCGGGCACTTCTACAGCTTCCAGTTCCACGTGGAGTCGGTGCTGACGACGAACTGCGCGGCGGTGCTGCGGGAGGCCTTGTCCTGGCTGCTCCGCTGACCGGATCCGCGGACTGACCGGATCCGCGGACTGACCGGATCCGCGGACTGACCGGATCCGCGGACTGACCGGATCCGCGGGCTGACCGGATCTGGTACCGGAGATGACTTCTCCCGCACCGGCCGGTCGCTCGCTGGTCGCCCCGACACCGCGCCCGGCGGCGCGCTGCCGCCTGGTCTGCTTCCCCTGCGCGGGCGGCGGCCCGTCCATGTTCCGCCCGCTGTCCCGGGCGCTGCCCGCGGACATCGAACTGCTGGCCGCCTGCCTGCCCGGGCGTGAGTCGCGGCTGCGTGAGCCGCCGGCCACCCACCTGCTGGCGCTGGCCGCGCAGATCACCCGCGACCTGGTGGCCACCGTGGACGGCCCGTACCTGATCTTCGGGCACAGCATGGGCGCGATGCTGGCGTACGAGGTGTGCCGGTGGCTGCAGCGCACCGGGCGCGGGCCGCTGCCCGCGGCGCTGACCGTCTCGGCCTGCATCGGGCCGGACCTGCCGCGCGGCACCGAGGTGATCGGGCAGAGCGACCAGCGGCTGTCCGAGCGGCTGGCGTCGCTGGGCGGTATCCCGCCGGAGGCCGCCCGCGACCCGGACCTGATGCGGATGATCCTGCCGGTCACGCGTGCCGACCTGGAGATGGTCGAGGTGTACCAGCCGCGGTCCGGCCCGCCGCTGGACCTGGACCTGCTGGTGGTCAGCGGCGCGACCGACCACGTGGCGACGCCGGCGCAGATGACCGGCTGGCGGTCGGTCGCGCCGCGCCCCGCCGTACACGTCCGGCCCGGCGGCCACTTCTACCTGCTTGACCCGGGGAACCGCGACTGGTTGGTCGGCCAGTTCGCCGCGCAGGCCGCCCGGGCCGTTGCCGCTGCCGCCACTCGGACCGTCGGCACCGACCCCGCCCGGGGTGCCAGGCGAAGCGCGGCCTCTGTCGCGCGCTCCGCCTGACACCCATACACGCCGGGACGCCCCGGCTCTAGGCGACCGGCAGCCGTACCACGAAGCGGCAGCCGGGAGCGACGTTCTGCACCGCGATCTGCCCGCGGTGCGCCTCCACCAGGCCGCGCGCGATGGCCAGGCCCAGCCCCGCGCCGCCGTCCTTGGAGCGCGCCGCCTCGCCCCGGAACGCCACGTCGAACACCCGCGGCAGGTCGTCGGCCGGGATGCCGCCGCAGGAGTCCTGCACCGCCAGCCAGGCGCCGTCCGCGTCCGCGCCGGCGGCCACCAGGACGGCGCCGTCGGACGGCGTGTGCCGGATCGCGTTGGCGAGCAGGTTGCGCACCACCCGGCCGAGCTCGGTATCGCTGCCCACCACCGTCGGCCAGTCGCCCGGCGCGGCGCGCACCTCGACCCGCTTCGCCGCGGCGCCCGGCGACACCGTGGCCACCGCGTCGGAGACCAGGTCGGCCAGCGAGACCCGGTCCAGGTGCAGTTGCAGCCGGCCGGCGTGGATCCGGGACAGCTCGAACAGGTCGTCCACCATGCCGGACATCCGGTCCGTCTCGCGGCGGATCCGGGCGTGGAAGTCGGCCACCTGGGCCGGGTCGTCCACCACCCCGTCCTCCAGCGCCTCGGCCATCGCGCGCAGCCCGGCCAGCGGCGTACGCAGGTCGTGCGACACCCAGGCGACCAACTCCCGCCGGCTGGCCTCCAGGGCGCGCTCCCGGGCCGCCGCTTCCCGCTCCCACACGCTCTGCCGGGCCAGCCGGCGACCCAGGGCGAGTGCCGCCGCCAGCCCCACCGCGCCGGCCACCACAACCACCGTGATCACCACGCCGAAGTCATGGCTGGACAGGAACATCATCTCGGCTGTGCCTAGCACACCGGCCACCACGGACAGCACCGCGACCAGCACCACGGCCGAGACGTTGGTGGTGATCGACCGGCGCCGCAGCAGCCGCAGCGCCAACGTGCCGGCCAGCCCGACCGGCACCGAGCAGGCGGCGGCGATCAGCACCACCTGGAGCTGGTCGCGGGTCACCGCCCGGCCTCGTACCGGTACCCGACGCCCCACACGGTGGCGATCCGCCGCGGCGCCGCCGGGTCCGCCTCGACCTTCTCCCGCAGCCGCCGCACGTGCACGGTCACCGTCGACTGGTCGCCGAACGTCCAGCCCCAGACCCGTTCCAGCAGCTCGGCGCGGGAGAACGCCCGCCCGGGGTGCGCGAGCAGGAACGCCAGCAGGTCGAACTCGCGCACCGTCAGCGCCAGCTCGGCACCGCCCAGCCGGGCCACCCGAGCGGCCGTGTCTACCTCGAGGTCCCCGTCCCGGAACGTTTCCGGCTCCGCAGCGGCCGGCGTACCGTTCGCGCGGCGCAGCACCGACGCCACCCGCAGCGCCAGCTCCCGGGGCGAGAACGGCTTGGTCACGTAGTCGTCGGCGCCGAGTTCCAGGCCGAGCACCCGGTCCGACTCCTCGCCCAGCGCGGTCAGCATCACGATCGGCGTCGGCTGGCTGGCCCGCAGCCGGCGGCAGACGTCCAGGCCGGACATGCCGGGCAGCATCAGGTCGAGCACCACCAGATCCGGCGGCTCCTGCAGCGCCCGCCGCAGCGCCGACTCGCCGTCGCCGACCACCTCGACGGCCATCCCGGCCCGTTCGAGGTACCGCCGCACCACGTCGCTGACCGTCGGGTCGTCGTCCACGACCAGCACCCGCGAAGCCCGTTCCACCCGCCGAGCGTAGGTCCCCGGAACGCGCGCAACCCGTGCGTTCCCGCCTCGTAAGGACTGCGGGTGCGTCGTCGACCCCGTTGGTCACCCCGTTGGCCATTTGTTGGCCACCCGTTGCCCACCCGTTGGCCTGAGTTCGGGGGGGCCGGCTTTCCAACGTGCCGGCAACCCGGGACAATCCGCACATGGCGTTCGAGTGGATTTCGATGACCACGGACTACGGCGTGGACGACGGCTTCGTCGGCGTGTGCAAGGGGGTCATCGCGCGGCTGGCGCCGCAGGTCCGGACCATCGACATCACCCACAACGTGCCGCCGCAGGACGTGCGCCGCGGTGCCGCGGTGCTGGCGCAGACCGCGCCCTACCTCCCGCCCGCCGTGCATCTCGCGGTGGTGGACCCCGGGGTGGGCACCGCCCGGCGCGGCCTGGCGATCATCGCCGGCGGCGGGGTGCTGGTCGGCCCGGACAACGGCCTGCTGGCGCCGGCCGCGGACGCCCTCGGCGAGATCGAGGCGGTGTACGAGCTGGCCAACCCGGAGTACTGGCTGGCCACCGTGTCGCCGACGTTCCACGGCCGGGACGTGTTCGCCCCGGCGGCTGCGCACCTGGCCAACGGGGTGCCCGCGGACAAGTTCGGCCCGGCGTTGGACCCGGCCACGCTGGTGCGCCTGCCGATGCCCGAGACCCGGACCGGCGCCGGCCGGCTGGACACCGAGGTACTGTCGGTGGACCGTTTCGGCAACGTGCAACTCGCCGCGACCGCCACCGACCTGGCCGCCGTCGGCCTGGCACCGTCCACCCGGGTACGCCTTCGGCTGGACATGGTCACCGTCGAAGCCACCCTGGGCAGCACGTTCAACGACGTCCCCGCCGGCGCGCTGCTGGCCTACGTGGACTCCGCCGGCCTGGTGGCGGTCGCCGTGAACGGCGGATCGGCAGCCGGCCGGCTGGGCATCACCGCCGGCGCCCGGGTCGAGCTGGAGAGAACCGACTCCAGCATCTGACGGTCCCCGCCCGACCACAGCGAGCCGGCTCGCGGGTGGGTTCCGGATCGTCGCCGGGCTACCTCGGTTTCAGTAGACCCTGACGTTTTCCACCTTCAGTTCGTTGTCGTTCGTGCTCTTCAGGACGATCTTGCCAATGTCGTCGATGGCCGGGGCGGTCGTCCGGAACGCGTAGCCGCTGGCGATGAGCGCCTGGCTGCCGCCCGGTGGTGTCACGTACGCCGAGTAGGTCTTGGCCGTCATGTTGGACACGATCTTGACGTGGTGCTTCTGGTTGGCCACGTACGGAACCTCGGTCGCGGCATGGTAGGCACTGCCGTCGATGACATCGAACGTTCCGCCGGTGTTGGCACGCACGATCATGTTCAGTTTCGTAAATGCGTCTACCACCGTTGACGTGTCGGCGAGCCCCATCACGCCGTCGATGCCGGTCGCGGCCGGAGTGACATCGTACTCGATCGTTCGGGTGCCGCCGGTGTTGCCTCGGCCCAGGCTGTACACGCCGCTGAACGTGGCCCTCGAGAACATGATCGGCGCGGCCAGGCTTACCTTGACACTCCGACCGTTCAAGTTGGCGGCGTTCACCGTCAGCTTGATGGTGGGGGAGGTCTGCGTGACAGTGATCGCGGGGTCCTTCGCGAGAACGGTCCCGCCCGCCCTGGAGATTTCGACCGTGAAGGTGCCGGTGTTGACAAACATCGGATCGGCGATGGACACGTCGATGGCGCCGGCCGTGTCCTTCATCATCACCGCCGACTTCTTGCTGCTCCACACGTCGCCCACCTGCAGGCCACCGTCGACCCAGATGTTCGCACCCGTAAGTGCGAGCGTGTTCTCCCGCACGCCCTGACCCTGAGGGGTGTTCTGCAGAATGGTGATGGTCGGACTGGCCGCGTAGCTGCTCACCTGGGCGGCCGTCTTGTTGGGCAGCAGGACGTACGAGTATCCTGAGTTGCCGGGGTTGACCCCGTGGTCGAACCATAACGTCAGGTAGTTTCGGGTGTAGCGTGTGGTGTCGACGAACGGTGGCGTGGTGTCGATTGAGTTCCACGCGTCGGTCCGGGCCTCCCGCAGGCCCTTGATCGTGGGAGCGCCCGGGAAGTAGTACCCGGTATCCGAGCCCACCGCGTCGCCCTGCAGGTGCGCCCAACTCACACCGGTCATCGTTTGCGACCAGGGCAGGGAAGTCGGCTTGGCGGTGCCGTTGACCATGAAGGTGTTGCTGCCGGCGGCGTTGAGCCTGCGGTTCTCGACGATCGTCTCCACGTCCTTGTTGTCCGTCGCCGTTGCGGAGATGCCAGCGCCCATGGCCACGATCTCGTCGTCGAACATGAACCACGACTTCCTGCCCGTCAGCGTCTGGCCAAATGGGTGCAGCGCCATGCCGGTCACCCCGTAGCCGAGCAGTTCCGTCCCGCCGACCCAGGATTGGTCACTGGTGTGGTTGGCGGCGACCGCCGTGCCCTGCTCCACGGTGGTCCCAGGAAGCCGGGCACTGTTGACGGTGGGCCAGAACGCATCGCTGAACTGCGACAGGTCGCCGTTGTTCAGGTACGTCATGCCATCGGCGGTGTGCCAGCCCCGCAGGTTCTCGTTGTTGATGCTCTCGTAGTTGAAGACGCGGCTCGAGTGCATGCTGATCCCGAAGGCGAACCGCGGCCGCAGATGGACCGCCCGCGCCATGTTGTTGAACTGCACGTCCTTGACCAGGTCGCCCCTGGGCGGGATGCTCGCATCGGTCACGATAGCCTTGCCCAGGACGGCCGTGTCCATCGAGGCGTCGGCGTAGAATCCGAGCGCGGTGTCCGTCTGAATCCACTCCTTTGCCATGCGTTTGAACGCCGTCGCGTCGGTGGCTGGAGCGAACTGGCTCAGCCGGATCACCGCGCGTATCACCTGGTGGCCGATGACGTGGTTCTGGAAGTTGTACCGAGCGATGACCCGGCCGAGTGACAGGTCCATCATGGCGCCCCCGTACATCAGCGGTTCGTACGAGTCGTACACCCACCGGTAAACGTTGCTGAGGTCCGGATCGACCACCTGCCAGGTCGACGTGTCAAGCAGGTAGACCAGATTGGCAACGTCTTGCAGCAACGGTGCCCCGTAGCCGCCGGTGTAGGGATGATGGTTGTGCTGAATGTACGACCCATCGGTGTAGAAGCCGTCCAGTGCCGTCACGTAGTCAAACACGCTGGACAACTCGTCACGGGCCGTGGCGAGCTTGACGCCGTCTTTTACCACCACTGCGCGAACAGCGATGACCAGCGCCTTCCAGACGCGGTTGGCGCCTGTGTAGCTACCGGGCACGCTCGGGGTGAAGTGATCCACCGACGTCATGTAGTTCGACCGCTGCTGCGGCGTCAGGACGTCGTACAGTAGTACGGTCGTGTCGTTGAGCTGGAGCGGCGCCCCGATCTCCCAGTCCCACCAGTTGTCGTACCGGACCTTGGTCTCGTTGTACCGGTTCGTGTACATCCAGTCCAGGGCCGAGACGATATCGGCCTGGAAGCTCGCGTCACCCGCCAGCGGAGAGCCCAAGGTGCGGTAGGCAACCGCCATGGCCCGCAGCCGGGTGTGGGCCTCCGTGATCTGCGCCGAAATGGTTGTGCTCTGCAGGTCGCTCCACAGGTACGTCCTGGCGGGCGCCTTGTTCAGGGAGTTCCAGTTGGTCTGGGCGGTGGTGGTGATCCTCGCGATGACGGCGCTGAAGTCGGGATCCGCCGGGTCGTAGCCGGCCCCACCGGTGATCGAATCCGCCCATCTCAGCCGCAGGACGTCGTACTCATCCATTGCGCAAAGCCTCTCTGCGTGACGGGAAGTGTCACCGACTGTGCCACTATTCGAGGCGGCACGCACCGGGAAGTGTCAGGACAGGGCGCAGAACATCGCCCTACCTTCGGCTTGTCCCCGCACTGGACTACCCGACCAACTGCGCTGCGTCGGCCGGTGGACCGCAGTTCGCTCCCCCGTCGGACTCGCGACGGTCACGCAGAATGACGGTCTTGCCAGACCCGTTCACCCAGCCGAGTGACGAGTGTCGCATTCTCCTGGTAAGTGATCACCGTACCCGCAGCCGTGCTGTGGCGCGATTGGCCTGCTGTCCTTCCTTTGTCCTGAACTGATCGTGTCGGTACAGCGGGCGAACAACAATGAAGCTGTTCGGAAACGACGCGGCGCGTCTTGATCAAACTTGCATCGGCCCAGGTCAACGCCTTGATCATTCCCGGGTCAACCGGGGTTTCCGAACGGCTCGAATGACCGCTGATCTCAGTGCGCTCTGGGCGAACGAGGCGGAGGCCCCCCGCCCGTCCCCTGACCGAGGCTGCCAGCCGGCTCGGCTCGGCTGCGACGTGGGTGCTGCCCTCAGATCCGGGCCACCTGCACCGGCGGACCGGGCGCCAGTCGTAGCCGGTCCACGGCCGCTCTCGGCGCCGGTCGGGCCGTGAGACACTGGCTCCGGCGCCGGCCCGAGGACGACCCGGACCGGTCGCCTGCGGACCAGACGCGGACCAGAGCCAGGGCAGTAGGCTCCGGATCGCGCGAAGCCGCGGGTCAGCCCTCGTAGCTCAGGGGATAGAGCAACGGTTTCCTAAACCGTGTGTCGCAGGTTCGATTCCTGCCGGGGGCACACCCGCTCTGACCTGGCCTTTTGGGTTCTGGGAGTATTCGAGCACGGCGACGGCTGTATGAACTCGGGGCTGGTCCTGTGGCCTGTGTGGATAGAAGTGATCGTTGGGGGCGGTCGTTCATTCCCACGCGATCTCGGCAGTGATCCAGTCTGTCGCCCGGCCGAGCGGTGAACACCCGGCGTCCGCGGTGGGTGGCAGCGGCTCGGGTTTCTGGAGCACTGTGCTGGTTCCCTTGTCCAGCCAGGCCGTGTAGCCGTCGGCCAGGGGGCCGTGCCGGCCCGGCCGGCCGGTCGCGTTGGGCTGCGCGGCCAGGTTGGCCACCGCGCCTATCCGGTCGGCACATCACATCCGATCACGCTGCGGCTGGACGTTCAGTGGCTAGGTAGATCGTCCAGGCCTGCGTTTGGCGTTGCCGGGTGTGATCGGATGATCCGGTTGCGGTCCCTCGCCGCTCAGTGGCAGGTGGCCGAGATGCGGTCTGCGCGACGCCTCAGGACATCCAGGGCACGCCGGGACGGGTGCCTCCGCATCGCTACCCGTGGTGGGTGTCGTGGCGCTGCACACGCCGGCCCGGGGTGGCGATCGCAGCTGAGTGGACCGGTCATCGGTGTAACCCCAGCCGAGCAGGCGGCGAGGTCCTCCGTCGTCCGGTCAGCGTGGTGGACGAGGGCCCTCCGGTGCCACCGTGCACGGCGTCAGCATGACCGTCGGATCGTCAACAGGTACCTGTCCGGTAGTCAGCCCGCTCCTGAGCTGGCGTGATCCGGCTGAGTCTGCTGGTGGTGGCGACCCACTGGTCGAGTGCCCGCTACCCGATCTGCTCGTCCGGGGCGTTCGCTGGCCGCGTCACAGGGAGTTGGTGGTTGGGGTGCTGTAGATCGTCGGATCGGGTGGTGGTAGGGATTGATCGGCTTCCCATCAGAGCGGCGGGGGACGACCATCGAGGGGGACAGGCAGGGTGCCGAGCACGGTCCGGCAGTTGATCAGGATGGTGGAGGAGGACGGTTGGCGGCAGGTGGTGCAGACTGGGGGCCACCGTCAGTTCAAGCATCCGACCAAGAAGGGCCGGATCACGATCGCCGGGAAGATGAGCGACGATGTGCACCCGCGGACCGAGCGGAGCATCCTTCGGCAGGCTGGCTTGATAGGGGGCACCGAGTGAGCGACCCGTTGCGCTACCTGGTTGTGATCGAGCACGCCGACGGTACCGGGTACAGCGCCTGGGCCCCCGACCTGCCCGGCTGCATCGCGGCGGCCGAGACGCGCGAAGAGTGCGAGCAGCTCATGCGGGAGGCGATCGGGCTCCACCTGGCCGGCATGCGCCAGGACGGCGAGCCGATCCCCGAGCCGTCCGCCATCGGCGCCGCCATGATCGAGATCGTCGCCGCCTGATCAAGGGCCTGTGCAACCCCTCCCACGGCGTGTGGGTTGCCGGATGCACCCGTCATGACCGGTGCGCGGCGGCGACCTGGTTCACCGCGGAATTCAGGCCGGATGTGATCCGCCTGGCCTCGTCGCTGGGCGGGGTGAGCGGCCGCATGATGTGGCGCAGCCATCGCCGTGCCATCCAGCGGGGTGCGACATATCGGGTTTGGACGGCCCGCGCCGTGACGGGAATGGTACGGGATCACCGGGACCGACCTGACGCGGAGTCGCATCGGTCGGTGTAGAGCGTCCCGTGCAGGTGGTCGATCTCGTGGGCGATGAGCCGAGCGAGGGTGCCGTTGAACGAGGCGACGTAGCAGGTGCCCTGCGGGTCGTGGTACTCGACCCGGATGGCCACCGGGCGGGGGACCATGCCGCGAAGGTCGAAGAAGCTCAGGCAGCCCTCGTACCGTTCCTCCCTGCGGGCGGACTCCTGGACGATCCGCGGGTTGAGCAGCGCCACCGCCCGCTCGGCCCTCCGGACGACCTTCGCTCTCGGCTACCCGTTGTTCAGCGCCGGCCGGTTCATGCGGACCGGCAAGGATCGGGTGCGGTGCGTCGCGGTGCAGCAGCCGGTGCTCATCAGCGGGGTGCACATCGCGCCGGGGGACCTGATCACCGGCGACGGCGACGGTGTGGTCGCCGTCCCAGCAGATGAGCTGGGTACCGTCGTCGAGCTCGCCGAGCACATCGAGCACACAGAACGTCGCATCGTCGAGGCCGTGCGGGCCGGCAGCACCCTCACCCAGGCGCGCGCCGACCTGGGCTACCACGCCCTGCAAAGCCGCACGCCATGACCACCACACCCGACAACCCCAGCGAGCCGCTGCCGCCGGGCGCGCCGCAGCGCGAGAGCACAACCGAGCCGGCGGCTTGCGCCGCGCCTGCTCGCGATCGCCAGTGGAGGGATATGCCGGCAGCGGCCCGAGGACACACGACGGCCACCCTGTACGAGGCGTCCGGCATGGACATCGCCCTCGACCCCGGGCTGCGCCCGGCCTGGCCTGGCGCACGGCTGGCCGGACCGGCCTTCACCGTGCGCGGCACAGGCGGGGACAACCTCGCGCTGCACCGCGCGGTGGCCACCGCACCGGCCGGGCACGTCCTCGTCGCCGATCACCACGGCGCCCAGCACGGACACTGGGGTGAGATCCTGGCCGTCGCCGCCCAAGTCCGCGGGCTGCCCGGACTTGTTATCGACGGGGCCGTGCGGGATGTCGATGAGCTGCGCCGGCTGGGCTTCCCCGTCTTCGCCCGGGGCATCAGCATCACTCGCACCAGCAAGAAACACCCTGGCATCCTCGGGGTCCCGATCACGATCGGCGGCGTCCAGATCGACAAAGGCGATCTTGTCGTCGCTGACTCCGACGGCGCGGTGGCCATCCCGGCTAGCCATATCCAGCGCGTGCTCGACGCCTCCGACACCCGCACCGCCACCGAGCGGTGTCACCTGCAAGCGATACGCGCCGGCGCCACCACCCTGCAGCTGTACGGCCTCGGGCGACCCCCACCTGGCAGTTCCGCAACCAGTCCCGAGCGATCCGTACCATCCCCCAGACGATGACGGTTAAGGACTACGACGTGTCATCGGGAAGTGGACTCACCTACCAGCAGCTGCACCTGCGCGTCGACGGCGTGGGCCTCAGGGTTGCCACGGCCGGTCGAGGTGGTGAACTCGCCCCCGTCGTCTTCCTCCACGGCTTCGGCTCAACGAAGGAAGATTACGTCGACATCGCACTCCAGCCCGCCTTCGCCGGGCGTCCGTTCCTCGCCTATGACGCACCGGGATGCGGGGAGACCTCCTGCGAGGAGGTGTCGAAAATATCGATACCGTTCCTGGTAAAGACCGCCCGGACTGTACTGCAGCGCGCCGGGATCGAGCGTTTCCACCTCGTCGGGCATTCGATGGGTGGCCTGACCGCGTTGCAGCTGGCACACCAGGATCCAGGCCGGGTCCTGAGCCTCGTCAACATTGAGGGCAACATCGTCCCGGAAGACTGCTTCCTGAGCCGGCAGGTCCTCACGCATCCGTCGGACGACGCCGACAGCTTCTTCGAGGACTTCATCGAACGGACCCGCCGTTCACCGTTCTATTCCAGCGCCCTCTCTTCTCAGCCCGTCCACCTCCGCCGTCCGCCTCCGGGAGTTCTACCCCATCACCGTGTGGGGCAGGCGGCAGCCAACGCGGCGGAGTCGCTGAGCAAGGGCGCGTGCAGCCCATGGTTCGGGCGGTCAACCGCATCCACGTGGTGGAGGAAGCCCGGCACGTGCGGTACGCCCGGGCAGGTGCCCGGCAGATGGCGGCCCTGCCCGGGTCGGCGCGGGCGGCCCACCGGTCCATGCTGGGCTACCCGCCCACCAGATCGTCGGCTGCCTGGTCCACCCGCGGGTGTACGCCGCGGTCGGGCTCGATCCGAGACAGGCGCAGGAGGCGGCCAGGGCGAACCCGCACCGCCGGGAGTCGCTACGCTGGTCGGCGTCCCGGCTGGTGCCGTTCCTGCGCGAGGTCGGCCTGCTCGCCGGCGGCCCCGGCGAGGCGCTGCTCCGCCGCGCATGCCTGGTCTAAGCCGCGGCGGAGGCGGCGCTACCGATGCGGCTCGCACCTGCCTCGGCCCGCCGGAGTTCACCGCATTCCTGGCCTTCCCCGGAGGTCCGCAGGATGATCTCCATGACGAACGCCATCACAGGTCGGTAACGGGGCGACGCCGGATCGCGTCCCGTGGAGTGCGACGGGTCGGTCCCCGCGCACCGACCCGTTACCGACCGGCTGGTTAGAAGAGCGCCACCTCGGTGTACAGCCCCGAGAAGACGGCCTCGAACGGGCGGTCCGTGCGGATCCGCTCGGCCAGCGACCGTCCCTCCTCATCGGCGAGCCAGGCGTCGCCCGCCATGCCGAACTCCTTCATCGAGTTGTACTCCACCACCGCGCACAGCATGCCGCTGCGGTCTCCGGCGTGGTCGAGTTCGAACAGGCGGCAACCCACCGCGCCGTGGCGCTCGGACAGGTCGAAGGCCTGGCGGGTGATGTCAAGGGTGTCGCTCCAGTGACCCTGCAGGGGACGGCCGAAGCGGGCGTCGAGCACTCGGCCGCGACCACCCTTCGCGCCCTCGCGCCCCAGATCAACCTCCGTCAGCACCGCCGTCGACTCGTAGATGAACGGAGCCTCGGCCTCGCGGATCCGGTGGTTGTGGTTCTGCGCTTCGTGGTCGGTCATCGTGTCGTCGAGGTACCCGCCGTAAGCGGCCAGGTTCTCGAACTCGCACGTCAGGACCAGCACACCGGTTTCCAGGCCGGCGGTGGCGGCCTGCGTGAGGCGGACGTTGCGGGCACCGTGACGCTCGGCCAGCTTGGCGCCCTCGACGATCAGCCCGATGGCGTCGTCGTAGCGCCCCGGCCGAGGACGCAGATTCCAGCTTCTGACGATCAACTCTCACACCTCCTTGCTCGTACCCGGAGCGAGTCGCGCTCCCCGAGCAGACCGCCACGTCCCAATGAGGGAAGACAGGAGCAGGCCGTGCCCCTACGTCCCGATCGCCGCGGCGTGGAGTCGAGCACCCGCATCGTCCATCCCCTGGCCGAGCGAGCCTGCGTCTCGACCGTATGCCCGCCCACGACCGCCGCACAAGAGCGAGCCATACGCGCTCCTGAGCGAGGCCGTCGCAACGGATGACTGGCCATCGAGAGGTGCGGGTGCGGATCGTCAACGACGCCGACCGGCTCGTCGAGGTGATCGGCCGGGCCGGGGAGGCGCCGGAGGTGGTGTTGGAGGCCACCTACGGCTGGTACTGGGCGGTTGACGCGCTGCAGGCCGCCAGCGCCCGGGTGCATCTGGCGATCACGACAAGATCGCCATAGGTCGGCCGCGGCCCGGGCGAGCGTGGGCTTCGCTCGCGGCGGTAGCGTCCGGGGCGATGGAGGCCCGCCATGTTCTACCGACTGCTTGCCGACCTTGTCGTGATCGTCCACTTTGCGTTCCTGGTCTTCATCGCCACCGGTGGCCTGCTGGCTTGGCGCTGGCCGCGGCTTGTCTGGCTGCACATGCCCGCTGTGGCTTGGGGCGCGGCGATCATCACGATCGGGTTCACCTGCCCGCTCACGCCGCTGGAGAAACACTTCCAGCGGCTGGCCGGCGAGCGAGGCTATGCGGGCGGGTTCGTCGACCACTACATCGAGAATGTCATATACCCGGAGCGCCTCACCCCGCTGCTTCGAACACTCGCCGCGGCCGCGGTCGTCGTCGGCTACGCCGGGCTGCTCGACAAACGACGCCGGGCCTCTGCCTGCATCACACCCGGCGATGCTGCCGCAGGGACGCGGGCCGACAGCGCGGTTGGAGGGCTGGAACCATGCTCCGGGGGTCGGCGAGGCTCGGGTCGAGTGCTCTCGTGTCGCTTGCTCTCCCGACACCCGCGCAGTCAGGACTGTCTTCCGGCCGCCGGCCGGGAGATCGGTTCCGAGCGAGATACCGGGCACGAGCGATGATCTCGCGCCACGAGGGGCGTTCAGCCGGCGGCCCGAGGGGCACACTGGAGGCGACGATCCCGGCCGATTCGTGAGGGGGCCGCGTCATGTCCGGTGACGACATCCACCTCCCCCAGCTGCTCCCCGTCCTCTCCCCGGGCAGGCACCGGAACCCCAGGAAGGGTGCCTGCTTCATGGAGCTGGCATCGTTCCTCGCCGGGGAGCGCTGGAGCGACCATCCCGCCTGCACGCACCCGCTGCTGGCAGCACTCGCCCGCCACGTCAACGACTGCACGTCCGATGCCAACCGCCAGCGGCTGGCCGGGCTGATCCCGTCGGTGATCGGGCTGACCAGCGACGACCCGCACCTCGACGCGCTGATCGCGCTGCGCTGCGCCACGACAGCGCTGCCGGTGGTGGCGGCCGAGCGGCAGCGTGTCATGGCAGTCGCCATCCTGACCTGCGACCGGGTGCTCGCAGACCTCGACGGGCGGCCGCCGAGCGCTCTCGAAGAGCGGAGCCGGCAGGCGCTCAGCCACGCCCCGCAGGCAGCTCGGTGGGCCCGGCAGTTCATCAACGACACGGGCCCCTCGCCGGAGGGGTTCCGCCGGTACGCGGCGCCGCGCACCGTCCGCTCCGCGGTCGAGGGCATCGCCCAGGCGTGCATCCCGGCGCCGGATGACCTGCTGCGGAACCTGCTCGCGGAGACGACCCGCGAGTGTGCCGCACGGGTTTACCCCACCGGGCATGCTGCCATTGAACGGCCCAGAACCACGGTGGCGTCGTTGTCGTCGGGGCCGCGCTGATCGGCAGCGCTTCCGCACCGGCCGGCGCCCGCAACCTTGCAACGGCCCAACGCCGTCCCGGCAAACTCCCCAGGCCAGCGCCCATGCAGCGGGTGCTGCAACATGCACAGCAACTGGTACGCCCACGCCGCCGATGCCCGGCATCAGGCCGGACAAGCCGGG